>Ga0123355_10000171_pt1 | contig 79083 bp, 83 predicted proteins | sample TergutEmb28metaG_3_FD_89872 | JGI IMG/M metagenome (GOLD analysis project Ga0123355, IMG submission 89872) | Embiratermes neotenicus P1 segment gut microbial communities from Petit-Saut dam, French Guiana - Emb289 P1 | ecosystem: Host-associated > Arthropoda: Insects > Digestive system > Gut ... | reverse complement strand
GAGGCAAGTTATCGGGTACACTACAGAAAACATATAATGTACCCGATGGCGACCCAGAACGGGCTCGAACCGTCGACCTCCAGCGTGACAGGCTGGCGTTCTAACCAACTGAACTACTGGGCCTAGTCGCTGCCTTGGCCGCGACGCTACGTTTTCGGCTATCGCCGCAAACTTCGCTATGCTACCAAGTCGCTCCTTTTCCAAAGTGAATCTTAGAGATTCACTTTGGGGTTACGGAGATGGTGGGAACAACTGGGCTTGAACCAGTGACCCCATGCTTGTAAGGCATGTGCTCTCCCAGCTGAGCTATGCTCCCGTGTCTTACCGACTCACGGCGCCGCCGTAGCCAGTGCACGTTATTATACTAAAACAGAAAACCGTTGTCAACACCAAAATATATATTTTTATTTTGTTCTTCGCGCACTCCGTTCGTGTGCCTTGACATATGGACGTTCTTCAGTATATAATAACTTGTTGCTATCCAGCACCAACAGCATATGATTTAGGGGGAGAAACTGTGAAAAACACCGGGGTGATCGCCCGTGGGATTGTAACGCCTATAATCAGACAGGGCGACGATATCATCGGCCTAATCAGCGACCGAATTGTCAAATCCGCACAAACTGAGGGATTCACGTTAGATGACAGAGACATTGTCGGCGTGACAGAAGCGGTTGTCGGAATAGCACAGGGCAATTATGCAAGCCGTAAGCAAATATCAAAAGATGTCAGAGAAAAATTCGGAGGGGGAACCGTTGGCCTTGTGTTTCCGATTCTCTCCCGCAACAGATTTGCTGTACTGTCCGGCATTGCTGACGCTTGTGATAAAGTTATCATACAGCTTTCGTACCCGTGTGACGAGGTTGGCAACACGCTGATTGATGTCTCTGTCTGCGATGAAAAGGGAGTGAATCCATATAGTGACAGCTTTACAGAGACCGAGTTTCGTGAAATTTTCGGCATGAATACCGTCCACGGCTTTACCGGCGTGGATTATATTGAATATTACAAAAGCGTGGCCAAAAACTGCGAGATTGTTTTCTCCAACAATCCCAAACATATCCTGAATTACACAAAAAAAGTGCTCTGCTGTGATATTCATACAAGGTTCCGCACGCAAAAGCAGATACTTCAGGCCGGGGCAGAGATTTGCCTGCGCCTTGACGAGCTTATGACGGAATCAGTAGATGGCAGCGGATACAGCGAATACGGCTTGCTGGGTTCTAACCTAGCCACCGACGATACTTTAAAACTCTTCCCGCGTGACGGGCGTGAATTTGTACTGAATCTTCAGGCGGAATTGAAGCGGAAAACCGGCAAGACGCTTGAGGTTATGATCTACGGAGACGGCGCATTTAAAGATCCGGTATACGGTATCTGGGAATTAGCGGACCCTGTGATCTCCCCGGCGTTCACAGACGGACTTTCCGGAACGCCGAACGAGATGAAGATGAAGTACATTGCCGACAACGCTTTGAAGGGCCTTGAAGGCGACGAACTGCAAAAAGAGATTCGCAACAGAATAAAGAACAAACCGAAAAATCTGGTGGGAGAGATGACGTCTTTAGGTACAACGCCACGCAGAATCCACGACCTGGTGGGCAGTCTGTGCGACTTGGTATCCGGTAGCGGCGACAGGGGGACTCCTGTCGTGCTGGTGCAGAATTATTTTAAGAATTACGCAGATGTGTAGGCACAAAACACCCGGCTCTGTAGGGGTGACCGCCTCTACGGGGTGCTGTTATACATTGCGGGACGTCGAGGACGCCGTCCCCTACGGGTCACTGCCAGGGGCGGATTGCCATCTGCCACTACAAAAACTCAACACCGGAGGGTGATATGAATAAACTCAACAATTTCAGCACAATCCGCGCCGCGGATTTCTCGGCGGCGGCGGAGAGGTTTGCAACCCCTGTTTATGTATACGATGAAAACCTGATACTCACAAAATGCCGCGAATGCCTTGATATGCCCCATGCCTTCGGCCTGATTGTGCGATACGCGATGAAGGCTAATTCCAACAGGACGTTGCTGCAAACCATAACCGGAGCCGGGTTGCATATAGACGCGAGTTCGTTGAACGAGGTTTTACGCGCGTCATTGGCTGGGGTGCCCTACGATAAAATCATGCTGACTACGCAAGAGGCGTATACCCCTGCTGAGCTGGACAAGCTGCAAGACTTGCTTTTGCGCGGATTAAAATACAATGTCTGCTCTTTGCGGCAGTTGCGTGATATCGCTGGGTTTGCGGCGGCGCACGAGCTGGAACTCTCTATACGTGTGCAGCCGGGTATAGGTTCCGGCGAGTCGGCGACGCGCACAACAGGCGACAGTTACTCCTGTTTCGGCATACATTTGAGCGACTTGCCGGAAGCGGCTGAATACACGTCCTCACAGGGGATTGAGTTCCGCAAAGTCCACTGCCATATAGGCTCCGGCAGCAACCCCAATGTGTGGATACAGAGCATTGACGTTATGCTGGATATTATTGCACGGCATTTTCCCCGTGCCGAGTGTGTGTCGTTTGGCGGCGGATTTAAAGTCGCGCGGATGCCGGATGAAAAACCGGCGGATTTGCGTTTGTTAGGCGATTACGCGAAAGAACGGATAGAAAACTTTTACCAAACCACTGGCAGAAAGCTCAAGGTCGAGATCGAGCCGGGGACGTACATCGTCGCCAACGCCGGATATGCCGTCGCGCGCGTGATCGACAAAAAAAGCACCGGTGACTTCAACTTTATTATCACTGACGGCGGGATGGAGATAAACGCCCGCCCGATTATGTACGGCTCGCGCCATCCTTTTTACATCATGGCCGGGGACACTCTGAAATCTTCGGAATTCGGCGATGATCCCGGCGAGTACGAGGCGATAATCGCAGGCAAATGCTGTGAAAGCAGCGACATGCAGACGCTGACGGATGACGGATACGGCTATCCTGTGAAGATGAAGGAACCTGATATCGGTGACCTGTGCGTCATCGGCGGCGTGGGGGCCTATTGCTCAGCCATGACGCCGTTTAACTACAACTCACACACACAGATTCCGGAGGCGTTGTTCACCGCCGGGGGGGAGCTGCGGCTTATACGCCGCCGGCAAACACTGGAGCAAATAGTGGAGAATGAGATGTGAAAAAAATGCAAATCGGTATAGTGGGTTACGGAAATATCGGCCGCGGGGCCGAGAAAGCGGTTCTTGCCGCGCCGGATATGGAACTTCGTGCCATCTTCACCAGGCGGGATGTTCAATCTATCAAACCTATAAGCAACGCTCCCGTGCTTCCGATTGAAGCTGCGGAGAAAATGGTGGGTGAGATCGACTGTATGATCCTTTGCGGCGGTTCCGCGTCAGATTTGGCGGAGCAAGCGCCGATGTTTGCGAAAAATTTCAATATTGTGGATAGCTACGATACCCACGCGAAAATCCCGGAGTACCTCGCCGAAGTTGATAAAGCGGCGGTGAGCACGACCGCTGTGATATCCTGCGGATGGGACCCGGGGCTGTTCTCTATGATGCGGACGTTGTTTGAATCTTCGCTGCCTGATGGGGCGGGATATTCCTTCTGGGGTCCCGGCGTGTCGCAAGGGCACTCAAACGCCGTGCGAGGTGTACCGGGCGTTTTGAACGCCGTGCAGTATTCGATACCGCTAGACAGTGCGGTGGAATCCGTACGCAACGGTTCGCGTCCGGAGCTTTCGGCAAGACAAAAGCACCTGCGCCAATGCTATGTTGTTGCTGAACCCGGCGCGGACAAACAGACGATTGAACAGACTATCAAAACAATGCCGCACTTCTTTGCCGACTATGACACCACTGTCGAGTTTATATCCGAGGCTGAATTCGCGGCGAATCACAAAAAAATGCCCCACGGCGGAATGGTTCTGCGCAGCGGCGAAACAGGGGGAAATACGCAGGTCATGGAATTCTCGCTGAAGCTTGAATCGAACCCGGAATTCACCGCTAGTGTTATGATTGCATACGCAAGGGCGGCGGTTCGCTTGGCCGCTGAAAAGCAATTCGGCGCAAAGACAGTGTTCGACGTGCCGCTGACATATCTGTCGGAGAAAAGTCGGGCGGACTTGATTCGCGAGTTGTTGTAGGGGCGCACATTGTGCGCCCGCTATCTTTTAGAATACGTGCTATACTGCCGGGGACATCCCCACCCTCTTTCGTGCGCGAAGAGGGGAAGAGGAGTGTCCTAAAATTTGACTTGACAGCGGCGCGGTGATATAATAACAAGGTTTTAAAACCGCATGGGAGAAATTACAATGTGGCTTTCCGATAATTGGACTGATTATGAGCTGATAGACTGCTCCGCCGGGGAACGGCTGGAGCGTTGGGGTCAATACACGCTTATTCGCCCCGACCCGCAAGCCATATGGCAAACCGCGAAAACGCACCCCGGCTGGGCGATGGCGGACGCGCGGTATGAACGGTCCAGCAAAGGCGGCGGCCGGTGGATTTCCGGCAGCTTGCCCGGCAGATGGGAAGTATCTTACGGCGAGCTTACGTTCAACCTGAGCCTGATGAATTTCAAGCACACCGGATTGTTCCCGGAACAGGCGGTGAATTGGGAGTTTATCGCGGAAAAAATCCGTAGCGCCGGGCGTGAGATAAATGTGTTGAACCTTTTCGCTTACACCGGCGGCGCGACGATTGCCGCGGCAGCGGCCGGGGCGAATGTCTGCCACGTGGACGCCTCCCGCGGGATGGTCGCCAGGGCTAGGGAGAATGCAAAATCATCAGATCTTGAAGACGCGCCGATCCGCTGGATTGTGGATGACTGCGCGAAATTCATAGAGCGCGAGATTCGGCGCGGGCGCAAATACGATGCGCTGATTATGGATCCCCCTTCCTACGGCAGGGGTCCCTCCGGCGAAGTCTGGAAGCTGGAGGACGACCTCTACGGATTCGTGAATCTTTGCAAAGGCGTTCTGTCGGACAATCCGCTGTTTGTGCTGATAAACTCATACACAACGGGCCTGTCGCCGATGACGCTGACGTACATAACGCAGGCGCTTCTGGGCGGCCAAGCCGAAAGCCGCGAACTCGGCCTCCCGGTCACGCAAAGCGGATTGATATTACCCTGCGGGGCCAGTTGCCGCTGGGAATCGTAGGGACGGATTCCATTCCGCCCATGGTTAAATTACGTATCAAACCCGTAGGGGACGATGGCAATCGTCCCGCCAAACCACGGGACGGGCGGATTGCCATCCGCCCCTACAATAGTTTGCGCTAGAGGTCATTTAAAATGGAAAATCCAAACATCATCAAAACTGAAAATCTCGTGTTCTCCTATGACCAGGCGGATGGTTCCATGCCGAAAATGGTGCTTCGCGGGGTTGATCTAGAGATTGAGAAGGGTACGTTTGTGGCGATATTGGGACACAACGGCTCCGGAAAATCGACGCTGGCGCGTCATTTTAACGCGGTGTTGTTACCCTCCGGCGGCAGGGTGCTGATTGCCGGGGACGACACGGTGGACAGCAGTCTGGTTATAGAAATCCGCCGCCGTGTTGGTATGGTGTTCCAGAACCCGGACAACCAGATAGTTGCCAGTGTCGTGGAAGAAGACGTAGCTTTCGCGCCGGAGAACTTGGGCTTCCCGCCGGAGGAAATCCGTAAACGCGTTGACGAAGCGCTGGAAACCGTCGGCATGTATGAATATCGCCTGCACGCGCCGCACTTGCTTTCAGGCGGGCAGAAGCAGCGCATAGCCATTGCCGGAGTCCTGGCTATGCACCCGGAATGCATAGTGTTCGACGAACCGACGGCGATGCTTGACCCGCGAGGGCGCGAGAATATAGTAAAAATCATCCGCGACCTGCGAGACAATCACGGCGTGACAGTCGTGCTGATTACGCACCATATGGAAGAGGCGATAGACGCCGACAGGATAATAGTCATGTCGGACGGTGAAATTATAATGGACGGCCTGCCGAGGGAAGTCTTTGTAGATATAGACGCGTTGCGCAAAACAGGCTTGGACGGCCCGGAAACTGTCACGCTTCTGCATGAGCTGCGGGAGGATGGATTTAACCTGCCGCTAGACGCACTGACAGTGGACGAATGCGCCGAGGCGATATATGAGGCTTTGCGCAAACAAAGTTCAAAAAAGGAAGATTAACCTGTGTCTTTATTACAAACCGAAAAACTGACACACAAATACAGCCCCGGCACGCCGTTTGAGCGTGTCGCGATTGCTGATATAGATTTCACTGCTGAAAAGGGTGAGTGCATCGGAATAATCGGCCACACGGGGTCGGGGAAATCTACGTTTATTCAGCACTTGAACGGGCTTTTAAAACCCACTGCCGGGCGTGTTTACTATGACGGGATAGATATAAATGAGACAAAAGACACGAAAATCCGCTTCAAAGTCGGACTTGTGTTTCAATACCCGGAGTATCAGCTTTTCGAGGCAACGGTGTTTGACGATATAGCCTTCGGGCCGAAGAACATGGGGCTATCTGAGGACGAGGTGAAAGAACGGGTGCATGAAGCGGCTGGGTTTTCCCGGCTCAGTGATGAGTTCCTGCAAAAGTCCCCATTTGAACTTTCAGGCGGGCAGAAGCGCCGCGCCGCGATTGCGGGAGTTATCGCGATGATGCCGGAAGTGCTGATTCTGGACGAACCGGCGGCGGGTCTCGACCCCGGTGGGCGGGCTGAGATCATAGAGAACATACTGGCATATAAAGAGGCTGTTAACGCCACCTTAATCATGGTGACGCACAGTATGGAGGATATTGCGAACACAGTTGACCGGGTGATCCTGTTTGAAGACGGTGCGATCGCGATGGATGGTGCACCGAAAGACGTATTTTCACAGGGGGATCGATTGACAGCGATGGGTCTCGCCGCGCCAAAAGCGGCAATGGTGGCGGGTCGTCTGCGGCAGATGGGGATCCCGTTGAGGAACGATATCTACACCATGCCGCAGCTGCGAGCAGCATTGAACCACTTGAAAATTTGAATTATCGTACCCCCATGTAGGGGTGAACATTGTTTGCCCCTACAGAGTACCCACGAGACATGATATAGGAGCGGTCTGATGCTTAAAAACATAACCCTAGGTCAATACTTCCCCGGAGATACAGTCGTACATAGGCTGGATCCGCGTGTTAAGCTTGTCTTGACCCTCGTGTATATAGTGGCGCTATTCACGGCACAGGGCGTTGTGGGATATGCGCTGATGTTTACTGTACTTGTCACGTGCTTTGCGTTGTCGAGGATACCTGTGAAGACAGTCTTGCGCGGGGTGCGGCCTATTTTGATAATCATCATTTTCACAGCTGTTTTGAATATATTCTTTACCCAGGGTACCGTGGTGTTTGAGTTCTGGATTATCTCCGTCACGCGGGAGGGATTGTACGCTGCGGCATTCATGGTGACGCGCTTGTTTATGCTGATTACCGGCACGTTCCTTTTGACATACACAACTTCCCCGATAGCGCTGACCGACGGGTTGGAGCTTTTGCTGAATCCGCTGAAAAAAATCCACCTGCCGATACATGAGCTTGCGATGATGATGAGCATTGCCCTGCGGTTCATACCGACGCTTATCGAAGAGACAGGCAAGATCATGCAAGCGCAAAAAGCCAGGGGTGCGGATTTTGAATCGGGCGGCCTGATAAAACGGGCGCGTGCGATACTGCCGCTGATTATTCCGCTGTTCATCAGCGCGTTCAGAAGAGCGGATGAACTTGCCATAGCGATGGAGAGCCGCTGTTATCACGGGGGAGAGGGCCGCACCAGGATGAGGGTTTTGAAAACGCACTTCCGGGATTACATGGCTCTCTTTGGCGGGGCAATTATCCTTGCCGCTGTGATCATGCTCAGACGGGTATTGCCGTGAAGAATATCGCGATACGCCTGATGTATAACGGGACGCGCTATCACGGCTGGCAGACGCAAAAAGATATGGTGACAGTGCAAGGTACGCTGGAAGAGGCGTTGTCCCGCGTTTGTGGGCATAATGTAAAAGCTCACGGCTGCGGCAGAACCGACGCTGGAGTCCACGCGGAAACGTACTGCGCGAATTTCAGAACAGAATCCCGCATTCCGACGGATCGCCTAGCGCTTGCCGTGAACTCACTTCTGCCGCCGGATATCGCTGTCCAAGATGCTGTCATAGCTCCCGGTGGATTTGACGCGAATTTGTCGTGTATTAAGAAAGAATACACGTACAGAATTTTTAACTCTAAGATACGCAATCCGTTCTATTCTGACAGGGCGCATTTCTATCCGAAAGCGCTCAATATCCCGGCGATGAAAAAAGCCGCCGCACACTTTGTCGGCACGCACGACTTTGCGGCTGTGAGGTCAGTCGGGACCGAGACGAAAACGACGGTCAGAATGGTGCATTGGTACGAGGTTGAAGCCATCGGCGGCCTGATAGAACTCCGTGCCTGTGCAAACGGATTTTTATACAATATGGCAAGGGCCATGGCCGGTACGCTTCTGTATGTGTCGGAGGATAAAATAGTCCCCGATGATCTACCGGGATTGTTGGAGAGCCGGGATCGCAGATTGACAGGCCCGACTGTCCCGCCGCATGGACTGTATCTGACGAGGATATGGTACGAGGGGGACGTTGGGGTTATGATGGGGAGCACTCTATAAGGGACGCAGTCGGCGGGTGTTTTGCACATTTGCCTCTCGTCCAAAGTCCCCTTTGCAATCCTTTTGTGCGCAAAGGGGCTACAAAGAGTGAAGGGGGGACATCCCCCTTTTCAAAAAGATTTGTCATTTTTGTTGATAAATGATATAATACCCGCAGCGAGGAGGCGGCAGACATGTCAACGTCAGTATATCCGGAGAAAAAAAAGAAAAAGCGTAGAGTAATCGGCGTTGTTCTTGCTCTGGTATACTTGTCGATAACCGCGTATATCATCATATCAATTGTCTCCGGGGCGGAATCTTGGGGATTTGCGCGTTTTGCAAACATGTTCTCCCAGCGACCCGTTTATTTGCGGGCGGGTGAGATTAACTTCAACGTAGGCCGAAACAGGGTTTTCGCCGATTTAGGCGGTAGTCTGGCAGCCGCCGGGACACTGGGTATCCAAGTCCTGGATGCGGACGGCAATGAGGCGCTGCGGGAATCTTTCAGAATGGAAAGCCCGGCGATTTCAGCCCAGGACGGCAGGGCCATAGTCTATGACATCGGCGGGACTGAGATACGCGTGTTCAACGGCACGGAAATCGTGTCGGCAATCGAAGCTAACGGCAGGATCGTCTCAGCCACAATCAACCCCAATGGGTGGATTGCCGTGGCGACTCAAGTCAGCGGTGGATACCGCGGGGTTGTGACCGTGCATAACGACAGGGGAAGAGACGTGTTCAGGGTCTTCCTGGTGGAAGAGGGGTACGTTCTCACTGCCGCACTGTCGCCCGATAACGGGACGCTCAGCGTTTTGACGCTGAGGGAAACGGGCAGCATGATATCGCGCTGGGAAGTCGGCCGGGCAGCTGACGGGGCGCAGAGCTACACAAGCCTGCCTGATGAGTTGATTATAGACATAAGCCACTTGCCGAACGGCAATCTGCTTGCCGTCTCAACCGGGTCGCTGATCGTTATTAATCGCAACGGCTCCGCGCGGGAGATTTTTGATTTTTCCGGCCGCCGACTGGGCAGATACGCAATGGATAGCGGAGTTATAATTCTGCATCTTCTGGACTACGGCGTGGGCAACAGCGGGCGGATTATCACACTGCGGGAGAACGGCTCTGTTATAGCGGAGCTTGAGGCTAACCGCGAAATTCTCTCCATGTCGGCTGCCGGCGGATACCTTGCCGTGCTTTGGAGTGACGGGCTTATGTTTTACGACAGTCGGCTCAATGAACTCCCGGTGCCGGAAGAGTCTTTCTCAATAGCGGGGGCGAATAGGGTGATCGCGGTAAACGGTGCGGCCTTGGTCGCCGGGGATTATGCAGCTGTTGTGTTGGCGCGGGAGTGATGGGAATGCCCATCAATAACAGACCTCAGCAAGGGAGTTGTTGGAATATATGCACATATTAATAGACCTCGCAATCATTGCGATCATCGCGTTCTGCGGCTGGCGCGGATACAAGAGCGGACTGATTCGCGGCGTTTTCGGGGTTGCTATGCTTGTTGTTGCGATTATCGGTGCAAATCTTGTCGCGACGGCATACTCAGATGAATTTACGGGAATGTTAAACCCATTCGTCGGCGGAGTTGTGGACACGGCGCTGGCCGATATGCTGGAGGAAAGCGTGGCGGCTTCCACCGCCGCTGTGGGGACGGCCTACCCGGCGCTGCAGGTTACGGAAGAAGGTGCGCACGTCACGGCGTTGAACGCGTTAAGGCGAATCGGGCTCTTAGAACCCGCCGCCGAAAATGTTGCCGAACGCACGACAGAGGCGGGGTTTACAGGCTTCCTATCCGATGTAATGACCGAGAGGCTATCCTCTTCCCTAGCGTATATTGTTGTATTCGCCCTGGCCTTTATATTGATAGCGATAATATTTGCCGTTATAGGGACATTGCTGAACTTCACATTCTCACTGCCGGGATTGCGGTTAGTGGACTATATAGCAGGCGCCGTTTTCGGGCTGGCCAAAGGGATTCTGATTACTTTAACCATAGCTGTTATCGTCAGATACATAGGTATTCTAGCCCCCGAGCTTGTGGAGGAGACCGTTTTGCTGAATCACATGGTAAACAACAATCCGATAGCCAGGGCGCTGGGAATTTAAGTGTAAACGTAGGGGCCGATGCCCACATCGGCCCGGTTAAAAGCGACTAATATATTACAAAGAGAGGTGACGCGCTTGAAATCGGTTCCGAATATAATATCGGCATTCCGTATCTGTCTTGTTCCGGTGTTTATATTGACCTATTTCGGCGGCGCGCGGGATTCAAAGACATACGCGGCGCTTGTTTACGCCGTTGCTACACTCAGTGATTTTCTGGACGGATTTCTGGCGCGGAAGTTCAGCGCTGTGTCCAACATCGGCAAAGTGCTCGACCCCTTAGGCGATAAGCTGATGACAGTCACTGTTATGGCAAGCATTACGGTAGACAGGCTTATCCCGGTCTGGGCTGTTATTATAGTCGTCGCTAAGGAACTTCTGATGGCAATCGGCGGGTTTATCGTTCACAAAATGGCAGGGGCGGAGATTCCGCCGTCTAATATAATTGGCAAAATGTCAACAGTTGCGTTCTTTCTTGTATGCATGGCGCTTATGCTGTTTCAGGACATTTCACAAAACACCGCGACACTGTTGATTTCCGCGGCGATAGGCTTGACATTTTTCGCACTTTTCAGCTATATTGGCACATTTATAGCGGTGATGAAAAACAGAAATAATGATTACAGCGATTAAAACCGTTTCGCTCCCATGTAGGGGCGCGCATTACGCGTCCGTTGCACACAATCGCGAAACATGACATAAATAAATTCATGCCCATGGGGTAAAGGCGAGGTAATTCTATAATGCGAGCACAAATTTGTAACAAATGTAAAAAAAACGCGGCTGTGATTTTCATTACGAAGATCGAAAACGGCGCGTCATCAAACGAGGGGATCTGCCTCAAATGCGCCAGAGAGCTGAACATAAAGCCTGTTGAGGATATCATCAAAAAAATGGGTCTGTCCGATGAAGATTTAGACAGCTTCACAGATGAAATGATGGAAGCCATGGGCGGACTTGAGGGCTTGGTAGAGCATGAAGATAACACCGAGGATGGCAAGACGGCAACTTTCCCATTCTTAAACAGACTTTTTGGTGGCCCAGGAGACGGCCCGCCGCCCCCGTCGCCGCGAGACTTCCCGAGACCGGGCCGGGAGGGGAAGGACAGAGATCACCACGGCGGCAAAAGGCGCAAATATCTGGAGAGTTATTGCATCTCACTCACGCGCCGGGCGCAGGAGGGCAAGCTGGACAAAATCGTTGGGCGCGGGGTGGAGACGGAACGCGTTGTGCAAATCCTAAACCGCAGGCAGAAAAATAACCCATGTTTGATCGGCGAACCCGGAGTCGGAAAGACGGCGATTGCGGAGGGATTGTCTCAGCGCATATATGAGGGAGACGTGCCGTATAAGCTGCGGGATAAAGAGGTCTTCCTGCTGGATTTAACGGCGCTTGTCGCCGGAACCCAGTTCAGGGGCCAGTTTGAAAGCAGGATGAAAGGCCTTGTCGAGGAGATCAAAAGCCACGGCAACGTGATTTTGGTCATTGACGAAGTCCACAATCTGGTCGGCGCGGGGGACGCCGAAGGGTCGATGAACGCCGCGAATATCTTGAAACCCGCGCTGTCAAGAGGAGAGATTCAGGTTATCGGCGCGACGACGTTTACAGAGTACAGGAAACATATTGAAAAAGACTCCGCGCTGGAACGCAGGTTCCAGCCGGTTATAGTGTCCGAACCATCGATTGCCGAGTCGATTGATATTATCAAAGGCATAAAGCACTACTATGAGGGATTCCACGGCGTTTCGATATCGGACGAGATGGCGCGGCAGTCTGTCATATTGTCGGAGAGATATATCACAGACAGATTCTTGCCCGACAAGGCGATTGACCTGATTGACGAGGCGTGTTCTGACATGAATCTGAAAAGCGAACTAATCGCCCGGAAAGACGCGATAACCAAGGAACGCGCCGACCTATCGAAAGAGCGGGAGATGATCCTGTCCGCCCCAAACGGCAGCGATTACGAGAGACTTGCCCAAATCCGCAGCCTTGATTTACGCCTGGCGAACGAGTTTGACGACCTGATGAAAGACGGTTCGCCGGCGCTTACATTAGATAATTTGGCACGTGTAATAGAGCTGTGGACGAAGATCCCGGCGAGCTCAATCCGTGAGGATGAGTATAAAAGGCTGAGCGAGCTGGACTCCCGCCTGAAAGCGCATATCATAGGGCAGGATGAGGCTGTTGAAAACGTGTGCGCGGCAATCAGGCGCAACCGCGTCGGTATTTCAGTCAAGCATAAGCCAGTGTCGTTTATCTTTATTGGTTCAACTGGTGTCGGCAAAACAGAGCTTGTAAAACAGCTGGCGGCCGATCTTTTTGACTCGCCCGAGGCTTTGATTAGACTTGACATGTCGGAGTTCATGGAAAAGCACACGGTGTCGCGCATCATCGGTTCGCCGCCGGGATACGTGGGGTATGACGAGGCGGGGCAGCTGACCGAGAAAGTCCGCCGCAAGCCGTACAGCGTGGTGCTGTTCGACGAAATCGAAAAAGCACATCCGGATGTGATGAACATACTGCTGCAAATCCTAGACGACGGGCGTATTACCGATGCCCACGGCAGGGCTGTGAATTTTGAGAATACGATCATTATAATGACAACAAATGCCGGCAGTGATAAAAAAGATGGCACAGTCGGATTCAACCGTACGCTGAATGAACAGGGCAGGGAAAAAGCCGTGAAAGCGCTGAACGACTTCCTGCGTCCGGAGTTCATCAACCGCGTGGATGAAATTGTATACTTCAATCATCTGTCAGAGGCTGACTTTAAAGAAATCGCCAAGCTAATGTTAAATGAGCTGCGTGACGCGATGGCCGAAAAGCCGATAGAGCTGAAATATGATGACAGTCTGGTCGATTACCTGACCGAGAAATCATTCTCCCACACATACGGCGCGCGGAATCTGCGGCGGCTTATACAAAAGGAGATCGAGGACAAGATAGCGTCGGAGATCATCGCAAATTTCGCAAAGCCGGTGAAGCAGGTGGGGTTAACGGTGAAAGACGGAGAAGTAATGATTATTGCGGTGTGACAAAACATCCGCCGTATTTTGTACGTAATGCCATTGTAGGGGCGGATTCTATATCCGCCCTGTGTATGCTTTTGTGAATAGGGCGGATATGGAATCCGCCCCTAGGCTTGTATGCACCGTAATGTCCCAAAGGAGCGACAATATGAAACTATTCAACACCATGACAATGCAAAAAGAAACATTCACCCCCCTTGAAGAAGGGCGGGTGAAAATGTACGCCTGCGGGCCGACGGTATATAACTACATCCACATAGGCAACGCCCGGCCGTTGATAATGTTTGATGTTCTGCGGAGGTACTTTGAGTATCGCGGCTATATAGTCGATTTCGTGCAGAATTTTACCGATATTGACGACAAGATAATCAACCGCGCCGCCGAAGAGGGCAAGACCAGCGATGAAATCGCCGAAACGTACATCGCGGAATATTACACCGACGCACGCGGCCTCGGCGTGAGAGAGGCGACAGCGCACCCGAAGGCAACCGAGAATGTCGCGGAGATTATCGCGATGGTCTCCCGGCTGATTGAGCGGGGATACGCTTATCAGAGCGGGGCGGACGTGTATTACAGGACGGAGCAATTCCCGGAATACGGCAAGTTGTCGCACCAGCCGCTGGAGGACTTGAAAGCCGGGGCGCGTGTAGACACGAGCGAGATTAAGGAAAATCCAACCGATTTCGCGTTATGGAAAGGCGCGAAACCGGGTGAGCCGAGCTGGGATTCGCCGTGGGGGCAAGGCAGGCCCGGCTGGCATATCGAATGCTCAGCAATGGCGAAGCGGTATCTCGGTGAGACGATAGACATACATTGCGGCGGGCAGGATCTTATCTTCCCGCACCACGAGAACGAGATCGCCCAGTCAGAGGGCTGCAACGGCTGTGAATTCGTCCGGTATTGGGTACACAACGGGTTTATCAGCGTGGATAATACGAAGATGTCGAAGTCCCTGGGTAACTTCTTCACTGTGCGAGACGCGGCGGAAGCGTACGGATACGAGAACATCCGCATGTTCATGCTGATGAGCCATTACAGAAGCCCGCTGAACTATTCGGGTGATATTCTGCTGCAAGCCAAAAGCGCGCTGGAGAGACTGAAAACGGCGAAGGGGAATCTGGAATTTATCGCCGCCAATGGTTCTGACGAGCTGAGGGAAAGCGAAAAAAGCTTCATAGAAACGCTGCCAAAATACCGTGAGCGATTTATTGAAGCGATGGATGACGACTTCAACACCGCCGACGCTGTCTCGGTGATATTTGAGCTTGTGCGCGAGAGTAACGGCATATCGGCAGAGCCGAACCCATCAAAAGAGTTTGCAAACCATGCGCTGGAGATGCTCAACGAACTCACAGATGTGCTCGGCCTGTTCTACTTAGACGAAGGTGACAATTCGCTTGACGCGGAGGTAGAGACTCTAATCGAAGAGCGGCAATCGGCAAGAAAAGAGAAAAACTGGGCAAAGGCGGATGAAATCCGTGATAGACTCACAGAAATGGGGATTGTTTTAGAAGATACTCCGCAGGGCGTAAAATGGAAGCGGGCGTAGCATGGTAACGGACATACAAAAATCCGACTTTTCAAAAGGCAGCGTACCAAGGGCGATAATGCGCCTGGCTATCCCGATGACATTGGCGCAGCTTGTGAATGTCCTGTACAGTGTGATATCCAAGATATATCTGGGCCGCCTGCCGGGGGCTATGCACCTTGCCCTCAGCGGGGTCGGGGTTGCGTTGCCGGTTATATTCCTGATTATAGCTGTCCCCGCGTTGTGCGGAACAGGCGGCGGGCCGCTGTTCGCGATATCCCGTGGAAAGGGCGAAGATAAAGAAGCCGAGTATATCATGGGCAACGCTTTTACGATGTTGCTAATACTCGGTGCTTTGGCGACCGCGCTGGTGCTGATATTCAGACGGCCGCTGCTTTTTTTGTTCGGGGCTTCCTATGATATATTTCCGTTCGCCAACGAATACCTTACTATCTATTCGCTCGGCTCTATCTTTGTTATGATTACGCTGGGGATGAATGTATTTATCAACGCCCAGGGGTTCGGCCGCACGGCGATGATGACGGTTGTAATCGGCGCATCGGTAAATCTTGTGTTGGAACCGATATTTATCTTTGCCCTCGGCATGGGTGTCCGCGGGGCCGCGCTTTCGACTGTTATTGCGCAATTCTGTTCTGCCGCGTGGGTTATGCGGTTTCTTGTCAGAAAGTCGATACTGCGTCTCAAACTCTCCCGCATGAAGCTGTTGGGAAGCCGGGTGCGCAGAATTATGGCGTTGGGGCTGTCAGGATTTATTATGAGTTCGACAAACAGCCTTGCTATAATGATCGCGAACATAATGCTCTCACGCTACGGCGGGGACATGTATGTCGGTATCATGGCCGTTATAAACTCATTGCGCGAAGTTATTTTCCTGCCGATATCGGGGATAGAGCGCGGTGCGAGCCCTGTTATAAGCTTCAATTACGGCGCGGGCCATCTTGACAGGGTGCGCCGGGCGATCAAGTTCAAGATGACGCTGATGGTTTCCTACGCGACTGTCGCGGCGGCGGTGATTTTGCTGATTCCCGGAGCCTTGATAGGCATTTTCAATAGCGATCCCGCGCTTATAGCCGCCGGGATTCCCGCGCTGCGCTTGTATTTCGGGCTGTTCACGTTTATGTCGGCAATGATGAGCGCCCAAGCGGTGTTCATAGGTCTCGGCCGGGCGAAGAACGCGATCTTCTTCTCGCTGCTGCGCAAGGTAGTTATCCTGTCGCCGCTGATGATCATCCTGCCAACGCTGGGCCTGGGTGCATACGGCGTATTCCTGGCGGAGCCAATATCGCACGTGATAGGCGGGATAGCTTGCGTCACCACGATGTATTTTGTGGTATTGCGAAAGCTCCGCACCCCGGGGGCGGAATTGGAGTGATTCGTGGGGGCCGAAAAAATAAACGTAGGGGCGGATATGGAATCCGCCCCTACTGTGTACTATGGGAATCTTATTGCAATCCCCCCACACGTCTGCTATAATCAAAAGAAAAATCAGGAGGTTTTGCCAATATGAAAGTTGTTGCAATTAACGGCAGCCCGCGCAAGGGCTGGAACACTCACATGCTGTTAGAAAAGGCTTTGGAGGGTGCGAAGTCCGCGGGTGCTGAGGTTGAGATGGTAAATCTGTACGACCTGAATTCCAAAGGCTGCATTGGGTGCCTTGGCTGTAAGCGCAAAGACGGCGGCTCGGTCGGCAAATGCGTGCTAAAAGACGGCCTTACCCCGGTGCTGGAGAGTTTGGCGGAATGCGACGCGTTTATCCTCGGTTCGCCGATTTATATCGGGGAAGTCACCGGCGAACTGCGCAAGCTGATAGAACGCCTGACATTCCAGTACATATCATACGACAAAGATAGAACTCCGATCTTCAGCAAAAAGATACGGACAGGATTCGTATTCACAACAAATTGCCCAGAGGCGATGTATGAGACCGTGGGCTATACCGTGAAGTTCGATGGTTACAAGAACTTGTTCGGCGGAATGTTCGGAGAGTGCAAAACCCTGACGGCAAGCCAAACATGGCAGATTGACGACTATGACAAGTACCGTATGTCAGCGTTTGATGTTGAGGCGGTGCGCAAAAGGCGTGAGGAAGTATTTTTCCCACAGGATTGCCAGAACGCATTTGAGATCGGCAAATGGCTGGCGGGTGAATAACGGCGAACGAAAAACGGACACGGGTAGACCGCCTGTGTCCGTTTTTTCCGACAAAACACTTGCCAATTCGTCAAACCCGCTGTATAATATGAGTACCATCGCAACGGGAAACGTAAAATGTACGCCCTTTCCAAACGCTCGGGCGGCAGGCGAGAGATGCAGGTAACATCTCCCGCCCTGCATACGTGCTCTCGACACGTACACAATAGCTTTCGCTACACCGTAAACATTATACGACATTTACCACCCCAGCGCAAGTGTCCGTTTGTTTACAGGATTGCATTGTTATGCTGTGTATGTCGTCATACACGGCATTTTTCGTTTCCCGGGGGAGATAAACCCGCTGGGGTCGGCGCACATTGCCTCGGCGGGTGTAACCTCCGGGAAAATTTATAGAGGTGTTGGATATGAAAAAAGAAGTGCTTGAAATAAAACTGAACGAAGAAATAAAATGGGCCGCAGAAAATAATCAGCTGTTCAGCCAGTCGCAGCTGGAGGATATCTGCATGTTCATACTCAACAACAGTTGGGATGAAAAGGTTTTATCCGCACTGCTGTTAAAGCCGAATATAGTGACAGCGCTGGCGTACGCGCTGCACAATGACGAAGAATTTCAGGAATGCTTTGAAAAGCGGATGCATCACTTGACGTTAGAATACGCAAAAGCCTGACAAAAGTGCCGATGCGGGGTTCCCCCGTGCCCCTCCGTGGAGGGGTGGCGGCGTAGCCGTAATCCCTTGTCCATCGTCCCCTTCCCCCTCCGTGCGCGAAGGGGGAAGGGGATGTCACTAAAAAACAGAGGCGTGCATTGCACGCCTCTGTTTTTACGCTTATTTAACCCTTCTCGGCAGCCCGCTCTTCGGACTCCCAGCCCCACTCGAAATTGGGGTCTTTGAACACTTTCGCGTTCATCTCGTTTGAGTACATGCTGATGGTGTTGTTGGGGAACTTCTGCTCCATATGATAGAAGAACTCAGCCATGGAGTTAGTCGCCGCCATCGCTTTTTCTGTCTCTTTCAGATATTCGATCGTGTATTTTATCGCACTGTCAGGATCTAACGGGCATCCCGCCTTTTGGTGGCCGGGGATTACGACTTCGGGCTTCAGCTCTTTTTGCAGTTTTTCGAGCGCGGCAATCCAGTCGCGGCGCTGGTCGGCGCTGACTTCACACGTGAACGGGTGCGCTTCGTTAAAAATAACGTCACTGCCGTACAGTGTTTTAATCGACGGAATCCACACAACGGAGTTCCATTTCAGGTCGCCCATGATGTGCGGTATCACTTCTATACGCTCACCCTCAAGCTCAATATAACCATCGGTCAGCGGTAGCAGATTCTGGCACTGCTGGCGGCAAAGGTTGCCTTCGCCGATAATGTCAATCCAGTCGTCCAGTTTCGGCTGATACTGATCGGAATACCCTGCGATCTCATCCGGCAGCATGTAGCACTTCGCGTTCGGGAACGCTTTCTCGATTTCACCCAATCCCCAATAATGGTCAGGATGCAGATGTGTCGCGAACGCAGCTTTGAGTTCAAGCCCTGTTTCAAGGATTTCGGCTATGACCCTGTGCGCGTTAGATTTCGTCCATTGTGTGTCAAGCACAACACACTCTTTCTGCCCCATGACGATGACGGACGCCACGCAGAACCCAGGCTCGTCCGCAAAATAGACTTTAGTGGAAAGCTTTCCCTCGCCATGACGGGTGAGTATTACTTCTCCCATTATATTTTTACCTCCAGATAAATTTATTTTGATTAATGCGTATAGTATAATACAACACATGCGTTCTGTCTATAGGCGATGTGTTATAAGGCGAAAAAAGGTTTTGATTTTTGTATGGGAGAACTGTGTTCGCCCGGAGTAATCTTGCCAGATTCCGATAAATATGATATTATATCTATCAAAGAATTATCGGGTAATGTTTCGCGCGGCAGCTGACTTGCAAAATTAACGACCAGCCCCAATTGGGCTGGTCTAGAGGCTTTTAGAGTCTATGGCGCGAAATCCCAAAAAAGAGGAATGGATTGATGTAACTGTGACAAAACTGCTGCGCAAAAATCCCGACGGGGAGCAGAAAGAGAAGCTTTTTTCAAAAGATTACATACTGGTAATGATCTCCGGCACGGGGCAGGGGTTCACAAACCACTTTTTTGCCGCGATATTGGTGCTTTATGTCGAAGGAATACTCGGCGGTACAGTGGCGCAGGCGGGTATTCTGGGGATGATGTATTCTATCACAGCGCTTGCGGCGCGGCTCACGGCGGGCGGAGCTTCCGATAAGTTCGGCCGTGTGAAGCTGCTTGTCGGTGGCACATTCCTCTGCGCCGTAGCCTGCCTGTTGTTCGGGCTTGCCCATGCAATTCCGGCGCTGATTATCATTCGTGCATTCCACGGCTTCGGTTTTGGGATAGCTCACACCTGCGCGGGGGCAGTTGTTGCGGATGTTTTGCCCAAGGCTCGGATGTCTGAGGGTATCGGATACTTCGGCCTGGGGAACACCCTTGCGCAAGCCATCGGACCCGCTATCGCCATCGCGGTGATTAGCGGCGGTGAGGCATTCCATTTCAGACTGCTATTTTTCATATCGGCGGGGTTGTGCTTTATCGGCATGATAGCCAACGCCTGTGTTTCGTACGAAAGAAAGCAGAAAGCCACGCTCGCGCTTGCTCAGCGGCAGCTTGAAGAAGCGCCGGTTACGGAAGCCGCCACGGTGCCTGCCGAGCCTGATGAACCTCAGTCCGAAGGCAAGGCCTTTCTGGGATTCGATCGTGCGGTGTTCGCGCCGATTCTTGTACTTGTCGTGATGTTCCTGGGCGTTACATCGACAGTGTTGTTCCTGATTCCGTTCGCCACAACAGTTCTCGGGATCGCGAATCCCGGGCCGTATTTTGCCGTCAGGGCTGCCGGGGTTTTTATCTCGCGGCTGGTCTTTGGCAGAATCGCTGACAAACGCGGTTCGGACATCATCATTATACCGGGGATGATAATCATGGTCGCGTGCCTGGCGTTGATACCGTTCGCCAGTTCATTCGGAATGCTGATTGCAATCGGTTTCCCGCACGGGATGGCACAGGGGGCGGTTATGCCAACGTTTAACTCGCTGATACTCTCGCGTTGTTCCCCGGCCAGACGCGGTTCCGCCGCTGGGGCGTTCGGCGCGTCAATCGACATCGGCTTTTCCGTCGGCGCGCCGCTGCAAGGATTGTTGGCCGACATATATAGTCTGCAGTTCGTATTCTGGGTGTCGGCGATACTGGTCGCAATCTCACTGGTGATGTTCCTGTTCATTGCGTCGGACAAACGCTATAAGGCAAAGCTGGCAAGGGTAAAAGCGTTGTAAAGATGCGTTTTGCGTGTCCATGGTTTCCACGGAAACCTCCCACATGAATGAACGGACGGCCAAAGGCCGCCTATACGGGCAAAAGTGTCCTCCACATGGTCAATCCGACTGCACATGCAACTGCCGGTTGCGCATGTTCAAAGCCGAGTTGGTGGATTATAACCGCGCTTTGGGAGTATAATTCAGGCATCAAACGTAAGGGGGATACCCATGACATTAGGTGAAAAAATCCACCAGCTGAGAAAGGCGCGGGGTATGTCGCAGGAAGCGCTTGCGTCGCACTTAACCGTTTCAAGGCAGGCCGTTTCCAAATGGGAGCTGACGGAATCCGTGCCGGATACCGAGAACATCGTCCAGTTAAGCAGACTGTTCGGCGTTTCAACAGATTATCTGCTGGTTGACGATCATCAGGGCGATAATGACGCACTGCACGTCAAAGTCGCTGACATCTCGAGCGATGACGATGCTGCCGCCAAAAACAATACCGGCGGGAAAGAACGCAAATCCCGGATAGCCGCGTGTGTTTTGTTAGTATCCGGCCTAGTCGGAATTCTGACGCTTTTGATTTTGTCCTCGACAATCGTGGCATACAGGACGGTTCAGGTAGGGTACATTAGCGAAGTGCGGCAGGTCGCGCCGCCACCGCCTGCTTATTCCGGAGCCGGTGAACTTCTCACGCATGATTACGTTTGGGAAGATATGGGGACAATCCCGGCTTTTGGATCGGTTCCGGTGCGGGGGAACTTACCCGCGTTTCTTGGCACATATAATCTGGGATGGCTGTTCGCGCTGTGCGTCATATCGGCAGTGGTCGGCGCGGCAATGCTGCTGTACGCGCACACAACAGTGACAGAAGCCCCGCCGGAAGATGAGGAGGCGTTGCTGTGAAAACCCTTATATCAATAATCCTGGCGCTGCTGGCTCTGTCCGGTTGCGTTCCACGGGACGAACCTGCAGAAACGTCCGCACCGGTGCGGATTTCTCACGAAGACGCGCTGAAAATGATCGGCCGGGGCGGCGTTATTATTGTAGACGTCCGCTCATCGGCTGAGTTTGCAGACGGGCATATTGAAAACGCCGTTTCACTGCCGCTGGATCAAATACGGGATTACGCAGAAAGTGTGATCCCTGATAAAGACCAGACTATACTGGTTTACTGCCGCAGCGGCAATCGCAGCAGAACGGCTTCGTATGAGCTTATCGCGCTGGGGTATACAAACGTGTACGACTTCGGCGGAATAAACGGATGGCCGGGAACAATTGTGATGCCGGTAATCCCGTAGGGGGCGGCGTCCCCAACGCCCTGCGGTGCACAACGATACTCCCTACATAAAAACTGCGGCATTTTGCCGCAGTTTTTTCACATCTTCCCAATCGCCGCGTTGTACACCGTTGTAAACGGGATATTGTTCCGCGTTGCGCAGGCCAGAACATCTTCATACTCCGGTTTGAACTTCGACACGCCGAAGCCGAACGCGCGTTTTACACGGATATTGCCGTATTCCGTCTCAACTGTCTCAACTGTGCGGCTTAAAATATCGCGTGTCATGGACTTTATTCTCACGCCTAGGGTTGTGGTATGCGTCAGCATAAGGCGGGAGAGTTCGTCTTTCTTTGCCTGATCCGCGAGGCAGGAGAGTAGTATGCCCGGGCGGTTCTTTTTCATTATCAGCGGCACGGCGTATACATCCAAGGCGCCGTTGTCCAGCAGAACGCCGAACATGGCGCCGACTGCTTCCGGCGTCATATCGTCCAGATTACAGCTCAATTCATACACGATATCCGCGCCGCGTCCGTCGTTTTTGTCGTCTTCACAAAGAAATGCCCGCAGAACGTTGGCCGCTTCAAAATCTTTTGTCCCGCAGCCTATGCCGATTTTTTGTATCGTGACCGTCGGCATATCTCCGAAACTTTTGACGAAATGTTTTATAATCGCAGCCCCCGTGGGTGTGCAAAGCTCACCGCGAATCATGCCGCCGTAGATTGGCACGCCTTTCAGAATCTCTGCCGCCGCCGGTGCCGGTACAGGGAGAATCCCATGCTCACACCGCACAAATCCCGAACCTACGTGAACCGGGGATGCGAACACCTCCCGTACGCCGAGCATATTGAACAGCAGGCACACGCCGACAATATCGCAGACAGCGTCAATCGCCCCGACTTCGTGCAGGTGCAGCGCGTCAAGCGATTCGCCGTGAACCTTGGCTTCGGCTTTGCCTATCAGCTCGTATACCCCAAGCGCGTCTTGCATGACATTATCAGGCAAATCAAGCGAGCGGATAAGCTCCACAATCTCGTTATAGCTGTATCGCTTGCTGTGATGGTGATGCTCGTGACCGTGGTTATGCGTGTGGTCGTGCTCGCCATGATCGTGACTATGCTCGTGCGAATGGTTATCATCATGCGTATGCGCATCCAGACTTTGTTCTTCCACCCCGGCTACTTTTATTGATACCCTTGTTCCTGTCACGCCGAGTTTAACGGCGGGCAGGAACTCTATCGTTACATCGTTGAGTTCCAGGCTCTGCATTTTCCGGCGGAATGAGGCTTTTTGCCCTTCCGGCAAAAGCTCATACAACGCCGCCATCATCATGTCGCCGGCCGCGCCCATTGATAAATCCAGATACAATCTCATTTCTCACCTCATTGAATAATCTCGCTCAAATGCTCCATAAACGCGCCGGCTCCGAACCATTTTGCTCTGTGCAGTCCCTCCATCGCCTGAATATGCGGCAGCATCCGCACATTGTGTACAGAGTAAAAGGCGCCATGTATGTCCACGTAGTGATTCTCTGTCAACGCGCCGAATTCCTCCGACAATCGAAGGATATAATGCCAGTAGCGATTTAGATTTACACCGCTGTGCCGCAAAATGTTTGCGCCCAAAAAGTACGTGGAAATCGTGCCCCAATCCTCGTCAGTCGGGGCAAAGTTGCTCCAGACAAGATATGGTGTCTGGAACATTTTTTGCTTATCCTCTTCGTCCCACATCCATACCCGCTGGTCGCTGATAAAACCCAGCCGCGCAAGAATCGGATCCGCGTGCAGACCGAGGATTGGCAGATGATCGCCGAAAAACGCCACGATAGTCGGGGTGTCGCGGGACTCCACAAACTCTATGAGCCGCCCTAATTGCTTGTCCGCGTCATACATCCCTTGCAGGAAAGGGTTCAAAGTCTCAAGCTCCGCGTTAGTGAGATAGGGGCTCGCTGCTGTGACGCCCTGCTCAAAATCTATATATACATCATCCCAAAACTGCCAATGGGCCTGCATCGATATACCGAAGAGGAACAACGACTCATCAGCTTCTTCGGCCAGCAGAATTTGGTCTATGATTTGGTCAGTAAAGGACTCATCGGACACATACCATCCCCTGTATATAGGGTCAATCATGTCCTCACGGCCGATATACTCATCAAATCCCAGCCGGGGATAGACTCTGTAACGGTTGAAAAAATACCGCGTGAATGGATGCACAGCGACGGTACGGTATCCGTTTTCGCGAAAAACCCAAGGCATGGCTGTCGTAATGTCTCGGTAAAAGTACCTATCTGTCAGTGTGTACGGGATATAATACGCACTACCGAAAAAGAAAATTGAGCTGCCGGTGAGGAACTCCAGTTCCGTATTGGCCGTACCGCCGCCATAGACCGGCACGACCACATTGCCGCTTATGTGATCTTCACTCAATCGGCGGAAATTTGATATGGGGTCGGCCGAAAACTCCAGATTATATATCACGGTCGGGTCTATAAACGACTCTGACATGATGATTATCACGTTCGGGCGTATAGGTTCCTCAGACGGCTGCGGTGTGCCTCTTTCAACCAGGATTAAGTCATCAAAGAATCCCAAGGATTGCATGTGTCCTTCAACATCCCACAGGCTGCACATGGTATGATCTGCCAACGCGGCGTGAAAGCCTAAGATAAACCCGGTGTCACGATACAGCACCGTCATCGACCCCGTGGGGTTTATACCCAAGGCAGGCATGACAGTGTTCACCGAAAATCGGGAAGCAAACATAAACACAAACACCACAGCTGCGGCAGGCAGCGCAAAAATCCGCCGCTTAAGTTTAGGCCGGAATTTTACATAAATCAACGGCAGATGCAGTAATCCGACGATAAAAAGCCTCAGAATCAGCGTGCGCTCTATAGTTATACCGCCGCCGTCGGTCATCATCAGCGCTTCACGAACCACCAGTACGTCTGTCGGGACAAAGACTTGACCCGTTACCAAAAGCTTGATGTTGTTCACGGCATAGCCAACGGCCAATATTATAGCTACCGCGGCGTATGACCAGAACACAGACCCGGCGACGGAGAATATCACCCATGCCGCCACGGCAATAAACAGTGCCGACACAAAAATCAGGCCAAGATTAGAAAACGGTGCGGCCATCAGCCCTGCTTGGGACGTAGGATTCATCCCCTCCATAACCAAGAACAGCACAAACGGGAAGATTACCGCATAAGCCCGTAAAACCCATACGACAGTGCGTCTTTCTGCAAATGACCTGATATGCGCCAAATATTTTTTGAGTCTTTGCTTAATCATAGGAACATCCCCCTTCCCCCTTCGTGCGCGAAGGGGGCTTGAGACGAGGGACGAGGGGTTAGGTTAAGTCTGTCAAAATCGCATTTTTTCGTCCTTCGTCCTTCGTCCCACGTCCAAAGCCCCCCTTCGCGCACGAAGGGGGAGGGGGATGTTCTCAATTGCTTAATACTCAAGCTTTTCCTCCAAGTAACTCACAAGCCTGTCAATTGGAATACGCTCCTGCGACATTGAGTCCCGCTCACGCACAGTGACGCAGTTATCGGTTTCAGAATCAAAGTCATACGTTACACAGAACGGGGTGCCGATTTCATCCTGACGGCGGTATCGTTTGCCGATTGAGCCGGTGTCGTCGAAATCCACCATAAAACGTTTACTGAGCGCCGTGAAAATCTCCTCCGCTTTTTCGGAGAGTTTCTTTGACAGCGGCAGAATCGCGCATTTATACGGGGCCAACGCCGGGTGCAGGTGCAGAACCACGCGGACATCGTTCTTCTCGGCGTCCACAACCTCTTCGTCATATGCGTCAATCAAAAACGCCAGCGCCATTCGGGTCGCGCCGAGGGCCGGCTCAATAACGTATGGGATATACCTCTCACCCGTCTCTTGGTCGAAGTATTCCATATTTTCGCCCGAATGCTCCTGATGGCTTTTTAGGTCGAAGTCGGTACGGTCGGCAATACCCCAAAGCTCACCCAAGCCGAACGGGTACAAAAACTCAATATCCACCGTGGCCTTGCTGTAGTGACTCAGCTCTTCTTTTTCATGGTCGCGGAAAGTCAGGCTTTCCTCACGCATACCCAGTGATAAGAGCCAGTTTTTGCAAAAATCTTTCCAATATTCAAACCACTCTAAATCCGTTCCCGGTTTGCAGAAAAACTCCATCTCCATTTGCTCGAACTCGCGCGTACGGAAAGTGAAGTTGCCCGGCGTGATTTCGTTTCGGAACGACTTTCCTATCTGCGCCACACCGAACGGTATCTTTTTGCGGCTGGAACGCAATACGTTCTTGAATTGCACGAAAATCCCCTGCGCCGTTTCGGGGCGCAGATAAAGTTCCGTTGAACTTTCCTCGGTGACGCCCTGAAAAGTCTTGAACATCATGTTGAACTTGCGTATCGGCGTAAAATCGCTTTTGCCGCAATGGGGGCAGGCGACTTTATGCTCGGTAATCGCGGCGGACATATCATCGTTTGACATGCCAATCGGCGATACATAGGCGGCTTCAAGCAGTTGGTCGGCACGATGCCGCATTTTGCAGCCTTTGCAATCTATAAGCGGGTCGTTGAAATTGACGACATGGCCGGAGGCGACCCAGACCTTGGGATTCAGCAGTATCCCTGAGTCCAACCCCACGTTGTACGGACTTTCCTGTACAAATTTCTTCCACCACGCCTTTTTGACGTTGTTTAAGAACTCAACCCCCAACGGGCCGTAATCCCACGAGTTGGCCAAGCCGCCGTAAATCTCACTGCCGGCAAACACAAATCCGCGCCCTTTGCACAGGGCGACTATCTTGTCCATTGTTTTCTCTCGGTTGTTCATCATATCTTTTCTCTCCAACAAAAGGTAATTTCCATAATTGTAGTATTATATATTGAGAGGCGCTGAGTTGTCAATGATATCGTTACGGAAAACGCATTGTAGGGGCGACCGGGGAAAGCCCCCTTCGTGCGCGAAGGGGGCTTTGGACGGAGGATTGGACGAAGGGCGAGGGACGGGACGATGTGGGCATCGTCCCCCACATGGTTGTAACCACAACACGCTGCCCTCAGCGTTCCGCACCGCTATGCCGTTATAAAATCTCTAATATATCCGACAAAGTATTCACCGTATAATCCGGCTCATACTCCATTGACGGTGGTTCGGGCACTCCGCCGAACCCCTGCCGAATCCATATTGTCTTCATGCCAAGTTTTTTCGCCGGATATATATCATTATCCAAACGGTCACCAATCATCAAAGCATTTTCGGGCGCACAGTTTGCCTGTGCAAGCGCCGTCTCAAATATACGCAAGTCAGGCTTACGAAAGCCGACTGCTTCAGATGCCGCATACACATTGAAAAATCGGCCGATACCAAGCACTTCCGCAGTATCTTTTCCGTGGTTTGCTATAACACCCAAGCAATACCGCGTTGACAATTCTGTTAATACGGGAATTGCATCGGGATATAATGGGTATAACCATTCCGGCCATGGACTCCATATCGCCCCATTAGGTAATTCAATGTGGATAACATATGGGTTTGTCTTTGCTTCTTGGTTTAATTGCCGGCGGAACATGACAACATCTGTTTGAAGCAGCTTTGCTGTGGCGTCAATCCGTTCATTCACCCTATTTGTTTCATCCAATAATGTGGATCCCAAATCAAAAAACAGCCATTCAATCATAACACGCCCCCCTCATCAAAAAACTACAGGGCTAAACTCTGCCCTGTAGTTTTTGTTTTCACCACACCGCCTATTTCACATAAAAACAGATATCAATAATGATATTCCCTTTAGCATCCGGCTCCGTGAAACGCGGGCAGGCATAACGCTCAAAGCACCAGTCGCCGGTTATTTCAAAGCCTTCTTTTTGAAGCTTTTCCCCGCATTTGCCTTCCAGCATGAATACGTCCTCTTCTTTCCCGTAAATCCAGCAGACACCTAATTCGCTTTTTGGGAAATCGACGTACTCAAACCCCTCGGGAACAGGGGTTTGCTCCGGCGTGAAAAGCCCGACCCAATATTCAAAATTTTCGAAGTTACCATTTTCTTCGCGCATTAGACCTATGTGCGCGTCTCCGTCCTCACAAGTATCCGTGAGATTTCCAGTGATTTGCGCTTCAATCAGGTCAAACAAATTGTTATCGCGCCACTCATCCCATTTTGCGCCGAAATGCCCATCCACGCGGTCGTTGTTCGTATATTTTTTGCCGATAAACCTCATCGCCCCAACGCTTTGACGGTATGTGTTAACAATTAACGCCATTTTTGACTCCCCTAACCTAGATATTTTGGGAGAGTATATCACAATATCAAATCAAAATCCATCTTTTTGATGCACAATTATTCAAATTTCACACTCACTCTTCAAAACACTTGCGCAGCTTGCCCAGAGCCTTTTTTTCGATTCGCGAGACATACGAGCGGCTTATGCTGCATATTTCGGCCACTTCGCGCTGAGTCAGCGGTTTTTCGTTATTCAGGCCGTATCGCATGAAGATTATCTCAGCCTCGCGCTTGGTCAGCGCCTCAGACAGATACTGCTTCAGCCGGAGCTTTGTCTCACGGGCGCTCAAGTTCTCGAACATATCATCCGGGGAACTGATTATATCCATCAGGGACAGTGAGTTGCCCTCCCTGTCCGTATCAATCGAATCGGATAACGACAAGTCGCCCGCTGTCTTTTTCAAGCTACGGAAGTGCATAAGGATTTCATTCTCTATACACCGACTAGCATACGTTGCCAGCCTGACCTTCTTTTCCGGCTTGTAAGTTGAAATCCCCTTAATCAGCCCGATTGTGCCGATTGAAATCAGATCGTCCTGATCGTGATTCTGCGTATAATATTTCTTGATTATATGGGCGACAAGTCGCAGATTCCGTTCAATCAGGACGTTTCTTGCCTCCATGTCGCCCTGGATGTACAGATGTACGTATCGCTCTTCTTCATCTTTTGATAACGGCTTTGGGAAAGAACCGGCGCTGTCGGACAGCCGCAGCAACAGATACGGACTTGATAACAACAGAGCCAACGCGGCTTCAAGCATAGACTTATACCACCTTACTGTGTACTATTAGCGTTAGCTCTATTACTCTATTCAGCGGGGAGATGTCCGTATACAAAAGGCAAGCCCGGCGGAAATATTTTTCCGTCGGGCTTGTTTGGTGGTTATGAGCTGTGGTGTAAAATTGATTATGAAATCATGTTCCGGCGGTGTTTTATAACGATTATCAGAACAATCCAGACAACTAAAGCACCCGCTGCTACGAAAAGCACGTACCGAGGCCACGCCGCTGAATACCCGTTTGTTTCATCGTGGTCAAGCTGTTCTTCTATGTCGTTATCACCAAGTCGTATAAACGAGAATTGTTGAAGTATTTCCAATTGTTCTTCATCAGATAATCTCGAGTGGCCATTATAAAACCGAAACCATCCCAATAAGATACAATCATCAACGATAATTACAAAATCGTCCACACCAGGGGTAAATAATTGATAGTATTTAATCCCGTTTTTTACTGCGGTCGGTGGGTCGGACACATCAAAGTCTCTTCGTTCCAGTTCCCAGATGTTTTGACGGCGTTCATATCCGTAGAACGATCGGAAAAGGATTGTAAATCCTCTGGTACGGTAAAAAAACTCAACATCGAGAGCGCCACGATCGATGCGCAAATCAGGAAAGTCGCGGAACATCCTTATCTCCATTCTGTATTCTGAACCCTCCAAATCAGGCAAAACCGGGATGAGCGCGCGGCCCACAGTATCAACAAGCTCCAAAGCTTCTTCTCTGTTAGTGAGTCCGAAAAATAAATGTCCCCAGGTTCCAAATGTCTCGTGCAGTTCTTCATCAGCAACATTATATGCCATGTAACGCAATTCGTTGAACTCAGAAAAATTGCGAGGCCTTATCCTTTGGATTCCATAGCTGGCTATCGCGCCTGTTGTGAACGACAGCAGCATTGCAATGATAAATAAAACTGTGAGCAGCTTTTTCATACCACACCCTCCGTTAACTTTTGCCAAAAGCCATACCAACGTAACTTTACTGCCCCGACTGCGAATTGCCATCCCTGCGCCTGCGGGGTGGGGACTTTTTACGGGTTTCCGACGGTTGCGGCGCGGGCTTTGCTTGTGACTTAGCGCCTTGCTGTTTTGGCCGGGATTGTGGGTTACGTCTTGGTTGATTGCCGGTGCGTTCACGCGGAGGTTGTGGCTTCGTCTGGATCGGTTTCGGCGATGGTGCGGGCGGCGGCGGGGAGGGGGAGAAGCCCGCTTCTTCAAGTCTGCCCTCCGCTTTCGCGGCGATATATTCGGCCCGGCGGCCCTTGCCGCCCAGTACGTTCAACTCATCGAACGTGAATGTTTTAAGTGTGGCGTCCACACCGTCCTCAAGCCGGACTTTGGCGTTTTGCCGCAGCAGATTTACGTTGATTACAGAGCCTTTGCCGGATGGCGTCTCCACAAACGCGTCGATCTTCGGCGCTTTTTTAACCAAGTCTTCATACGCCGGCTCTTCATATTTCAAACAGCACATCAGCCGCCCGCATGAGCCGGATATTTTTGTCGGATTAAGCGACAACCCTTGAGTTTTCGCCATCTTTATTGACACCGGATGGAACTCCCGCAAAAACTGAGAGCAGCAGAACTGCTTCCCACATACGCCGAGGCCGCCTAAAAGCTTCGCCTCATCCCGCACGCCGATTTGACGCAGTTCTATCCTTGTTTTGAATATTGCCGCCAGGTCCTTTACAAGTTCCCTGAAATCTACCCGCCCCTCTGACGTGAAGAAGAACAGGATTTTATTCCCCTCGAATCCGTACTCCGCGTCCACCAGCTTCATGTCAAGGCCGAAATGCTCTATACGTTTCTGGCACTGTTCAAATGCCTCTTTTTCTTTTTCGCGGCAGCTTTTCGCGATTTCTCTGTCGTTATCATCCGCCAAACGCGCAAGCGGACGCAACGGCTTTACAACCGCGGAGTCCGGTACCATATGATTGGGCTTTGCGCACCAACCGTATTCCAAGCCCTTGGCGGTATCGACTATAACGTCCCTGTCTTTTTCTACTTTCTGTCCGCGGGGGTCGAAATAATACACTTTCCCCCTGTCGTTAAAGCGGACGCTTATAACTTCTGTCAAGAATTTAGTCTCCATTTCATAGTAATTATACGGAAGTTTCCATCAGCTCCGCGCAAATCAGGCCCGCAATGTGGCCGGTGCCGACGTTGAAATCGCAATACTCCTGAGCGCGGGCCAGAATCCGCTCCGCCCGTGAATACCGCTCAGGCGCGGATAATTCCGGATCCTGCAAAGCCGTAACCGCGCGGACTCTCGCAAACGCAAGGAATTCGGCGAACGCTTCTTTGGTCAAATCTTTCTCAAGCTTGAACATGACGCGGACAAGCTCCAGGTCTGAGCTGTCCAGCGCTTTGAAGAACTCGTCCGCCATTGCCTCTACCTTGGAATTTTCGGATTCCGCAACTTCCGGAACAGACCGTAGCATCGCGCAGCGGGAGCGCACAGTCGGCAACAGCGCTTGGGGATTGTCCGTTTTCATGATAAACACCGCATAACTCGGCGGGTCTTCCAAGAGTTTCAACAGTGCGTTCTGTGCCGAGGCATTCATCGCGTCTGCCGGGGAGATTATATACGCTTTGCACCCGGCTTCGTTCGGCATAATATACGCGTCACGCCGCACCTCGCGCACTTGGCCGACCGTGATTTCTCGCCCTTCCGGCGTGATTTCAGCGATATCCGGGTGAATCCCGCGTAAAACTTTGCCGCAATGCGGACATGTTCCGCACGGGATATTGTCCCGTGAACCGCACACCGCCGCCATGGCAACCTTATCCGCTTGCTCACCGGAGGCAATATACGCATGAGATAGCTTGTTAATGTTCATATAACTATTGTACTAGCATTTGTAGGTTCTCGTCAATATAAATATGCATTTTAGGTAACCTCCCTCTTCGCACACGAAGGGGGAGAGGGGATGCCCACAAAATTAACTTGTAAGCTAAACAAAACAATAGTATAATACACTATAACAAATCGTAAATATTCCTATAAGAAACGGAGGATCACAACATGACCCTTGAAGCCCAATATTACTTCAATCACCCTGATAAAATACCGCTCGGCCAACTCTTCCCCGATTCGGGCGGTGCGGCGCTGGAGATTTTGCGTAATCTGAAACCGGCGCTGGATGAATTTTTGAAAGACAGCACCGTCAATGCGGGCATTATAAAAGGCACCGCGCCACATCTGTACGGGTATTATCACATAGGGGAAGACACTGTTATCTATAACGATGTGACGATAATCGGCCCGGTGTTTATAGGCAAAGGATGCGAGATTATGCCCGGGGCAATTATCAGGCCGTATTCCGTTATCGGCGACGGCTGCTCTATCGGCCACGGCAGCGAAATCAAGCGTAGCGTGCTGTTCGCGGGGGCAAAAGTCGCGAGTCTTGCGTTTGTGGGCGACAGCGTGCTGGGGAAATCCGCTAGAGTCGGCTCCGGCGCAATTACGGCGAACAGGCGGTTTGACCAGAAAGATATCGCGATAAAGCAGCTCAGCGGCGCATACGAGGTAGGCGATTCATACTGCGGCGTTATCCTGGGCGACTCAGCCAGAATCGGCGCGAACTGCGTGACTCAGCCGGGTACGCACATCGGGCCGTATACCTGGATCTACCCGATGACGACCGTGCGCGGATTCATCCCACGGCAAAAGCGGGTGTACCATCCGCAGAGCATTGTGATGGACGAGAATGAAATAGTTGAGCTTTCGTAGATTTGGGAGAGAGTGAAAATTAATTGGATAAGCTATTAATAATTGACGGGCATAATCTTTTGTTTCAGATGTTTTTTGGTATGCCATCACGCATAGTGAACAAGCATGGTAAAGCAATTCATGGTGTACTTGGTTTTGTTGGTGCGCTGAACAGAATTATCAGGCTTACCTCGCCTACTCATATTCTAACGGTGTTTGACGGCCAGCATGAAAACAGCCGCACGGAGATTTTACCCGAATACAAGGCAAACCGAATTGACTACTCAGAAGTTCCCGATGATGAAAATCCGTTTTCACAGCTTGAAGAAATATATGACGCGCTTGACTTTATGAATATAAGGCATTTTGAGGCCGACAGCCTTGAAGCTGATGATGTTATCGCAAGCTATGCCATTGCATACGGAAAGAATATGCGGATAGTCATTTCATCATTTGACAGTGATTTTTTTCAGCTGATAGACGATAATGTTCTTATTTTAAGGTATCGCGGCGATAAAACAGTTATTTGCGACACTGCATATGTTCAAGACAAGTTTGGGATTTTTCCCGGACAATATGCCGATTTTAAGTCATTGACAGGCGACAGTGCAGACAACATCAAGGGCGCTGAAAAAGTCGGGGTGAAAACCGCAGCCGCATTGATAAATCAATTTGGCAGCTTGGATAACGTGGTGAATAACGCAGACGAAATAGCAAAACCGCACATAAGAGAGTCAATTTTGCGCAGCGGAGATCAACTGGCAGACAACTACAAGCTGATAAAGCTGAACGATAATTGTACTCCGAGATTTGATATAGATGCCCTTTCATACAAAAGCGGCCATTTCACTACAAAAGAAGTGCTGACCGGAATAAGGCTTTACGATTAAAACAGGTTGGGTGCCCGTCCTGTAGTAGGGGACGCTGTCCCCAGCGCCCCGCGGTTGTATAACAACACCTCGTAGGGACGGTCGCCTTCGACCGTCCGCGAATGACCGAGGCGGTCGTTCCTACAAGGATATTTATTTATTGTAATCATACGGTAAACCAAAATCTAATTGCCAATTCAAAACAGAGGATGCGCATCGCGCACCCTCTGTTTTTAGGTTATTAACTTGCGTGACGGCAACCGGCGTTCCCGCAGGTGCTGCTGCTTGGGCAGGGCACTTGCGCGGCGCTTTTGATATAGGCCGGGGCCGCGTTGTAGAGTGTCTCAAGCTCTGTAGATCCGCATTCCGGGCAGGGGATTTGGCGGGTTGCCTTTTCCGCCATTGTTGCACGAATGTTGTGCTCTTTGTCGCAAGCGGGGCAGTATAAGTCGTAGAACGGCATATTGCGCAACCTCCTTTATATGCGGCTTCGCCTTGCATTATTTTGCGTATTCAACCGCTTTTGTTTCGCGTAAAAGATTTACTTTTATCTGACCCGGATAATCCAGCTCACCTTCGATTTTCTTCGCTATCTCGCGCGCCAGCAGAATCATTTCGTCTTCCGACACTTCTTCCGGCTTGACCATAATGCGAATCTCGCGCCCGGCTTGTATGGCGTACGAACTCTCCACCCCGGTGAAGGAGCATGTGAGTTCTTCAAGCTTCTCCAGCCGTTTGATGTAGCTCTCAATATTCTCGCGCCGCGCCCCGGGACGTGCGGCAGATATCGTATCAGCAGCCTGAACAAGTCCGGCTATAATCGTCCTTGGCTCCACATCCCCGTGGTGGGCGTGTATCGCGTGGATTACTTCTTCGGATTCCTTGTACTTCTTGGCTAAATCCACGCCGATTGTAACGTGAGTGCCGTCAACTTCGTGATCCATTGCTTTACCTAAGTCGTGCAAAAGCCCCGCGCGGCGGGCGATGGCGACGTCGGTCCCGAGTTCCGCCGCTAAGAGGCCGGCGATGTGTGAAACTTCGATCGAATGATTCAGCACATTTTGACCGTAACTTGTACGGTAACGCATTCTGCCGAGGATTTTGATAACCTCCGGATGCAGGCCGTGTACGCCTGTCTCAAACGTTGCGCGTTCGCCTTCGGCTTTGATAATGGCGTCAACTTCTTTTTTCGCCTTTTCCACCATTTCTTCAATTCTGGCGGGATGAATCCGTCCATCCAGAATCAGCTTTTCCAGTGCGATTCTTGCGACTTCACGCCGGACAGGGTCAAAGCTGGAAAGCGTGATTGCCTCCGGCGTGTCATCGATAATCAAATCCACGCCGGTCAGTGTTTCGATAGCGCGGATGTTCCGACCCTCGCGGCCGATTATCCGGCCTTTCATCTCATCGTTTGGCAACGGCACCACAGACACCGCGGCCTCCGTCACATGATCCGCTGCGATTCTTTGAATCGCGATAGTGATATGCTCTCTCGCTTTTTGGTCTGCGTCTTCTTTCAGGCGGGTTTCGATGTCCTTGATTTTCATCGCCGCCTCGTGCGTAACTTCCGACTCAATGTTTTTGATTAAAAACGCCTTAGCCTCTTCAACCGTATAGCCGGAGATTTTCTCTAACAGTTCCAACTGGTCGCGCTTGACGACGGCGACTTCTTCGTGAGCCTCGTCTAAGTCTGATAGTTTTTTCGTCAGTGTTTCAGACTTGTTTTCAAAAATTTCTGTCTTTTTGTCCAGCATTTCTTCTTTCTGCTGGAGCCTGCGTTCTTGCTTCTGGATTTCGGCGCGGCGCTCTTTAACCTCGCGTTCATACTCGCCTCTGTTTTTGTGAATTTCTTCCTTTGCTTCTAAAAGAGCTTCGCGTTTTTTGTTTTCAGCGGCCTTTATCGAGTCATTGATGATCGATTTAGCTCTCTCCTCTGCGCTTTGTATCTCCCGTTCCGACACCTTTTTTCTATATTGAATCCCAAGAATGACTCCTGAGATAAGAAATATAAGAATAACGGCAGCAAAGGTTATAATTAATGTTGCTCCTTCAAACATTGTATAAGTATCTCACCCCTTTTTATTATTAAATGTAGCGATTAACAGTTAATGATTAACTATTGTCAAAAATCAAACATGTCCCTTTATTCTACAGCCGTGGCAGAGGCATGTCAAGATATTTATACTATAATAATAGGCAAAATCACCAAAACGCGATGATTTGACGAACAAAACATGCTGTTGCATTTGTTGCGGCAACGTGTAGAGGATGGTGTCCACGGCGTCCCGTAATACACAACAGCACCATGCAGGGACGGTCGAGGCGGTCGTCCCTGCATGATGGCCGCAACAAAAACAAAAAATCTTAAAATTTTTCTTGACAAGGCTTTTAATGTTTGGTATTCTACTAGAGTTCCCTTGCGGGGGATAATGCTATGAACCGGGAGATTGCAGGCGGTTGGCGCGCCTGGTCACTTTCGGGGAGAAGTCCGGAGTCAGAGTGGATTACAGCTGACTCGCAATCGGGCGAACACGCAACTGCGTGCGGAGGAATTTTTTTATCGCCGGAATTATGACACTCCCGGCTGTGTGGTAAGAAAATTTTTCCGAATCCTATTTTAATCAGGAGGAATAAAAAATGGCAGCCAAAAAAATGATCCGCATACGGTTGAAAGCTTATGACCATCAACTGGTAGACCAAGCGGCCTCGACAATAGTCGAAACGGCGAAGAGGACGGATGCACGCGTATCCGGACCGATTCCATTGCCGACCAAGAAAGAAATCATCACAATTCTGCGCGCGGTTCACAAATATAAGGACAGCAGAGAGCAGTTTGAGCGCCTGACACATAAGCGCCTGATCGACATCATAGGCCCCACACAAAAGACGGTGGAGTCGCTGATGTCGTTGGAGCTTCCGGCAGGTGTGGAAATAGAGATCAAGCTGTAAAACCCCCTACCGCTGCTAGTGGCACCCCTCTGGGGAGGGGAATAATATGTTAAGTTGGCCGAAAGCCAACCAATGACAGGAGGTAATTAAGACAGTGCAAAAAGCAATCATTGGCAAAAAAGTCGGGATGACGCAGATTTTCGATGAAAACGGCAAAGTCGTCCCTGTAACGGTTATTGAGGCGGGGCCTTGTGTCGTTACACAGAAGAAAACAATGGAAAACGACGGATACGTATCGGTACAGCTTGGGTTTGAAGATTTGAAAGAACGCAAACTGACAAAGCCGGAACTAGGCCACCTGAAAAAGGCCGGGGTATCGCCGAAGAAACACCTTAAAGAATTCAAACTTGAAAATGCCGAAGAAATGAATCTGGGCGACGAACTGAAAGCAGATATCTTCGCCGAAGGTGAAAGAGTAGATATCACCGGGATATCTAAAGGTAAAGGATTTGCTGGAGTTATCAAACGGTACAACAAAGGCAGAAATCGCATGTCACACGGCGGCGGCCCTGTCCACAGGCACGCCGGATCAATGGGTGCGGGTACCACGCCGGGCAAGATATTCAAAGGACACATGGGCGCGGGACATATGGGAACAGAGCAAGTGACGGTGCAGAACCTGACAGTCGCAAAAGTTGATCCGGAGATGAACCTGCTTGCAGTCCGGGGCGCGATTCCGGGGCCGAAAGGCGGAATAGTCTACGTCAAAAACACGGTTAAAAACGCTTAAGAAAGGGGAGGGTTATAATGCCAACAACTAAAGTATATAACATGTCCGGGCAGTCTCTTGGAGACGTGACGCTCTCTGACAATATATTCGGTATAGAGCCGAACATAAGTGCTATCCACGCGTCAGTTAAGAATCATCTGGCAAACAAACGCCAAGGGACCCAATCCGCGCTGACCCGCGCTGAAGTCCGCGGCGGCGGCGCCAAGCCGTATCGACAGAAAGGCACGGGCCGGGCGAGGCAAGGTTCTACAAGAGTGCCGCACTATACCCACGGCGGCGTCGCATTCGCACCGAAGCCGCGCAGCTATAGATATTCGCTGAACAAAAAACTGCGCAGACTGGCGCTGAAATCGGCACTGTCGATGAAAGCAAAAGAAGACAAGGTTATCGTCATCGATGGGCTGGCGCTTCAGGAGATTAAGACGAAAGAGTTCAGAAAGTTTTTAGACGCCGTGGGTGTCAACGGAAAAGCGCTTGTCGTCACGCCGGAGCTGAACGAAAACATCGTCCTCTCGGCGCGGAATTTGAAAGGCGTCAAGACAACGTTCGCGAAACTTCTGAACACGTACGATATCGTTGACGCGAAGACTTTCATCATCGATAAGGCGGCCCTTGATGTGATTGAGGAGGTGTATGCGTAATGAGATTGGCATACGACATCATCTTGCGTCCGATTATTACAGAGCAATCAATGGAACACGCGGATCTGAAAAAATACGTCTTTGAAGTCTTGCCCGACGCGAATAAAATCGAGATCAAAAAGGCGATTGAGGAAATCTTTGATGTTGAGGTTATGAAAGTAACCACGCTGAACATGAAAGGCAAAGTCAAGCGCACCGGCAGATATCCGGCGGGTCCGAGGAAAGCTTGGAAAAAAGCGGTGGTAAAACTCAGTGACAATTCTAAGACGATTGAGTTCTTTGAAGGAATGGTATAGACGGCCGAAGGCCGTAGTTATGAATTTTGGATTATTTAAGTTATGAAATAATTTCATTCAAAATTCAGCACTCATAACTTCGCGCGAAGCGCGATTTAGGGAGGATCGATTTAGTGTCTGTTAAATCATATAAACCCACTACTCCGTCGCGGAGACATATGACCGTTTCGGGGTTTGACGGGATAGATAAAAAAGCGCGGCCGGAGCGCAAACTGACTGAGGTTTTGAAAAAGCATTCCGGGCGCAATAATTACGGGCGTATCACCGTCCGGCACCGCGGCGGCGGCAATCGCCGCAAGTACAGGATTATCGACTTCAAACGCGATAAGACGGATGTGCCCGGTACGGTTTTGCGGCTGGAGTATGACCCGAACAGGTCCGCTAATATAGCCTTGATCGAATACGCGGATTCCGAGCGGCGATACATTCTGGCTCCCGTTGGGCTGAAAGCCGGGGACGCTGTTATAGCCTCAAAAGAGGCTGACATCAAACCGGGCAACGCACTGCCTATCACCGCGATTCCTGTGGGTTCTGTAATTCATAATATTGAGCTTTATCCAGGAAGAGGCGGCCAGCTTGTACGGTCGGCCGGCACAGCGGCTCAATTGATGGCTAAAGAGGGAACCATGGCGCAGATCAGACTGCCGTCCGGTGAATACAGGCTTGTCAGATCTATCTGCATGGCCACGATAGGGCAGGTCGGCAACACTGACCACGGCAACATTCACATCGGCAAGGCCGGGCGTAAGAGACATATGGGAATCCGCCCGACTGTCAGAGGTTCGGCAATGAACCCGGTAGATCACCCGCACGGCGGCGGTGAGGGCAAGTCCCCGATAGGCCGTCCGGGTCCGGTGACACCTTGGGGTAAGCCGACGCTTGGATACAAAACGCGCAAGGCGAAGAACAGAACAGATAAGTTCATCGTCAAACGCCGCGGCAAGAAGTAGGAGGTAATTTATGAGCAGAAGCGTTAAAAAAGGACCCTTTGCCGCGCCGGAGCTTATAAAGAGGGTTGACGAAATGAACGCGGCAAACGAAAAGAAAGTGCTTAGAACATGGTCACGCGCCAGCACGATCTTCCCCACGTTTGTCGGACATACAATCGCCGTTCACGATGGGCGGAGACACGTGCCGGTTTATATTACCGAAGACATGGTCGGCCACAAGTTAGGCGAATTTGCCCCCACGCGGACGTATCGCGGCCACGCGGGCAGCAAAACGTCACGATAGGAGGGAGAAAAATCTTGGAAGCGAAAGCACATCTTAAATACGCGCGGATATCTCCCCGTAAAGTGAAAATTGTCTGCGACCTGATTCGCGGCAAGGACACAGTCACAGCAAGGGCGATTCTCATGCAGACCCCGAAAGCGAGTTCGGAGCTTTTGTTGAAGCTGCTGCAATCAGCGGTGGCGAACGCGGAGAACAATCATAACATGGACCCTGAAAATCTCTATGTATCTCAGACTTACGCGAATCCCGGGCCTATTCTCAAACGTATGCGCCCCGTCGGCAGAGGCCGGGGACACAGGATTAATAAGAGAACGTCGCACATCACGGTTGTTGTGGCGGAAAAGGAATAGGGGGCAAATATGGGACAAAAAGTTAATCCGCACGGCCTTCGGGTCGGTGTAATTAAAGACTGGGATTCCCGCTGGTACGCACGGGCCGACAAAGTCGGGGATCTGATAGTTGAAGACTACAATATCCGTAAATATCTTAAAAATCTGCTATACTCCGCCGGAGTGCCGAAGATTGAGATTGAACGCGACAGCCAAAAAGTACGGATATTCATCCACTGCTCCCGCCCCGGCGTTGTAATTGGCAAAGGCGGCGCGGAGATTGAGAGACTGCGGGCTGAAGTCGAGAAAATGATCGGCAAGCAGGTAGCAATCTCTATAGTCGAGGTGAAAAGCCCCGACACAAACGCACAGCTGATAGCAGAGGGTATCGCGCAGAAGCTGGAGAAGAGAATCGGCTTCCGCCGTGCGATGAAAAATGCGATGGGCCGCGCCATGCGGCTTGGTGTACGCGGAATCAAAGTCATGGTAGCCGGCAGACTCGGCGGCGCTGAAATCGCGAGAGATGAGACGTATCACGAAGGTACGATTCCGTTGCAAACTATCAGAGCCGATATAGAGTACGGCTTCGCAGAAGCCGCGACGACATATGGCAGAATTGGTGTCAAAGTCTGGGTATACAACGGTGAGATTTTATCGCAGACACTGCGCACCACGCCGCGCACAATGGATCCGACTCGCCCGCCGAGAGAGCGGCGCGAAAGACGCGACAACCGCGACAATCGCGGCGGCAACAGAAGCGGCGGATATAATAACAGAGGCGGACAGGGTCAGGGCGGCGGATACAATAGGCCGCCGGGCCAAGGTCAGGGTCAAGGCGGGTACAATCGCGGGGGACAAGGCGGCTATAACAATAATAGACCGCAGGGCCAAGGCGGATACAACAGACCGCCGGGTCAGCAGGGTTCTTTCAATCGCGCCCCGTCACAGGGCGGCGCACGTCCGCCAAGTGCGGCTCAGCCGAGTTCGCCGAAGGCCGCTGAAACCCCGTCACAGGAGGGCTAGAAACTATGCTTTTACCGAAAAGAGTTAAATACAGAAAAGTCCATCGCGGCCGCATGAAAGGCAAAGCGACGCGCGGGAACACAATCACATATGGCGACTATGCCATTCAGGCGACAAGCCCGGCGTGGATTACGTCGAATCAAATAGAATCCGCGCGTATCGCGATGACGCGCCACAGCAAAAGGGGCGGCAAGGTGTGGATCAAAATCTTCCCGTCAAAGCCTGTGACAGCGAAACCGGCCGAAACGCGGATGGGTTCCGGAAAAGGCTCTCCCGAATATTGGGTAGCCGTTGTAAAACCAGGTCGGGTGCTGTTTGAAATCGGCGGAGTTACAGAAGAAGTCGCGCGTGAAGCTCTCAGACTCGCCGGGCATAAACTGCCCTGCAAGACGAAGTTTATAGTACGCGAAGGCGGCCCGATACACGCGGTGGGCGCCTACCGCAATACGGAACCGGAGATCGAAACAGTTAGTGACCCGGAGACAGATACAGGTGGTGACGTAGATGAAGGCAACTGAGGTAAGAGGCCTGAGCCAGAATGAGCTTAATGACCGGCTTGTCGGACTGAAGAAAGACCTCTTCTTTTTAAGAATGCAGCACGCCACGAACCAGCTTGACAATCCGCTGCGTATAGCGCAAGTGAGAAAAGATATTGCCAGGGTCAAGACGGTTATTCGCCAGAAAGAGCTTGAAGAGCTGGGAGGTAAAGCCTGATGAGCGAGATGGAAAAGAGGACGTCAAGAAGAAAAACGCGCGTCGGTAAAGTTGTGTCCGACAAGATGGACAAAACTATTGTCGTTGCGGTTGAAGACAGGGTTCAACACCCTCTCTACAAGAAAATCATAAAGCGGACGTATAAGCTCAAAGCGCATGACGAAGAAAACGCGTGCGGAACAGGTGACCGCGTGCGCGTTATGGAGACAAGGCCCTTGTCAAAAGACAAGAGATGGCGCCTGGTCGAGATCATAGAAAAGGCGAAATAGTTTGTTTTGTAGGGGTGCGCCAACCTGGCGCGCCGCGTAAAACCAAAGGGAGTGACGAAGAGTGATACAGCAAGAATCATTTCTGAAAGTCGCCGATAATACGGGGGCTAAAGAAATAAAATGTATCCGCGTTCTGGGCGGCTCCGGGCGGAAATACGGTGGAGTGGGTGACGTTATTGTGGCGTCTGTCCGCAAAGCCGCGCCGGGCGGAACCGTTAAGAAGGGCAAAGTTGTCCGTGCGGTGATTGTCAGGACTGCCAAAGGTGTCCGCCGTGCCGACGGGACTTACGTCCGGTTCGATGAGAACGCGGCTGTTCTGATAAAAGAAGACAAGAATCCGGAGGGCACGCGTATATTCGGCCCTGTGGCAAGGGAGCTGAGAGATAAAGGATACATGAAGATCCTGTCGCTGGCTCCGGAAGTTATATAGGAGGGGCGCAATGCATATAAAGACCAATGACACTGTTGTTGTCCTTTCCGGCAAGGATAAGGGCAAGCAGGGCAAGGTGATGATGGCCGACCCCAAAGGCCGTAAACTTATTGTGGAAGGCGTCAACGTTGCCCAGCGGCACCAAAAGCCGCGCAAACAAGGTGAAGAGGGCGGCATAATCAAGAAAGAAACGCCTATATACGCCAGCAAGGTTATGCGCGTTTGCCCGAAGTGTGACAAACCGACAAGACCGGCGCACAAGTTTGAAGACGGGGAAAAAATCCGCGTCTGCAAAAAGTGCAACGCGGCGATATAAGGGAGGAGCTCGTTATTTATGACTAGAATGAAAAAACGTTATCAGGACGAGGTCGCTCCCGCGATGATGCGCAAGTTCAACTACAAAAGCGTGATGGAAGTGCCGCGTTTGGAGAAAATTGTCGTAAACGTCGGTTGCGGAGATGCCAGGGACAACGCGAAGGCGATTGAAGCCGTAGTCCGTGATATCTCGACAATCACCGGCCAGAAAGCTGTTGTGACAAAAGCGCGCAAATCGGTAGCGAACTTCAAACTGCGTGAGGGAATGCCAGTCGGCGTGAAAGTTACGTTGAGATCCGACAGAATGTGGGAGTTTTTAGACAGACTGCTGAACGTGGCGTTGCCGCGTGTGCGTGACTTCCGCGGGATTTCCGCAAACTCGTTCGACGGGCGCGGGAACTACGCACTGGGCTTGAAAGAGCAGCTTGTGTTCCCGGAGATCGACTATGACAAGATTGAGCAGATTCGCGGTATGGACATTGTAATCTGCACAACTGCGAAGACCGATGAAGAGGCGCGGGAGCTGTTGACAGAACTCGGCACGCCGTTCATCACACAATAGGGAGGCGTAAACATGGCTAAAAAAGCAATGATCTTAAAACAGCAGAGGCCTGCAAAATACTCCACCCGGCGCTATAACAGGTGTAAAATCTGCGGCCGCCCGCACGCGTACCTGCGCGACTACGCGGTGTGCAGAATCTGTTTCCGCAACTTGGCGTATAAAGGGCAGATACCAGGTGTGCGGAAGGCTTCTTGGTAAACAACGGGCGACGGTGTAGGGGCGCGCATTGCGCGTCCGTGGTTACAAATGTTGCTCCAGGGGATTCCCAGCTTTTGCGGGAACGGACGGCCAATGGCCGCCCCTACATGTGACGGCAGCATAAAGGAGGTAAATCTAAATGCAAATAACAGATCCTATCGCCGATATGTTAACGCGGATACGGAACGCTTCGGCGGCGAAACATCCTCAGGTTAACATACCCAGCTCTAAAATGAAAAAGGCGATTGCGGAGATATTGCAGCAAGAGGGATATATAAAAAACTATCAGCTTATAAACGACGATATACAAGGCGTTATCAGGGTTACGCTGAAGTATAACGGGAACGAGAAAGCAATTGCCGGGCTGCGCCGTGTGTCAAAACCCGGATTAAGGGTCTACGCCGGGGCGGAAGAACTGCCTTACGTTCTGCGCGGACTTGGGATTGCTATTGTATCAACATCTAAGGGCGTTATGACCGATAAAAAAGCGCGTGAGGCGAAAATCGGCGGTGAAGTCCTTGCGTTTGTGTGGTAAGGGGGATAATATAAATGTCTAGAATAGGAAGAACCCCGATTGACCTGCCTGCGGGTGTTGAAATCAAAATTGACGGCGCGAATTTTGTAACTGTCAAAGGCCCGAAGGGCGAACTTTCCCGCCAGATAGTTCCGGAGATAACGGTTGAGGTGGACGGCGCTGTCGTCAACGTCACCAGATCTACCGATGTGCCGCGGCATCGGTCACTGCACGGACTTTCAAGGTCGTTGGTTAACAACATGATTGTCGGCGTGACAGAGGGTTATAAGAAAGAGCTTGATATTAACGGCGTTGGCTACAGGGCCGCTAAAGAGGGGAATAAGCTTGTGATGAACCTGGGGTATTCCCATCAGGTGATTGTCGAAGAGACGGATGCTATCAGCATTGAAGTCCCTGCTCCGAACAAGGTGATAATCAGCGGGATCGACAAGCAAGCAGTCGGCCAGTTTGCGGCTGATGTCCGCAAGAAACGGCCTCCGGAGCCTTATAAAGGCAAAGGCATCAAATACTCTGACGAAGTTGTCCGCCGTAAGGAAGGCAAAACGGGAGTAAAATAACAGTTGACAATTGACAATTGACAATTGACAATTGACAGTTAACAGTTATATGGAGTGTGAAAAATGATTAAGAAACCGGATACTAACGCACAGCGGAAGAAACGGCACCGCAGGGTGCGGGCAAAAATTTCAGGCTCGGCAGAGCGGCCGCGTTTGAATGTTTTTCGCAGTGATAAACACATATACGCGCAGATTATAGATGACATGGCGGGTAACACGCTTTGCTCCGCGTCTTCGGTGGAGAAAGATTTTGGAATGCCCGGCGGGAACAAGGACGCCGCCCGCAAAGTCGGACAGATGGTTGCCGAACGCGCAAAAGCCAAAGGCATTGAAACCGTTGTGTTCGACAGAGGCGGATACATCTATCACGGTCGCGTTAAAGAACTCGCCGAGGCTGCCCGTGAGGGCGGACTGACGTTTTAAAAGGCGTAGGAGGAGACAGTATGGCTTACAGCGGTGGAGGAAATCGCAGAGACAATAACAGACGGGACAACAGAAGAGAAGAGCCGCCTTCTGAATTCACTGAAAAAGTTGTTTCGTTGAACCGTGTATCTAAGACGGTTAAAGGCGGACGTATATTCAAATTCGCGGCGCTGTGCGTTGTCGGGGACGGTAAGGGCCGGGTCGGATTCGGCCTTGGCAAAGCCGGTGAAGTGTCGGAGGCTATCCGCAAAGGCATCGAAGACGCGAAGAAGAACGTGACAACGGTGACAATTTCCGGCAGTACGATTCCGCATGAGGTAATCGGCAAGTTCGGCGCGGGCAGGGTTCTGCTTAAACCGGCACCGCCCGGAACAGGCGTTATCGCAGGCGGTGCTGTTAGGGCCGTGGTGGAGGCTGCCGGGATATCCGACATCAGGACAAAGTGCCTGAGGTCTAATAATCCGCAGAATGTTGTCGCGGCAACTATGGTCGGCTTGAAGTCCCTGCGTGACGCGCAGCAGGTTGCAAAAACCCGCGGCAAAAGCGTGGAAGAGATTCAAGGCGCGTAGTTAAAGGAAAATCGCAGACGCGTAGGGGCGACCTATGGTCGTCCGCGGGCGGTGGAACGCCGCCCCTACATGGGCGATAAGGAGGCGTTTAAGAAATGGCTAATTTGAGAATTAAACTTGTAAAAAGTCTGGCCGGCTGCCGCGGCAAACATGTTCAGACGGCAGAGTCGCTTGGGCTTAGGCGGATAGGCAGCGAAACAGTCCAGCCGGATAATCCGCAGACACGCGGGAAGATTCACCAGATCAAATATCTTCTCTCAGTTACCGAAGAGTAACGATTTAAGGGGGTCGAAGAATATGCAAATACATGAGCTTATTCCCGAGGCGGGATCGACGCATTATAAAAAGCGCGTCGGCCGTGGGAGAGCCTCCGGACATGGCAAGACGTCTGGCCGCGGACACAAGGGGCAGAAATCACGTTCCGGCGGCGGAGTCCGTATCGGATTCGAGGGCGGACAGATGCCGTTGGCAAGGCGCGTCCCGAAACGCGGATTTAACAACATTTTCGCAAAACCGCTGACGGCTGTTAACGTTGGTGCGTTGAGTAGGTTCCCAAAAGGCTCTGTTGTCGGGAAAGAAGAGCTACTGGAATCCGGCGTTTTAAGCAAATGCGAATACGGCGTCAAAATCTTGGGTGAAGGCGCTCTCACACAACAGCTGACCGTCCGTGCCTCCGCGTTTTCTGAGTCTGCGCGGCGGAAGATAGAAGCGGCCGGCGGAAAGGCCGAGGTGGTGTAAATTGCTCAGCACACTAAGAAACGCCTGGAAAGCGGATGATATAAGAGCCAAACTGCTCTTTGTAATGTTTATGATCCTGCTTTACCGCTTGGGTAATGCGGTTACAGTACCGTATGTTGACACGGCACTTTTATCCGCGCATTTCACAGAGATTCAGGACACTATGCTGGGCCTGTTAAATACACTGTCCGGCAGCGCATTGGAACGCGCGTCGATATTCGCGCTGTCTATACAGCCATATATCAATGCCTCGATCATCATTCAGCTTCTGACTTTCGCCGTGCCGGCTTTGGAGCGGTTATCTAAAGAAGGCGGCGAAGAAGGTAAGCGGAAGATTGAGAAGATCACCAGATATTCGACGGTGGCAATCGCCATATTGCAAGGTTTTGCGTTCTATATTATGATTCGCGACATGGGAATGCTGGATCCCTTGGCAACCGGATTCTGGACGCCTATCGTTATTGTTCTGACGTTTGTGACTGGCTCCGCCCTCCTGATGTGGATGGGTGAGCAGATTACAGAGTTTGGCATAGGCAACGGTATATCGGTCATCCTGTTTGTCAGCATAGTCGCAAGATTCCCGACCGAGGTTGGCATGATGATCAGCGGTTTTATCGCAACTCCGGGCAACTGGTGGATATATCTGCTTATAGCGATCGGTGCTTTGGCTATAGTTGTACTGATAGTCGTCGTGACGAATGCCGAGCGGCGGATCCCGGTGCAGTATTCCAAACGGGTCGTCGGGCGGAAAATGTACGGCGGGCAGTCTACGCACTTGCCGATGAAAGTGAACATGGCCGGCGTCCTGCCGATAATCTTCGCGCAGTCGATTGCCTCAGTCCCTGCGACTATTGCCATGTTTGTGCCGCGCTGGCAAGACGGCTGGCTTATGCGGAACTTTGACATGACAAGTATCCCATACGCTGTTATATACTTCCTGCTGATCGTATTCTTCTCATACTTCTACTCAACGGTGCAGTTCAACCCGATTGAGGTTGCGAATAATTTGAAGAAGAACGGCGGCTTTATCCCAGGCTTCAGGGCCGGTAAGCCGACAAGTGAGTTCTTGCAGAAAGTTTTGACGAAAATCACGCTGTTCGGCGCGTTGTATCTGGCTATTATCGCGGTCGTGCCGCTGTTGATAAGCCGCTTCTCCGAAACGGCGAGAGACATGGGAATCATGCTCGGCGGTACGTCGATCATAATCGTCGTTAGTGTAGCGCTTGAGACACTAAAACAGCTGGAAGCCCAGTTGCTGATGCGGCACTACAAAGGATTCCTTGAATAAATTGAAAATCAAAAATGGAGAATGGAAAATTAATTTTCCACTTTCAATTTTCCACTCTCCATTCTCATGGTAGGGGGTTACAAATCACAGTGAGGCTAATTTTGCTAGGCCCCCCCGGCGCGGGGAAAGGCACCCAAGCACAGGTTTTGGCAACGAAATTAGGTGTTCCGACGATATCAACCGGTGATATATTGCGCGCGGCGGTGAAAAACGGGACTTCAGTTGGGCTTGAGGCCAAGGGATATATGGATCGTGGAGAACTTGTGCCGGACTCTGTCGTTATTGGCGTGTTTCTGGACAGAGTTTCTCAAGACGATTGCAAGACTGGGTATATCTTTGACGGAATGCCGCGCAACCTGGCGCAAGCCAAAGAGCTTGACAGGCAGGGGATTCAAATTGACACGGCGTTGTCGATTGAGATATCCGACGCGGAGATTGAAAAGCGGCTCACCGGCCGCAGGGTCTGTCCCGATTGTGCGGAGACATTCCATGTGGAATTCGGACCGCCGAAAAAAGACGGCATGTGCGACAGATGCGATGCCGTGCTGATAATCAGGGAAGACGACAAGGCCGAGACGGTCAGGCAGAGACTGGCAGTCTATCACGCCGAGACGGAACCGCTGAAAGATTACTACAAATCCCAGGGCAAGCTAATAACGGTGGAAAATATCAACGGGATAGACGAGGCCACAGCCGCCGTATTAAAGGCGCTCGGTATATAACCGTATGATAAGGCGAAAATCCGCAAAAGAGATTGAGCTTATGCGCGAGGCCGGCAGAATCGCGGCCGAGGCAAGAAGACTCGCCGGGCAGCTGGTAAAACCGGGGGTCGTGACGAGTCAGATTGATAAACGTGTGCGGGAGTTCATAGTCGCACAGAGCGGCATCCCGGCTTTCCTGAATTACCGCGGATACCCGGCAAGTATATGTGTGTCAGTCAACGAAGAGGTGATTCACGGCATACCGTCAGGGCGAAAGCTGATTGACGGAGATATTGTCAGCATCGATGTCGGAGTTATCAAAGACGGATATATCGGGGACTGCGCGGCGACATTCATAGCAGTCGGGGCATCACAGGCGGCAAATCGGCTGATTGAAGTTACCAGAGCGTGCTTTTATGAAGGGCTGAAGTTCGCAAAAGTCGGCTACAGGGTGTCCGACATATCTCGGGCGATTCAGACTCACGCTGAGGTCAACGGATACTCTGTCGTCAGGGATTTCGTCGGTCACGGAGTCGGGGCGGCGATGCATGAGCCGCCGGAGGTTCCTAATTACGTGGAACGCCCGCGCAAAAGGGCAGACCCGCGCCTGGTTTCCGGAATGACACTGGCGGTTGAGCCGATGGTCAACGCCGGGACTTACGAGGTAAGGGTTCAGGATGACGGGTGGACGGTTGTCACCATGGACGGCAAACCCTCCGCACATTATGAGAATACGATTCTTATAACAGATGGTGAGCCGGAGATCCTGACAGTTTGCGAGGTGCCATGATGAGGGATGGAATGTTGGGTTCTGTTAATGGCGGTGCAAAAGATCAAGATTCGCGCTGGGTTATCAATACGGCTGATATCGTGATATCCCTGAATGGGCGGGACGGCGGAAAAAGGTTTATCGTCATCGGCACGGAAGATGAGTATGTGTTGCTGGTTGACGGCAAAGGGCGGAAAATCGACAAGCCGAAACGCAAGAAAATCAAGCATATAAAGCTTGAAGCCCGTGCCCGGGAAATGAATTCCAGACTGACGGAAAAGCTTATATCCGGGCAAAAAACAACGAACAACGAAATCAGAAGAGCCTTGGCGGAATTCGCCGCTGGGCCGAGAGAAGAGGGAGGTATGTAAAGACTTGGCAAAAGACGACATGATTGAACTGGAAGGAATCGTTGTAGAGTCACTGCCTAACACGATGTTCCATGTGGACATAGGCAACGGACATACGATTTTGGCGCATATCTCCGGAAAGCTCCGAATGAATTTTATACGTATACTCCCCGGGGATAAAGTAACGGTGCAAATGTCGCCGTATGATTTGACCCGAGGCAGGATTACATGGCGAAGCAAGTAAAAATTTTGAATTGGATTCTATGTTTGGGAAGCTCGGATTCCCATAAAAGGGGTGTTTGACAATGAAGGTACGACCGTCTGTTAAGGCTATGTGTGAAAAATGCAAAGTAATCAAGCGCAATGGGCGCGTTATGGTGATATGTGAGAATCCCAAGCATAAGCAGCGGCAGGGGTAATTTTAGTTAATTAAAGCCGTCCATAGACAGCTTGGACAATTGATAGTGAAAGGAATGATTATCAAAGTATGGCACGTATTTCAGGCGTTGACTTGCCTAAGGACAAGAGAGTTGAGATCGGCCTGACCTATATTTTCGGTATAGGCAGAACATCGGCGAAAAAGATTCTTGAGGAAACCGGAATTAATCCTAACACAAGAGTGAAAGATTTGACAGACGCTGACGAAGCAGCGCTGCGCGAATGTATCGACAAAAGCTACACTGTGGAGGGTGACCTGCGCAGAACCGTGGCGTTTGATATCAAGCGTTTGACTGAAATCGGCAGCTATCGCGGTCTGCGCCACCGCAGGGGATTACCCGTGCGCGGACAGCGCAGCAAGACCAACGCGCGTACGCGTAAGGGTCCGAAGCGCACGATTGCTAATAAGAAGAAGTAGTTTTGAATCGTTTTGCTACTGAAAAAAGCCAAAATCGCTACAGTGCGGCTGCTTTTTGCGATTGTTGTCTTTTTTCGGAACCGCGGAACATGATAAAAATCTGGGAGGGATTAATTAATGCCACCGAAAGGTAAAAAAGTAAGAACCAGACGCCGAGAACGAAAGAATATTGAAAAAGGTGCTGTTCATATCAGGTCATCGTTTAACAACACCATGGTGACGATAACCGATGTGCATGGCAACGCGATATCCTGGGCCTCCTCCGGCGGAATGGGGTTCCGCGGAAGCAGGAAGTCCACGCCGTTCGCCTCACAGACGGCAGCGGAAACAGCGGCAAAAGCCGCGATGGAGCATGGACTAAAATCTGTTGAAGTCTTTGTCAAAGGCCCCGGTTCCGGGCGTGAGGCAGCGATACGCGCCTTACAGTCAGCCGGACTTGAAGTGACCATGATCAAAGACGTAACGCCGATTCCGCATAACGGATGTCGCCCGCCGAAACGCCGCAGGGTATAATCCGGCTGTGTTCAAGCGGAAAATCGAAAATGGAGAATGAGGTTGTAATTTATGGCAAGATATACAGACGCGGTGTGCCGCCTTTGCCGCAGAGAGGGACAAAAGCTCTTTTTGAAAGGCGACAGATGTTATACCGATAAATGCGCGATTGATCGCAGGCCGTATCCGCCCGGACAGCACGGACAGGGCAGGGCTAAAGCCAGCGAATACGGAACTCAGCTGCGCGAGAAGCAAAAAGCCAAAAGATACTACGGCGTGTTGGAAAGCCAGTTCAGAGGATATTTTGAAATGGCCAGAAAACGTAAAGGCAAAGCAGGTGAAAATCTTTTGTCACTGTTGGAGACGCGCCTTGACAACACCGTGTACAGACTCGGCTTTGCGATGAGCAGGGCGGAGGCACGGCAGTTGGTTCTGCACGGGCATTTTCTCGTCAACGGCAGGAAAGTGAATATCCCGTCTTTCCTTGTAAAGCCGGGCATGATTATTACGTTACGTGACAAGAGCAAGTCCCTGGACAAGTTCAAGGCTGTGATTGAGGCCAACGCCTCCCGCACGCCGCCTAAATGGCTGGAATATGACAGGAACGCGCTTGTCGCAAAAGTTACCGCCGCACCAATGAGAGATGATATAGATTTCCCGATAGAGGAACAGCTTATAGTTGAGCATTATTCTAAATAGACTACTCTGGACACGCCGGCAATTGCCGATAGCCAGCTGTACATTGTCGATTGCGCGTGTAGTCCCTCATATTTTGGTAAGCTGTTGTAACAGGTCCCGGTTGAAGCTGCGTATCAGCGCGGACTGCGCCGGAGGTCTAATGAAGGAGGGTATTTCATGGTAGAAATTGAGCGTCCTCGCATTGAGTGTATCGAGACGCCTGGGGATGAATCATACGGTAAATACGTTGTGGAGCCGCTGGAACGCGGATACGGCACAACGCTGGGTAATTCCCTGAGGCGCATTCTTCTCTCCTCCCTGCCGGGGACGGCGGTGACTACAGTAAAAATCGCCGGGATTCAGCATGAGTTTTCAACGATCCCCGGCGTCAAGGAAGACGTTACTGAGATCATACTGAATATAAAAGGTATCATAGCAAAGTTACACACGACGGATAAGGCAAAAACGGTTTATATTGAAGCCAGCGGCGACTGCACAGTCACAGCGGGTGACATAAAGGCAGATGCTGAGGTGGAGATTATTAATCCGGATTGGCACATTGCCACCCTCAGCGGAGACGCAACGTTGAGAATGGAACTCACGATAGACCACGGAAGAGGCTATATGTCGGCAGAACGCAACAAGCTCCATCAGCCGATTATCGGCGTGATTCCGATTGACTCAATCTATACACCGGTCAGTAAAGTCAACTACACTGTTGAAAACACGCGTGTCGGCAATGTTACCGACTTCGACAAACTGACGATTGAGGTATGGACGAACAAGACAATCACGGCAAGGGACGCCGTGTCGCTGGGGGCGAAGATTCTCTGTGACCATTTCACGCTATTCACAGCACTGTCCGATACGATTGGCGCGAAATCCACGGTAGTCGAGAAGGCGGAGACGCAGAGGGACAAAGTGCTTGAGATGACTATCGAAGAGCTGGATCTATCTGTCAGAAGCTTCAACTGCCTCAAGCGGGCAAACATAAACACCGTTGAAGACTTGATATCCAAGACGGAAGAAGAGATGATAAAAGTAAGAAACCTCGGCCGTAAATCGCTGGAAGAGGTAATCCATAAACTCGCGATGATGGGTCTGACTCTCATGCGGGAAGAATAGGTAATCGCCGCGCGATTGCCACATGGAGAATTGAAAGCTGGAAATGGAAAACTCATTTTCAATTCTCAATTTTCAACTTTCAATTTGGAGGTATGACATTATGCCCGGAACACGCAAATTAGGCAGAACCACTACGCAGCGCAGGGCAATGCTGCGCCAGATGGTGACCGATTTTCTTGATTACGGCAGACTTGAGACAACGCTGACGCGCTGTAAAGAGATCGGGCCGATGGCTGAGAAAATGATCACGCTCGGAAAAAAGAACACGCTGGCCTCACGCCGTCAGGCGCTGGCGTTCATCACAAAGGAAGACGTGGTGACGAAAGTCTTCGCCGAAACCGCGCCCGGTTACGCGGAGCGCAACGGCGGATATACGCGGATCACCAAAATCGGCCCGCGCAGAGGCGACGCGGCTGAGATGGCTGTTATAGAGCTGGTGTAAAAGACAAAACGGACGCACAGTGTGCGTCCGTTTGTTTTCATAGCTTTAGCCGTAGGGGCGGCCATTGGCCGTCCGTTTGAAAACGTCGATTACGGACGCGCAATGCGCGCCCCTACTTACGTTTCCTTTTCTTCCCCGTATCCGGAGACGGCGCTGTCCCCACCGATTCGGCGAACTTTTGTAATAGCTCTTTCTGCTCAGCAGTCAGCTTTGTCGGAACATCTACATTTACCGTGATGTACTGATCTCCGCGCCCTCTGCCGGATAGGCTTTCTATGCCCTTGCCTTTTAGTCGGAACACTGTGCCGGTCTGCGTACCCTCCGGGATTTTATACTTCACTTTGCCGTCCAGCGTCGGGACTTCTACCTCGTCGCCCAAAGCCGCTTGGGCGAATGAGATCGGCAATGTTAACAGAACTGCAGTTCCGTCACGCTCAAACAGTTCGTGATTCCGCACTGCAACTGTGACGTACAAGTCGCCGGATTCGCCGCCGTTTGAGCCAGCCCCCCCCTGGCCGCGCAATGAAATTGTCTGCCCGTGGTCAATTCCCGCCGGGATTGACACCTTTATGTTCCTGTTGCGCCGCACCAACCCAAGCCCGCGGCATGTTGCGCACGGCTGATGTATAATCTTGCCCCGGCCTTGGCATTTTGGGCAATCCGACGTGCTTTGAATCACGCCGAACGGCGTGCGCTGCTGTGAGCTGATTGTGCCGGAGCCGTTGCAGTTTACGCATTTTTCAGCCGTTGTACCCTCTTTACAGCCGGAGCCTTGGCAATCTGCACAGCGCTCTACCCGCATGACAGATACTTCTTTTTCACATCCGAACGCGGCCTCTTCAAACGTGATTTCAACTTCGGCACGCACCCGCTCACCTTTTCTTGGCGCGTTGCGGGATCTTGCAGAACCGCCCCCGCCGCCGAAGATAGAGCCGAACAGATCGCCCAAGTCGAAGTCCATGCCGCCGAACCCGTCAAATCCATGGAAACCGCCTCCGCCCGGAGAGAAGTTAGGGTCAACCCCCGCATGGCCGAATTGGTCGTACCGCGCTTTTTTGTCTGGATCAGTCAGCACCTCATGCGCCTCGTTGACTTCTTTGAAACGGGCTTCGGCGTCCTTATCGCCCGGGTGCAGGTCGGGGTGATATTTTTTCGCCTGTTTTCGGAAAGCTTTTTTTATCTCATCGTCGCTCGCGCCTTTTGTCAGGCCAAGCGATTCGTAATAATCTCGTTTATCTGCCATATATCAATGCCTCTCTGAGTTTTGCGGGCGGCGCATAAAGTGCCGCCCGCTTGATTATTGATTTACTCGCCGTCCTCTGTATCTGCATTGTCTTCGACTATTTCGTAATCCGCGTCATAGTATTCGCCGCCGTCGTGGGACGGGTCATGCCCATCTCCCGACGCGCCCTCCGGCGTCGCGGATTGTGCGTACAATTTTTCGCTGGCGTTATGGAACGCCTTTTCCAGCGTGGCGGAAGCGTCTTTAATCGCCTCTATATCCGTGCCGGCCAGCGCTGTTTTTAAGCTGGCCATCGCGTCTTCCACCGCTTGCTTGTCGGCTGAATCCAGCTTATCGCCCATTTCCTCCAGCGTCTTCTCGCTTTGATACACCAGATTATCCCCCTGATTGCGGGCGTCCGCCTCTTCACGGCGGGAAGCGTCTTCAGCAGCGAATTGCTCCGCTTCTTTGACTGCTTTTTCTATATCATCCTTCGACAGATTCGCCGAAGCTGTAATCGTAACATTCTGCTCCCTGCCGGTGCCGAGGTCTTTGGCTGATACGTTGACGATTCCGTTGGCGTCAATATCAAACGTAACCTCAATCTGCGGCACGCCACGGCGTGCGGGTGCGATTCCATCCAGGTGGAATTTACCGAGAGATTTGTTATACTGCGCCATCTCGCGCTCACCCTGCAATACGTTTACTTCAACTGATGTTTGGTTATCTGCCGCAGTTGAGAATGTCTGGCTTTTTTTCGTTGGTATTGTAGTGTTCCGCTCAATCAGCCTTGTGAACACGCCGCCCATTGTCTCGATACCGAGTGACAGCGGCGTAACGTCCAGCAGCAGAATTCCCTCAACATCCCCACCTAAAACGCCGCCTTGGATCGCGGCACCGACAGCCACGCACTCGTCAGGATTCAAGCCTTTGAACGGGTCTTTACCGGTGATTTTCTTAACAGCTTCCTGTACGGCCGGGATTCTTGTCGAGCCGCCGACCAGCAGGACTTTTGAAATCTGGTTTGCGTTAAGGCCGGAGTCAGAGAGAGCCTGATTGACGGGTCCCATCGTTTTCTCGACCAAGTGTGCAGTCAATTCATTGAATTTCGCGCGGGTCAATGTGCAGTCCAGGTGTTTGGGCCCGGTAGCATCGGCAGTGATGTACGGCAGGTTAATTTGCGCCGTGGTAACGCCGGAGAGATCAGTCTTCGCTTTCTCCGCGGCCTCTCTCAACCTCTGGACAGCGATTTTATCGGCCGAGAGGTCGATGCCATTGTCCTTTTTGAACTCAGCAAGCAGATAATTCATAACGCACTCGTCAAAATCATCCCCGCCGAGGCGATTGTTACCGGCTGTGGCCAGCACTTCAATAACGCCATCGCCGATTTCCAGAACCGACACATCGAACGTGCCGCCGCCGAGGTCGTATACCATAATCTTCTGCTCTTGCTCTTTATCAAGTCCGTAGGCAAGGGCTGCCGCCGTCGGCTCGTTGATAATACGCTTTACTTCCAGGCCCGCGATTTTGCCTGCGTCTTTCGTTGCTTGTCTTTGTGCGTCTGTAAAATATGCGGGGACGGTGATAACTGCATCAGTCACCTTGGTGCCGAGATAGCTTTCCGCGTCCGCTTTCAGTTTTTGCAGAATCATCGCCGAAATTTCTTGCGGTGTGTATTGCTTGTCGTCTATTGTCACCTTATATGAACTGCCCATCTCGCGCTTTATTGATGCGATTGTCCTGTCAGGGTTTGTTATCGCCTGACGTTTGGCGACATTGCCGACCATCCGTTCGCCATCTGCGGAAAACGCGACGACTGACGGAGTTGTCCTCGCACCCTCTGCGTTGGTGATAACTACAGGCTCTCCGCCCTCAATAACAGCGACGCATGAATTCGTCGTACCTAAATCAATACCTATGATTTTTCCCATAATAAATGTCCTCCTAATTTAAATCGTTTGCTTATCTTTAAAGTCTACTAGCCGTCTAATTGGCGACGACAACAGTTGAAAATCTGATTACCTTACCGTTCAAGGTGAAGCCCTTCTGCAATTCCTCGGCTATTTCCTTCTCTCCCAAATCCGGATTTTCAATGCTCATCACCGCGTTGTGACGGTTCGGGTCGAAAGTTTCGCCCATTGCCGGGATTTCCTCAATCCCCATGTTAATCATAATCTCAGTAAGCTGCGAAAAAGTCATTTTAACACCGGTATAAAAAGCCTCGTCAGTGCATTCCATCTTCAGCGCACGTTCAAGATTATCGTACACCGGCAGAAAGTTTGTTATTGTAGCGGAAAGTGCGTCAAAATAGGTGGATTCCCGCTCTTTCTGACTGCGGCGGCGGAAGTTTTCGTACTCGGCCGCAAGCCGCAAAAATTTATCGCGCTCCTGGGCTAGGGCATCTTCAAAATTAGTTTCCAAATCCACCGACGCGTCCACGGCTTCGGACTCACCCGGAATTTCTTCCTCCAGAAGTTCTTCTTCTTGTTCCTTTTTATTCTTCAATATCGTTATCTCCTAGTTCGTTGATTTTTTTGTCTGATATCCCGCCTGAAAGCAGTTCGCCCAGCCCCTGGGCTATATATTTCAGGTGAGCCGCCACCCTGGAGTAATCCATCCTTGTCGGTCCGACAACGCCAATCAGCCCTTGCATATCGTCCCCTGCGTCGTACCGTACGGCCAGGACGCTGGAGTCACGCAGTTCATCAGCCAAGTTCTCTGGGCCGATTGTAATCTTAATCTCGCCGGCGGATTCAGGTGACGGCAGGCGGGTTAACTTATTGTCGTCCGACAGATACCGTATAATCCGCTGGGCTTTGCCAACGTCCTGATATTCCGGATGGTCGAACAAGCTCAACTCGCCCGAGACACGTGCCTGGGCGGATTTTACTTCGCACAGCAGCTCTATGCAAAATCCCGCGATCACAGCGACAAGCCCGGAAGCATCGTTCAGTGCCCGCTCTGTGGCGGAGATCAGTGCCGTGGTGATCCGCTCTTCCGTGAGGCCGGTAAAGCTGGCGTTGAAAACTGTCGAGAGCTTTACAAGCTGCGGCTGCTGAAGCGGGGAGGTTATATGGACTAATTTATTTTTTACTAAATCGTTGCTCAATAAAACAACGATGATGAATGTGAACGAATCCACATAGATCAGGTCAAATCTGGCGATGGTGATGTCTCCGGTCATTGAAGACAATGCGTACGCCGGATACGTGGTCAAGCGAGAGGTCAGGCGGCCCGCTTCGTCTATCAGGCTCTGTTCCTGTCCCGAAGCTTGTAACAGATTCAGCGAACTCGATATCTCACGCGTGTCATCCTGCGATAGCTTGTGGCGGCGCATAAGCTCGTTCACGTACAGCCGGTATCCCGCCGGGGATGGAATCCGCCCGGCGGAGGTGTGCGGCTGTTCTAACAAACCCAGTTCCACGAGTTCCGCCATCTCGTTACGCACGGTGGCGGCGGAAACGGCGGTTCCCAGCTGTTGCACGACCGTTTTGGACCCGACAGGCTCCGCCGTGTCAACATACTGTTCTACTACAGCCCGCAATATCTCTTTTTTCCGCTCTGTCAGACTCATACGCGAATCGTTTCCTTATAAATTAGCACTCGACAAGGGAGAGTGCTAACTATAATTTAACATTATATGCCGGTATTGTCAAGCCTTTTGTAATGTGTTAACATATCTGTTACAATAAGAAAATGAAAGGCAAGCTGCAAGGGAGTCGCGGGCTAATTAATATGTTTCACCATTGGTGCTGTAACACAGTAGAAAATCTATATTATATCGTAAGTATGGACAAATAAACCAATGAAGCGAAAAGAGGGTAAGGATAGTGTCCACTATATCAAAAATAGAAATTGGAGCTTTCACGAACTTATTTAATCGCGATGGATACGTGCTCAACTTTTCGACAAACAAATTTGACGTATTCACTCAAAACAGTGTTGGCATGGCCTTGTGCGACCATTACGGCATGTCAAAAGGTAAGTCATTAACAGCTTACGTTAATGAAGCAAACAATAATGAAGTTGTGAAACTCCTTGGTGATTTGCTTGAATACTATGAATTACATTACCAATCTGAAATTCAAGCTAGTAATGGTGATATTCAGAATTACTACAATAAATGTCGTGAAATCATGAATCGCGTTAAACTAAATCAAACTCCTTTGGTAGTTGCTGGAGAAATCCTCAAAGAGAAGTTTTCCAGCGATTATATGTCTGCTCAAATTGATATTATGTTAAAAATGCAAACAGAAAATCCAACCGAGGCCATAGGAAAATCAAAAGAGCTTATCGAGAGCTGTTGCAAGACTATTTTGGAAGGGAACAGAGTTGCTGTTAATAAAAATTGGACTGTTAGCCAGCTTGTAAAAGAAACTATGACATTCCTTCAAGTGTCTACTGATAATGTTGGAGTTACAACGACTGAAGCTAGCACAGTAAAGGCTGTTTTAGGGAATTTACATGGCATTGCGGGCAATATTGCCAAATTAAGAAATGCATATGGAAGTGGACACGGTAAAGGTGCAAATTTCAAAGGCTTAACTGTTCGTCACGCAAAGCTAGCTGTGGGAAGTAGCGTTACACTTGTTACTTATTTATGGGAGACGTATGAGTGGCGTGTGTTAAATAACAACCCCGCAGTATAAGCATTTTCTATAGTTACATCAGAGCAAAGTGATTTAAATTTTTCTTGCCAACCGCAACAATATAGTGTATTATACTCAGTTAGCAAGAGATTATAAAGGAGGCGGCTACAATGGCGAGACCGGCGTATTTGGTTTTGGAGAACGGCAAATCATTTGAGGGGCAGTATTTCGGGGCTGAGGGTGAGATCACCGGGGAGATAGTCTTCACCACCGGGATGACGGGGTATTTGGAGACGTTGACAGACCCCGGCTATTGCGGGCAGATTATTTTGCAAACGTTCCCGCTTATCGGCAATTACGGCATTATTCCGGAGGATTTTGAAAGCACCAATATCGAGGCCAGAGCATACATAGTTAAAGAGGCTTGTGAAAAACCGTCTAACTTCCGCTGTGAGGGAAGCTTAGGCGATTATTTTAAGGAAAAAGGCATAATCGGCCTATGCGGAATAGACACGCGCGCGCTGACCAGAATCACACGCGAGAACGGCGTTATGAATGGGAAGATTACGTCCCGCCCGCCGGCAGACAGCGATATTGCGGAGGCCAAAGCTTATACCATTACAAACCCGATAATGCAGGTATCGCCGAAAGGGATCACGAAAGTTGCCAACGGCGGAAATCGCAGAATAGCCATGCTGGATTTCGGCGCGAAACGCGGGATATCGAGGGAGCTGGAGCGCCGGGGTTGCGATGTATGGTCGTTCCCGCATGATTCATCGGTTGAGGAGATTATGAAGATCGACCCGCACGCGATTATGCTGTCAAACGGCCCCGGCGACCCTGCCGCCCCGGGGAACCAAGTAATTGTCGATACTATTAAAGAGCTTATCAAAACCGATTTGACAATCTTCGGTATCTGCGTGGGTCACCAGCTTCTGGCCAGGGCGCACGGATATGAGACGAAAAAGCTGAAATTCGGACACCGAGGCTCAAATCAGCCGGTGAAAGACATGGAGACAGGTCGCGTGTACATGACAAGCCAGAATCACGGATATGAGGTCGTGCCCAACGGAAAATCCGCATTTGTCAATAACAATGACGGAACGTGCGAGGGGCTGGATTACGGCAAATCATTCTCGGTGCAGTTCCACCCGGGAGCCGGACCATTGGACACAGGATTCCTGTTCGACAGGTTTATGGAAAAAATTTAACGCAATAATTTAAGCGATAAATAACAAAGCAGACATGAAAAAAACATGTCTGCTTTGTTATTTATCACCTTAGTACCGGGAACCCCCTTGTTAGAAGCGTTTGACCCGGAGGAAACGCACGCCCGTCCAACATTTCAGAAAAATTGTTGATTTTGTCAAAAAAGTATTTACATTGGGCAATTGATTGTGTTAAAATGGCTACTAATGTAGAGCGTTCGGAATTTTGTTATCGTTGTCCGGAAAGGGGATACCCCCTTTTACGGGTGTATGCGCTAACGTATACAACAAATCCCCCGATAGTGTCCGAACCCGGCGCGGGGGAAGCGACTGTGTTTTGAATTGGAGGTGATTGCTGATCACAACTGAATGGAATTTGTATCAAATCTATTTCTGAGGATACTCAATAATGTAGAAAGGTATGAAAATTGTTATGAACAAAAAAGTGAAAAGATGCTTAGCGTTATTTCTTGCCCTGATTATGGGTATGGCATTGCTGGCTGCCTGCGCTTCAGATGACGAAGCCGGCGGTCCGGGAGTCGCCCCCGGTGATGAACAAGATGCGCCTATGTTAGTGGCGCCGCCGCCTGAAGGCGCTAATCTTGCGGATCATATCGACATTATTGCCGATGCGACTCCTATCTTGGTCCTCAACATAAACATCCCTGCGGGAGCTACGGCTTCTACTTCCCAGATATATGATCTGATTCAAAACCGGCTGATGGCAAACCGCGGCGGCCCCAACTGGCCGGAACCCGGACTCGCGGTGAGCTGGTCCAGTGATGACGCCCAAACTATCAGGGTCAATCTTCGTGAAGGCGTGTACTTCCATAACGGCGCCCCGTTCACGGCAGACGATGTGGTGTTTACAGTCGAAATCTCACACGCCAACCCCGGCGGAACCGCCTTTGCAAGATGGCATGAAGTTGACAGAGTAGAAGTCGTCGATGAGCACACGGTTGATATAATATTGGTAGAGCCGAATTTGGATTGGCGGTATACACTTTCACACTGGGCGACTCCTATTTTGAGCCGCCAGGCATATCTTGATAATCCGGACGACCCGGTCGCATGGGGTTCAATCGGAACCGGCCCGTACCGTGTCACTGGATTTTCAACCGGCAACTATGTACATCTTGAACGCTGTGATGATTATTGGGGCGACGCGCCCCCCACGCGCAGCTTGTCTTTCTGGACAATTCCCGAACTGGCTACACGTATGGTAATGCTGAATAACGGGGATGCGCAAATCAGCTTCACAATGAGCCCGGAAGATTTGGACGTTTTGGAGGCCAACGATAACTTTACAGTTTTCAGGCATGAAGGATGGCTGAATACTATCAGCTTCAACTTTATGGGAGACGAAATTCAAAGGTGTCCGTATTTCAGGCGGGCCGTGGCACACGCGGTAAATGTATACGACATTGCTATAGTTGCTAACGGCCAGTGGGCTTTGCCTACCCCGGACGGAAATATATGGGGATTGGTTACTCCTTATCGTCTTGAAGGGCTTGCCAGAAGAGAATATAATGTCGCCCTAGCAAGGGAATACTTAGAGCGTAGTGTCTATGACGGAAGAACAATTGCAATGAGAACCGCCGGAGACGCAGCGATCAGGGCCGCGGAATTCGTTCAGTTCCAGCTGGGTGAGGTTGGAATTGATATTGACGTTATACAAATGGACGTTGCACAATGGGTCGAAGCTCACGCCTGGGGACATGAACTTGAGATGTGGCTGTTTGCAGTGGCAGCCGGCCCGTCCGCCATAGGATACGTTTCCGGTATTCTTGCCCCGAACATTGGCACTAACAGATCAAACATCAACGACCCCTACTTCTCATCTCTGATTGAACGCTTCCTTGTTGAAGCTGATGATGATGCCGCGCGTGAGATAGCCCATGATATGCAAAGATGGTTATGGGAAGATTTAATCATTATACCGCTATGGTATGGCATTAACGGAATACCGGCTGTTCAGGGCATCGGAGGTATGCATTTATGGGGCAACATGTTCACCTACAGTCTGAGAGGCATTTACTGGGATCTCAACCAAGCTCCGGAGCATCTTCGTCCGTAACACTCGCTTTGCGCCGGACTACGACAGAAGCTGCTTTTGCGGCTAAAAAATAACCGGATTGCCCGGCAACAGGGGCATTGCGCTGTCCCCTGTTGCCGGGTATATGTGGTATCGTTTGTATATTTAGCGTTGCCTGAATCCGGTAAAATAGGAGGAAAATCCTTGATTCGCTATATTTTGAGAAGGCTCCTGTTGCTTATCCCGGTCATAATTATTGTGTCATTTATGGTGTTCGTCCTTATGGATCTCGCGCCCGGAGATATTACGGCGGGATGGGATCTGGAAGGCATGACAGTGGAGCAAATAGCCGCTATGAGGGCGGATATGGGTCTTGACGACCCTCTATTAGTAAGATACGGGAGATACATGTTCCGCCTGATCCAGGGGGATTTGGGCGTGGGCGATCACACCGGAATAAGTGTTTGGTATAATTTTATTACCAGACTGCCCGCAACACTGATTTTGGCCGGTGCCTCTGTTCTTTTCGGGGTGGCGGTCGCAATACCGCTGGGAATATTCGCGGCAAGACGCGCGGGAAAGGCGCTGGATACCGCAACCACGGCGTTTACTATGGTGGGAATGTCAATGCCGGGCTTTTGGCAGGGTCTTTTGATGATGCTGCTTTTCTCATATATACTTGGCTGGCTCCCCGCCGGGAGATTTGTGGACGGCTGGCGAAGCGTGATACTGCCCGCTGTAGTCGCCGGGTCAACACTTTTGGCGGCATGTACAAGGCAGACCCGATCCAGTATGCTTGAGGTTTTGAAAGCCGATTATCTGCGCACCGCGCGGGCCAAAGGCGTGCCGGAAAAAGTGGTTATAAGAAAACACGCCCTTGGCAACGCGATGATACCGATAGTAACGACAATAGGGGTAAGCGTTGCCGTCGCCGTTTCCGGTACAGCTGTAATCGAACAGGTTTTCGCATGGCCGGGTGTTGGGCGGTGGATAGTTGAATCTGTGGGTTCGCGTGACTTGACATCCACCACGGGAGCAGTTATACTAACGACGATTATGTATGTCCTGATACTGCTCCTTGTCGATATTGCTTACGCCTTTATCGATCCAAGGATAAGGGCGCAATACGCTGACAAGGGAAAGAGAAAGGCTCGCGCCAAAAATACTCCGGTTATCACTATTGCGGATAAGTACATACCGGAACTTCAGGACAGCATACCGTCCGCAGATGCGGATTGGAGTTATGATAATACGGAAATTGCGGCTGTGCGGGTTGCCGGTGGTTTTGATAAACAGGATAAAGCGGCTCCCATGCAAGCGGACAGTGTAGTCGCGGCGCCTGAACAAAGCTTACCGGTGGAAGCCGCCTCCGCGGAGGCATTTGTCTCTTTTGCGACTGTGACGGATGCTGACGCTGCGAAAATAGAAACCGTTGTCGTGGAAAACGGAGAATCAGTGACCCGAAAGTACAGGAAACGCGGCCGGGGCGGCGAAGTGTTTCACCACTTGCGGCGGAATCCGAGTGCGCTGGGCGGAATGATCATAATTGCCATCATAGTAATAATTTTTATAATCGCGTTGATCATGCCCGTTGAATCAGTCATAACGCCTAACGTTCAATACAGGAATCATCCCCCCAGTTTAGCGTACCCCTTTGGAACGGACGTCATGGGGCGCAATCTTTTCGCGCGCGTGATCTATGCAACCAGGTTCTCTTTACCGATAGGGGTCGGCGCGACGTCGATTGCCGCCATAGTGGGCGTTTTCCTGGGTTCAATTGCCGCGTTTTATGAAGGGACTGCCGCCGACGAGGCTCTTATGAGATTTTCAGACTCGCTGGCATCTATACCCGGGATACTTTTGGGAATGGTTATAATAATGACGCTGGGGCGTTCTGTCCCGAATTTGATTATTGCGATCGGGGTGTCGGCCATACCTGTGTTTATACGGATTTCAAGGGCGGCGGTACTCTCATTAAAAGGCAGTGAATTCGTGGAAGCGGCGAAAGCCATCGGACTATCCAACTTCCGGATACTGTATACTCAGGTACTGCCTAACGGACTGGCACCGATTATTATAACATTCACGGGAAGCTTGGGTATGGCAATCCTCATATCGGCCGGTCTGTCTTTTCTGGGCTTTGGAATTCCGGTGCCGAATCCCGAGTGGGGCTCGCTGGTTTCAGCCGGCAGAGACGTGGTGCGTCACCAGTGGTGGCTTACGACATTCCCCGGATTGTTTATTATGATAACTGTAATGGGATTCAACCTGCTGGGTGATGGTCTGCGGGATGCTTTTGACCCGAAGTTAAAAAGATAGAGGAGTAGGATATGGAAAAAGACAAGATAACAATTGGCGGAGACTCCGATGAGATCGTACTTGATGTGCAAGACTTAGTCGTGCATTACGTCTTGGAAGATGAGACGGTCGAGGCAGTCAACGGAGTCAGCCTGTGGCTGAAAAAGGGGCAGACGCTTGGCCTGGTCGGTGAAACCGGCGCGGGCAAGACATCAACGGCGCTTGCAATACTAAACCTGGTGCAAACGCCGCCCGGTGTGATAAAAAGCGGCTCGATAAACGTTTGCGGCGCAAACGTCCTGGAAATGAAGCCGGCGCAGCTTGAAAAAATACGCGGCAAAGATGTGTCGATGATCTTCCAGGATCCAATGACGGCGCTGAATCCGGTGATGACAGTCGGGGAACAAATTGCCGAAAGCATACGCTATCACGAGAAGGTGAGCGACAAGGAATCATTGCAAAAAGCCGGCGAGATGCTTGAACTCGTCGGAATCCCGGCGGTGCGCGCGTTTGAGTATCCGCACCAGTTTTCCGGCGGGATGAAACAGCGCGTCGTCATCGCAATCGCGCTGGCATGTAACCCGAAAGTTCTGCTGGCGGATGAGCCGACGTCCGCCTTGGACGTGACGATTCAGGCGCAGGTGCTGGACTTGATGCGCGACCTGAAAGAAAAACTTGGCACGGCGCTTGTGATGATAACGCATGACTTGGGCGTTGTGGCAACGGTTTGCGACATGGTAGCGGTCATGTACGCGGGGAAGATCGTAGAATACGGTACGATTGAGGACTTGTTCAACACGCCGATGCACCCGTATACGGAAGGGCTTTTCAATTCGCTGCCGAACATCAAGGATCGCAAGGCGGAGCTTATACCGATCCGTGGATTGATGCCGGATCCGACAAAGCTGCCGGTTGGCTGCGCGTTTGAGCCGCGATGCCGATACGCGGTCGAGGCTTGCAAAGCGCCGCTGGAGATGCGGCAAGTCAGTGACACGCATTCGTTGCTTTGCTCGCGGTACGAAGAGCCGGGTTTCCGGATAGATATGAAACGGGGGGAGCGCGCGCATGGCTGAGAAAATTATAGAGGTCCGGAACCTGAAGAAACACTTCAAAACAGCGGCGGGCATGGTTCATGCCGTTGACGATATTACGTTTTCAATTAACAAAGGGGAGACTCTTGGCATCGTCGGTGAATCCGGTTGCGGCAAAACGACGACCGGCCGTTGTCTGCTACGCCTGATAGAGCCGACATCGGGGGAAATCCTGTTCAATGGGCAGGACATTACAAAACTGAGCAAGCGCGGGATGAACAAAATCCGCAAAGACATGCAAATCATCTTTCAGGATCCGTATTCGTCGCTGAATCCGCGGCGGACGGTGTTTGAGACGATTGCCGAGCCGATAAAGCACAACAAAATCCTGCCGTCCGGCTCAACCAAGGCGGATTTGGAACGGCGGGTTGTGGAGCTGATGACGACGGTCGGTTTGGCTGAGCGTTTGATCAACACGTATCCGCATGAGCTGGACGGCGGCCGCCGGCAGCGCATAGGAATTGCACGGGCGTTGGCGGTGGAGCCGCAGTTTATCGTGTGTGACGAGCCGGTGTCAGCACTGGATGTTTCGATCCAGGCGCAAATTCTGAATCTGCTGAAAGAGTTACAGCGCGACAGAGGCCTCACGTTTATCTTCATCACGCATGATTTGGCGGTTGTCAACCACTTTTCAGACGATATTCTGGTCACGTACTTGGGTAAGGTTGTCGAAAAAGCGCCGTCTGAAACGCTGTTTGAGAATCCGATGCATCCGTACACAAAGGCGTTGCTCTCGGCGATTTTGATCCCGGAGGCGGGCGCGAATCGCGGGCGGATTCAATTGCGGGGAGAGCTCAGTTCGCCGCTGGACCCGCCGGACGAGTGCCGATTCGCCAAGAGATGCAACTACTACTGCGCGGATTGCGACAAAGGCACGCCGCCGTTAATTGAAGTCGCGCCGCGGCACTTTGTTGCGTGTCACTGCGTCGGCCCGAATGGGCAAAACAGTTTGAAGCTGAAGGCGTGAGGTGACGTATCGATATAAAAGATGGTCAAGCCCCTATAATTTGGGCTTGACCATCTTTTATATTAATAGCTCCCAAGGCACTGCTTACTGCAAATAAGCTTTAAAGACTCTTGAGCGCATGGATGCGTCCCTGCTATTTTGAATCAACTACAAATGGTCCATTTCGTGGTTCGTCTAGCTTGGGCAGTTTGGCGACGTTGATTTTGTGCCAAATAATCAAGATGGTGCTGCGGAGAGCCATGGTGATAGCGATGCCGAGCCAGATGCCGTCGGAACCTAAAGCTGTTGCAGCCAAAGCATAACAAAGAACTACCCGTGTGATGTTGCTGCTGATGCTGACAACGCTGGGATTGATTGTGAGACCCCGCCCCCGGAAACCGCCAGTGGCAACGCCCTCCATACAGGTGAGGATTTGCGCAAAGGAAATAAACCGCAGATAGTTTATGCCTATTTGGATGCTATACGGGTCATCGAGGAACGTAGATATCAGCTGCGGCGAAAAGAAGAAGAGGATAATTGCTATGAACACGCCGTAGCTTGACGTGAATATAAAAGACACCCGGAAAGTCGTGTGCAATCTCGCAAACTGGTTAGCGCCGAAATTCTGCCCGATGAACGCCGTCATAGCACTGGAAAAACCCGAGGCTATCATAAAGGAGAGGGACTCAATCTGCATACCGACCTGATGCGCGGCTATTGCGCCTTGACCAAAGGAGGCAATCAGCCGTGTGACAAGCATGTGCAGCAACGTGAAAACCGCCAGCTCCATTGCCACAGGGATGCCCCAATGCAGCATTTGCTTTATCCTGTCCCAATAGAGCTTCGCGAAAAACGTATACTTCTCAAAGGGGCGGTTTTTATACCATTTCATGGCCCAAATTTTTAAAGAAAAGTTAAATACGGCTGCGACAACCATGCCTAGCGCAGCACCGGAAATACCCATGTTAAAAACAAACATAAACAGTGGGGTGACGGCGATGTTTAAAGCGAGTGCAGCTGTGTTGATGTAGAAAGGCAACTTCGTGTTGCCGTAGCCGCCGAATACACCGGTAATGACCGTATGCCCGAAGTTAAACGGAATGCTCAACGCGACGATGGCCATGTATTGCTGCGCAATATGACGGACATACTCGCTGTCGATATCGAAAAACCTGAGCAACTGTACCCTTAAGACAATGATGGCAACGGTGTAAATCACACCTATAATCATTGCCAATAAAAAACCGTGTTGTGCATATGATTTGGCGTTTTCCGGCTCATCTCTGCCCATATTCTGGGATACGCCGATTTCCGCTCCGGTTCGGCACAGGATGATAAATGCCATCGACATCCAAATGAACATAGAAACAAGCCCCGCAGCCGCGACATATCTCTCGCCCATCCAACTCAGCCAAAACATATTTGTCAGGCTGTGCGCTGTCTGCATTAACGATGTCGCCATAATCGGCAACGACAGCTTAAACAGTTTCCCGAAAATAGGGCCCTGTGTCAGATTGTATTTTAATTGTTTAACCAAATTGTAAATCACTCCTCGATATTAGGGCATTTCTTCAAACCGACAAAACGCCTTGGGGACGGCACTCCCGGTTGTCGGCAAAAGGCATATTTTAACGCGCACGGACGACCGCCTTCGGTCGTCCGTGCAGAGCACTATGAAAAATTGTTCATCTTGCTATGCAGATTTCATTTTTGACGCGGCAATATAACAAGCGCACATATTAACGGGAAATGAGCACCGAGTTAATTTGGTATCAATCGTTATTAAGCGCTTGATACGTAGGGCGGTTGGTACTGGCCGTTGTTTCCGGGCGGACAGATGCTTCTTGAGTAATGCTGACATCCACGAAGATAAAAGGCTTCCCGACGCGCTTAATGTTCAGCGGGCAATGTTTTACGCCCTTGGGAATAAATATGTAACAAGGGTAGTTGATTTTAAGGATCTCTTCGCCCATGGTGAACTCAACATCGGCGTCAAATTCAGAAAATGCATCGGAGCCAATCAGGTAGATCCATTGGTCGAACGGATGGACATGCGTGGGGCTGCCCAATATATCCGGCGCTGTGATGAGCGCGAATCCCATAGCCAAAGCGGATTCCGGTATTTCTGCCGGCCCCAAGCCGGTAACCATCGGCTTGGTAATTGTGTTGTGAATTGATTGCCATGGTTTTAGCTCAAATACATTTTCTTCCCTCTTTAGATTTTCGATTCTGGGCATATCAGCCATAATTCGTTCCTCCCTATTGAGTTGTTGTAATATTTCAAAGCGCCACGATAACGCTTCAAATACAAGTGATTCAATATCAGTATAGCCTAAAGGGTATTAAAATGCAAGTAATTCTCAGCATGAGTCATGTTTACATTTTGGGTCTAGACAACCTCGTTTCGAGCATATTAAACACTCTTTTGGTTGTCTAGACCCTAGTTTATTATTACCCGCCGGAAATATTCTCCGGCCTGGAATCCGGCCGCTCAAGCAACTCCCACGGACGCGGCGGCAGCAGCGTCACCCAGCGCTCATGGACTCTGTCAGCCTTCAACTCATGGGTATGCGAATTCGTTGCCTCCTGGATATACAGGTAGTACCACATCTGCGGGTTCATGTTATCCGGCCAGGTACGCATATTGGGCAGCAGATCCGCCGGACTCTCCGGCAGACGATTGAGCATACGGTTGATAATAGCCGCAGCCTCCGCCCGGGTGATGAGCTGGTCGGGCAAGAACGCCCCGCCAATCCCATCCGCGCCATGAACCAAGCCATGATAGGCCATGGCGTTGATTTTGGCCTCCGCCCAGTGGTCGTCGATGTCGGAGAAGAACGCGGCGCTCCCCTGTTGGCTTATTCCCACGAACCGCGCCACAGCAGTTGTAAACTCCGCGCGGGTGATTGGCCGGTTCGGTTCAAACGCGCCGTTAGGCAAGCCGATGAACAAGCCACCCCTGGTCATGGTGGATACAGCGTTGTTGAACCAACTATTTGCGGACACATCAGGATATGAATTTGCTTGCGACCAGATCGACGCACGGTGTTGGTCGGAGATAATCCGGAAAAAGATAGTCGCCGCTTCAGCCCGGGTGATATTGGCATTGGGGCGGATTGTACCGTCGCGGAACCCAATCAGAAACGCGTGATGAGCCTGTGCGGGCGGCGGTTCAGGCCTCAGTCCCTCCGGCCGCCATTGCGCGGTGAACGTGGTGTTGTCTCTGATGACAGTCGCGCGGACTTGGGCGTCTGTCAGCCGTGTTGGATCCCCGTCTTTAGTCCAGCCGTCGAAAACAAAGCCCGGTCTTGGGGTTACGCCCGGCACTTGCTGCGGGGTCGGTGGAGTTGACGTGTCTAACGGAATAGTCTCCGTCCGCAAATCCTCCGCTCCCGGCGGACTGAATATGCCTTGCGCGGTATTTGTCACATATGTGATAGTAAGTGCCGTTACCCGTGGCTCAAGTCTGAAATTAATATCAAAGTTGTTGACCGGGTGATCGAAAACCGATGAGGATGTTGTCTGTATCCGGTTATCAACCGCGGAGGTGTCAGGCGGGCGGAAAGCCCCGTTCCCCGCGTGATTGCCGGTGAAGACTGCGTTGGGGCCCATCGTGATACGGGCGTAATCCGTCGGTTCTAATACGGGGCGATAGGCTTCCCCCTGCGCATAGAGGCCGCCGCCGTCCAGGGCCGCTGTGTTGTCGCGGATTTCGCCGCCATGCATGGTGAAATGAGCGTTTGGGTTCGACCCGCGCCGCACCCCGCCGCCGTTGGAAGCCGCGTGATTGTTGCGGATGGCTCCGCCGTTCATGGTGAAGGTGCTGACCTGTTGCGCCACAGTTGTGATAGCCACGCCGCCGCCGCCTCCACCATTTGCAACGCCTGTAGTACTTGTGGCTATATTGTGCTCAATGACGCCGCCGTTCATAGTGAGTGACCCGCCTTGCAGCCATATACCGCCGCCGCCCTCGGCACTGGTGGTGGCATTTGCTATGTTGCCTGCGATTCTGGCATTGCCGCTAATTGTGGCTATTGCGGTATCGTTCGTCATCCGCAAACCACCGCCGAAAGAGGCTTGGTTGGCTTCTCCCGGCGCTGTGCCGCCGATTGTGCCGCCGGTCATTTCAAGTATAGAACCCGTGCCGCCGAAACTCACACCGCCACCGCCAGTGGCTGTGTTTCCTATAATTCTGGCATTGCCGCTTATGGTTACATGAGATGTCAGCAGGGGGTTAGCAAGTCCGCCAATAGCCAAACCGCCGCCATTGTTTGTTGTTGAGTTGTTTTCAATTCTGGAGTTGCCGCTTATGTTGGCGTTGGCGCTTATAACGGACACGCCGCCGCCGCCATGGGCAACGCTGGTTCTGTTGTTGCTTATAGCGCCGCCTTCCATATTAAATGTAGCGCCGCTATACACACTCACTCCGCCGCCGACAGTAGTAAGGCCTGGCTGCCTGGTAATTGTAATACCATCCGTTATAGTTAACCTGTTATCCACTGCAGCACCGCTTGAGACTCCAACTTGAAAATGCCTAACTCCTTGCCCAGCCACCACGCCTGTGTGCATCAGCGTCGTCCCGCCGGGTGCGGCGGATACGAGTCGAATATTCCTGTTGCCGATAATAATAACAGGCAGGGTGCCGCTGTCTATCAGGGGCGCGGTGATATTAATGGTTTGTTCCACACCGGTTGTCGGTAAGGTGTTAATGAGGGATTGTAACTCATTGTATGTGGTTCCTGAGAAAATGTGGGCGTTGTGGACAGCAAAATGTTGCTGGTTTGTGGCCTCCTGAATCAAGGTGAGCACACCGCCCGCACTGGTGAGGACGATGTCGCGCCCGCCTTCAATAGCGATGGCGTCGTGTCCCTCGCCGGGGATATTCTGCGTCAGTGCTATGGTCGCTGATTCACCGGGATTCACACCGGCAATAGCTGACGACAGCCCAGCCCAGCTGTTCGCGTGTATAGTTATGCCTCTTGGCGTAGGGGCTGCCGCAATTCTCGCAGGGAAGTCGCCAGTTACCATATAAGCAACTGCGAATAGCATTATAAGCATCAAACATATAACAATGCACTTTATCTTTCGCATATTCTTGCCTTTCAAAATAACGAATAGTTAAGCTATGTTACCGTTATTTTGTCCGCAGAATATTCAGTTTATCCGCAAAAGGGGATTTCACTTAGCATGGAAGCGATTGGGTGGAGGTCAAGATAATCACGCTGCTGGCCGCGCTCTGCATCGCGGTGAAAATTCCCCTCCAACTGCTGGCACAAATGATAACGGGACCGCTGTTTGTACCCGGCGGAGCCATGGCTGGCGGGATTTACATGTGGGGCGTTCAGATCCTAACTGTCGGCGGTATTTAGATGGGCGCGTTGGTGCTATTGAGACTGGGGCTTTTTACACGAACGGGGCGGTGTTCACATGCTATTCTGTGCGTATGCTAAGTCGAGCCGGAGGAAGTTTGCCACCAGCGTGCTCTGGAGTTCGAGGAAATGGCTTGGCGTCGAGCCAAGAAGCCTTAGTTATAAATTTAGAGGTTTATTCATGGACGATAAAGGTCGCAGTGTAGATTTGCGCAATAGAATATGAAATAGCGGAGAAGTCAACCAGACTTCTCCGCTATTTCCACTTCACACTCGATCAATTTTGCCCCAAGTAGTTTTGTTTTTCCCATATCGGAGGAGTGCCACAAAACGTATAGCGGCCAGAACATATCGAAAAAACGCAAATTCCAGTACACATAAAAGTAAAACCTTTAATATGTCCAAGAGAGATATTCGAAGCTTTTGGGTGTAAATTTGTTGGGAGAAAGCGCTCAAACTTATAATCGAACCATATATCGCATACACAATCAAAAATATGATCATATATCTCACATTCAGCACATCTATATAGGCTGCCAATGCAATGGTCAAAATTCCAAATACCTCAATAATGGGAGACAGCAGTTCATATATCAAATAATACAAGTAAGAGAAGAAACTCACTAGACCAAACTTCAAATTAAGCACGATTCGCCGATGTGCAAACATACTTTGCATCAATCCAATGTGCCATCTGCGGCGTTGTGTCCGCAAGTCTCGAAAGTTTGTCGGTGCTTGTGTCAGACATATGGCGCTTGGTTGGTAGCCCATCCGATATTCAATGTCATTGTTGCGGCAGAAACCATGCAACTTCAGAATCAGCTCCATATCCTCGCCCAGATTATCAGGACTATATCCCCCAGTTGCGACAATGATCGATTTCTTGAACAAGCCAAATGCCCCGGATATAATCAGGTTGCCGTTAAATGTGTCCATAAAAATGCGACTCGCTAAGAAAGTGCGGTTATACTCCAAGGCCTGCATACACACAAACAAGTTAGGTGGCAAACGATAGCGCACAGCTTCACCATCTTCCATCTGCATACATTGAGAAATCAGAATCATTCCTCCGACAGCTACGATGGTATCGTCTTCAAATACTGGCTCTACAATTTCCTTTAGGGAATTTTTTTGCAGTCTGGAATCGGCGTCCATGCAAACAAAATATGGGTAACGGCTGGCGTTGATGCCCATGTTCAGCGCGTCACCTTTGCCTCCATTTTCTTTGCGTATGAGCGTGATGGGCACTCCCTGCACTATATTTTCATAAATCGCTTCTTCCGGGTGACATTTTAGTTCGCGGCTGATAGGACGGTCGATCCGTTCCATCTCAAATTCATCAATTAGTTTTTGTGTCGTGTCATCTGCGGAACCATCATCCACAACAATAATCTCATACTGTTGGTAATCAAGGTTCAGAAGAGAGCGCACGCTATCTATAATGGTAACAGACTCATTATAGGCGGGGATTAGAACAGACACAGGCAAATCGTCATGATCAAACTTATTTTTAAATCTAAAGATGCGATCGCCTACATATAGCCTGTATGCTCCTATTAAAATAGAAAAAAACGAAAAGGTTGCAAACAGTATGAGATATATGATATAAAATACGCTGACAACATAGAGAAATTCTCGCAAAAAATCTATCATTTTCTTGTTTCCTCACCTTCCGTTTATTCCCATGGACCATGCGACAAATCTACTTAGTCAAATCGTTAGTAAACGTGAATCTGGATGCTTCGGAGATCGTGTACGCATTTTAAAGAACTAGACAGAGCATTCTATGATGCAGTCGTAGCCATGTCAGCGGCCGGGTACAAAGCTAAGGCAGATTTCGCCTCAACAGCCAAGTTCATGTCTATAGGTTTGGTAATAAATTCAATCAAAATCGGAATTACTGGCTCATAGATATACTTTCTATAATAGCGAACCATGGCAATGCACACTTCTGTATTGGTAGATGTGTCTCGCAAGATCGGCAAAAAAGTTTCACGATAGCGGTTTGAGATCCGAGTGATAAATTGTATGACCGAGACAGTCAGATTGTCATTCCAGTTCCTGCTTTCATCCCACAAACGTTCCGCCAAAAGTTCCTGATCGCCATTGAAATTCGATAGTTCCATTGTCAGAAGCTGACTGTGCATGAAAAGAGACCTGTCGTGAATCAGCTGTAACACATTCACGATGCCCTGGATAGTGCCGATACTGCAGAGTGCGCGAAAAACTTTTATACGGCAATGGATATTGGAGTCATCTATGTAGGAAATGAGTGCATTTACCAGCTCGCCGTATGTATCGCCTGCCACTTCAGGGAAAGTGCCAATGAAATCGGCATAACATGTTCGCTCAATACGTGGCTTTCGGCCGTATAGTACAGCAAGCTTCTGAAATGCGTCAAAGCTCCTATGTGCATACTCATTGTAAGCCTCCGGGAACTCATCCTTCAGGTACTGCAAAGCCTGTGCATACACGATAAGACGCTCTGCGTTTGCCAATTTTCTTAATAAAAATCTTTCGTGCGTTGAAGCCGTAGCTCCTGCGCCATCCGTTATGATGGCCTGCGTATAAAGGATCCGTCTCCATTTTTTAACTCTATTTGCCGCGTGTGCATGTTTGCCCTGGGCGTAGCGAATCACTGCGAAATTAAAAATCAATAGTGAAATGCAGATAATCATAAACAGGCCTATAACAACATATATCCTTAAGTCCGAAACCATTTTAATTACTCCAAAATTCTTGCATAATAAAGTAGGATTGTTTTAAGCGTTCGTGGGTGTGTACAGTATTTCTCCATCCACGCAGCGGGATTAGTGACATTGGAACCTCACCGTTTTCAGCAGCAATTCCAATATATATTTCTTGAATCCTGATCCCTTCCACCCCGAATCTGTCATAATAGTCGTCATGCACTCGCATGTAGGAAGGATCATAAAAGTTTAGCATCATCCACGGCAAACGAATTTCAACCAAGTTCTCGCCGAAAAAGAAATCAGCCAAAGAATTGAAGTGCGGGGAAGCAGGATCACCCATCCCATGTGTAAGTATTCCTGTATCCCAAGATCGCAGCCGCCGCATTTCCCGTGCTTCGTCTGCAAGTCTGTAAAAAAGCTCTGCCTCAATAATTACGGGATTTTGCAAGGCAAGCGTAATCGGTACAAACTCCGAGTCCCACCTCGGCGGAATATTATGTGTAAAGGGGTTTATTCCCATCATTTCCTCATAGAAGCGTTGATGTGTTGCATGATAACGCCGGTTGACCAACAAGCGGCTTTCATCTTCTCCCGACAAGATCAGCAAAAAGTCTGCAGGGCGTTCAAATTCCAGGCCATAAAACGCAGAAGTCCCGGAACGCGGTGTCACATCAAGCGGCAGATAAAGGGTGTTTTGCGGATTTACGCCCTCTCCGCGTACCAGTAAATAGAGCCCTTGGAGACTGTATTGTGCATAGATGCGCATACCGTCATATTCATGGATCAGATGAGATTCATCCCATTCGTTCGCCTGACCATCGATCAGGACAGGTCGCGTATAACGTCCGGGATCAAAAGCCATCAACCCATACCACTGATCAACAGCTTGCAAGTTATGCCAATAGTGATAATGCCACGGGTCTGAGGAAAATGCTGTGTTCCAAGTGCGCCGCTCCCATGTGTCTTGCCAAGTGGAAATAATGCTTCCGGCCCAGCCTGACTCTTCCAGCTGTGTGACCATCTCGACAAGTGCTTCTCCTTGTTCCCGCTCTGTGAGCGGCGGTCGATCCACGATATACGGCGCACGACTGGATGAAAATCCGAATCCCGCTGCGATCACCGGCATACTGTGGTATCGCGCCAGCAGATCCAAATATCCGTTATAGATGCAGCTACGGTCTAAGTCTGCCAGAATCGGAGCAAGCGCTTCGGTTTGACTGGGCGTCAAATACCTTGTAAAATCATCGGTGAAAAAGAACAGCCGATAGGCCGCAAATGTCCCCGCAACCATGCGTTCAGACGGAATAATATGTTCGGGATTCAACTGCACATACTTTCGCAGTTGTGCTGCATAAGCCGGTGCATACTCCAAAAAATCTACAATAGGGCTCGAGATAAACCCGATGGGACGCTGCACCTTGAATCTTCTTGACTCATAAGCAGCCGCACTATCCATCACTTGCGCGAGCATCACTTCAAAGCGTGAGGCGCCTTCTGCTGCGCTGAAAAATTCGCCCTGAAAGCTGTCAGGCATCGCCGGGTCAAAGTGGTTCATGAATACGATCGTGTCCGGATCCCAATCTGCGCCTACTATAAAGCCGACAACCCAAGGAGATACATCAGACAGAAAAGCCTCAATGCCGGTACGATCAAAAAAGTTAATCCTACGACCATGGATAATGTCTATCGCTTCCTTGAGTCTGGAAGTCAGGCTATTATAGTCATGGCCATATATACCTTGCAAGAGCAACAGCGGCCTGGCGTTCCCTGTATTAAATCGATATAATGCATAATAAAAATTAGAGTCCATGATGTGTGGCACATATAGTGTGTTTGCACCCATTTCATCGATATATCCAAACCACCTATAATAATCGTAGGTGGTGATGCCAAAATCCCAGGCCATGTGCCCTGGGCGTGATGGTGTCATTTCCACGCCGCGCAACTGGATGGGAACGTAGCGCCCATCCGCGTCTTGCTGCATGATGGCATCTTCCCCTGCACGAAACGCAACAGATACAGGCGCATTCGGTCTGAAATCAATGAACACGCTTCTGGAAAAATATGCGTAAAACGCTCCAGCCACGATAAATACAACTAATAATATTGCTATAAGATACTTCCGCATAGAATATGTTCCTCTCGCTTATGGCACAATCCACAGTGCATGGCGGGACGGGTGGCTAAACTGCCGCAAGGCCTCTATGTAGTCATCCAGAAACCGCCCGCGCTCTATCATATAATTACGCGCCCATTCTTGGGCTTCTTCAAAGCTTGAGGGGTTCAAATCAAATATGGTCAACCCCTCCACCCTTTGTGCATATGTTGGGACGCGGCGTTCCATACGACTTACTTGAGAGGGGTCAAAACTGTAGCCCCACACTTCAAAATTACGGTCAATGGCGCTGCCCAGCCAATCTTCTACGTCCTGCATATACTGCACAAGCTGCTCTTCAGCTAGGACACCCCTGCGTAGCGTACGCCAGCGGCGTATGACTCTGTCGGTAAAGTCGGGACACATCATCAACCGGTCAAACCAACCGCGGTCAGCTAATAAAAATCTGTCTGTAGGCATGGATAGGAAGAAGTTATCCATCACATTATTAAAGTCCCAAACAGGCCCTGCCACAAGCCGCCCCCGCACATCTTTATGCACAAAGGTTGAGTTTGCCCATAAATCATTATTGCCAATGAATTCATTGATGATATAGAAATTAACAAAAGAATCCATATCAATGTACTGCTCATATCTGCGTGTATCCCATATAATCTCCGGCGAGTATAGAAATCTCTCGATAGTGCTTATATTCCTTGTCACATACTCTTGTATACTGTCACTTTGCAGGGCAAGGCTAGGATACATAATCTCCATGTTTCTGCGCATTTCTAAACGATATGTAAGCGCAGAAAATGTGTTTACATGCCGTTCAGGGGTGCGGAAATTCGTGTCCAGACGGAACAGATAGCTCGTAACAGGCATCCCTTCTCTATAGCGAGTCATATCCAGCCTGTATGGGCTTACGCGTATGGTTTCCATGAGCATATAGAGACCTTGATACTCCCCATTCAATATGAGCTCAAAGAACCGCACCTCCGGAACAAAGTGCCCCGGCCCCATGACGTCAGCGGCTGCATTCATCCATATATAATTCCGCATGAGCGTTTTATCCAAAAACGGGCCATGCAGTGCCCACTCGGTATGAGGATTCATTCCAAGTAATGGTAATGGGTTGTTTTCTGCGTCAGGGTGGATGAGGTTGATGCGATAATTCGGCTTTTCAAAAAAGCGGGACGAATTGCCGCGTATACGCATCATTGCCAAAGATTCATACATAGGGATGTCATCTGCATGGTTCCAACTATCCGGATTGTCTATTACAGATACCGCAACTTCGATCTCCGCTTCACCGTCTGGGGCGTAGTGAAATGCGAACAAGGTTTCGGGGTCGTTGTAGAAGCCGGTGCCGAATGCAAGGGGCCTCCCTGGTATTTCTTGCCCGAAGGTGTCGATTATAATGAGGGGCAAATGCGTACAAAAGCTATGGTCGTCGCAATGAAAGCAATAGCCTAGATCTGCTTCGCTTGGGCGCTCGAGGTGTTGATGATAACGCCGCACATCATCACTTGCCCCTATATACACCAAGCTCACGACAAGTATGGCAACAGCCAAAAGGCCAGCCAAGTAATAAATAATAGTACGCCTCATGTTTAGCCACTTATTTCATCATTTTGGGTAACGATATTTACGTATTCCACACCATCATTTTCATATAGTAACTGGGTGATGTTTTTGTCGCCCTTATTTGTGCGATTATACGTGCGGCGGCCCATTTCGTAGATAAACTCTACACTACTCGGTGTTGTGTTTTTCACACGAAGTTGCGGTTTCATATTGAAATGTTGGAATACGATTCCTTCGATTTCAGTCTCCAGACTTTTTTGCGCCTTGATGATGAGCAGGATTCTGTTTTCATTTCGGACTCTCCCCATCAGAAGCAATACAACCGACACAACCCCGCTGCCGATGATAGCTGTCCAGAAATCGCCTACGCCGCTGCATAAACCTACAATGACCGCCCAGAAGATGTACGTTGTATCCCTGGAATCTTTTACAGCTGTACGGAATCGCACAATAGACAGCGCGCCCGCCATACCCAGCGACAGCGCAATATTGTTCCCGATTACCGTCATGACAGTACAGGTTAGGATTGTTAGTGTAACGAGGGAGACGTTAAATTTCTTGCTGTAAGTAGTGCCTGTATGGGTAAACCAATATGACACGTAAATGACCACGCTGAGTAGTGTAGCGGCCGCGATACGAACCGCAATCTCTTGTATTGTTAAGTTGCCGCTTTGTGCGATCATGTCCAATAATAAATTTCTCATTTGTGCACCTCACCTTATAGAAATATGTATTCTTTTCCGATTGTCCTGCCGAGACAATACTTGCTAACCGCCAATTCACTTGCATTCACCGCGTTAATAATATCCTTGATATAACTAAGCAAAAAGCCATTAAACTTCACTTCCATCACGACAAAATACGGGTCAAATATCATATTCTCTGCTAAATCTTTTGAAAATATATCGAAATTAGACTCTGACCCTTTTAAATGGTGATCGAATGTAATTCTGATTTCATTTTCTTCTGCTTCAAAAACCTTTCTTGTATATGTAATAACCGCTTTGGGGCGATAGCACTGCATATTCATAATCCCAAAACATTC
>Ga0123355_10000170_pt1 | contig 79328 bp, 73 predicted proteins | sample TergutEmb28metaG_3_FD_89872 | JGI IMG/M metagenome (GOLD analysis project Ga0123355, IMG submission 89872) | Embiratermes neotenicus P1 segment gut microbial communities from Petit-Saut dam, French Guiana - Emb289 P1 | ecosystem: Host-associated > Arthropoda: Insects > Digestive system > Gut ... | reverse complement strand
GGCTATAAGCCCAAATTGCATCAATGTAGAGGTAATAATTTGGCGATTGCTGTAACCTAGCGATTTCAAAATTCCGATATTGGTCATGCCCTCATCAATACTATTATTTATCCGGAAGCGTATTACAACCAGACTGACAACGAGAAATACGATTGCAAAGACCGCCAGTATTGAGCCAATTATCGTGGGAATCATTGTATGATTATTTCTCGCATTTACAAAATCGTGGGTACGAGAAATGATTTCCTGGGAGTCAGCTGTGTGTTGCAGAGTTAACAGATAGTCTAAATAGTCACTTACAAATGCGCCCGTGTAGTTTGCATCGTATAAACGAACCATCATAGTCGTAGTCATTTCCTGTGGAAATTGCCGCTCTAAGTCAGCAAACATATCTTCCGACACATATATGCGACGTCGCCATGCATTTATTGAGCCAAACATAATATCATCAATGCTTCCTGCGAAAGTGAACTCCAACTCTGTTTCCATAAAATTGAAACTCATTGTGTCGCCCAATTCGAGATCATCGAATAGCACCATAAAATGAGGCACATAAATTGCGTTGCTATCGAGGGGTAAGTATTCCCCAACCAATGTGAGTGGGTTGAGTTGCTGATTTTCGTATATAGGTGAAAACGTGAGCAACCCAAAATCAGGCATATCATTTAGCAACACATAGCCATCGCCTGTCACAAAGTTCTGGATTTCAATTTTTTCTACCCGATAGTCTGATTGTACAAATTGTAACTGGGAATTAGCAAATGCGTAATCATCAGATAGATGTGTCACGATGTGTCTTGTGTTTAACTCCTCCGCTCGACTGTCGAAGAAATCACCTATACCAAACAGCATTGCAAAGCCGATGTTGATAAACATTGCTACAAGAACCATAACCAGGGTCAAACTTATTGCGTTACCTTTGCTCTTACGCAAATTAGCGGTCGCGAGCATCCAACTGTTTCTCATACTACCACCCCATATCCGCTAAAAAGTCATTCAGCTTTGCATGGCGCTCGGTATCGCCGCTTTCATATTTCCCCAAAATGCATTCACCAACGATACCGCCATCACGGAAATATAAAATTCGATTGCCACGACGAGCAGAGCGTATATCATGGGTTACCATTACAATGCTTTGACCTTGATTATTTATTTCTGAAAGGGTGTCTAGTACAGCCAGACCATTCGCAGAATTTAAAGCACCTGTTGGTTCGTCTGCAAAAACAATTTTCGGGTTATTTATAAGGGAGCGGGCAATCCCTGCTCGTTGTCCTTCGCCACCCGATACTTGGGAGGGGAATTTACGCCAGATGGTGTCATTAATGTCAAAACTCTTTAAAAGAGATTTTGCACGGTTTGATACATCACCGCGATTTTTGCTTACCAGCAAACCGCAAGCCATTATATTGTCTAATATGCTCATGTTACTTAACAAGTGGGTTTGTTGAAATACAAAGCCACAGTTATCTCGACGAAATATTGCGAGTTTGTCATTTGACAAACCACTTATGTCTTTGCCGGAAAAACTAACTGTTCCGAGGCTTGGTTTATCCATACCCGAAAGAGCGTATAGCAACGTAGACTTGCCTGCGCCGGATGGACCCATAATTACGGTGAAATCTCCATCATAAATTTCTAAGTCAAGATTTTTAAGTACATGTTGCTGCTGTCCACCAGTTGAAAATGTTTTGCATAACTGTTTTGTTATAAGAATTGCTTTTTTCATCATGTCACTCCTAAAATAAATGTCGTGTTTCCGTAAGTTAGACGGAGCAACTTGAATTTCGTTACAAGATTTTCAAAAAAATAGCGAAACGGGGTATATGGGTGAGTTTATGGGGTGTATGGGCATTTGCAAGTTCTTCAACAAATCATCTATATTTCATCTGCCCTAACAGCTATTTCAAATGTTCCACGGCTTAACTTGTAAAATCAGCGACCTGTGCAGCACAGGTGTCAAATGTACTCACGGCTCTACCCTATGCCGTGAATACATTTGACCGTTTTTCCGCAGAATCTCTGAAAATCAAATGCCGCATGGCTGTTGCACAAGGCAATTACTGCACGGCATACAAGTAAGAAACCTCACAGTTACAGGCTATATCTCCTGTTTCTGTGCATAAAAATAAACCACATATGTTTTTATCCATATATGGTTCACTTTATGGCGGAGATGGAGAGATTCGAACTCTCGCACGCTTTTAACACGCCTACTCCCTTAGCAGGGGAGCCCCTTATAGCCACTTGGGTACATCTCCATATCGTTGCAGTATTTCTGCAACGAAGTAATTTTAGCGTTTTTCTTCACGAAAGTCAATACTTCATTTACGTATCCAGTGAAATATTATCAATCCCATTGAGCTCAAACTCAGCAATATACTCATCTATGCGGTTTGTCAGCTCATTAAAATTTTCTGAACTTATTGGTTCAAAGTCCATATCACGCCGGGCAAGCTCTTCAGCTAAAATCTCGAAGAACATAGAATCCTCATAATCCGCAATTGCTTCATGGATTCCACCCTGCTCAAAGGCTGATGATGGACGTATTGCACCATCAATGTGCTCTGCTAGAGAATGCATGCCATGCTTTTGACATAGAGAAAACAAAATACTTTCAACATTATCGTACTCGGAGAACCTGTCTGTGCCTCGTGTTGAATTTAAAACCCAATTTCCCACATAAGCCATATCAAGAAGGCGTCTGAACTCCATCTCAGTCAATTCAATATTCATATCAATATACCTCCATGGAAAAAAGACTTTCGCACCCTTTCTGTGCCCCCATTATACCAGATTTCATTCAAAACTTCCAGTTCAATTTAATATATCAATTAGGTCTGCCACGTACATCCTTAACCATAATACGCTGCAGCGATTTTAGCAGCAAGACGCGCATTATTCTGCACCAAGTGCATATTTGCAATTAAGCTATGCCCTTTTGTTAACTCTTTCACTGCGCTCAATAAATACGGCGTTACTTCCTTCCCTTCAATCCCAAGAAGTGACGCATTTGTCAAGGCTGTGTTAATTGCAGAATCAATTTCCTCAACAGGCATTGCATATTCTTCTGGAATTGGATTTCCAATAATAGCACCACCCGATAACCCTAACTCCCACTTAATGCGCATCATTTCTGCAGCCTGCTCCGGTGTTTCAAGCCTTAGTGGTGCTTTAAACCCACTATCTCTTGTATAAAATGCCGGGAACTCATCTTGTCCATAAGCCACAACAGGCACACCTAGTGTTTCTAAATACTCAAGTGTCAGCCCAATGTCGAGTATGCTCTTTATTCCAGCCGAAATAACACAGACATCAGTCACGCTGAGTTCAATAAGATCGGCAGATATGTCCATTGAGTCCTCTGCACCTCTGTGAACACCGCCCACGCCACCTGTAGCAAAGAAGCGTACTCCCGCCAGAGCAGCCATAATCATGGTTGCTGAAACTGTTGCTGCACCGTTTTTGCCTGATGAAATAACGTATGGAAGATCACGACGCGAGCATTTTATAATATCTTTAGAAGTTGCAAAATACTCAAGTTGCTCATCAGAAAGTCCTATCTTAATACGACCATCCAGAACCGCAATTGTTGCAGGAGTTGCGCCGTTTTCACGAATTATTCTCTCGCAATCCTTTGCACACTCGAGATTTTGTGGATAAGGCATGCCATGTGATATTATCGTTGACTCTAGTGCAACCACAGGACCATCCTTATCCAAAGCATTTTGCACTTCCGGCAATATGTCAATAAACTTATTCATTGTTCACCTCTTAATTTTTACTCTTTAAGTGCTCGGCAGCATATTTAACACCAGCTTGCGCTTGATCGCGCAGAGTCCTTTTGACGTTCATTGCAATACCTGCCGCAAAAGCATCACCTGCACCTGTCACATCTTTTACTGCCATTGGAATGGCCGGCACAATGATTTCACTTTGTTCATCTGCAGCACATACACCTGCCATACCAAGTGTTATAAATACACGTCGCACACCATGACTCACAATTAGACGCCCTGCTTGCTTAACACGCTCTTTAGTGTCTAACTTTATCCCTGTTAGATGTTCTGCTTCAATGCGGTTTAACTTTAGTATATCTATTTGTTCGATAATTGGCTCTATGCGCATTACCTTTGCCGCAGAAACCACATCAATCATAATCGGACGCCCCTCACGGAGCTCTATTGCCAGGTTAAGTATTTTATCGGAAAGATTTAAATCCATTATTAGCAAATCAGAGCCTGCAATTAGTTTTTTATGCTTTGTAATTTCTGATGTTCTTATTGACTCTTGGATTGTTGTTGCATTAAACGCAGCAAAAAGCTCGCCATCATCCTCTAGAGCCGCAACATAAACACCGGTATCTGCATTCTTTTTTATTATCCATGCATCTGTGTTTATGCCAAGTGTTTTACAACTTTCCTGCAGCATTTTCCCAAAAGGATCGTTACCCACTGCAGTAATTAGATGAACATCTGCATTATAACGAGCGAGCATAGCAGAAATATTGCGCCCGACACCTCCAGCTCTCATACTCACATCAGCTGGATTAGAGTCCTCGCGAATTATCGACGCTCTACTCTTCGTTTTTATATCAATGTTAGCCGCTCCAATTACGGTAAATTGCATAAACACACCTCTTTCTGATTTGAATATTTTTATACAGAGAGGGAAGTTTTCAACGAAAGTTACCCTTTTAAAACAAATTGTTAATTCATCTGGTCAGAAACCGCTGCTTGCTCTTCCTCTTTATCTTTAGCCGCTTGTTTCATACTTAGGGCTATGCGCTTTCTTTCGATATCCACTTCAAGAACAATTACATTTACAATATCGCCTACTTTGACCTCTTCTGACGGGTGCCTTATAAAGCGGTTTGAAATTTCTGAAATATGCACCAGACCGTCCTGATGTACACCGATATCTATAAATGCGCCAAAATCAATTACATTTCTCACAGTTCCTGTCAAGGTCATACCTGGCACTAAATCTTTCATATCAAGCACATCTGTACGTAGTTGTGGAGGCGGAAGCTCATCACGTGGGTCTCGTCCGGGCTTCTGTAGTGACGCCACTACATCCTTAAGTGTAAGCACACCTAAGTTACAGGCTTCAGCAACATTTTCTTCACCGCGCTCTTCTACCATTTCACTGAGTGGTAGCATTTTGCCTACATCTTTTAGTGACAGCCCAAATGTGGAAAGCAACTCTTTTGCAGCTTTATATGACTCAGGGTGAACTGAAGTATTATCCAGAACATTCTTTCCTCCGGGAATTCGTAGAAATCCTGCACATTGTTCATACGCTTTAGGCCCTAGCTTTGGTACTTTAAGCAGGGTTTTTCTATCTGGAAAAGCTCCGTTTTCTTCACGGTAGCTCACCACGTTCTTTGCAATTGTTGGCCCTAAGCCGGCAACTCTTTCCAGTAATGGAGCTGATGCAACATTTAAGTCAACTCCGACCGAGTTAACGCAGTCCTCAACGACACCGTCAAGTGAATTACTCAGTTGTGCAGGTGGCATATCGTGCTGATATTGCCCCACGCCAATAGACTTTGGATCAACTTTTACCAGTTCCGCAAGTGGATCTTGCAAGCGTCTGGCTATAGAAACGGCAGAACGTATTGATACGTCAAAATGCGGGAACTCGTCTGCTGCAATTTTAGATGCAGAATAGACAGATGCTCCTGCTTCGTTAACGACCATGTATGACACACCAGGTGTGCCCTTTATCAGCTCTGCAACAAAAATCTCTGTTTCCTTTGAAGCTGTCCCATTCCCTATTGCAATAACTGTAACCTTATGCTTTTTAATAAGATTTGTTAGAATCATGGATGCTTCAGCAACCTTTGATTGGGGAGGTGTTGGATAAACAACCACTGTATCGAGCACAAGGCCTGTGGCATCAATAACTGCGCATTTACAGCCGGTACGATAGGCTGGGTCAACAGCAAGAATATTTTGTCCACGCACAGGAGGTTGCATGAGTAGTTGCTTTAGATTTACAGCAAACATCTTAATTGCTTGAGTCTGTGCACCTTCAGAAAGTGTTGAACGTAGCTCACGCTCCAGTGATGGAAATAGTAATCTATGCCAACTGTCATCAATTGCTTGCTGGATATATTCCATAGCCGTTGAATCATGTTCTGCCAAGAACTCTTCATCCATTATGTTTAGAATATCATCAGTAGGCACCGTTAATGTTACCTTCAGAGCACCCTCTTTCTCTCCGCGATTGATTGCAAGAACTCTGTGAGGTTGAATTTTACGAAGCGGTTCTTCATATTCATAATACTGCTGATAAACCGGATTTCCTTCTCCGGCTTTCTCTGCCTTTATTATTCCCTCACGGAACAGTAATGGACGCAATTTTGCACGAAGTGCTGCATCATCAGAGAAGTCTTCTGCAAGAATATCACATGCTCCTTTAATGCAGCTTTCTGCATCAGCTATGCCTTTTTCTTCATCAATAAACTCAGCAGCCTTCTCCATGGGTGACTCTACATCAAGGCTTTGCGACAATAGCCACTCTGCCAGAGGTTCAAGACCCTGCTCACGAGCAACGGTTGCTCTGGTGCGACGCTTTTGCTTATATGGACGATATATATCTTCCACTGCTGCTAGTGTTTGTGCTGCTTCAATGGCTTCAATTAACTCATCTGTTAGCTTGCCTTGTGACTCAATAGAATCGCGAACTTCTTGCTTACGCTTATCAAGATTGCGTAAATACTGCAATCTGTCTGCTAGTTCACGCAGTTTCTGATCATCCATTGCACCGTGTAATTCTTTACGATATCTTGCAATGAAAGGAATGGTATTCCCTTCATCAATAAGTGATATTACATTTGCAACATGTTCGACTTTACATTTAAATTCATTTGCTAATATGACTTCATACGAGAGCATTATTTTGTTTCCCCCAAGTTTTTGTATTTATTTTCAACTTGATAATTATATCATAATTCTAGGTTTTGGGTCTAGTCCTAGCGTCTATTTTAAACTAACTCTTAGTCGGCCCAACTTAAGCTGCGTCCAACGGCTTTGTCCCAACCTTTTAGTAGAGATTGTCTGCACTCAGCATCCATTTGTGGCTTAAACACAGCTTCAGTTCGCCACTTTGACTTTAGCTCATCAATATCTTTCCATACACCAACAGCCAGCCCTGCCAAATACGCTGCGCCAAGCGCTGTTGATTCGCTTATCAGCGGACGAAAAACAGGCATCAGAGAAATATCTGCCTGAAACTGCATTAGCAGTCCATTTACAGATGCACCGCCATCTACACGTAATTCTGTTAACTCTATACCTGTATCGCTTTCCATTGCACGAATCATATCGTAGCTCTGATATGCAATAGATTCCAGTGCAGCACGCGTAATATGCTCGCAGGTCGTGCCTCTCGTTATGCCAACGATACAACCACGTGCATACATATCCCAATATGGAGAACCAAGCCCTGTAAACGCAGGAACAAGATATACGCCACCAGTGTTTTCAACCTTTGATGCATGATATTCAACATCACGACTCTCCGGGAAGAAGCGCAACCCATCACGTAACCACTGCACTACAGCTCCCGCTGAGAACACGCTCCCCTCTAATGCATAAGACGGCTTATCATCAGTTGAAGCAGTCACCGTTGTTATTAATCCATTTTTGCTTTTATATGCCTGATCGCCAGTGTTCATCAACAAAAAACATCCGGTGCCATAAGTGTTCTTTACCTCACCCTTACTAAAACAGCATTGACCGAAAAGTGCAGCCTGTTGGTCACCTGCAATTCCTGCAATAGGTACATTGATACCTTGAACACCTGTATAACCGAATATCTCACTTGATTTACGTGCTTCCGGCAGCATTTCACGTGGTATGTTAAGCGCTTTTAGCAACTGCTCATCCCAATCAAGCTTGTGAATATTGAAAATCATTGTTCTTGATGCATTGGTATAGTCTGTAACATGAACCTTACCATTTGTCATCTTCCATAGTAGCCATGTATCTACAGTGCCGAATAAAAGCTCGCCACCCTCTGCTTTCTCTCTGGCACCATCCACATTGTCTAAAATCCATGCGATTTTAGAACCTGAAAAATACGCATCAGGAATCAAGCCGGTCTTTTCCTGTATGGTATCTCCCAGCCCGTCCGCAACAAGTTTTTTAATTATATCGGCAGTTCTACGACATTGCCATACAATCGCATTATATATGGGCTTTCCCGTTGATTTTTCCCAAACAATCGTCGTTTCACGCTGATTTGTTATACCTATCGCAGCAATGTCTTTGACGCTCACACCGCTCTGTGCAACAGCTTCCATCATTACCGACATTTGAGAAGAGTAAATCTCCATAGGATCATGCTCAACCCAACCCTCATGGGGGTAGTATTGGGTAAACTCTTTCTGCGCGATTGTAATAATGTTTTGCTTTTCATCAAACAATACAGCGCGAGAGCTAGTAGTTCCATTATCGAGAGAAAGTAAAAATTTAGGCATAATATAGTCCTTTCTATTTAACCTGTAAATCAAGGAATGCAATAACGTCATCGCAATATTCTTCCTGACTCGCATCATTGTGAATTGCGTGGTTCGACTTATATGTTTTTACCGTCACAATATCTCCATTTCTATTCGCTTTATCTGCAAAATCATGCATTGCTTTATTACTAAGCACCAGCTCATTATCTGCACATGCCAGAAACGTTTTAACAGATAATTTGTCCGCATTCTTCAGTGCGTATGCGCAGCCTTTTGTCATATCATTCATCATGCGAACAGACATGGAGCCATGATAATACTGATCGCTTGTATATACTTTTTGCTTCTCAGTTACGCTCGAAACCTCATCCGCATTAAACTTTATTTTTTGTACTACATTCGGAGCAAATACATTCATTACCTTTATTACGCATGACAATGTCGGACTAAGTGGCTTATATAGCTCCATCCATGGAGATTCCAATACCGCACCGGAAAATGCAGAAATTTGATCTTTTGGCAAACGCAATAATGCATTTGCGACGATGTTTCCACCCATGCTGTGTCCATATATAATTAAAGGCGTACTTGGTGCTTTCTCTTTAAGATATTCAACGAGGGTAGATATATCGTCCATAAAGTCATGATAACCCTTTATTATGCCCTGCCATTTATCCAAGCTAACACCTTCCGGTGGTTTGCCGTGACCACGCTGGTCAAAAGATATACTTGCATATCCGCTCTGCCATAAGCGCTCCATGAACTCCCTGTAAGATGTTACGTGCTCGCCAAAACCGTGACATATCAGCACTATTCCTTTTTTATTATCGCTATCGATACCTAGCGAAAGAGCATTGATGTTCGCCCCATCTTTCGCTTTTAATTTAAAGTTTTGAAAACCTTGCATAATTTCTCCCATTATTTATGATTTTATCTAATATATTTTGGTTATTGCCCAAAATGGGCATCAACCTCTTTAATATAGAAGATATCATGCAGAAACTTCTCCGCACATCCGTAATTTTCTTCGCACCATATTATACCCCATACTATACACATGGTCAAAATGTTTTGCGTGATTTGTATTTCGTGCTTTAAGTGTGAAATTTGTCCCTTTCTTCACCTTGACCTCACATTCAAATTGCAATATAATGAAACCTACTTAAATATTATACAAAAGCAAGTTTAGGATGGAATTAAACATATGAATGACAACAATGTTTTCACCAATGAGATGTGCACGGGTTGTAACCTTTGCATATTGAAATGCCCCTGCGAAGAGGCAAATGTTGCATATAAAAAGGAGGATAAGTACAAGGTCTATGTAGATGACGAAAAGTGCATTGCCTGCGGTGAATGCATACGTGTCTGTAAGCATGGCGCTCGTGATTATACTGATGATACCGAGCGATTCTTTGATGACCTTAAGGCAGGAAAGACCATCTCCCTAATAGTCGCTCCCGCTCTGCGTAGTAATGTGCACCATTGGTCACAACTGCTGGGATACTTAAAATCTCACGGCGTTAATGCAATATATGACACCTCTTTTGGGGCGGATATTTGCACATGGGCGTACTTACGTCATATCGAAACACATAATGTAAAAAGCATGATTTCTCAGCCCTGCCCTGCCATCGTAAATTATATCGAATATTATATACCCGAGCACCTAAGTCGCCTGGCACCCATTCACAGCCCTGCAATGTGTACGGCTATATATATGAAAAAGTACAAAAATATCGACGGACAATATGCATTTCTCTCCCCATGTATTGCAAAAAGTGATGAGTTTAATTGCCCAAATACCAGCGGTCTTGTTGGGTATAATGTAACATTCAAAAAGCTCATGGAGTATTTAGATGAGAACGGCATTGATTTTAGTAACAGCGCTCCTGTTGAGTATGATAATGAAGCTCACGGCTTCGGTTCTATATATTCTTCTCCCGGCGGCTTTAGAGCAAATGTCGAGCAATATATGCAGGGCAAGTGGATTTATCAAGTTGAAGGTCAACCACATTCCGCTCAATTCTTACGTGAATATGCGGGAGAAAGAGGAGATGTTCCTTTCCTTGTAGATATCCTGAACTGTCAGCATGGTTGCAACGCAGGACCGGGCGCTTGTCGCGAAGAGCACGAAAGATACGAAGTTGACAAGGCCATGCAGAAGGTCATAAAAGACACTCATAAAAATAAGTTAAGCGAAAACCACAAACCCGGCCCTTGCTTTGATAAGCTTGACGAGGATCTGGACCTAAGAGACTTCCAGCGTCTTTACTCACCTAAGAAAATAACGCCAATATTTGTTGACCGGGCTGAACTTGAGCAAGCATTCTTAGCAATGCATAAGCCCACAAGCGATTTGCGTACCCACGATTGTCGCAGATGTGGCTTCTTAACCTGTCAAGAAATGGCAACCGCAATTGCAAAAGGAATAAACCATGAGGAAAATTGTATCGATTACTATAGAGGCACTTTGAAACAGCATAAAGAATCTGGAGGTGCATTATGATCGATACACAAGTAAAAAACACACAAATGTTAGATGTACTCATAATAGGATGTGGAGTTGTTGGGTCAGCCGTGGCATATGAGCTGTCCCGCTTTAACCTGTCCATATTGGCAGTCGATAGACTCAACGACATTGCAGGTGAAACAACTCGTGCAAATAGCGGAATAGTCCATGCAGGCTTCGATCCTACACCTGGATCTGTGATATCACGTTTAAATGTGCGCGGAAACGAACTTATCAGACAACTTTGCCCGAAACTTGATATTCCATTTGTGCAAAACGGTTCTTTGGTTTTAGGGTTTGACGATAATGATATCAATCACCTAAAAGAACTTTATCATCGTGGAACTGAGTATAGAGTACCCGGAATTGAGCTGATTTCTGCTGATAAAGCAAGAGAGCTAGAACCGAACCTTTCTGATAAGGTGGTTAGCGCACTTTATGCCCCAAGTGGTGGCGTTGTCGGACCATGGGAACTCGCTATTGCCCTTGCTGAAACCGCTATTAAAAATGGAGCTAAGTTCTCACTAAACACTGAAGTAGTCGGAATTAGTCGCATTGATGGTGATGATGGGTACGTGGTAAGTACAACTAAGGGTGATTTTAAAACACGTGCTGTTGTTAATGCCGCCGGTCTTCACTCAGATGAAGTTCATGGATTGCTAAAAAAGCCGGACTTTAAAATAATACCCAAGCGAGGACAATACTACTTACTGGACAAATCCGCCGGTGACATTGTTTCTCACACCATATTCCAATGTCCAAACGAGCATGGCAAAGGCGTGCTTGTCACTCCAACCTCTCACGGCAATTTGCTCATAGGTCCAAGTAGCGAAGACATTGACGATATTGAAAACACCAATACTGACACAACAACATTGCAGTTTGTTTTGGAAAAAGCAAGACATTCTGTACCAAATATAAACATGCGTGAGTGCATACGAAACTTTGCAGGTGTTCGTGCTGTAGCTGACACGGATGACTTTATCATTCGGGAAGCTGACAAGCATTTTTATGACCTTGCAGGAATCAAATCTCCCGGACTTACTGCTGCCCCTGCAATCACAGAGGAATTGGTGTCCATGTTGGAATCATCTGATATAGAGCTTACTTTAAAAGATACATTCATTGACGAACGTCATGTGATTCGCTTTAAATATCTAAGCAACAAAGAGCGTGCTGAGCTGATCAAAAAGAATCCCGCCTACGGTCGCATGGTATGCAGATGTGAAACTGTTACTGAAGGTGAAATCCTCGCTGCTTTTGACTCTCCCCTACCCCCTAAAACACTTGATGCTGTCAAGCGGAGATGTTATCCGGGAATGGGACGCTGTCAAGCAGGATTTTGCGCACCAAAGACAATCGCATTAATCGCAAAAAGATTTAATCTTGACCCACTGGATGTGGAAAAAGACCGACATGGTTCGTTTATCCTCACAGGAGAGAAAGGAAGGGACGCCTAATGACATATGATGTAATTATAGTTGGAGGCGGACCTGCCGGATTATATGCCGCAGCTGCTGCATGCGGTACAGGAGCTAAGCATGTGCTTATTCTTGAGCGTGCAGAAGAAACAGGTGGCATACTACAGCAATGCATACATAGTGGCTTCGGTCTTCATATGTTCAAGGAAGAGCTAACGGGTCCTGAATATGCCGAACGCGCACTTGAAATGCTTACAAATACAGCCATTGAAATAAAAACAAACACAATGGTTCTCTCTATATCCCCCGAGAAAATTGTAACTGCGATTAACGACCAAGACGGATATATGGAGCTTCATGCCAATGCAATTATCTTATGCACAGGCTGTAGAGAGCGCACAGGTGGCGCAATTGGTCTTGCAGGAAGCCGTCCCGCAGGCGTATTCACCGCTGGTGCTGCTCAAAGACTTATAAATATCGACGGATACATGGTGGGACGCCGTGTGTGCATACTTGGTTCAGGCGATATCGGCCTTATCATGGCACGACGCATGGCTCTTGAAGGAGCAAAGGTTGAAGCAGTATTTGAGCTTATGCCTTATTCAAGTGGATTAAGACGTAATATTGCACAATGTCTTGATGACTTTGGAATACCGCTGTTCCTGTCTCATACTGTTACGGCTGTAGAAGGGCGTGAACGTGTTGAAGGCGTCTGGGTTTCGGAAGTAGATGCTGATTTAAAGCCTATTGCCGGCACTGAAAAACTCTGGGAATGTGACACATTGCTCTTATCTGTAGGGCTCATTCCTGAAAACGAACTCCCCCAAGCAGCAGGAGTCGAGATGGACACACGTATGGGCGGACTTGTTGTTTATGAAAACCGCGAAACAAGTATTCCCGGAATATTCGCAGCGGGTAACGCCGTTCATGTCCATGACCTTGCCGACTTCGCTTCTGCAGAAGCGTCAATTGCAGGAAAAGCCGCTGCATTGCTAAGCGCAAAGCTTAACTGTGAAGGTGCACATAAGGATAAAAACAGCGCAAATGATAATTTTGATACTAAATGCGACAAAGTATGTGGTAAAATAAGCGACAGTGAACTAAAGACAGTTAATATAAATGCCGGAGATGGTGTTTTCTATACTGTCCCGCAAAAAATACGCCCTGAAAACCTGGAAGGCGCAATTCATGTTCACGGTATTCATTTTGATGCAAAATGCGATATATTCTTTCGAATTCGTTCAAACTATGAAAACGCCGTTGTTGAAGTACATTCCGATAATGAAGTCCTTGAAATTGAGCGTGGACACATGACACCGGGAGAAATGGCTCGCATTTCACTATCTAAGGAATTCATACAGAGCACCGATAATATAACAATAAAGGTTGTCGAAAAATGATTGATTTTACATGTGTTGTCTGCCCATGGGGCTGCTTATTAAAAATTGAAGGCGAAAGCATTAGTGGCTACTCATGCTCACGTGGCCTAGAGTACGCAAAGAGAGAGCAAGTAGATCCTCGTCGTGATATATCAGGGACTGTTCGTGTAACAGGTGCAGCTCATCCCGTTGTACCTGTGAAAACAAGCTCCCCTATTCCAAAGGACATGCTGCTCGATGCAGCCGAACTATTACGAAATACATCTATACCTGCACCAATACGCACAGGAGATGTGGTTGTTGGTAACATCTTAGGAACAGGCATTGATTTCATCGCCGCCCGCTCAATAGAAGCCAACGCCACGTAAGAAACCCAGCGTCATTCGAAACCCGGCGTCATTCTGCGCGTAGTCGCAGAATCTAAAAAGAAGGAGGAAGCTATCATGAAACTATCAAACATACTTATAATAATTCTCGTTGTCATAATAATCTTCGCACTTTTAGGATTTATTTTGAGCTTACTTGGATTTATTGCAGCTGCAATTCTACGATTCATCTTTGGTCCACTTGGTGTTATTTTACTGATTATTCTTGTTATCTATCTGTTAAAGCGTAATAAAAAATAAGGTAAGCATTTGTGAATAATTGTATTGACAATATTTATCGACTACTGTAGAATACAAATTCACAAAGCAAGGACGATTAGCTCAGCTGGTAGAGCATCCGCTTGACGTGCGGGAGGTCAGCAGTTCAAGTCTGTTATCGTCCACCACGACAAAGCCCTTGCAACCTCAATGATTGCAAGGGCTTGTTCTTTTGCTTTGTGAAAGATCATCAAAAAGGAATAACTATACAAATGAAAAGCAACAACTATATTAGCGCAATGGCAAAATCAGGAGACGTGGTCTGCTATGTACTTGATTCCACTGAGATTGTCGCCTGCGCTGAGCAGATACATAAGACATCAGCAGCAGTTACAGCAGCACTTGGTAGACTACTTACTGCAGCATCTCTTATGGGAACAAGACTAAAGAATGAAACAGCTTCACTTAACCTTCAGCTCAATGGTAATGGTCCTGCAGGGGCGTTCTTGGCGGTTAGTGACTCTTTAGGTAATGTTAGAGGATATGCGCAAAACCCGGTAGTTGAACTCCCGCTAAACCGATATGGCAAATTGGATGTTGCCGGTGTTGTGGGAAGAGATGGATTTCTGCATGTCACACGTGATTTTGGTTTTGGTGAGCCGTATATTGGCAATACACCCATTGTTTCTGGTGAAATCGCTGAGGACATCACTCACTACTATGCCACAAGCGAACAAACACCAACTGTATGTGCACTTGGAGTACTGGTAAACACTGATCTCACTGTAATAAATGCAGGAGGATTTATCGTTCAACTCTTACCCGGCGCAGAAGAAAGTGCAATTGAAAGGTTAGAAACTAATGTAAACGCCATGCCACCTATCACTCAACTTCTAAGTGATGGAAAATCACCGGAGAATATAGCAAAAATGCTGCTTCATGGCTTTGAGTGTGAAATATTAGAGCAACGTACTGTTAAGTACTATTGCAACTGTTCGCAAGAACGAGTGGAACGTGCCCTTATTAGCATTGGCGCGGAAGATCTTGAGCAGATGGCAAATGAACAGCCAATTATAGAGGTTGACTGTCATTTTTGTCCAAAAATTTATAAGTTCACTCCCGACGAGATACGTAACTTAGTGTACCGTATTCGAAATAACTAGCCTAAACTTGCACAGTAAATCATAAATGCAAAAAAGCGACTTGCTTTCAACGTGCAGGTCGCTTTTCAACTGCGTTTTCTACTCCTCAGCCAACATCTTTATGATTGCATGATATACTTTCTCCGCATCATTACGGAAGCTCTTCTCCAGCGTACTTGCTTGCTTTTCATTAGCAACAAACAGCTCCATTGCCATTATATCTCCAACACCGTCTGATAGTGAAAACTTCACCTTATATCCACCAGCGTCAATGGCTTCTCTCTCAGTATTAATCATTGCGTCTCTATTAATACTGGCTCTAACAAGTGTTGTTGCAGCCTCTGCTCTTATTCTCACTGAGTATGGTAAATTCTTTTCTAAAATTTCACCATTTCTCTCACCCTTTGGTGTTAAAGAATACTTTTCGTTTTCTAAAGATAAGTGGTTTGTTTCTACCAAATTCGCCACACATTCTGTAACATCAAAGTAACTTATAGCATCGTCACATAAAGCCAACCCTGTTAGTGTTTCAAGAGAAACAGGCTTGGATAATCGGCGCATAATAAACAGTATTAGCACCTTTATTTCAATTTGTTCATGAATGAAACCAAAATTATCAAACATTAACTTATCTCCATGTATTACTTTTACAACTAATTGCTATCATTTTCTATTAAAAGTATATCATACGACAGTTGCATAGTACACTATTTTTTGATATAATTCGAGATTGAAAGTTTGGCAATAATTTATATGGAGCGTGAACCTAAATATGAGTAGACAAAGACAACAAGGAAAGAAAAAAAGCTCAATCGGCAGAAAAATGTTTATAGTGTTTATTTTAGTGGCAATGACTTTTGTAATCTTCATAAGTGCATGTAATGATTCTGACTATCAATATGAACCGGAAGAAGAACCTGAAATCCAAACTACACCTGAGCCAACCCCTGAACCTGAGCCAACCCCCGAACCGGAACCAACACCTGAACCGGAACCTGAGTGGGACGGCATATATAGAAATCCTCTGACAGGATTACCCGTGGACGAAGATCTTTCGGACATAAGACCTCTTGCAGTAATGATGAGCAATATTCAAGTTGCACTGCCTATGAACGGAATCTCACAAGCTGACATTGTATACGAAATTCCTGTTGAAGGTGGCATTACTCGTATGATGGCCTTTTTCCAAGATTATGCAGAACTCGACACTGTCGGCTCAATACGCAGTATACGACACACCAATGTCGAGATAGCAGATATGCATGATGCAATAATTGTAACATCCGGCGGAAGCCCCCTGGCACATGCAAGGGCCAATCAGCGTGGTAGCACCGTTATGGAAGAAGGCCTGCGTTTCAATGCTATTTTCTTCAGAAATAGTAGCAGAATTGCGGGACGTTCCCTTGCAGGCGAACACTCTGTCACCACAAACGGAGAGCTAATAGCAAGCCATTTCCCGGAATTTGATGCAAGAATTACTCATGATGATGGTTTCACTCAACCTTTTTTCTTCACAGATGACGCAACCCCTGTGGGTGGCTCGACTGCAAATGAAATCACCGTTAGACTCACTTCTTCTAAAAACAGCATATTTACCTATAATGCTGAAAGAAATGTATACTACATGAATCAGTTTGGCGGTGCCTTTACTGATGCTAACAATGGCGAACATGTTTCTTTTGCAAATATTATTGTCATTAAAACATCTGTTACTGCTTTAGAGGGACCATATGGTGGTTCAGGCAGACGCGACATTGTTATAACAGGATCCGGCGAAGGCTACTTTGCACATGGCGGTCAAATTATTCCAATAACATGGTCAAGAGCTGATGCTTACTCACCATTTGTCTATACTCTAAGTGATGGTACTACGCTAGAACTTGGGCGTGGAACAACATTTGTTGGAATAATGTCAGATTATCTGAACGTAGATTTTAATTAACAAAGTGGAGCGTATTAATGAACTTTTTTAAATCCCTAATTCAACCCATAATCAAGGACTCTCCTTTTAGAAAGAGCATGGTTGTACTATTAGTTTTAATAGCTTTTGCAGCAATACTAGCAACCAGCACACTTGATAACATGTCAGGATTTGCCGTAACTCCCGAAGCTCCTGAACCTGAAATCGAAGAAGTTGAGGAAACTCCCGTCGAAGATATGATCGCTCCTGAGTTTGAAGCACCACTATTCGAAGAACCTGCAGCAACATATTTAATGTTTCCTGATACAGGAATAATGACAGAATGCCCACTCACAGGGCTACCTATGGATACTGCAAGAGCTGAAAACAGACCGTTAGCGGTTGTACTTGGTAACTGCATTGATTCATTACCAATGAATGGTGTTTATCATGCAGATGTCATATATGAGTTACTCGTTGAAGGTGGAATAACTCGAATGCTAGCCCTGTTCCAAGATTTCTCAGACGTACCAATGGTAGGAAGTATTCGCAGTGCCAGACACTATACAGTTGAGTTTGCCCACAGCCATGATGCACTTTTAATTCATGCCGGTGGTAGCCGTCCATATGCATACCGAACAATAAGTGAACTGGGAATACCAAGCTTTGATGAAGTTGGCGGAACACATAGAGAGATCTTTTTTAGAGATCGTGGCAGAGTCGTGAGTCGCAGATTTGATGCGCTGCACGCTGTTGTAACAACTAACGCCAGAGTCGCCTACTGGTTGCCACAGTATAATATTCCACTACAACATACTCCTGATTTTGAACAAGGGTGGATTTTTTCTGACGACGCTACCCCATCAGGTGGTTCATCTGCGACAAATGCAGTTGTAACTTTTTCCGGTGGTAAGACTACAACATTTACTTTTGATGCAAGTGAAAATGGTTATCGTGTAAGTCAGTTCCGCAGGGACTTTGTAGATGCAAATAATGGTTTACAACCTCTCTTTACAAATGTAATTGTTATGAGAACTGCAATCTCTCCAATGCCCGGAGATGATGCAGGGCGACAAAATGTTGTAACAGTCGGTGAAGGAGAAGGATATTTCATCAACGGCGGCAGATCTATTCCAATCTTATGGTCAAGAGCTGATAGAGAATCACCATTCGTATTCACAAACTTAGATGGCTCGACCCTGGAACTTGGACGAGGAAGCACATATATTTGCGTAGTATCAACTCGAAGCGACGTTACAATCCGATAGAACTTAAGACTTAATATTTAAAGCTTAAACAGCCTGCTACTTTTTCGGTAACAGGCTGTTTGTCATATGTTTAATATATTAATTTACTTGGCTCTTATGCCCAGCCGCGTAGTTTTACAGCATTGGCAACTCTGTTTATTGCAATGATATATGCTGCATCACGCATGTACACGTTTCTTTCTTGAGCTAATTCATATACACCACGAAACGCTTTAGTCATTGCATACTCCAGCTTTTCAAGAACCTCTTCTTTGCCCCAGTAGTAATTCATGTTGTTTTGAACTTGTTCAAAGTAGCTGCATGTAACACCGCCTGCATTAGCAAGGAAGTCAGGTAACATTATAATGCCACGTTCTTTGATTAGTTCGTCACAATCAGGAGTTGTAGGACCATTAGCACCTTCAACAATGATTTTTACCTTGCTTGATACATTTGGAAAAACATCCGGAGTGATTTGATTTTCCAGTGCACAAGGCATTAGAATATCAACATCTTGGCTAAGCCATGCATCTCCATCAAGTACTTCATATCCGAGCTCAAGTGCTTTTTCTTTATCAATGCTTCCATATTGGTCCTTTATGCTCACAAGCTCTGGAATATCACATCCATCAGCTTTTTTGAAAGTATATGCCTTGCTGTCAGCTTGATTCCAACAAGATACAGCAACAACCTTACCGCCAAGCTCTGTATACATACGAGCAGCATATTCTGCTACATTACCAAAACCTTGTATACTGGCACTTGTTGACGATACAGGTGTTTCCAGAATGCGAAGTAAATCTTTCAACACATAGATACAACCATAACCGGTAGCTTCAGTACGCCCTAGTGAACCACCCATGCCAACAGGCTTACCTGTGATTACGCCGGGATAGTGAGCACCAGTGATTGTTTCATATTCATCCATCATCCATAGCATACACTGTGGATTAGAACCAACATCAGGAGCAGGAATATCCATCTCATGCCCAATCTGATTCCAAATCTGGCGAACATAACCACGACATAGTTTTTCAAGTTCAGATTGTGAAAGTGACGGCGGATCACAAATTATTCCACCCTTACCCCCACCAAGAGGTATATCAACAGTTGCACATTTCCATGTCATCCACATGGCCAACGCACGTACAGTATCTGCAGTTTCATGAGGATGGAAACGAATCCCACCCTTAGCAGGACCTCTTGCAATATTATGCTTCATACGAAAAGCATTAAATGTTTTTGTACTACCATCATCCATCTTTACAGGAATTGTAAAATGCAATTCCTTCTGCGGCTGACGCAAAAATTCGCTCATTCCACTATCAAGTTCAAGCAGCTTTGCTACACCGTCGAATTGAGTTTGCGCATTGTGATAAGGATTATAACTTGTTGACATATATCACTCCACCTTTCGTTAAACTGTGCCGTCACAACCTAGAACATACTTAATTTTATGCTTAACAAGCTCTCTGATATTATCGCGACCGGGGCCTAGGTATTGACGAGGATCAAAGTGCTCGGGATACTTAGCAAAATGCTCTCTGATTCCCGCAGTCATGCCTAAGCGTAAGTCTGAGTCAATATTAATTTTACAAACAGAAGATCTTGCTGCTTCACGTAACATATCTTCAGGAATGCCAATAGCGTCTGCTAAGTTGCCGCCGTACTCATTGATTGTCTTAACATACTCAGGAACTACTGAAGACGCACCATGCAGAACAATTGGGAAGTTTGGCAACCTCTTTGAAATCTCATCAAGAATATCAAATCTTAGTTGAGGTTTTTGACCCGGCTTGAATTTGAAAGCACCATGACTTGTTCCAATTGCGATTGCAAGTGAATCAACGCCTGTTCTTTCAACAAACTCTTCAACTTCATCAGGACGAGTAAATACAGCATCTTCTTCAGCAACATGGACATCATCTTCGATACCTGCAAGTTTACCGAGTTCGCCTTCTACAACTACTCCCCTGTCATGTGCATACTTAACAACTTCAGCAGTTTGTCTGATGTTCTCTTCAAAAGAATGCTTCGAACCATCAAACATTACTGATGTGAATCCGCCATCAATGCAAGATTTGCAGATTTCAAAATCTTCACCATGATCAAGATGTACGCAGATTGGAAGCCCTGTATCTTCTACAGCTGCTTCAATAAGCTTCATTAGATATACATGTTTTGCATATTTTCTTGCACCTGCAGAAACCTGAAGAATAAGTGGTGCATTCAGTTCCGCAGCCGCTTCTGTAATTCCTTGAACAATCTCAAGATTGTTAACATTGAACGCTCCAATTGCATATTTGCCGTCGTAGGCTTTTTTGAACATTTCGGTTGATGTTACTATTGGCATGATAAATCCCCCTGTTATATTTTTTGCTTTATGATTAGATTTCTTTGCTCTAATCAGCACTCGCTCGGCTATTATACTACATTTTTTTGAAATTCGCACTGTTTATTTTGCATAAAAATACAGAGTTCCCATAGCTATGCAATATATACCGTCAAACAGCATAATTTATAACGAATTTTCTCCATTTTGTAATGCAAGTTTGGACTTTACAGACCTGTTGTATTATGCTATTGTTATTATTAATAAAGGGGTATTTTAAATACCCATAAGTAGTGAAAGGAACAAGAAATATTATGGCAAATAAGCTTATCGGCGCAGCTGTATTTGGACAATCAGGCGGACCAACATCAGTCATTAACGCTAGTGCATACGGAGTATTCAAAACTGCTCTTGAAGCAGAAGAAATTACAAATGTTTACGGCATGGCTCACGGAATCGTAGGTTTACTTAACGACGAACTCTACGACATTGGGCAAGAAGATCCATATGAATTATCTCTACTATTAAACACCCCATCATCAGCATTGGGCTCATGTAGATATAAAATTAATGAAGAAGACCTAAAGCGAATCCATGAAATGTGCGAAAAGTATAATATACGCTATTTCTTCTACAATGGTGGCAACGATTCAATGGACACATGTAACAAAGTTAATGACTATTTCATCAAAGTCGGATATGACTGTCGCGTAATGGGCGTTCCAAAAACAATTGATAACGACTTAATGGGCACAGACCACTGTCCCGGTTTCGGAAGCGCAGCAAAATATGTTGCAACATCTATTGCAGAAGTCCATCAAGATGCATATGTATATGACACAGCCGGTGTAACAATAGTTGAAATCATGGGACGTAATGCAGGATGGCTAACTGGCGCAGCTGCACTTGCAGGCTATTCAGGCTCACCACCAGATCTAATTTATCTACCTGAAATTCCATTTGAAATGGATAGATTTATTAAAGACGTTGGTGCTGTTCTTAATGAAAAGAATAAATGCCTCGTGGCAATTTCAGAGGGTGCACAATATGCTGATGGAACATTTGTATCACAAGCAAAAACATCAATGACAGACGGATTTGGTCACGCACAGCTTGGTGGCACGGCAGCTCAGCTTGCATCAGTAATCAACAATGAGTTTGGAGTTAAGGTTCGCGGAATCGAGCTCAGTCTTCTCCAAAGATGTGCTGCACATATTGCATCACAAACAGACATTGACGAAGCATTCCTTGCAGGCAAATCTGCAGTTGAATATGCAGTCGAAGGCGGAAGCGGAAAAATGGCCGGCTTCGTTCGCGAAAGCAAAGATGGTAAATATCATTGTGGAATCACATTTCTACCACTAGACATATGTGCCAACACAGAGAAAAAAATACCAAGAGAGTGGATTACAGAAGATGGCACATTTGTAACACAAGAATTTATCGACTATGTATTACCACTAATTCAAGGCGATAACAGTCGTGTGCAAGAAAACTCACTGCCACGCTTTGCAAACCTTAAGAAAGTAAAAGCAAAAATTTAATTAGATAGTAGGACAAGCAAGTAGACTGGTGTTTTGAAAAACAAACACAAGAAAGGAAATGAGTGACATGGGATACAATCTAAAAGGAACAAAAACAGAGGCAAACCTAGAGGCAGCATTTGCCGGTGAATCGCAAGCAAGAAACAAGTATGATTATTTTGCATCAAAGGCTCGCAAAGACGGTTATGAGCAAATCGCAGCTATTTTTGAAGAAACCGCATTAAATGAAAAAGAGCATGCAAAGATGTGGTTTAAGCTACTACATGATAATGATGTGCCATGCACTATTTCAAACCTGGAAGCTGCTGCTGAGGGCGAAAACTATGAGTGGACAAAGATGTATATGGACTTTGCACTCGACGCACGAGAAGAAGGATTCTTAGAAATTGCAAGACAGTTTGAAGAAGTTGCTACAGTAGAAAAAGATCACGAAGAGCGCTACAGAGCACTACTTGCAAATATAAATGAAAGCAAAGTTTTCGCGCGTGAAGAAAAAGAAACATGGCATTGCAGAAACTGCGGAAAGCTACTGGCCGGCAAAGAAGCTCCCGATGTCTGCCCTGTTTGCGCACATCCAAAAGCATACTTCGAACTCAGATGTACTAATTATTAATTAATACTAACCTTAATAAAAAAGTCCTGCGTCCGAAAAGACGCAGGACTTTTTTATCATTAACATTTATCTGTCATTACGTAGCCTGATTTGGAATACACTGATTAGATACCAAGCTTTTTACAGCCCCATTTCGCCATGTTCCTTATTCTCTCATCCTCGTGATCGCAATGCTTTTTAATTAGCTCATGGTACTTACTCTCACCCGTATTGACCATGCACCTTATGGCATTGCACTTCCATAACCAAAGACTCTCTTCGCCTGCATACCAGAATCTCGGATTTACGATTTCCTTGTACATTTGCTCATCCATTGCAAGTATGCTTTCAAATGACAGAAGCTCTTCAAACTCAGCAAGAAGCGGATAATCAACACTTTCTTCAAGCTTATCTTTGTTCTTAGGGCATACATCTTGGCAGATGTCGCAGCCATAAAACCAAGTACCCATTCCCTCTTTCATCTCATCAGTTAGGGCGTCATTACCATCAAATTGGACACGACTAATGCACTTCCCTGCATCCATTAGGAACTTGTCCGATAATGCCTTTGTTGGACATGCTTTAATACATAGGTGACAGCCATCATTACAAGCGGCTAAATTTGTATCTTCTACAATTGGATCATATTCCAGTTCTTTATCGACTACCCACACATTAATTAGTGTATATGACCCATGAGTATCATCATATATGAAATTGTTACGCCCGAACTTCCCCACGCCTGATCTAGCACCTGACCATCTATCAGGAATCATTCCCTCAAGAACATTAAGTCCAAGCATATTGAAATATGTTTCAAGTTCAGTATTCGCTCTATATTCCTCAGTATATGAAATTCTGTTATCGAACAGATACATCTTTCCAAAAAAGTCCTCAAGGCTCTTTGGCACTTTATATTGGTTGTGCCTTTGAGTGCACACTATTATGGACTTGCTACCTTCCGGTAACGATCCCCACCCTCGATATGTGTCATAATATTTTTTTGATTCCGGAAACAGCTCACTTCGGTTATCAATTTCACGGAGATATTCATCAAAAGTCGTCGCAGGAATTATCCCACACTTGAGATACCCCAGTTCTTTTGCCTTATCTTTGATTTTTTGTGATAACATATTACTTTATCCTTTCCTCAGCGTCATTCATTTTTCTAAGTATATCATAGATGTCTGAGATGTCTACAAAGAGTTAATTGTTCTGAAATAATGTCACCCCTTGCAAACTTTGGAAAATAACGTTAAAATAAATCAGCTTTTGTGAGAGGAATAACGATAACTATGAAAACATTGCTTAAAAATGCATTTGTTTATGACGGAACAGGTGCAGATCCATATAAAGGAGATGTCCTTTTAGACGGTGAGCGTATCGCTGATGTCGGTGTAGCCTTAGATTGTAATGACGCAAAGATTGTAGACCTAAACGGCTTGTCGTTATCAGCTGGTTTTATCGACGCCCATTCACACAATGATTGGTTTGCAATTAAAAATCATCCTCTCAAATACTTTGAACCCTTTGTACGTCAAGGAATCACATCATTTATTGCAGGAAACTGCGGAATCTCTGCCACAGGATTTGATCCGGAGTCACCGCACATGGACAATATCGGTGCAGGTCTGTTCCATTTTGATGATGTAAGCGGAAAATATGCCACACTTCCAGAGTATTTCTCTGCTATCCATAACAAAACGCCAATAAACATGGCTATGCTGATCGGACACTGTACAACTCGTGCCAGTGTGGTAGGAAATGAGAACAGAGAACTAACTGAAGAAGAACTGAATCGCATGCTTGCATTGCTGGAGCACGGACTGCAAGAAGGCGCTGTTGGACTTTCACTGGGACTCATGTATGAGCCGGGAATATATGGAAGTAAAGAAGAACTTAAAGCTGTAGCAAAACTCTGCGAGAAATATAATCGACCTCTCACCGTGCACCCTCGAGCATGTAGTGCGGTATCACTTGCATACCCCAGCCCTCTGGGCAGACCTCATCTTCTCCGCGCTTTGGATGAGCTTGAAGAAATGTCAGAAGGAATGAAGCTCAAACTACAATACTCCCATGCAATTTTTGTTGGCAATAGCTCACTGAAATGCAAGGATGAGCTTGTTAAGATTCTAGAGCGGATGAAAGCAAATGGCGTGGACACAATGTTTGATATCTACGCAAACGACAATGGAGTATCTGTTATAACGGTCATTCTGCCCGCTTGGTATCAGGCCATGAGCGCAGAAGAAAAACGTAGGCCCCTCAACAAACTGAAATTCTCCCTAATGGTTGCCATAACAACGCGACTCCTCGGCTTTGGATTTGATAATATAAAGATTGCCTATGTTGGAGAAGGAAATGAGCAGTTTGAAGGAAAAACAGTACATGAAATCGCCAAAGAGTTAAAAATGTCTGACCTCGACACCTATCTGCGCCTATGTGAAATCAGTGGCTTCTCAGGGCGAGTTATCATGCGCCCATATAATACACCTGAAATCAATAGTGAACTGGCAAAGCATGATGATGTCCTCTACATGACAGATGCGTGGGTAGAAGAACATGGTGTGCAAAACCCCGCAATCTATGATTGCTTTCCAAAGTTTTTACACCTTTCTCTCAAGGGCACAGGAGATACAATGCCACGAACAATCCGTAAAATGACAGGCGCAGTTGCAGATCGATTCTCTCTTAGAGAGAGAGGTTATGTCAAACCTGGCTATTTTGCAGATATTACTATATTTAACGAAACCGCACTCAAAGAGAACTCACCTGATCGTGACCAGCCATTTGGAATCGAAGCTGTATTTCTTAATGGTCGCAAGGTACTAGACAAAGAAAATCTCGATGAAGCCGCATTTCTTACTGCAGGACAGGCATTAAAAGCGAATGGAAGCTGATAGTATCAAACAGTCTGTATCAATCAGTTTATAAAAAACTCATTCTGCGGGTCGCGCAGAATCTAAGAATCGAAGAAGGACATTATATGAAATCAAGTATTTTACTCGTCGAAGATGACGCAATGATTGCCACAGGACTTATATATGCTCTTGAGCAAGAGGATTATTACGTTATGCACTGTAAAAGCATAGCGGAAGCGACCCATGCAATTTCCACCGGGCAGTATGACCTTGCTATTTTGGATATGCAATTACCTGATGGCACCGGGATTCAAGTTCATGAATTGCTTCAAAGTACAAGCACCGCTGTTATATTCTTAACAGTTGTTGATGATGAGGGCAATATAGTACGCGCTTTTGAAAGCGGAGCAGCAGACTATATCACTAAACCATTTCGTCTACGTGAGCTGCTAGCCAGAGTGCGGCGTGTCCTGCAAACTACCGGCGGTGGCAACACATCACAACTCATACTCGGCGGTGTAACCATTGACACAGCAGCAGGCAAGGCTTATCTGGACGATACCCTCCTGGATCTCACAGCGCTTGAATACCGCCTGCTTCTGACCTTTGCAAGTAATAGAGGGCAACTGCTTACACGAGGGCAGATTCTTGAAGGGATTTGGGATTCCTCTGGTAGCTTTGTTGAGGACAATACCCTCACAGTATATATCAAGCGATTACGAGAGAAGCTGGGCGAATCTGTAAACATTCAAACAGTACGGGGGCTTGGCTATCGTGTGGATTAGTAAAAGCGAAATCAAAAAACTCTCAAAGGAAATACGTGAGATTATAGATGGCAAAGATATTGACCTGCGAGTCAGTAATGAGGGTGAATGGAACATTTTAAGAAATGACATTCACACTCTTGCAAAGCTGAAAAACGAGCAAGTTGATGTTCTGCAACATGATAAAAAGGTCCTTAAGGACACCCTTGCAGATATTTCACACCAGCTAAATACGCCGCTGACCTCTATGTTAATTATGATTGACCTCTTGGAAGATGCACCACCTGAGAAGCAAGCAGAGTTTATACAAAATATCAAATCAGGACTAGGGCGCACTGAGTGGCTCGTATCCACACTGCTCAAATTAGCTAAGTTAGAATCAGGTGCAGTAGAATTTTTGCAAGAACCAATTCATTCTTCTACATTAATTGAACATGCAACTACCCCACTCCAAATCCAACTTGAACTGAAGAATCAGCGTATTGACGTTGCGGGTGAGGCGGAGCTACACTGTGACAAACGCTGGACCGCCGAAGCACTCACAAATTTAATAAAAAATGCGTCAGAGCACTCCCCTGACGGCGGAACTATTCGCATTGAATCAGGTTCTAATCCAATTTGTACATGGGTCAGCGTCACTGATAGTGGACAAGGACTCACAACAGCACAAATAGCGAAGCTGTTTCGTCGCTTTGAAGGATCGCAAAGTGGCAAAGGCTACGGCATTGGACTCCCCCTTGCACTGGCAATCATGCGAGGACAAGACGGTGATGTGGAAGTAACAGGCGGTGGAGATAACGCTAGCAACAGCGCAGGTGCAACATTTACGCTGAAGTTGTTTCATACTACTAAGTGACTGAATTGTCACATAAATCCCGCAAATAGTCACCGAGCTGTCACATTGACTTGTTAGAATGACTCCAGTAAAGTACTGCACAAAGGAGAACTAAGACATGGCTATTCTACAAGTTGACAATCTAACAAAAACATATGGCAAAGGCGACACCACCGTTATTGCATTGGATACGGTGTCATTTTCCGTGGAGAAAGGCGAGTTTGTCGCCATAATCGGTGCGTCAGGCTCAGGTAAGTCCACGCTTATGCACCTAATTGGTGGCGTTGACCGCCCCGACTCAGGAAGTATCATCGTAGATGGCAATGAAATCTTCAAGAGAAATGAGAGCGAACTTGCCATCTTTCGTCGTCGTAATATTGGAATTGTATATCAGTTTTACAATCTAATCCCCACTCTCACTGCTGAAGAAAACATCATGCTCCCCTATCTATTAGATAACCGTCGTCCCGGAGAGAGCAAATTAAAAGAAATTCTCGACACTATAGGATTATCAGACAGAGCAACACATCTGCCCAGTGAACTCTCAGGCGGTCAGCAACAACGTGTCAGCATTGGACGTGCTCTAATCAACGACCCTGCAATCATCTTAGCTGATGAGCCAACAGGCAATCTTGATAGCAAGGCAAGCCGTGAGGTAATGGACTTGCTGAAACTATCTAACAAGAAGTATAACCAGACGCTCCTCGTCATCACCCATGACGAAAAAATCGCACTCCAAGCAGATCGTATTATTACACTTTCCGACGGCCGGGTCGTGCGCGACGAGGCGGTGAGATAATGAAGCTTACTGCGAGATTGGCGAAGAGCCAATTGGAAATAAATTGTCGGCGTACCGGGTGGACTCTACTTGGAATTATATTATCTGTGGCAATGCTCACAGCAGTCTACGGATTTGCTATAGGTGGCAGAGATTTCGTTATGAGCTTGACTATTGAGGGTAATGTTATCACTGAGATGGAAAGTACCGAAGAGTTTATGGTGCGTCATCTTTATCAATCGGCACGCTTTACAAGGATATTTGTAAGTATTGCTGCGGTACTCAGCGTTATAATCGTGGGTATCTCAGTGGTTGTTGTATCAAACGCCTTTCGTATCAGTGCAACAGAGCGACTTCGACAGTTTGGAATTTTAAAAAGCGTCGGCGCAACTCGTAGACAAATTCGGCAAACTGTGATATATGAAAGCATTTTCCTCGCTCTTCTTGGCATTCCTATAGGGCTTATTGTTGGCTTTGTTGTGCAAGGAATCGGTATACAAGTTGCAAATTATTTTCTAAGTACAATTATTGGAGCATACAGCACAGAAACGCTACAGTTTACGATTTCACCCGCAATCATCATTGCTTCCATACTGGTATCGTTTGTAATGGCAATTCTCGCTGCGTGGCTGCCTGCACGAAAAGCGGCGAAAGTCCCGGCAATTGATGCTATTCGTGGTGTAGGCGAAGTGGTTGTCAAAGCAAAACAACTACAACGCGGGAAACTGATCGGTAAAATCTTCGGCTATGAAGGTACACTTGCTGCAAAGTCACAAAAGCGAAACCGCCGTAGCGTGCGAGCAACTGTAATCGCTCTTACCATCAGCGTTGTACTGTTCATTAGTGCTGCAGGCTTTGGTCATACCATAGGTCGAGCCACTGATATTGTTATGGGTCTTTCCACAGACCATGTCATATTCGCACGTTTTTTTGCAAATTGGAATGATAGAGAAACCAATCTGACAAACCAACAGGCTGATGAAATCATTACACGCATACGCGAGTTCGGAGATGTTTCAGCAATTGGTGTTGGTTCAGATAGATTTGCCTTTAGAGCTGACATACAACGTGACATGATGACTCCTGCTATGATAGATCATGTGCATGAGCATATGCTTAGAGAACGCGATAAACCATATTACACCCTCTCCGTCCATTTAATAACAACCGACCCGGAAACCTATGCAGAGCTTGCAAGGAGAGCCGGTGTACCTGATGGTTCAAATATTTTAATCAATCACATATCCGTAACTTTTATGCATTTCGATGAATTTGGAGCCAGTAGCACGCAATGGGTTGATTTTGTTCCCTATGTATTTTCACCCACAACCATAGAGCTAGTCTGCTTCGATGATGAATCAACGCAACAGTTAGAGGTACATGGTGTGCTTGCTTATGATCAGTTGCCGGGTGAGGTGTGGCATATTGCCGGTGGTTCCGACTTCACTTTACTTGTTCCTGAACTAGCTTCTGAAATCTATTCATGGTATGCAACTCCTGCTGATAATTTAGATGAGTTTGAAATATATATAAATACAGTATTACAAGAAGTGGTTGACCCTCCTGTGAGAGAAATAGGAAGCAGCGAGTCAATTGTTCATGTATGGGTTACAAATATTCAACGTGAAGCGGCTATTCAAATAAACACCGCTCAACTAGTCATGGTGTTCATCTACGGATTCGTGGCACTGCTTATTGTAATCGGGCTGACGAATATTATAAGTACCGTGTCTACCAACATATATGCCCGCTCTCGTGAGTTTGCAGCGCTTAAAAGCACAGGAATGGACGCACGGGGACTGCGACGGATATTGAACTTTGAAAGTATCTTTTGTTCTGCAAAGGCGCTCATCATTGGACTGCCGATTGGACTCTTGGCATCCTGGCTAATCCACAGAACACTTGTTGATACTGTGATGTTTACTTATGAAGTCCCGTGGATGGCTGTACTACAGTGTGTGATTGGTGTGTTCATAATAACATGGGCTGTAACCCGCTTCTCTGCGAGAAAGTTGCGTGGGCAAAACATTGTAGAAACCATCCGCATGGAGAGCGGGATGTAGTACTAAATGAAAACACCGAGAGTGCTTAAAATGCATTTCTCGGTGTTTCTTTATTTAGTCGTTAAATCCAGCACTTACAGGTGCAAAGAGCTTCTCTAGCAATTTCGGCTTTGCCTTCCCTGCTGTCAGTTCACTCAGTACCACTTCAAACTCCTCTATTGCTTCCTCTCTAAACCTAAGCGATATGTTCACATCTCGTGCAAAATCTACTTTTAAAACTTTAACAGGATAATCTACAATAAGCTTTGTAAACTGCTGATACGTTTGATATGGTATAGATATGTCAACATTCTGACAAACGCACATTTCTGCAATCCCTACTTTGTCAATTGCTAACTTCGCTGCGCCGGCATATGCCCTTATGAGCCCTCCTGCACCAAGCAGTACTCCGCCAAAATATCGCGTTACAACAACAGCTACATCTACGATATTCTCTCTGCGAACAACTTCAAGAATCGGTGGCCCTGCTGTCCCTTTTGGCTCACCGTCATCACTCATTCGCTCAATACCGCCCTCACGAAGTATAAAGCCAAAACAATTGTGGTTGGCTTTCTTGTGTTGTGAACGTATTTTCTCAACGAATGCATTCGCATCATCCAATGTTGACACAGGTGATATATGCCCAATGAAACGAGAGCGTTTTTCAATAAGCTCTGCCTCTCCGGCAATCGCCACAGTTAAATAGTTCTTCATAGTATGAATGCTCCTTTTAGTCAAAGGTTATCCTTGCCCTTACACTTCGCCTTCGTCGTCTGTGCGCCAGTTCTGTGGTCGTCCTTCTACATCTTCTACATGTGCTACAGGTGACCAGTCAGTTACTTGATTATTCATAAGGCATAGCGCTACTAAGTTTGTAAGGTTAGCCAAATGTGAAATATCCGTGATTTGGTTATCACACAGGTCCAAATCTTCTAATGTTGTAAGGTTTGCCAGTGGTCTTAAGTCACTTATTTGATTGTTAAATAGGCACAGTGTTACTAAACTTGTTAGATTTGCTAAAGGTGATATGTTGCTTATTTGGTTTGAGCACATATCTAGTTCAATTAAGTTATTAAGTCGTGCCAACGGTCCTAAATCGCTGATTTCATTACCCCATAATGACAAATACTCTAAGCGCCATAGATTTGATATTGGCGATAAGTCGCTGATTTCATTTTCTGAAAAATCCATGTACTCCAAGCGTGACAGATTTTCCAGTGGCGTTAAGTCACTAATTCTATTATCTCGCATTCCCAGCTCTACCAGATTAACAAGATATGTAAGCGCACTTATATCGCTAATACGGTTATGTGTCATATCTAGATGCTCTAACCATTCAAGATTTTCTATTACAGTCATATCACTGATTCTATTACTCCATAGTTGTAAAAAATGTATATTCGTGAGGTTCGCCAGTGGTGTAATATCTTCAATCTGATTATCTCCCATAGTTAGCCATTCCAAATTCAGAAGATTAGATAGTGGCTCTATGTCACTAATTCGATTACTACCTAAGCTTAATAGTTCTAAATTCGTAAGGTTTGCCAGTGGCGAGATATCTTCTACCCGGTTATATGTTATGGACAACCACTCTAAGTTCGTAAGATTAGCTAGTGGTGAGATATCTTCTACTTGGTTAGACCATAAGTCCAAGTAAACTAAACTCGTAAGATTAGCCAAAGGTGAAAGGTCACTAATGTTATTATATGACAAGTTCAAATCTTCCAAATAAGTCATATGTACAAGCTGAGCGATATCATCGTCATTTAGGTTCAACTCTGACAAGTAGAGTGTTGTTAACGAAGTGCTATACTGTTCCCCTTGTATTGTTATATATGTAACATCTTCAGGCTCATCTTCAGAAGTTACTTCAGGAGTCGGCTCAGGGGCAGGTGTTGCAATCGGAGTTTCTGTAGATTCTACCGGTCTTGCAGGTGTTTCGTTGGCAAGTGACAAAAACAATTGCCATGCAACAAACGTTAATAGTACTATTCCTGCTACAACTGAAATTGCTACAATAATCACCGGCAGGATTTTTTGCTTTTCTTGCGGTTGCATATATACCGGTGGTGGATATTGCTGAAACTCTTGTGGCGGTGGTGGTTCTGATTGCTCCACCATTACTCCGCACTTTTCGCAAAATCGCATGCTTTCATTTAATGCTGCCCCGCAATTTTTGCAAGTTTTTTCACTCATTGTTATGATCATTCCTCTCGCTTTATAATCAACTAATTACACTAGTTATCCGACATCTTGGTGTGCCATTTTTCTGTTTCTCTGTATATCTCATTTTTGATTCTTGATATATCATCATCATATATTTTTCTGTTGCCCTTTTCCCCGCTCACAACGAATTTTTTCTGTAGGTGCATGGGCTTATTTCCATATAGATAAATGTTATCCCCGGTTAGCAGTGCTTCATCTGCGTCATGTGTGACAAATATCACTGTCCTCTTATCTTCTTCATAAAGACTCAAGAACGACTTGATAATATTGTCTTTTAACGTTATGTCTAGTGCTTTAAAAGGCTCGTCCATCAACAGAACATCTGAAGGATATGCAAATGCTCTTATGAGGGCAAGTCTTTGCCGCATTCCACCGCTCATTTCATGAGGGTATAGATTTGCAGCACTTTCCAAACCTGCTAATTTTAGAAACTTATTTATGACTGCACTTAACTCAGCTTTATCTTTATATATACTCTTCAAAACAAGTTCAAGGTTTTTGCGAGTTGTTTTTTGTGGCACAAGGGACTCTTCTTGAAACACATATGACACTCTATTAGGTTTAGTTATTTGACCACTATCTTCATCGACTATACCACTAAGGAGGTTTAATAGTGTTGTTTTTCCACACCCTGACGGCCCTAAAATGCAATTAACCTTATTGGCTTCAAACTTCTCACTAAAGTTATCCAAAACAACTATATCCTTAAATTGCAAGCTTACATTTTTAAAAGTTATCATTGCTCTTGTTCCTCTTAGATTCTGCGACTACGCGCAAAATGACATTAGTTTTTTACAAATAAATCTCTTATTACTTTCGCGTCAGGGTATTTATATGGCATGCAGAGCCTTCTTATAATTCGAAGCACACTTTCACAGAGAAGGCTTAGTATAACAGCTATGACAAGCCATGCAAATGAAACTCCGAAATCAAATCCCTGCCTTGCAAATAAAATCAAATAACCTATGGACATGGACGGCAATCCCATTACCTCTGCAGAAATCACCACTTTTATATTAAGACCAAATCCCGCAATAATCGACGAAAATACGAAAGGTAGCATTGATGGAATATAAATCCCTGTGAGCTGTCGCCATCTGGGTATCTTAAACACTCTCGCCATGGTTATTAGTTTCTTGTCTGTTTCCATGATGGCTGTTCTCATGTTTTCATAGCAAAGTGGGAAAACTACCAAAAATGCAACCACAATTGGCAACATGTTGCTTCCAACTGTAAGTAGTAATATGAGCACCAGAGCCATTGTTGGCATAGAGCGACATATTGCTATAAACGGGTTTAGCATAATGCCGATAAACTTCACAAAATGTGCAAGTATCGCCAGCACACTTCCTATAACAAATGAAATTACGAAACTATATAATGATCGCACTAACGTTTGAAAGATAGCTTCAAAGAAGCTATCTTTACGCATTTCTTCCCCAATTATTCGAAACGTATCTACAGGTGTTGGGACTATGCCTGTTTGCTGGAATCTTGTTTCAGCAATAATCCACCATACCATCACGATAATTGATAAAGACAATATTGAATATAAAAATTTCTTCGGGTTACTCAGTAGCATAATAAAAATTCTCCGACGGCATTGCGCCACCTATCAGGTTGGCATTTTCTTCCATTATTACTTGTAGAAACGTACTTACTGCTGACCTTGCGTCTGCAGCACGAGTAAAATTCATAGGCAATCTTCCTGTCGTATGTGCATTTCCGACTATCATTCCGTTAGGAATTGCAATTGATCCAAGTTCTACGGCCAGGTCACCGGCTTCCACAGGATTGTTATTCGCAAATACAGATGATTGCTCTGCCATGTTTATAATTTCACTGACAAAATCAGCATTGTTTTCTAATAATCTTTCATGAAATATTAGTGCAGCTTGGGGATAAATCTCACCATTATTATTTCTAGCCCACTCTGCTTGAAGGTCTATTCTTGCTGTAACGCCCGGTCTATCCATGTTGGCTGCAAAGCCTGTGATAGCTGTTGCTACAGGTTCTGCCAGCAAGCCAAAGCTTACAACCTCGCCGCCTATTTCTATTCCTGTTGCTATAGCATCTCTAACGTCACTGGCAGCAGTCAGGTAGACAATATTAACCTTATCAGGATCTGGTGTAAAGTCTATACCTATAGGCTCAACAAACTCAATATTGTTTTGTTCTAAAATAGCTCTCAGTGTAATTCCCGGTGTTCCACTTTGTCCAAAAGCTACTACTGTTTCACCAATTAAATCATTTAACGTTGTTACATCTTGGTCTGAAACAATATGCATGATACCCCATGTAGTGATTGCTGCAAGGCGATATCCACTTCCATTATTATACATCATTGCCGCAACATTAATAGGTACAATTGCAAAATCCGGCTCTTGGTTCATTAATGCAGCAACAATTGTGTCCAGATCATTTGTTATATCATATGAAATATTATATCCTGCAATACTGTCAAGGTCCTCCGACAGCATATATGCCATACTTAGTAGTGGTGCGCCATCCACCATTAAAATACTAATATCTACGTCTTCTCTGTTCACGTTACCTTCTCCGCCACATGCGGAAAGCAAAACTAGTGTGAATATGCAGATAGTAACTAAAGCTGTGATTTTTTTCATAATGTACCCCTTTTATTAAAACTTGTCTTGTTCTTACAGCCTTATTATACTATAATTCAAGTTACAACACTGTTGCCATGGCAACAAAACTAGCGTCATTCTGCGCGTAGTCGCAGAATCTAAAACTGAGGGGTGATCATTTATGAATATAAATCATTTGGAAGCCATGAGTGGTGTTGCGTTATTCCAAGGAATAAGTGATGAAGAGTATACCACTCTTATTAAATGCCTTTCTCCAAAGATAAAGCATTTTGCAAAAAATGAGATTTTGCTTCTCACTGGAGATTCTGTACACCACGTCGGAATAATCGTGGATGGAACAGCCAGTGCGTACTTAGATCATAGCAGTGGAAGCCATACGCTAATTACTAATTTGACATCAAAGAGTACATTCGGCGAAGTGCTGGTCAGTTCACGGACACATAAGAGCCCTGTTACTATTTATGCTACCTCTGATACCACTATCGCATTAATAGAGTATGATAGAGTATTTTCAATGTGCGCAACAGCTTGCTCAGCACATAGTACTTTTTTGCAAAATATGATAAAGACCATAAGCGATAAGTATTTCTACTTATTTAATAGAATTGCAATTTTGAGGGAAAAGACATTAAGGTCAAAAATCATTGCATACTTATACTCATTGAGTGAAAATGGTGCTTCTAGCTCTGTTACGATTCCTTACTCAAAGACCATGCTTGCGGATTATATTTTAGCAAATAGAAGTGCTCTTTCAAAAGAGCTTCGAAAAATGGAAGATGAGGAGCTCATTGTTGTTAACGGCAGAAATGTAGAACTTTCTTTCCTAAAGTGTTAATCCTTACCACTTTCAGCATGTAATTTCACAATCATATTCATATTGAATTTTACCTCCAATTAGGTGTAACATTAGACTATATGTATCACATTAATTGGAGGTTTTTCCTATGTGTAAAACTATGACAAACACAACTGATTTGCCACGCGAAAAAATGATTAAGCGTGGTGTGACGTCAATGAGCGATATCGAGCTTCTGCAAGCAGTAATTGGCAGCGGTGGTAAAGATAATGATTTTAAAACAATTGCAAAGAATCTAAATGCAATAATAAAAAAGCTAGGTGCAGAAAATATAGGGTTTGATGATATTAAATCTATTAAAGGTATTGGTGATGCAAAAGCGACGATCATTTTCGCTGCATTAGAATTTTGGCGTAGATCCTTTACTATTCATAAAGCTCCATTAATTGATTCTCCTGAAAAAGCGGTAGAACAATTAAATGGAATAAGAAATAAAATGCAAGAGCACTTTGCATTATTGACATTAGACGGAGCTCGTCGGCTCATAAATAACAGAATTGTCACTATAGGGACTTTAACATGCTCATTGGTACATCCCCGTGAGATATTCTCTTTGGCTATAGAAGACAGAGCAGCGTCGATTATTATTGGGCATAATCATCCAAGTGGTATGCTGGACATTAGTTCACAAGATCGTGAGGTCACAAAGCGAATTAAGAAAGCTGGTGATTTACTTGGTATTAGGCTTGATGACCACCTTATCTTAACCTCTGACGACTTTGTTAGCGCGTATTAATTCAGGCTGCATTCACTACATCGTTAAGAATCTCATGTAGTTATGGGTTCTGCGACGCTCATTCTTTTCCTTCTTCTGTACTATTTCTTCTTCACTGGCTAAATATGGAAAGAATATATCCCAAATATCATTCATTTCGCTATTAAGTACATCTTCATAACCTAAAACATTCTTCTTTTCTTCCATTTTTGTGGCCTTTCTATAATTTTATCACTTTCGCTTACCTATTGGTTACCTTTTGCTTATCTTTTTATGAGTATATTGTATCCTTACAATCATTAATTCGTCACACTTGAGCCAGTAAACCTATCTTTTGATGGTCATGAACGTCGGAATTACCGAGAATACTCGGACTCTCCAGACTTTCAACCCACCCGGCACCGTACCGCGACTCCCATTTCGCAACTGTTTCAACCCCTTTTTCAGTCAGTTCGTATTCAACCTCTCCATTGTCAGTTACCCGCCTCACAATACTCCCTCTAGCTATGAATCCCCCTGCACCTACTAGAGTTCTTGAGTTTCTCAGGCATACTTCTTCAAAGTCACGTTGTTGCATTACTCCACCTGCATCCCGTAGACACGCAAGTATTGCAACCGCTCTACCCTCACCAACCCTTATATTCCTAGTGCGTATAGGCATTTTCGCATATGGCGATTCTGCTTCAATATGAGCAATCGCTCTATCAAGAGACTCGCGAGTTTGTTTTAACTCCGCGAGAATTAGATCCCTGTTAATGCAAAATCACCTTCTTTCACTTTAGCTTCGCTTTTGCTTACCTATAGGTTACCTATAATACCAAAAACATCTCATTATGTCAACATTATTTTCCTAATTTCTTCATATTGAAGTTAATCGATTTACTACAATGAATTTCCTACTTGATATATTGGTCTATAATTTGTACCTATTCCTTACTGAATATTTCACAACAGAATATACATAATTGTTTTATGTCTACCATTTCGTAAAGTGCAAAACATGTAAAACTTCAATCGTAAGACATCACTTTTTACTGCGGTTCATTTGATAATCCTTGGTATCACAAGCTTATCTGGCTGTGTGTAATATGTGTGTAATGTTAATAACTCACTGTACTCTAAAATAAGGTTGCTTATTATGTCTACCTTTAAACCATTTTTTAACCTACTTTTTACATGAAATATTTGTAATATTTACAGAAATTTTGAGCCCTATCATGACAGTTATGACAGAACCTATGAAAAGTTTTGCATAGTTCTGTCAGAATATTCACACTTTCTATTCAATTTTCTCCTAGGGTATACAAATTGTAATCAATTTATTTTTTATTGCTAGCTTCTTATTTATATGATAAAATTTTAGTACATTTCGCTATATATCTAATTGAAAGGCGTGAACAATGATATGGCAGGACATTCAAAATGGAACAATATAAAGAGAACAAAAGGTGCAGCTGACGCAAAGCGCGCAAAGATTTTCACCAAAATTGCTCGTGAAATAATTGTTGCAGTTAAAGAGGGCGGTAGTGGAGATCCTTCAATAAACTCACGACTAGCTGCTGCTATAGCTAAGGCAAAGGCTGCTAATATGCCAAACGACAATGTTAAACGTAACATCGAAAAGGCTAGCGGTTCCGGAGGCAGTGATAATTATGAGCGTGTTACATATGAGGGATATGGCCCCAAAGGCGTAGCTATCATTGTTGATGCTATGACTGACAATAGGAATAGAATTGCAGCAGAAGTACGCCTAAACTTCGACAAGTATGGTGGAAACTTAGGCACAACAGGGTGTGTTTCTTGGTCTTTCGATCGTAAAGGCGTTATTATTATTGATAACGAAGATAAGTCTCTTGATGAAGAAGCTGTACTTAATGACGCACTTGAAGCAGGTGCAGAAGATATAGAGCTAGAGGAAAATGTATTTGAAATCTACACTACACCTGATGGCTTCGTTAGTGTCAGTGGTGCACTTGAAAGCTTGGGATATAGCTTCCTTTCTGCACAAATCGAGATGGTGCCACAAAACTATGTCACTCTCACCGATCCTGATGATATAAAGAACATGACCAAAATGCTTGATCTCATGGAAGATAATGATGATGTTCAAGATGTATGGCATAACGCAATTATTGAGGAGTAATAGCTCCCCTTGCAATCTTAAGTCATAGATATAGCGCTCACAAGCCCAGAACGGGTTGCAGTAATAGCCGAGCACAGGGATTTGAGAGTTAAGTGGTGGGTATGATAAATAAAAATCGGTGGGATATCATTCGTTGACATCTCACCGATTTCTTGTTGATATTTACTTCTAACCTTACTTATAGGCGGGGAAATCTTAGTGAAATTACAGTCGTATGGGTGGCTGAGGCGGATCTTGATTCTGATCATTATTTTCCGGTGCCGGTTGGTTTGGTTGGTACCCTTGAGCTGGCTGTTGCGGGTATTGTGGCGGTTGCGCCACCAGGGGCTGTGGATATTGCGTATTCTGTACCGGGGCTTGTCCATATGGCTGTTGTGGTTGCTGTTGTTGCGGATACTGTGCCTGTCCATACTGCTGTGGTGTTTGGGCGTAATACTGTTGCTGCTCTTGCCCGTACTGTTGCGGTTGATACTGTTGTTGTGGATATTGCGTGTTCTGTGCCGGCGCTTGTCCATATGGCTGTTGCTGATACTGCTGTTGCTCTTGCCCATACTGCTGTGATGTTTGGGCGTAATACTGTTGTTGTCCGTGTTGAGGATAATATGCTGTAACACCGTCTAGTTCAGCAGGATGTATCGCACCACTTGCTATTGCCTCGTTTCTTAGCTCTGTAAATAATCCGGCAAAAGCAATACGCATATATGGATATACATAAAATATACCTAAAATGTTTAAAGTCAAAGCACTAAGTATCATCCAACCTATAAAGCTCAAACCCATCATAAATACTTTACCTTTGTGTCCTTTTGTCATGCGTTTCGAAAGGTTCAATGCTTCAATGGCGTTCACATTAGGATGACATGCAAGAATATATGTTGCCATTGAATATGATAGCATCTTTATTAATGTAGGTATGAATAGCGAGAACATCCCTACTAATGTCCAAAGGTACGACCACAGAAGCACCCAGCAATTACCACCAAGCTTGCGCCCAAAATTATATTTCAAATTAGCATAGGGCTCTGTAGCAACAACAGGATGACCATGATACATTTTGACTGCAGTGCCATCTAAATTTGTCATTAGCACAAAAGTGAATAGCATAATTGGTATCGCCAAAAACGAAAATAACGCACTAAAAGTAACGAATGCAGGTATCACAATTATAGCTGTCCCTGTGATAAGGGACAGCCAACTCATAACTGTTGGTATCCATGACATTGCTGCGTAAACAAATGTAACCAACATGGCTAAAAATACTGTTGCAATAATTGTGCCACGCTGAAGTCCAAACATCTGTTTTGCGTGTTCTTTAATTTCTGATCTTGTTCTCATTTAAGTATCTCTCCTTACTTTACTATTGTGCCACCAAAGATTATCTTTTTAAGGTTTAAATCTTTATCCAGCACAAGCATGTCTGCTCGCTTCCCTACTGTCAGTGAACCTACCCTATCATCTATCCCTATTGATTTTGCAGGATTGATTGTTGCTGCTTTTAATGCGGAAGCAATAGACACTCCAAACTCTACAGCGTTTCGCATGCAGTCTGCCAGTGTCGAAACACTTCCTGCAAGTGATCCACTGTCGATTGTTGCACTCTTTCCAACTACTGTTACAACTTGTCCACCTAGATCATATTTTCCATCTGCTAGTCCACATGCGCGCATTGAATCACTTATTAGACAGACTCTATCATCACCGTAAAGTGTAAACACCGCTCGTACAACCAGTGGATGTATATGCACACCATCACTAATAATTTCAATATATGCATCATGATTGGTTGCTGCACCGATTATGCCGGGCTCACGGTGACTAAAGCTATTCATGCCATTAAACAGGTGGGTTACATGGGTCGCTCCACTTGAAAATGCTTTCTCTGCAAGATCACTATTTGCTGTAGAGTGAGCAAGTGAAACCGTACACATTTTAGATGCTGATTTTGTAAACACTAGTCCATCATCCTCTTCAGGTGCAACCACTACGAGTTTAACATTTTCTCCGCTGGCTTCATCTAGTCGTTTAAGCATTTGGAAGTCTGGTTTTGCCAGGTAGTCTGCATTTTGCGCCCCACGCTTCTCATAGCCAATAAATGGACCTTCCAGCTGTATACCACGTAGTACAGCTTTACTTGGGTCATCTACATTGATGAATGGTCGAGCAATTTCACAAATGCTCATTAATCGATCTTCCGGCAAGGTCATTGTCGTACCTAAAAAGCTGGTGACTCCGTTTTTTAGCAAAAAGCTTGCAATCGTATCTATAGCTTCCGGAGTTCCATCACTAAAGTCTGCGCCCATTGCTCCGTGCGTGTGTATGTCTACAAATCCGGGCACAACGTAACAGTTACTTGCGTCAATGACTTCATCACTATTAGTAACACTCTCGCCAATCGCCGTCAATACGCCATTTTGCGCTTCAACATCTAATTTTCTAAACTCACCATCGTCGCAAAAAACTGTTCCATTTCTAATAATCATTTCAGTAAATCCTTTTCTCAACCGTCATTCTACGCGTAATCGCAGAATCTAATTTCTCCACGTCATTCTGCGCGTAGTCGCAGAATCTAAACCTGCATTCTTACAGCAACTCTATGCTCTAATTTTTCTGCACTCCAAATAATATCTCTTATCTTCTGCATGACCGACTGAGAAGCTCTTACGTGGAAATACTCCGCTTTTCTCAACCGTTTCAAAAAAGTCAGACTTGCTCATAGCAGGCAGAATCAGTCCGATACAATTCTCTCCACTTGCAAGTTGTTTCGTCGAATCATTACCATGAATATAGTCAACTATTGTATCTGTGTCTTTAATATACTCGTCAATAAAGTCTTGCATAATTGTTAGCATATCACCAATACAATCCGCCTTGATACCGATATCTTCATTACCATCCCGTGATGTGAATTGAATAACATAGTCAGTTCCTCGTGAAGTTGCTTTTTCAAACTCCTCAATGAACTTAGCACCATCAATGTTGAACAGCACTCGGTGTATGGCTTCAAAATCGATTGCAGGATCATAAACATTGTTTAGCTCCACTAACGCTCTGCGCGCAGGGTGATTTTCTTTCTCGGATTCAGACATATCTTTCTTAATTTCATCCCAATAGACCTTCGCTGCTGCCAATGAGTGATTGCCATCACCCATTATCATAAGCATTTCATTCTTCTCATGAAGTGCTCTCATTGCTGCCATTATATTCTCGGCGTCTTGACCGGTCACTTCCATCCCCTTTATATGTCCGCCACCCGCCATGAGATCGAAGTCATACAGCACAGGCAGACTTTCTGCTATTTTTGTTAGTGGCTCAACAACTGTTGCATCTTTATCATCAATGAATGTAATAATATGAGGAAGCTCTAGTGAGGCCTCACGACGTACTCTCACACGTGGTGGCAGTCTATCAAGAACAGTACCCTCACTGGCGCGAATTGCTGCACTAACTCCTGTAAAGTCGTACTCCTCTAAATCAACAGCTCCGACTATGCCCTTTCGCACACGTCCATCAGGTTGAGTGCGCTCAACATACACAAATGTATCTTTATGCTCTTGGAATATATTTTCTTTTAAATAATCTTCCATAGCAGTGCTAATAGAAGCTATTTCTTTTTCTTCATCAATTTCTTCTAAATATGCTTCCGGAATGATCATGTGGAGCGTAGATGGCTTGTCACCTACTATTTCCTTAACATGTTGCCAATAGTCACGCTCTGATGAAAACTGGTCACATGCTATAACACTCCATTTCTCCATTGATACACCGTCTGGAATTAAAATGCTCGTTGGGGTAAATACGTTGTTCGCCATAATTTCCTCCTATTTTGAAATAAATGCTTTCTTCAACTCTCTTATATAGTCAGGTGTTGTACCGCAACATCCGCCTACTATTTTAACGCCATACTTCTTAAACTCCGCCATTTGTGCTGCAAATTCCTCTGCTCCGGTATCATATATACCACTGGTTGCGTCAGGCAGTCCTGCATTTGGCTTCATTATTAACAGAAGTGTTGTTGCGTCTGCAAGCCTCCCTGCTATTTCAAGCATTTCTTTTGGCTCAAGTGAGCAGTTCAGCCCTATGGCTGCTGCACCCAGTTCTTCTGCTTTATCGGCAAATTGCTCCGGTGTGCACCCCATAAATGTATAGCCTGATTTTTCGAATGTCATTGTTACTAGCATTGGGAGTTTGGTATTGTCCCTCACCGCCGTCATTGCCGCCTTTAGTTCTTCTAAATCGCTCATTGTTTCTATGGTGACAAAATCTGCGCCTGCTTGCTCTCCTGCAACAGCCATTTCTTTGAAAATCTCATAGGCTTCTTCAAATTCAAGCTCTCCTACAGGTTCAAGCACTCGCCCTGTGGGTCCAATATCTAATGCAACTTTAGCCCTGCCATCACTTGCTCGCTTTGCGATGTTTACTGCAGCGGTTATGATCTCAGTTGGGCTGTGCCCTGTGTTGGCATGATTTAACGCATTTGAGCCAAATGTGTTGGTGCAGATAATATCACTGCCTGCTTCCACATACATTCTGTGAACTTCCTCAACAGCCTCAGGATTTGTCAAGTTCATCAAATCTGTCTTTTCTCCGGCCTTAAGTCCGTACTTATACAGCATTGTGCCCATTGCACCATCATAGAATACATACTCTCCAAAGGAATCGAATAACATTGTAATATCCTCCATTGTGTGTTAAAGTATTTCAAATACTTTGCACTACTAAATATTTTAACACATGGAGATACATCATGGAAGAGCTTTCAAAAAATTTCATTCATGCTTTTATTGAGGAGGATATTGCTCCCGGCGGACAGTTCGAAGGTATGCGCGTTCATACAAGACTTCCTCCCGAGCCCAACGGATATCCCCATATTGGTCATTGCTTTGCATTTTCAATAAGTATTAACGCCGCTGCCAAGTTCGGCGGGCTTTGCAATTTGCGATTTGACGATACTAATCCTGAAAAAGAAGAGGATGAGTTTGTTGAAGCCATCTGCGACGATATTCGTTGGTATGGATTCGACTGGGAGGATAGACTCTACTTTGGCAGTGATTATTTTGAAAAAACCTATGAGCTTGCTGTTGGTTTGATTGAAAAAGGACTCGCATATGTGTGCGAGCTCTCCCCTGACGAAGTTAAAGCAAGACGTGGCGACACAAACACTCCTGCTACCTCTCCATATCGCGATAGACCCATTGAAGAAAGTCTTGACCTCTTTGCTCGCATGAGAAATCGTGAGTTTCCTGAGGGAACTATGACTTTAAGAGCAAAAATAGACCTTGAGAGTGGCAACTTTAACATGCGTGACCCTGTTATCTACAGAATCAAGTATGCTCACCATCATCGTCAAGGTGATCATTGGTGCATTTATCCCATGTATGACTTTGCACATCCAATCCAAGATGCTCTGGAGAATATTACGCACTCTTTATGCTCACTTGAGTATGAAGATCACCGCCCACTATATGACTGGGTTATAGAGAATACAGATGTACCAAGTAAGCCAAGACAAATCGAATTTGGTCGCCGAAGCATTAATTATTCAGTAATGTCTAAGCGTAAGCTTCGTAAGCTGGTGGAAGAAAACTATGTGTCTGGGTGGGATGACCCGCGCTTCCCGACACTTCGTGGACTTCGCCGTCGAGGTTATACGCCTAGCTCAATCCAAGATTTTTGTGATCGCATTGGTGTTGGTAAAACTTCAAACTCTATTGAATATGCATTGCTTGAGCACTGCTTGCGCGAAGAATTAAACTTATCTGCACAACGTGCAATGGTTGTACTTAATCCAATAAAACTTATCATCACAAACTATCCTGAAAATCAATCAGAGCTTCTAGAAATAGAAAATAATCCCAATAATGAAAGCGCCGGCAGTCGTGAGGTTACTTTCTCTCGCGAAGTATGGGTTGAAAGTGACGACTTTATGATTGATCCTCCAAAGAAATACAATCGCTTATTCGTTGGTAATGAGGTTCGACTAAAGGGTGCATATATTGTTAAGTGTACAGGTTATGAGCGTGACGAGGATGGAAACATCTTACATGTAACTGCAGAATATGACCCCGACACTCGCGGTGGCACAACACCTGATGGACGTAAAGTTCGTGGAACAATACATTGGGTGGATTCTGAAACAGCAGTGGATGCCGAAGTGCGTATTTACGACAATTTATTCACCGATCCAAACCCTGATGTTTCAGGTAAGGATTTCACAGAATTCCTCAATACTGATTCTCTTGAGATTCTCAGTAACTGTAAAGCAGAAAAACTCCTCGAAAATGCAGAAGCTCCACAGTCATTCCAGTTTTTGCGCTTAGGTTACTTTACTGTTGACAATGTAGATTCAACGCTTGATAACTTGGTATTTAACCGCTCAGTTGCATTAAAGGATGGCTTCAAACCAAAGCAGACATAATTATACATTGTAACCACCGAAAGACCTGTCATTCCGAGCTTGACTCGGAATCCCATAAATCGCCAATCAACTCCAGAGATTGCGGGTCAAGCCCCGCAATGACCAATGCTCGTTCCTATACTAGTTAGAGGCTATTGCATCAAATGCAATAGCCTCTAATAATTGCTTAGTTTTCGCGAATGTTTAAGCTGTCCAGATTACGAAAATAGTGCTTCCAGTCTGTCTTCTATTTCATCAATTCTGCGATCTATCAACGCGTCAAGTCTTTCTTCTTCCTCATCAGTCAAGTCTAACTCATCCATTTCTGCTTCGAAGCTTTCAAACTTGGCTGCCATTTCACTTTCAAAAGTCATTAGTCTATCGAACAGTACATCTATACCAACCTCTTCAATATCCATATCTTCCAGCTCATCAATAAGCTCGTCTAAATTGTCAAATGCTTCATTAAAAAACGATTCTGCTCTTTGGAAGTCAGATTGACCACAACCTGTAACTATCCCTATTGTTGCAAGTGCAAGCACTACAATCAATATTATTGATATTACTCTTTTCATTTTATTTCTCCTTTAAAATATATCGTTTGCTAACTCAGCATTCTTGCACAAAACGAGAAAAAAGTCAATGCTTTTTTCTTACTGCATTGTTTTCAGTGCTTGCGCCAGTTGGTCTGCACATGACGTTTGCTTACTCCCGCATTTAATGCCTTCCATGCGTGCTATAGCGTCTGCGACAGTCATGCCTTTTACCAACTCGCCAATAGCCAGCAAGTTCCCCGGACAACCTCCTGCAAACTTTACACTTTTTATAATATCACCATCTGTTTCAACCTCAATATACTGTGAACATGTACCCTTTGCTTCATGTATTATTTTCATAATGATAACTCCTCGTATTCTATATTTTACGTAGACTATTTTAAATCTTTAATCGCACAGTGTCAAGAAAATTAGATTGAATATCACATATTAGCCGCAATCAAGCGCTATGACCTACAACATAGTAAAGTCGCATTTCACTGTAAAAGTAAAACTACCGATAATGTACTTTCGACCAATATAAAAAACTTAACAAAATCGGTCAAGAATTAAGAATATTTTTAGACAATAACCATACTTGATATAAGCAAAATTGCATGATAAAATTGCAAGGTAATATGTAGTTGAAAAAGCTAATAAATTTACAACTAATAAAATAAGGAACGGTTCACAAACATGAGTCCTCTAATGATAAATATCTTTACAGTAGCCGGTGGTCTTGGCCTACTGTTATTCGGCATGAAAATGATGTCAAACGGATTAGAACTGATTGCCGGCGATAAGATGCAAAACGTTATCAAGGTTTTCACATCAAACAGATTTTTCGCTGTAGGTGTGGGAATACTTGCCACAATCGCTATAAACAGTTCTACGGCAACAACGATTATGACCGTAAGCTTTGTCAACTCAGGAATGATGAACTTAACCCAAGCTATCGGCGTTATAATGGGTGCAAATGTAGGTACAACATTTAGTGCTCAATTGGTTGCATTTAGAATTGACCAGTTTGCTCCTGCATTTATTTTCGTCGGTATCATAATGCACCTCTTCATTAGAACCCGGACCCTAAAAAACATTGGATATGTTATTTTAGGATTCGGTATTTTGTTCTATGGTATTGCTGTTATGGGCGGACCATTTAGAGAGCTGGCACATAACCCTTACTTCAATGTAATTCTAGCAACATTTCAAAACCCGGTCTTGGCGATTATGGCAGGCTTCATTTTCACTGCTATTATTCAAAGCTCATCAACAACCATGTTCTTATTGGTTACACTACACTTACACGGTGTTCCAATTCCATTTGAAACATCAGCATTTATCGTACTCGGAACTAATATCGGCACAAGCATAACAACAGTTATCGCGTCAATACCTGCAAATCGCGAGAGTAAACGTGCTGCTCTCTTCCATATAATGTTCGACGTAATTGGAAGCGCAGTCTTTGGTACGTTGATCTTTATCTTCCCGGGAATTCTGCAATGGTTCCAGTATCAATGGTACGAGCCGGCCCGCCAAGTTGCCATGTTCCATACCCTATACAACTTTGCAACAATGTTCCTGATACTACCATTCGTTTCACACATTGCAGCACTTATGACCAAGATTATTCCTATCACAGCCGACGGTGCAGATACCACATATGAGAAAAAACTAATATATCTTGACGATAAGCTCACCTTCACCCCGTCAATATCCGTTGTTAATGCGCACTTAGAAATATGCAGAATGGGCAAAATCGCAAACGAAAGCCTTGCTACAGCAATTGATGCATTTAACAACAATAATATTGATAAAGCGAAAAAAGTAATTAAAAACGAGAAGATAATCGACTATCTCAGTCATAACATTGCTGTTAAACTAATTGAAATAAATAAAATGGCATTGTCAACTTTTGAGGCAGAACGACTTGGACGAATGTTCCAAATTGTTTCCGATATGGAAAGACTTGGCGACCATGCAGAGAACATTGCAGAATATGCAATAATCATGGATGAGCATAATATAAAGCTCTCAAGTGACGCTAAAGAAGAGCTGTATAAACTAGGCTTGATGGCTGTTGACGTTATAGGCAAAGCGCTAGACGCTTATGAGCAAGAAGATAGCTCAGGCTTAGATGAAATACGCTCTTTAGAAAAAGAAATAGACGTTCTTGCTGCAGAATTCACAGATAATCACATTGCTCGACTAAAGGCCTCAACATGCGAGCCACGAGGCGGAGTTATCTTTACAGACATGATAAGTGACCTTGAGAGAAGCGCAGACCACGCAAACAATATTGCATTCTCCCTACTAACTGACAGCAAAAAAAGCCTACATTAATTGAAATATAAAGCAGGTTTATATAGTTATTTTAAGATTGGAGCATTAATTATGGCTAAGTTGTATTTTCGTTATGGCGCAATGAACAGTGGTAAAACCGCAAACTTGCTGATGGTTGCGGATAATTACACCAATCAAGGAAAGAATGTCGTTATCTTAAAACCCGATAAAGATACTCGTTGGAACATGGCAGCTGAGGTTAAATCTCGTGCGATTGTTTCATCAAAACCTGCAACTCTTGTTAATGACGATCATGACCTAATGCAGTTTATCACGGAATTACTCAAAGAAAAAGAAATCGCGGCTATCTTAGTTGAAGAAGCTCAGTTTTTAACCGCTGAACAAGTACGTCAGCTTGCTGTTATTGTTGACACAAAAAACATTCCTGTCTTATGCTATGGCCTAAGATGTTCTTATCTCGACGGAAGACTTTTTGAAGGCAGTGCTGCACTGCTCTACTGGGCAGATACTATTGAAGAAATTAAAAATGTCTGCCAGTACTGCACAAGCAAGGCCACAAAGAACCTACTATGTGTAGACGGTGTACCAAAATACACAGGCGACTTTGTTGTCATGGGTGATGTTGACAGCGACAGTGAAATAATTTTCACACCTGTGTGTAGAAAACATTACATAAATCCACCGAAAGACATAAGATAACCGAGCTGAGCCACTGCGAAAGGAATGATCATTTAAATGTGGGAACAATATAAGCATATAATACCCCATATCGTTGTTGAATCCGGCGCGATTAATCAAGTCGCAAGCTGGATTCAAACAAATGGATATAAGACCATTTTGGTGGTTAGCGACCCTAATACACGACATGTTGCCGGCAAGCAGGTGATTGAATCACTCACAGCTGCCGGACTTTGTGTATATGAATGTAATTTCGTAATGGACGAACCACTTCCTGATGAGCACTCTATTGGAGTTCTCACCACTGCATATACTTCTGAAATCGACCTTATTCTTACAGTAGGCTCAGGAACAATTAATGACATTTGCACATTTGTTGGCGAAAAGGTTAACTGTCCGACAGCTGTTGTGGGAACTGCAGCTTCAATGGACGGCTACGCCTCTCTAGGCAGTGCAATGCTGCTTGACGGTGTAAAGGTAACACCACCATCTCAGTGTAATGTCGCTATTTTCTGCGACATTGACATTCTTGCAAATGCTCCAACAATATTAACTGCTGCAGGACTTGGTGATATGCTTGGTAAAATCACTGCACTGGCAGACTGGCGATTAGCTCACACATTAGTTGGAGAGCCCATGCCCGGTGAACTTGTGCAACTGGTTGAGAATGCTATAAGTAAGATTGTCGCAGGTGCTCCTTATCTAACAACGGATAGAACAGTATGCGACAACTACAAGAACGCCATCCAAAGTGTTACAGAAGGTCTGATTCTAACCGGAATTGCAATGAGCATATATGGCGACAGCCGCCCTGCATCGGGCACAGAGCACCATCTGGCTCATTTCTGGGAAATGGTAATGCATGCAAATGGTATAACACCCGCTTTGCATGGTATAAAAGTTGGATTTGCCACCATTATCGGACTGGTAATGTGGAAAGAGCTTGCAAATACTTTACGTAATGCTAAAAATAACAGCGGTCAACAAGACACGGGGACGGTTCCTCTGTCTTGCCTCGCCAAGACAGAGGAACCGTCCCCGTGTCTTGCCCCGTGTCTTGACGCATACGAAAGCGACATCCGCAGGCTATACGGACGCACTGCAGAAACAATACTTCAAACAAGTAACCCAAACCTTTCATTTGAGCATATAAACCGGCATATGCACACAATACTTGATATAGCGAATTCACTCCCCTCACCTGAAAGTGTGGCAGATATGCTAAAGTCTGCAGGTGCTCCAATTCGCCCTTCGGACATTAGCCTTAACGCAAGTACACTGCGCGATAGCATTATATACGCTCGTGATAGAAAAAAGACATATACCGTCATGCAGCTATTGGGAGATCTTGGCCTACTGGAAGATTTTGCTAAGCGTGTACGTAAGTATTTTGAAAACAAAGCACTCGAAGATGTCAAATGCTTTGTACTGGACATGGATGGAACAATATATCTTGGAGATAATCTTTTCCCGTATACAATTGAGTCCCTGGACATCTTGAAGTCAAGTGGTAAAGACTCAATTTTCTATACAAATAACTCATCTCAAAACGCCGAGTATTATTATGGAAAGCTAGACAAAATGGGAATTTCTTTTACGCCCGATAAGTTTATGATGTCAACCCATGTACTTCTCGCATATCTGGATAATTTACCCCTTGATAAAAACGTCTTTGTTGCAGGAACAAAAGCATTAAGAAGCGACTTTGAAGAAGCCGGATATACACTCACAGAAGAAGATCCCGACTTCGTTGTACTTGGTTTTGATACAGACATGGACTACAAGCGACTAACTAAACTTTGTGATTTTGTGCGTGCAGGCTTGCCATACTTCGGCGTACATATGGATTATAACTGCCCCATATATGGCGGATTTATCCCTGACTGTGGCTCACTGGCTGCTACCGTTACAACATCCACAGGCAGAACCCCTGACTTCTTCGGCAAACCATCAAGACATACATTAGATTATATAATAAACAAAACCGGATACCGAGAAAACCAACTATGCTTCATTGGCGACCGCATGTATACAGACATTGCAATCGCTACAGGAACACAAGCAAGTTCGATTCTCGTACTATCCGGCGAAACAAAAGAAGAAGATTTACAAAACTCCGAATTCATCCCCGATATCGTGTTAAATGATATATCAGAGTTGAAGGACTATATTTAGGGATTCACGTGGAAAAAGCTGGCGTCGGAAATGACGTCAGCTTTGTTATGTGACTGAATATAAAACCGCAATCTCCAAATTTAGCGACGACTCACGGGATCCCGAGTCAAGCTCGGGATGACAGACATTCCTATTTTAATTACATACTCTCTATGGTAAGTGCATGTCCAATCTGGTTCTGCACTGTTTCAATGACCTTAACTCGAGCAAACAGTTTGTCGTTGGCTTCTACAATCGTCCATGGTGCATGATCTGTAGATGTACGAAGCAGCATTTCATCAACTGCTTCGAGATATTCATTCCACTTATCTCGATTACGCCAGTCTTCATCAGTAATTTTCCACTTCTTTGACGGGGTGTTTTCTCTTTGCTCAAAACGCTTTAACTGCTCTTCAGGTGAAATGTGAAGCCAGAACTTCATTAATGCAATTCCACTGTCAACGAGTTGCTTTTCGAAATCATTTATTTCACCAAATGCTCGATTCCAGTCGTCAGCAGAGCAAAAACCTTCGATTCGCTCTACCATGACACGCCCGTACCAACTGCGATCAAACACCGTTAAATGTCCTGCCTTTGGCACATTATTCCAAAAACGCCACAGGTAATGATGTGCGTTTTCAATATCATTGGGAGCGCCATATGGTGCAACTTTATATCCTCTAGGGTCAAGAGGAGCCACTGTGCGCTTTATTGCCCCGCCTTTGCCGGATGCGTCCCAACCCTCAAATACGATTGCTGCAGGCTGTCGTTGCATGTACATTGCATTATGTATACGGGACAGCTCATTTTGTGCTGCCTTTAACTTACTGCGATACTCACTTCTTTCAAGGGTTTTACTTAGGTCGACCTTTGCAAGTACAGAATCCGTTGAAGCCACCTTTTTAGCTTTGCTTGCTGACTTTGCCCTCGTATTAGGCTTGGCTTTGCTTGCAGCTTTATTCTGACGCTTTAGTTCAACGGCTTTCTCCATAGCGGAGAGCACAGTGCGATAGACCTTAACATCTGCGAAACGACTGTCGTTTGCTTCAACCACTGTCCATGGTGCTGCGTCATGGTTGGTTGCATATAGCATGTGCTCAAAGCGAAGTTGCCTTTTCCTATACCTACGATTTTGTTTTAAATCTGACTTTTTGACTCTCCATGCAGTGTCAGGGTCGCCGGCAAGGGCAGTTAGTCGCTGCTGTTGCTCTTTTCTTGATACATGCAGGAAAAACTTTATGACCACAGTTCCATTGTCTACAAGTGTCTTTTCAAAGGATTTGATATCATATATAGGCTCTGCCAGTGCTGCTTCTTTCTTCTTAAAGCCACACATTAAGGATTGATACCAACTGCGGTCAAAGATGTGAATGCGTCCATTTGCAGGTAAATCTTGCCAATAACGCCATAAATATGGTCGGAGCCGTTCATCTTCGGTGGACTTTTGTGTTGTAAACACTTCGAATCCTCTAGGATCGAGATAGCTCATTAAGGACTTGATACGTGAGCCTTTACCTGCTGCGCTCCATCCCTCAAATATAATTGCAATGGGAATGTTTTCATCCTTACATGTTCGCTGCATTTCACTAAGGGATAATCCAAGCGACTCAATTTCTGACTTGTATTCTTCACTACTGAGTTTGCGAGAAACATCTACATCACTAAGCATTGTAATTATACCTCCTTTTTTCCAACCAGTTTTCCGGTCATTCTGCGCGTAGTCGCAGAATCTATTCTTATACTACCACCATCTCATGGGTTGCTTTGTTGAGAATTTCAGTACCATTCTCAGTTATAGCAACAACATCCTCTACACGCATACCAAACTTACCGGGCAAGTTTATTCCGGGCTCAATTGTAAAGCTCATACCTTTTTCTAACTTTCTGGGATTGCTGAGTTTAATATCAGGCGCTTCATGCCCCATAAATCCGATACCATGTCCCAGACGTGTTGTGAAAAACTCACCATAACCTGCTTCTTCAATAACAGCTCTGGAGACTTTTTCAATATCAGGGATAAATGCACCTTCAAAACATGCTGCTTCTCCTGCTTCTGTTGACGCACGGCAAATTTCGTATATCTTCTTCTGCTCATCTGTAGGAGTTCCAACAAACACCATACGAGAAATATCAGAGCACATATCATTATATGCACAACCAAAATCAAACAAAATTACATCCTGAGCTTCTACAGTGCGGGAATCCCCCCTATAATGTGGAAAACTGGAGTTAACACCAGACGCAATAAGCGCCCAAGGGTTAGAACCACCATGTCTGACTAATTCAGAGAGTACAAACTCTTTAATTTGCGCTTCTTTCATTCCCGGCTTAACAAACTTTATTACATCAGCGAATACTTTATCAGCTATTGAAGAGGAAATCCTCAAGCTTTCCAGCTCTTCTGCTGATTTGATTATGCGCATTTCTTCGAGAAGCGGTCGGGCGTTCACAAATGTGATTCCGGATTTTTTTGAGATATCTGCCAGACAGAATCCGGGTGCTGATGAATTAACACCGATTATTGATCCATGTAGTCCCTCATCAGCGAGCAAAAGATGTACGGCTTCTTCCATGAAATCTCTGTCATACCATGTTAGAATTCTTGTGTCCCCAAGCACGAGTTCAAGCTCACCCGTGTAAATAGAGTTGCAAAGATAGAATGCATCCCCATCTTTTTTGATAAACAGACCTTGAAATCGCTCGCACATCATTGGCGAAAAACCTACTAAAAATTTCAACTCTTCGGATGGACAGACTAAAACTGCATCCATATCTTCGGCTTTCATAAGATTTACTATTTTATCTACATATTGCTTGTTCATCTGGACGCCTCCCTTTATTATATGTTTCTTAATATCACATTACCTAATTAGAAGAGAACTGTCAAGATTTAAAACAATAATTAAGAAATATACCCATAAGGGTGATGATAAATTATCAATATAAAGTATAATTATATACACATGAAAGCTACCTAATTTAGGTACAATATTATAACAAAATTATGATACTCATTCATAATTAAAGGAGGTATAGAGATGACTCTAGGAGAGAAATTACGTAACCTAAGGGTTAGAACTAAAAAAACTCTGAGCGAACAGAGTAAAATTTTACATGTTTCTATGAATTCGATTTATAGATGGGAACATGATTTGACTGTGCCAAGAAAGCCAATGCTCAAAGTCATGGCAGACTATTACGGCGTTCCATTAGAGTGGTTGCTCTTAGAGGGCTCACTAGCTGCTCTTGTCAGTGACGTTGAGCACAACTTGCTTGGCATGTTCAGAAAGCTACCGGACAACAATAGATACAAGATTCTTGGCTATGTAGAGCGCATGTACGTAGAAGAGTATGGCGCTGAAGTTCAATATATGTAGGTAGTTAAGTTGCACCCGCAACAAAGCAATAAAGCTGACGTCATTTCTGGCGTCAGCTTTATTGCGGATTAGATTTATACATTACTTTCGTGCTATTAACTTGTTCAAACTACTAATCTTCTACCAGAGGTTGTGACGCTGTTTCGAACTCACTCAATACTTCAGCTGATGGCTTCTTCGTAATCAGGCTACCGATAATTATGGCAATCAGTGAAAGTGCAAAGCCCGGAACAATATGATTTAGGCTTGTGTATACCATTGGTGTTACACCACCCATAATCGGTGCATACTGCCAAATTAGCACGACTGTACCACCCACAGCGATTCCAAGAACACCGCCGACGCGATTTGTACGCTTCCAGAACAATGAGCACAGTATCAGTGGACCAAAGGCTGAACCAAATCCTGCCCATGCCACGCTAACAAGTGCCATAACACCGGTTGCACGGTCAAGTGCCCAAGGTACATAGTTTCCGGCTTCATCATAATGTGTAGGAACGTAGGCGTCATAGGCAATCCAAAATGCTACCACAGCCATTACCAGTACTACACCACGGCTGAACCAAACAAGATGTTTGTCAGATGCTGTCTTATTTGCAGTTTTGTAAATATCAGCAACTGCTGATGATCCTACCAAGAGTTGTGAGTCTGCTGTTGATTTGATTGCAGCAAACATACCACATAGGAATAATGCACCGAGTAGAGTCATTATTACAGTTCCATGATCTAAGAATATTCTGTTGATCATTTCAATAAATACATATTCACGACCGTCAAATCCGATTTCAGGTACAAATGCGCGACCAACCCAACCAACTACGATAGCAGATCCTAGAGCAATAACAACCCAGATGATTGCAATCACGGAGGACTTGTTGACATACCTTTCTTTATTAATAGCAATTAGCTTTACAAGAATATGCGGCATACCAAAGTATCCAAGACCCCATGCCAGACCTGATATTACATGCACAGGTGGCAAACTATTACCGTATTGATCAGACATCAAGTTGAAAAATCCGGGCTGATAGATTTGCGCTGTAACTTGTGACCATCCGCCCATATGAGATATGACAATGATGGGTAGGAAGAAAACTGCTGCAAGCATCATCATGCCTTGAATTGAGTCTGTCCAGCTAATGGCTTTGAGTCCGCCAATTAGTGTATACAGAACAACAAACGCTGCAAGAATCAATACTGCGATTGGATAGCTAACACCAAAGATGTGTGGAAGCATTCTTCCCCCTGCTAAGAATCCTGACGCTGCATATACTGTGAAGAAGATGGCAAAGAACACACATGCTGTCATCTTAAGTACATGAGATTTGTCTTGAAAACGATTTTCGAAGAATTCAGGCATTGTAATCGAGTTATTCGCTACGATTGTATAGCGTCTTAGTCGCTTTGCAACAAAGCACCAGTTCAGTATCGTACCTGCTAAAAGGCCGATCGCAATCCAAGCTCTGCCTGTTCCGAAGAAGAAGATAGAACCGGGTAATGCCATTAGTAGCCAGCCTGACATATCTGATGTCTGGGCAGACAGTGCGCCGAGCCATGTGTTTAGGCCTCTTCCTGCCAGATAATAGTCTGTCAGATTACTAGATCTTCTAAAATGAAGAGCCAGTCCGATTATCAATCCGAAGTAGATGATAAAAACCATAAGTATCCAAGTCATAGTTGTCATGTTATACACATCCTTCTCTTTTGCATAAATATTCACACATTTTTTAACTCACTATAATAGATTGTAAATTATACTTTGTCAAGAAAAATATGCAAAAAATGCAAAAATAAATACGCAGGCAGCGGTATGAGTCCTCCGCTGCCTGCTATTGAATCATTGAATTATGCTTTCTTAATCACATGCGTCCAGTGCATATATGTAGTCGTCGATAAAGTCGCCAATTCTATCCATTATCAGCTCATTTACATCATTTTTCAGAAGACCATCACGCACTCTTGCATATTGTACCGGCATAAATTGGCTGAGTAATGGTAACGGTATTGGCTTGTTGAGATTAGCAACAAGTCTGGCAATGGATTCTTGCACTGCAGGTTCAGGAAGATAGTATCTTGCTCTGTCTGAAAATCCGTATGCACGATTAATCTTTTGCTTAAACTCATCTCCGTGATAGTGTTTGTTCCACTGATCAGGCTTTTCAAGCATGACTTTTTCTAATACCTCAGAGAATCCACTCAGCTCTACATTTGTACCAAGAGTGATGATTTTCTCTACATTTTCAAGTGCAAATAACGCTTCGCGTAAAGCAAATGTTAATGCAGGTCCGACTTTTAGTATTATGATGCCATCCGTAACCAATTGTCTGAGTGCAGGGCGTGGCTGATAGTCCGTTGAGTGACCTTCAAAGATAAACTTTTCGTTCTCCAAAACTGTGCATAAATCTTTTGCTTTCTCTGAATTATATACAAAAACTTCGTCCTCAGCAAACTCAACACCCGGCTGAACCACTACTGCCACAACACGTTCCCATGCAGCTGTTAGACCTTTTTCTTCAAAGGCTTTTTTGAAAGCAGCTATTGTTGCAAGACAGTTTTCTTTACTTGTAACGCCTAACTCTTCATGCTCCTGTGCACCACCCGGAATAGGCACTTCGCTTCCGATTATATAGACAGGACTTACAGCATTAGGCACTTCTTTGAGTCTTTCCGCAAATGCAGCTTCTGCCACAGCGCAAAGCCTTGCTCCCCTGCCCGCAATAACCTCATCAGACAAGCGCTCATTCGGATCATCAGTCGCAAGACGCATGCTTGTATCAATATGTATTTTTGTAAAGCCGGCCAAAACATAATCATTTATGAGTCTGTCTGCTTTTGCCATTGCCTCTGCTTCGCCAAACTTTGTCCAAGTAAGAGGACCAAGATGATCTCCGCCCAGAATCAGCTGTGACGGATCAAAGCCCTCTTCAACTGCAAGCTCATAACACCAATCATAGAAATCCTTTGGTTTCATTCCGGTATAACCACCATCTTGGTCAACCTGATTTGCCGTTGCCTCAATCAGCGCAGGAACTCCATTAACTTTACATCTACGCATAACAGCTCTAAGCACAAACTCATTTGCACTACAATTAGCAAAAGTACCTGTATGCTCACCTGACTTATATGCCTTTATAATCTTTTCAATTGGATGCATTTTCAACTTCACCTTTCGTGTTACAGGGCGATCCATGGATCTAAGCCGGTTGGCTTATCAGGATCAGCGCCGGTTTCTTTTGACTTATAATATGCAATCATTTGGCATAAAATAATGAGCGGAACACCCATTGCAGCATGTGACAAACTCGCACCAAAGCTGGAAGTTAAAACACCGTCAAACTCTGCACAAACATCTGACAATGCCACAACAGTAGCACCTTTTGTAACTATATCTTTTAGAAGATTTACTTCTAGCTCGCATGATGTACCCAATGCAACGATAACAAGAGTTTCCTTACCAATCAGAACCATTGGACCATGACGAACATCTAGCGAATGATGATAACTTGACGGTAATTGACATACCTCTTTAAATACCAATGAACCCTCTTCTGCAATGCCCTCAAGCTCTGCATCAGCAAGTACAACTGAATGTGTCCAAGGCATGGTTGCCAGCTCTTTTGAAAGCTCTTCTGCTTTTGCCATGTATCCGGGACCATCTTTTAACAGAAGTTGTAAATCTGCAAGAACTGCTGCATTACCTGTGATTTTTGCAGAAATATATACAGCCATGTAATATGCATTAGTTACACAACGTGTTTGGCAAACGCTTTCATCAAACGCCCATGGAGTTGATAGCACAAGATCACTCTTTTCCCCAAGTGGAGTATCATCAGCACATATAAATGACGCCACTTCAATCTTGCAACCTATTTCTTTCAACTTATCAAGGGCTTTAATCAGCTCACTTGTACGGCCCGAACGTGAAATAAATACAACGCCCGCTCCATCTATACACTTCTTATAACGCTCAGCATGTAGTAAAATATCGCCTGCTGCAAGCGCCATTGCAGGAACTCCTGTACTCATATTGCACAGCATTGCAAATGATTTAGCATTACTGTAACTTGAACCGCAACCCACAAATATAAAGTGTTCTTTACTTTTAAAGTACGTTTCAATACTTGCCCAGTTCTTTTCAATATAATCCGTTGTTTTTGTCAGCGCGCTGAATGTGTCATGCATTTCCTTGTAAGTTAAAGCCATTTTTTTCCTCCAAAAATTAATGTATCATTTCTGATTATACCACAATTATTAATCCACCCTTAATTAGTGCATAGTTTTGCAATTTGACTTTCAAAAGTCTAGCTTATTTATAATAATATATAAGTAATCCGTTGTCAAACAGATTGCTTATTTTATTTTAAATGTGCATAACACCATTTCAACCTGTGCATTTTGCACATATCCTTTGTTAATTATGCCATAGTTTAAACATTTTTTTTCTTTTATATTGCTTTTACCTATCCTTTCATTTACAATATCAATACTTATTAATATATACTTAATAATATCTTTACACTTTAAATTACAATAGCTAAAGTGTTCCAAAAATATTTATAGAAAATTAATTGAACATGAATAAATCTGACAAAAGAGCAAATCTCAACTTATTCGATATATTCTTCGATATGTTGATAATAGCTACTTCATTTTGTATAACACTAATTATCACTGTACATATGCGGCACTATAGGTCTTATACCGGTTGGTACCTAACCCTACTTGCCTCATTCTGTATTGTTTTTTTTCTATTCATGATGGTCAACCGTATGTATAATAAATCCACTTTTTTCTACATTGGCAAAGTGATTAGAAATACAACATTATCGTTTGTTTGTGCGAGCGTCACAATTTTTGCATTTATGTTCCTGGCCCGATATACACTTTTTAACACTACATTTTTACTTATTTATGTCACAATATGCCTACTACTCCTTAACGTTGGGAAGCTCATATCCAGAAAACTTATGAGTAACACTAAACTCAAAACAAAGGTAATCTATGTCGGAGATAAAGAATTATACGATAACTTTATAAAATATAGCGATGTTTCGGGTCATAACATCGCCGTAATTGGTTATATAAGTACGGGAAGTGCTTTAAATAATTTTGATGTTTGTCTCGGACACACAGATGATTTTGAAGAAATTCTAAAGAAGCACCCTTGTGATAGAATGGTAGTTACACTATCTTTAATGGAAGATAGCAATATTGATAAATATCTCGACATTACGAGTGATATGGGCATTGTGACTCAGGTGATTTTGGATGTACATAAACCAAATGGTACAAAGTGGTATGTCAGCAATCTCGGTGCCTATCCTATACTCACCTACTACACGGCGAGCTTGGATCCATTGTCATTGATGGTAAAACGCACTGTGGACATCATCGGTGCTGTTGTTGGAATAATACTAACTGCTCCGATTATACTGGTGGCATCCATCTTTATTAGAGCTGAGTCCCCCGGTCCTGCTATTTTTAAACAAGAGCGTATCGGTAAAAATGGTAAGCGATTTACTATGTATAAGTTGCGATCGATGCATCTCGGTTCTGAAAATCAACTACAGGATTTAATGGATCAAAATGAAATGATTGGAAATGGAACTATTTTTAAAATAAAAAAAGATCCACGAGTTACTAAAGTTGGCAACTTCATAAGAAGGTACAATATTGATGAGCTCCCGCAATTTTTTAATGTACTGATTGGGAATATGAGCTTAGTTGGAACTCGTCCCCCTACTACAAATGAAGTCGAAAGATATGATCGCCACCACTTCAAGAGAATCAGTATTAAACCAGGAATAACCGGAATTTGGCAAACCAGCGGCAGAAGCGATTTTAATGATTTCGAAAAAATCGTTGCCCTTGATGTACAATATATCGAAAATTGGTCCATTTCTCTCGATTTCAAAATTATTTTAAGAACAATACGAGTACTGTTTAGAGGTAGTGGCGCATATTAATGAGGAGCTTGTTAATGAACGGTATGATCATTAGTTCAATTTTCGTAGTACTTGGCACACAGAAATTTCAGTTAAACAGACTTATTAAGTTGTTAGATGAACTTGTTGGCGATGGGAGATTGGAGATTCCTGTAGTGGCTCAAATTGGACATTCTAACTACGTACCTAAGAACTACAGTTATCACAGATTTTCTGATAAAGCGGAGTTTGCCAAGCACCTCTCTGATGCCGATTTAATCATAACACATGGTGGCGTCAATTCGATAATGACAGCACTAAGCTACAATAAGTCAACCATAGTCTATCCAAGACTTGCAAAATACGGAGAGCATGTTGATAATCATCAACAGGAGTTTGCAAAATCACTCGAAAAGAACGGATATGTGCTCTGTTATGATGAGGGCGACGATTTTGAAAAACTTGTAGAAAAATGCAAAATTACTACTTTTAAAAGATACATTTCTTGTACAGGAAATATAACGAAGATTGTAAATGATTATCTTGATAGTACGTATGTACCCACGGAGGAAAAATGACAAAGGTAAGCGTTATCGTACCGGTTTATAATGTGGAAAAATATCTCGATAATTGCCTAAATAGCTTAGTTAAGCAAACTTTGTCTGAAATTGAGATTATTGTTGTTGATGACGGCTCCACTGATTCATCTCCGGAAATAATCAAAAAATACGCAAAAAAACATAAAAAAATAATAAGTCTACAAAAAGAGAATGGCGGCCTGTCTGATGCAAGAAATTATGGCCTGCCTTTTGCTACCGGCGAGTATATTGGTTATCTCGATGCAGACGACTTCGTTGATTCGGAAATGTATGAAACCATGTATCTAAAAGCTAAGTCGACCAACAGCGATATCGTTGAATGCAACTTACATCATACATACTTAAACTACGAAGATACAGAGATCGTGACTAAATTCTTTGCGCCTGAGGAGTTGCTGGTTCACGGACGCTGTATAGTATGGAATAAGATATATAATCGAAAATGGCTTTTGGATACAGGTGTCGTATTCCCTTTTGGGCTAAAATTTGAAGACATGGATTTTTACTCCAGAATTGTACCATTTATCAGAAAGTATGATTATGTAGATATAGCTCCTATCCACTACGTACAACGAGGTGGCTCATTAAATTATGTTACCGGAGAAGTCACAATGCAAATCTTCGGTATTTTTCAAAACGTGTTTTCGTTTTACAAAGAAAAAAACTTTTATTCACGATATGAAAAGGAACTTGAATACTTGTATGCAAAAAATCTACTATGTAACATATTTGAGCGAATGTGTCGCATTAAAAACAGGAAGTTTAGAAAAGCAGCATTGAAGCAAAATTGGAATGAGCTTACAAAGGCTTTCCCCAACTGGCATAACAATCCAATTTTAAAGAAAGAAAAGGGTCGGAATGCAATATTTATGAAATTGCAATATCCAGTTGTTTATAGAATCAGCTGTTTAGTTTTTCCAATCTTTTTCCCGCTAAAGGATATCGTAACAATGCAAGCAATGCGCAAGAAATTGTTTTAAAGGCAGGACATGTATGTTAATCAGCGTACTGATTCCAATTTGTAATGGTGAACAATATCTTCGAGAATGTTTGAACTCAGTAAAAATGTGCCCTATTGATGAAATGGAGTGCATAATGATTAATGATGGTTCTGAAGACAAAACGGAAGAAATATGTAAACACTTTGCAGATGAAGATTCTCGTTTCAAGCTAATTAATAAAGAAAATACAGGTGTTTCAGATACTAGAAATGTAGGCATGCAAAAAGCAAGCGGGAAATTCTTTTTCTTTTTAGATGCTGATGATTATATTAAACCGGACTCATGGAATAGTATAATCGCTCATGCTATTGAGGATCAGTGTGACTTTGTCGCATTTAGTTATTTAAATCAATTTAGTAGTGGTAAATTAAAGCCCGTTCGCTTTCAAGAAACCAATGATCGTAATGTAGTTAACTCTGTGCTGCTTTCCACCTCACAACTGAACACCTGCTGGGGAAAACTATTACGAAGTGATGTTGTCCGCAAAAACAATATTTCATTTCGGAAAGATCTTAAGACTTGCGAAGACGCGATTTTCATTTTAGACTTTGTCCAACATGCAAGTAAATGTATGTTAAGTAACACAATTGTTTTGTATTACAAAATCCATTCGGACAGTGTAATGCAGACGACAGATATTATCAGCAAAATAATCGACTTAAATTCTCTCCTTATAAAGCGTGAACTATATCTACAGGCTAATTATAATAAGATCTCCGAGCAAGCCATGCGCGCTGAGTTCTTTTCTATATTGACAGACCTGATGCGCTCTTACGCCAGAAAACATACTATACAAGATATCTCTGCAACTTATAAAGAACTGCTCAACAGCGACGTATTTTATCTATTTTTTGCGAAAATCACAAAAAGTAACATTACGAGGGCATTGAAAAAATTCGAGTTTGCACTTATTGAGTATAAATGGTATACTTTTTTAGCAATGTATTTTCAGTTCAAAACTAGATTCTAATTGCAATCACACACTTTATGCAACCAAACTGATATATTATGAGAAAGCATCGAAGGTGTCATAATGGCTAAGTCTGAAAATCATGTCGTACACTTTTATTCTGAAGAAAATTACATTGCCAGAACGGCTATCTCCACATTGGCAGTAAGAATTCATGAGTATAAAAGAAAGTTCGATAAAAAAAGTATAATTTTGACAGGATGTTCCGCATCAAACGGTACAACCACAATTGCAATAAACTTGGCTGTATATTTAGCACAGGCAGGTTTTTCCACCTTGCTTATCGATGCTGACATGAGAACAGCTGTAAGACATGAAAGCAGAGTTGGAGACAAAGGGCTTTCTGATATTTTAAGCGGACAACACGGTGAAGTAAGGCATACAAATATTGATAATCTGTATTTTATGCCAAGCGGAACACCAATAAAAGATCCTGCCTTGCTCATGAGCAAAGAGAGATCAACTGACTTTTTGGGCTGGACTTCCACAAAGTTTGATTTCGTAATTGTAGACTGCCCCGCTGTCACTGTTGTTCCTGAAACTTTAAGCATGTTTGCATATGTTGACGGCATTTTGCTAATCTGTTCTTTGGAAAAAACAACAAAGAAACAATTACAAGCTGCAAAACGTATGTTAGAACCATATGCTGATAAATATTACGGGCTTGTTACTAACTCGGTTGATGAGCGCCAATATCGTCAGCTCTTCCCTAACCGCAACTATTACGCCAAGAAAGAAAAACGTGTTACTTTTATAAACAAAATCAGACAAAAAATCAAAACTAATATTGAAAATAGAAAAATTCAAAAGCTAAAAAATAAAGAAAAGTTAAAAAATGAAGAAAACAACAATGAAAAAGACAACAAGCAAAATGTTAATACTCTTTCTCAAATTTATATGCAAGTAAAGCCTCAAAATAATGCACAGGATGATGAAAAAGATAAGAAGTAAGGCGGTACACAAGGTGGGAATAATAAAAAAGACTAAAATAATATTTTTCATTTTAATAGTTTTACTCATGGTCACTTCGGCTACTGCATTTGCTGATGTTGAAAATGAGCCTCACGAACCGATAATTGAAGAGTTAGATCTAATGGTTCCGCCGAGTAGAATTATCATTTCGGACTACTTCATTGAAGGCGAAGGTCTGGTGGCCGGTGAAATTAGTGCAGCTGTAATTACACTACAAAATACAAGTGATTACTACTATCTAAACTCAATTTTAATAACAGGATGGATTGAACCGGGCGCACCGGTGGAGTTTCTTACAACCAATCAAGAATATGCAGGCAGACTACCGCCGGGTGAAGAGATCAGTGTCACTATTATGTACTACACTCAAAATGTTGACTTAACCGCAGTCTCAAGTGTTGAAGCAGGTTTTACAATTCATTTTGGAGATGAAGCTACCCAAACAGAAAGAACTAACAATGTATCCATAAATTTACCGGTTTTGAGAGGGGTAATAACTGCTATAGAAAGAGCAGACATGGTTTTTGAGACATACACTCCGTCAAGTATTGACATTCTTTTGTCATCTAGAAACATGCAGGCAGTTTATCTGGGAGTACTTATAGCATCATTCCTATTCTCTGTAATCATAATTTTGTTCAAAGCGCGTGTCTTTGTCAGAAAATAACTTATAAGGTAACAAATATGCAGGAGTTTACATTTGAAGACATAAAAATGTTATTACTTGCCGTATACAAGAGTAAAGTGTTGATTTTCCTCATCACTCTTGTAGGACTTTGTGCAGGTCTATTATATTATGCGAGAAATCCCATCACTTACACTTATGATGCTACTTCCACAGTTAGTGTAGTTTTTGATGCACGAACAACCCCAACACAGCTCACAGGTATCGGTGTTTTGTCCGGATTTGCAGAAATCATTACCAGCTACAGAGTTGCTGAATACGCTGCACATTTGCTGTCCGATGAAAACATAACTACCAGCGATCTTATATATATGATAAGTGTTCACGAAAGAGCAGGCTCTCCCATTTTAAGAATAACAGCAACCAACGAATCACCCATACTTGCGATATTGGTCGCTAATGCTGCCGCTGAGAGCTTTGTTTCGCAGGTATCATTTATAACCGGCACGCAAGCTATACAAATGCTCGACCCAGCAAGAGATGCAACACTTTCATTATCACTTATGAGTCGAAACATCGCAATAGTTGCACCATTTGTTGCTTTCTTTCTAGCCATTGCAATCGTTATTTTCATTGAGCTTCGTACAGACAGGATTCGTTCGCTCAAGCAATGTGCAACTGACATGGCCGAAGTAGTTGCAGTAATCCCCTGTCTGAAACTAAAAAGGCGATGAAATATGCAAGAGTTAAAAATATGTTTCGCTGCATCAAGCGGAGGTCATCTGGAGGAAATCTCTCAATTAACCGGTGTTAAAGCAGGAAGAGACTGTTTTCTAATCACAGAAAAAGGAGTCTTTGAGACTGGTTTTTGCGACAAGGTGTATTATGTCAATCAGATTAATCGCAAACAACCGTCATTCATTTTTGCGTTTATTAAGTTGTTTTTCTTTTCACTGGCTGTTTTACGTAAAGAAAAGGCCGACTGTGTCATAACAACAGGCGCACTGATGGGATATGTTGTCGCACTTGCAGGTAAACTTTTAAGAAAAAAGATAATATACATTGAGTCATTTGCACGCATTGAAACTCCATCATTAACCGGGAGACTTATCTATCCGTTTGCTGATGTATTCATAGTTCAGTGGGAAGAAGGATTAAAGTTCTTCCCTAAGGCTATATATGGCGGAGGCATTTTTTAATGGCAACAGTTAGTATAATAATTCCCGCATATAATATTGAAGATTATATTGGAACATGTCTTGACAGCATACTTGCACAAACCTTTACTGATTTTGAAGTAATTGTCATAAATGACGGATCTAACGACAAGACAGGCTCGATTCTGGATAACTACGCTGCACAGGACGCACGAATAAATGTTCTTCACAAGAAGAATGAAGGTGTGTCCGCTGCTCGTAATGACGGTATAAAAGCAGCATCCGGAAAATATTTTTTATTCTATGACGGAGATGATTTTGCGGAACTTAATGCAATTAATGAATTGTTGGAAAACATTCAAACTCACAATGCAGAAGTGATCATTTATGGTTATCGCAGATGGCGTGATGGAGAAGTTGTGCAAACATGCCTACCTGTATTCCCCGAAGGTATGTATAAGGGGCAAGAAATCATAACAAAATTACTCTCACGTTTTGTGGGTTTCTCATATGACGGACTGAATGCATGGCTTGAAAATTCGAAAGATGGTTTGTATGTTGAGAACCCTGCACTATGGCGCTGCATGATTAATGCCGACGTAATAAGGAGTAATTCACTTGAATTTGATACTGAACTAAAGGTTGGAGAAGATACTATCTTTATTTCCGATTTACTCAGTTGCACAACACGTTGCTATGTTCTCCACAAGTGCTATTATTATCTTCTCCTCCGCGATACTTCAACAATTGCCACATACGAAAAAGATGCCGGAAAAAAACTTGATGGAAAAACGCGGTTACTATATTCGAGAAATGCACTAACACAGAGAGTTTTAAAGCGGAACAACATAGATATAAAAGGATACTGGCAAGGCAATATCATAATGTCTGATATCGAGCTTGCATTTTTACTTGCAAAAGCAAAGGCCTCTTTGCCATTTTTCAAACGATATAAACAATATATGACATATGCTGCACTGGAAGATGTCCGAAGAGCTGCGCAAGCATTCAAGCCACAGTTTAAACTGAGTTTTAAAGTTCTTCCGTTTTACCTATTAAAAATGCGACTTAACTTCATCTTATTTGTTTTTGCATCGCTACTTGGCACTCTTAAGTACGAACCAAATAAATTAGTGCGATAGTGGTTGTTTTATGACTGAAGGCATCGAAAGGAACTGTCATAATAAAATGAAAATAGCTTTTCTAAATTTATGTCATACAGAGCCTAATATAGTGTTAAGAGTTGCGTCTAAACTTACAACACATCCCGGATTTTCCATGTATATCCATGTAGATGCAAAATCCGAAATTGAGCCTTTCAAAACGGCACTTAAAGACGTCCCTGGTGTGTATTTTGCAGATAATAGGATCAAGTTGTACTGGGGCGGATTTAGCGCTATTCAGGCCACCATATCACTTCTGAGGCAAGCTCTTAATGGTCCAATATCATATGATTATTTTGTATTATTACAAAACATGGATTACCCAATACGCTCAACCGGCTATATCTCCGATTTTTTTTCTGCCAGAAAAGGAACTGAGTTTATGCGCGGCTGCCCTATAGCCGGCACAAATGATTGGCACTATGCTCGAAAATATAAGATATATAATCAGCGTGACGATGACTTTTATATAAAAAAGCAAAGTGCGCAAAGAATGTATTTGCGATATGCGCATATGTTTATTAAAAGTTATAAGACAATGCTGCGTGATGGTGTTATCCGTGAAAACGGCAATGAGTATGCTATGCACTATGGTGCAGCTCAATGGGCTGTAACCAGAGAGCTTGCAAGTCACATGGTTAGCTTCTATGATACCCATCCAAAATTCAATAAATTCATGAAAAATGTACAATTTCCTGACGAAACATATTTCCACACCATTGTTCATAACTCAGAGTTTAAATATAAATGTGAAAAATATGACGAACCTCCGGAGCGATGGTTAGTAAACTGGCGAAACTTGCATTACTTTGAGTATCCGCACGAAATCAAGGTCCTTACTGAAGCTGATTTTGATAAAATTATGTCAGAAGATGTGTTGTTTATTCGTAAAGTAAAAGAAGGCATTTCTAACAGCTTAATGGATCGCATAGACTCTGCAATAGCAGCTAACAGCCCGCACTGATTATTTGGAGGATTACATTACATGACAACCAGCATTAAAGGCATTATCATTTTAACCGCATTTATTGTTGTCGTGTCTGTTGTTACAGTTTTTATATTTTTTCGGTTTGGCGGCGGCGCAGAATCAAATGACCAAAGAGAACCGGATTCCGAAAATGGAGATAATGATTATATTATAATCACCCCTGATCCTGATTTTTACATTAATCAGGATAGTAACAATGATTCTGCACTGACCGTGTCAACAGATAATGATGGATTCGACTTACTTAACTCTATGGGAGTAGGGTGGAATTTAGGCAATGCCCTTGATAGTTTAGACAACAGAAAACGAGGAATTGTTGGTAGTTTGCCGGACGGCGTAACTGCAGCGGAATTTTACGAGACATATTGGGGAAATCCCATAACAACATTTGAAATGATTGAAAGTGTCGCTCAGATGGGTTTTGGTGCTATTCGTATTCCTGTAACATGGACTGACCACATGGATGAAGATTTTACGATTAGCAAAAGCTGGCTCAACAGAGTTGAACAGGTTGTCAATTATGTACTTGATAATAACATGCATGCAATCATTAATGTCCACCATGATAATGGTAGCGGGTCGTGGCCGTGGCTGAGAGCTGATCCGGAAAATATTGACTGGATGAAGGATAATTTCCAAATCGTTTGGACTCAAATCGCTGAACACTTTAGAGAACATTGTGACAGGCTTATATTTGAAAGTTTCAATGAATTATTAGATGCAGACAGCAACTGGGGTGGTGCGAGTAGAGCTGCACATGAAGCTGTAAACACCCTAAATCGTGTTTTTGTTGAAACCGTACGCAACACAGGCGGAAATAACTCAGATCGATTTCTAATTGTAAAAACATATGGAGCACTCGTTTATAACAATCCTATTTATCGTTTTAGGCTTCCTGAGGATTCTGCACAAAATCGCTTAATCGTTGGTGTACATTTCTATGGAACACACGGATTTGCAAGACAACAAGAGAATATACCGTGGACTGAGTCGTACACTGAATGGGACTATCATCGTAATGGTGGCTATACTGTTGAGGTCATAACCAGGCTTAGAGAGAATTTAGTTGATCTCGGCATACCTGTTGCTATTACCGAGTTTGGAGCATCAAATAAGAACAACACCACAGATAGAATAAACTATGCGGTTCATCTTATTCAAACTGCAGGACGCTATGGCATTATCGCATTTTGGTGGGATGATGGCGGAAACGGAAACGCTGAAACCAGGGAAGATGTCCGAAATTATGCCCTTTTCAATAGATTTAATAACACATGGTTTTTCCCTGAAATAGCAGAGGCTATGGTCAAAGCTGCAAGCTAACACTCCGATTTCCACGCAGTTCTCATAAACAATTCAAGTAGAGGTTATAATGTGTGAAGTCAGTCTCAGAAAATGAAAAAATCCCGCTTTGGGCACGTGACCGCCCGGAGAAACCGGAGAGTTCAGAAAGAGTTGCACAGGTAAAATACGGGGCATTAGGGCAACTCTTCTTCTTTGCGGCTTTTTTTGCTTTTATTTTAAGATTTTTGATTGGTATATCAGGTCTGCTTCCCATGCGTCCCGAACTTTTAAATACAATACTCGTTGTTGTAGGCATATCCTGCGCAATTGCAAAAATTGCGTTGCAACGCTACTCGTTACGACGCTTATTATTCACTGTTGCAATTTGTGGGATTATAGGATATTCGGCTATTATCAGCGTTAATTTTTTATTTCTTCAAAGTTTTCTACTCATCATTGCAATGCAGGATATGAAGTTCGAAAACGTTGTCAGATTTGGATTTTACTGCAAACTTATTGCCATAATCATCCATGTCATCGCGTATATTTTCGTTTTTAACATAAACCCTGACGTCATCACATTCGTATATCGTGCCGGAATAGGAGATCCTCGCCACTACTTCTTTATGGGGCATGCAAACACATTTATGTCAATTTTGCTATGGACTTGTCTGGAGTTTATATATCTAAACTATAAAAAAGTCAATTTATTGCATTTCGCGACCATTTGGGCTATTTATCTAATATTCTTCTATTTTACCCGTACACTTACCGGAATTTTCTTACTTGTTGCAGTCACACTGCTGGTTGCATTTGATAAGCTTGGCAAAGATTTTTACGGAAAACTTCTTACGTTCCTCACAAAGTATCTATATGTCTTTTTCGCCATTGCAATTTCATTTTTAGTAGTAGTATATACGCGACTCAGTGGCATGCTTTTACTATGGTGGCATGCGCTGGATAACTTCTTTACAGGGCGCTTATGGTTCGGCGCTTTTGCCTACTATGATCTTGGTCCAACCTTGTTCGGCAGACCTGACAGGTCTCCGCAGCGCGTTTTTTGGGCGGGCAGATACTTTAGAACCATGACAGTCTTTGATAATTACTATCTCGGCAACTTCCTCTCATATGGTCTTGTTAATACCATTGCGACTATAATCGCCCTCATTGTTCTCGCCGGCAGGATGGAAAATAAAGAGAAAATAATACTCATCTTGTTTGCACTATATGGTCTAATGAGTAGTGAGGTTTCAAATATAACCATTTGCTTTGCACTATTGATATTTGGTAAATATGTATACATGGATAAAAAAGAAAACGACAGCTCAACTCTTTCGCAAAATGCGCCTAAAACAGTGCAATAGTCCCGATAATGATCGGTTGAGTCTCGGATTTATAGCTGCAAGTAAAAATTTTATGCCGATATACATACCACCATATCGGAACATAACCTTTTGATACGTAATAAATCTATTTCTGCACTCATTTAAACGACTGATGTTTTCATTACTCTTTTGAAACTGAGTATATGCTTCGGTATAGCGTCGGACATAACCTAAGCATGTACACTTAAGTAGCTCCACATTCACATTAGTGATATAAAAATCCATTCTGTCGGCATAAGCATCTAAAATATCTAGGCGCCGTACGCAATATGGTTGCCCTATAATGCTTAATGCTCGCTGTAAGTAGAAGTATAATTTATCAGAAATGATACTGACATCGTCGGATATAGCAAATAGACCATGGAGAATAAACTCATCTTCATGCAAACGACCGACAGGAAATCTTATATTATTAAACAGCTTGCGGCGATATAACTTATTCCATGCAACGACCAAACGGGTGTTCGATATATGTTTCATCGCAGTATCTGATGAATAAACACCCTCAGCAATGCCCTCTGCATGATAATCGTAGCTGTCGGGCATTTTTTTTATAGCAGAGTAATCCTCTTCACCCTCGTTAACAAAGTGAAACGCACACATGCATATATCAGAGTTGTCGGACTTGATTCGGGAGTACAAATTTTCTATAAATAGCTGGTGCACGTAATCATCACTATCAATAAATGCAATATACTCCCCCTCAGCACATGTAATTCCTGCATTTCTCGCATCCGAAAGTCCACCATTTTCCTTATTAATCAGCTTTATTCGCGAATCGGAAACAACATATTTTTCACATATTGCTTGACTTTCGTCAGTCGATCCGTCATTTACCAATATCACTTCAATATTCTCATATGTTTGTGCAATTACAGAATCAACACAACGCACCAGGTACTTTTCAACATTGTATACAGGTATGATTATTGAAATCAGATCAGACATTTAAAGCATCCATCCTTATTTTAATATGTTAATTTTTAATAGCTGTTTCATTATATTAGAACAACACAACAACGTCAAGAACACTCAAGGTTAAATATAATCTATTAGGAGGGTCCTTTTGGAAAAGCAAGCTCGTATAGCAGTGCTTATAACTGCCTATAAAAATGAAAAACAAGTCAACCGTTTAATAAATCATTTGGTCAATGACTTTGATATATACGTTCATGTTGATACGAAAAGCAATATAAAAATCGTTAGCCATGAAAGAGTTTTTGTGTATAAAGAATTCAAAATTTACTGGGGAAATGTAAATTTAGTGTACTCTATACTTTCACTACTGAAGCATGCACATAAAAATGACTATGACAGATATTTGCTGATAACCGGACAGGATTTACCAACAAAAACTAACTCAAAGATAACTGAGTTTTTCTCGCAAAACCGTGATATTGAATATATTGAAATGTATAAAATGCCCGATAAGCGATGGGGCAAAGCCGGAGGCATGGATAGAGTGGCAAAATACTGGCCAAACCATTTCCACAAAATGCATGGTAAATGGCACAAATCACTTCGCTTAGCGTTTGGTTTCTGCAAGCTAATGTGTAACATCGCATCGAAACTCCATCCGAGACCAATGGATTATGAGTTCTGGGGTGGAGCAGGCTGGTTCAATTTGACACATACATGCGTGGATGAGATAATTCGTTATACAGACATGAATACGTCTTTCGTAAAGCGCTTCAAACATACATGGTGCAGTGATGAAGTATTTTTTCAAACAATTGTTAATCCGCTACATGGTCTGCAAATTGTAAATGATAGCTTAAGATATCTCAACTGGGATTATACGCCGGGTTTTCCAAAGTCGTTGGGAGAAGAAGATTTTGAAGATATAATAGGCTCCAATGCCATGTTTGCCAGAAAGTTCGACGAGACTATTGACAACCGTGTTATAGAGATGATTTATACCCATATTGAGGAAAATTGAGAGGCGTGGTCACATTATTATGGCAAAACGGTTTTTTGCAAGAACAGGAAGAATAATATACAGGGCAACGTATATGCTGATATATCTCGTGTTTAAGCATCGTAGAATAGTCAAGCGGTTGAACTGCTATGGGATTACTGATGTTAAAATGTATAAAGCAAGGATTTGGTATATAGGTCTTAGAAGAAGCCAGTCAACCGGAAAGAAAATTATACGCTATTTCTATAGTGCAACATATAAAGGAAAGCCATGCTTTGTCAAGCTGGGCAAAAACTGTGCGACATTTAAAGAGGTACTAGTATATAAACATATGACTGAATGTGGTTTGACCCTCATGCCGGCATTGCTACATAGCGATGAAAATTATGCTAAAAATACCGTCTTGCTGGTAACAGAGTTTGTCAACGACATGACAAATTTCAAGCTTCCTAATGATAGAGTAGCATTTGAGGCTATCTGTACACAACTTGAATATATTCACCAACAGCTCCGCGAAGCCGATATTGTACATGGAGATTTAACTACTTCTAACTTGTCAATTACAGCAGACCAACGTATTGTTGTCATGGACTTTGGCATTGCATTTTCGCCTGCTTTTGAAGCCTTCCAATCTAATACACCCTTTATAGGTACCCATTTCAATGTATCAGGAAATAAGTGCATATATGATAACGCCTATTCTTTCTTGCGCATTTTAGACGACTGCAACATTTCTGATAACTTTAAGCAAGAGGAATGCTACAAGAGGCTCCGGCGCTTGGTTGGTGTGCACACTCATGTTGTGAATATTCCCAATGAAATAATAAAGGAATAATATGAATAAAAACAGATTGATACTATCCAATACCAATGTTGTCGACAATACCGTAGAGTACATATATGAAGTAACCGGTGAGTGGTCACGCTTTTTTATCGATGGAGAAACATTTTTCATCGAGTACGATTTCCCATTAGATGGTATTCCATCGGGAATCTTAGTAATACCTTTTTTATCCAATGTGTTGCCAATATCGTGGGTGTCTGATGCTGAAATAATTGTCCCTGAAATAGACCGCGATTTTTATGAATCCATCCCTGAATTCAAGCAGGGCTATATAAACATGTACCCCATGATTAACTTTAAAGGAAATCTTTGTGCAGAGCAGATTGTGAAATACGAGGGTCCGCGAAGCGATTGCGCGATGTTATTTAGCGGCGGTGTTGATTCCAAACACACGATGATTTCTCATCTAAATGAAAAGCCTGCTCTTATCTGTATCTGGGGGGCTGATGTATATCTCGATGATGAAAAAGGCTGGAGTCGAGTCAATACGCATTTGACAGAAACTGCCGATAACTATGGCTTTAATCATGCAACCATAAAGAGCTCTTTTCGAAAAATCATTAATCAAGGCGAGTTAGACTTATGCGTTTCAGCAAGCGGTAATGGTTGGTGGTATGGCTTTCAACATGGCATAGCATTAATATGCCATACTGCACCTTACATGTATGTCAATAAGTTAAAGACGCTGTATATAGCGTCTTCGATCAAAGCCACAGAAGATTCCCCCATAGCTTCCTATTATACAATCGACCCCTTTGTACGTTTTAGCGGATCTAATGTTGTACACGATGGCGCAAATCATAATCGACAAGAAAAAATCTGTGAAATATGTACATATGCCAATAAAATGAACAAAGAAATACATATGCGCGTTTGTTGGCAATCACTTGGTGGTGGAAACTGCAACAACTGTGAAAAATGCTTCCGCACCATGCTTGCCATTGTCGCAGAGGGTCATAATCCTGTTGATTATGGTTTTGTTTGGAATAAACAAGTTAAGCGAAGATTAAAATGTAATTTCCTCTTGCGATACCCTATTTCCATTCGAGACGGACTTCGTTATGGACCTACCATAGAACGCATACGGGAAACTGCTGTAACTAAAGAACAGAAAAAGCAGTGGCGGTGGTTAATAACAAAAACACCTGAGCAGCTTGATAATACATTTGGAAAAAAGCTCTTTAACTTCATTAAAAAGACACGGATTTGGCGATTTATTCGACAACGTATAAGAAAATAGTAGTTTGAACGGAGTGCCTCATGGCTTCATCACATAAATCTTTAAAATTGAAAGTGTTCTCCGGCTTTTTGTGGAGAGTTGCAGAACGAGCCGGAGCAAGCATAGTGCGATTTGTTGTTTCTATAATTCTCGCACGCCTCTTAGCTCCGGATATTTTTGGAATAATCGCAATTGTAATAGTTTTTACAAGTTTCGCTGACGTATTTATTGAGAGCGGTTTCGGAAAAGCACTTATCCAAAAAAAAGACGCTGACGATATTGATTTTTCATCAATTTTTTATTTTACAACGGCGATTTCTATTGTGGCGTATGCATTACTCTATTTCTCTGCGCCTATTATTGCAAATTTCTTCGAGCTCTTCGAGCATTCGCAATTAACTTCTCTTTTGCGTTTAATGACTCTAAGTTTGCTCATAAGTGGTCTAAATATTGCGCAAAGTGCCTATGCCTCCCGTAATATGCTGTTTAATCGCTTCTTTTGGGCTACCGGAGGTGCTGTTATAATATCTGCAACAGTTGCAATCATTATGGTCATTACAGGCTTTGGTATATGGGCATTGGCAGCGCAGCATTTGATCGGCGCTATTGTTTATACAATTATCCTGTGGTTAACACTAAAGTGGAGACCCAAGTTGGCTTTCTCATGGCAACGTATAAAGACTCTGTACTCCTATGGTTGGAAGCTGCTGCTTGCAAATATGACATATCGCGTATATAGAGAACTGCGGACTGTACTAATAGGTCATTTATATAGCCCTGCTGACCTGGCATATTTCACTCGTGGAAGAAGCTTTCCAGCTCTAATCGCTGACAATTCATCACGAGCAATTAGCAGTGTGCTCTTTCCGGCAATCTCTAAAGAGCAAAATTCCACTAAAGCCGTAAAAAGTATGATGCGACAATCAATGACTGTCACATCATACTTAATGTGGCCTATGATGGTGGGGCTTGCCATAGTCGCAGAACCGCTGGTATTATTGCTACTAACTGAAACATGGATTGAAGTTGTGCCATTTTTGCAGATCGCATGCATATTCTTTGCTCTCCACCCTATTCATGAATCCAACATACTGGCGATTAATGCACTGGGCAGAAGCGACATCACTCTCAAACTGCGAGTTCTTAAAACAATTGTTGGTATTGGAATATTGCTGTTGGTTATGAGTCACGGAGTTCTGGCGATTGCACTGAGCACCATTCTTACTTCAATAATTTTTGTGTTTATCAATATGTTCCCAAATGCGAAACTCATTAACTATCGCATTAAGGAACAGTTGGTCGACATATTTCCATACATGGGTATGGCTACGCTTATGACTGCGGCAATTTACCCGATACAGCTACTGCAAATGCCTTACATATTAACAATATTCTTGCAAGTCGTAGCTGGTGCAGGTGTTTATTTACTTCTTTCAGTCATATTCAAAGTGAAAACATTTTATTTCATTCTCGACACAATAAGGCAACGCTTTGCTCAGAAACATTAAGCTATTATGGTAAGCGCTTACTTAACACACACATATTGTGACTCAGACTTAGAGTAGTGAAACACCTTTGTATGTTTACCCACTAAACTTTCTAAACGGCGATAGCACTCAGTTTTTTTCCTCTCGTCAGAGATACCGATATTATCCAATAACTTCAAAAACGAATAAGCATTGTCATATATTAGCACATCTTCTGAGAGTAAATAGTTTCTTCCAAATGCTCTGGTCATTTCAATGATTTCCGCATTTGTCAGCCATGCTACGCCGAAGTCAATCATTTGAATATGATTTTCTTCATTCAACAAGACATTCGCAGCGGTCAAATCCCCATGTATAACCCCAATTTCTTGCAAGCCAGCATGGATGCTTTCAAGCTGACTACATATGTGCTCAAAAGTTTTTTCATCATTAGGAAGCACTATTCTTCTAATCCCGGTTAAAAATTCTGTAACAATCATTGATTTGTCATTGTCAAAATTCTTATCGCTGATAAGTAATCTCGGTATAAATGTGATATTGTAACTGTTGATATGTTCATTGACAGCTATCTCGTTATCCATAAACATGCCTTTTTTTCCAACTTTAACAAAGCAAGTTTCCCCATGAAGCTGCGCTCTGTATAGGTAGCGAACAATCTTTCTGCCTCGTATAATTCTTAACCATTGCGTGATGTCAAAAGTTTTGATTTCGGACATGCCATATGATGATAGTTTTTCAATCATTCTGCGATGATGAAATAGATAATAATGGCATATAAAAATTATTTTATAAAGCCTTATTTTCCATTTATTAAAAAAACTAGTCATTTCTCTTTTTCTCCTGAGCATCTTGCATCCCAGCTTCATTTTGTATTAGTTCCTTAATTATATAGTAATATGCCGGGAACCTATCTTTATTGTAACTTGCAGGACCATGTAAAAGTACAGATTCTATTGCTTCAGAAATTTCTTCAACATCGTCAACATACCGTATGTATCCTAAGTCTTTTATCCACTCTGCTGTTCCTTTTACTTTGTGATTATGGTTGCTAAGAGCCACACATGGTGTGCCTGTGATTGCTGCAAAAACCATTCCGTGAAGTCTGTCTGTTACAACTAATTCAGCTTTACCAAACTGCTCCAGCTTCGCATCAACCAGTACTCCGCGTGTTTGTACATCAATAGCTCCACAATATTCATCCGGCACGAAAGTGTCGGTGTATTCAATTTGACCATATTTCCCACATTGCTTCTCAATAAAAGCTGTATCTCCATCGTTAAGCAGTCGCTCCCGATCCGAGCGCATGCATAATAGTATGCCTTTACGCTCTGCACTGGTATTGTTGTACTCCATTGTGAGTACCATATCCGGCACCAGGTATATGTTAGCATTCTTATAATGATTTTTCATGAAGTTATAACTAGTGATTTCGCGAGCAATTAAGTGAAGGTCGTTATGTATGTATAAATCTTTGACAGAGCGACATAGTGCTGCCCTGCCGGCTGAATCCTCCGAAAAAAACATTGATTGAGGCAATAGAATAATGCGGTTTTTGGGAAACAGCATAACTGTTCTTCGGAATACTTCATACTCATGTGGCCAATCAGAACCTATATATCCGCCTCCATGAAAAAGTATAATAGCATCATTTGGTATGATTTTCTTCAGGGCATCTACGCTACCAATGTTATGGCTGAGGGAGCCTATTTCAACTACCTGCTTGTTCGGTAATATATGATTGAAAAATTTTATCTCCGCTTCTGCAATAGCTAGGTCTCCCAGATTTTTGTGGCTTGGTGTATTTAATAAGAAAACACAGTTATTCACATTTGTATTTGTTATGTTCTCAATACACGCTTGATTTTCAGCTTCCCATCTTTTTATACTCTTATTCAGACGAATGGGATTATACTTCAACGCCTGATAAACCCGATACGGCATTATTTTTTTTGCAAATTTCTTCATTAATAATTTCCAATCTTTATTCGCTACTGCTCTTCAATCTTTCACTCCAGATAGCATCCTTCTTTGCTTTCTTCCGCCATTGTAATATGACACTCGTTACTTAGTCAAGATTTTCATATATAGTGTGTTAATATATAGTAATAGTTGTTCATAGCAGTAATATCATTCCACCAACAAAAGCACTTCAGCGAACCCGTTAGGATTAAACATATCGCTGGGATAGCGAATATAAAATCGTGAGTAATTACTATTTATCTGCTTAATCAGCAATGGAAGCTTACGAAAATCAGTATGCTCATGGTAAATACTGACTGCTAGTTTCGGTTTCCAGGAAGATATCAGTTGAGCAGCGCCCTCCAACGCCTCATATTCACTACCCTCAACATCATACTTAATTAATGTAACACGTTCTTTGATTAAGTCGTCGATTTTTTCTACGCGAATAGATGTATTTCCGCTTTCGTCAATATGTGAAGTAGCAGTATTATTACCAATAGTAAAATGCAAGGTTTTGCTTGTATTATACACACCAACATTTTTTATCCATCCCTCTACACCACTGGCAGCTAATGCTTGCTGTGCATGGACAAAGTTTTCTTGGGTCGGCTCAAATCCGAAATATTTTTGTATTACTATTCTGTTATTTGAGAGTTCACGTAATATTCCACCTCTATAGGCACCGCAATCAACTAATATTTCATCATTGTTAATAAACGGCTTTACATTGCCTTCAGCGTCGGATATATTTACACAATAATAGCTATGCTTTCTGCCTTCAGGTTCTTGAAAAGGAACTCCATAACGCATATCTAAAATAATTTCCCCGGCGATAAGATTTAGAAACATGTATTTGCTCTTCTCATCAGACATCAGTTCAAAGCTTTGTTTATAATCTTCTATATTGCTAAGAAAATCAATTGTTACAAGTTCACTGTAATGAACTGCACTAGAGTACATCTTCCTGCAGTTTAGATAATCGTAAATACGTAATGCAAAAGGAACATTTAACATAAAACTTTTAAATGTTTTTTTATTTCGATGTAGTCTAACATGAATTTTTTTTAGTAAAGGTATATTTATTCGAGAATACTGCCCCCGACTTAAACGTTTATCATTTGCCAACTCAGCAAGAGCCACAAGCTCTTCAAAAGTTTTAATAATTTTAAAGTTATTCATAATAATTACTTATTTACACCTCTTAGTCTTTAATAATACTTACATAATACTCCTCCCGCAGTCAGTCGAAACTGTCTTTGGGAGGAGCATATTTTACCTATTACATAGGATTAGTTTTGTCTGCTGTGATACTAGTTGCGAACATACGCTACTGCGTCGCGATGTATTGTGAGTGAGCCGTTGTTTGTTAGAGTTCCTACATCATCTAAGCAGTGTCTTACCTGTGCACGAACCGTGACTCTACCGGTATCTGCGATTG
>Ga0123355_10000169_pt1 | contig 79359 bp, 66 predicted proteins | sample TergutEmb28metaG_3_FD_89872 | JGI IMG/M metagenome (GOLD analysis project Ga0123355, IMG submission 89872) | Embiratermes neotenicus P1 segment gut microbial communities from Petit-Saut dam, French Guiana - Emb289 P1 | ecosystem: Host-associated > Arthropoda: Insects > Digestive system > Gut ... | reverse complement strand
TATGGGTTGATAATAATGAGATTCATGTTATTAGTAATTTGAATATAGAATGGATTTTCCCTATAGATAATCCAGAACAATTACGTTCTATAAAGCATCCATTTATAAACACGGCACAGTACAGGGGTTAGACTGTGTAGGCGACTTGGCAATCAATAGCAAGAGAAATTTATATAACGTGAGCAAAGGGGAGTTAAAATGGGCAAGGATATGCCAACACACATTTCATTAACTGGCGAAAAAAGCCACAAAATTTCTGTCCTTGCTGGGCAAGGTAGCTTCTCAATTGGAACTACAGGGCTGTCCGAGGGAAAATATGATGTATGGGATGATGGCGATAAGCCCATTAACTGGAGTGCTTTCAATGAACATTATACAGGACATGGAAGGGCAAATGCCGAGCAATACCCTTATGGCGATTGGCCGAGATGGTTTTATTATTCGGGGAACGATAAAGGCTTTATCGAATGGTCTAGGAAACGTCACATTGAACATTTTAATTGGTTCACATACGAAGATGCTTCTATTGACTTAACAAAGGCAAGCATTTACGGCTTTTCGCTTCATGTAAACAAAGGACAAGTTAAAATTTCGATAGGAAGCAAGACAAAAGAACTTTCGCTTTCGGGTAACATTGAAGACATTGACATAATGAAATGTGATGCGTTCCCATATCTTCGCTTTAAGCCTCGTGGTAGGTTAGACGAAATTGGGCAATACCAATTGCCTTTATATAAGTTGTTAGAAAATGCACCCATTATTGACATAGACGTTCCACCGATTGGGCATCCTTTTGATTGTAAGAGTTTATTGCAGTTTGCAAACCTTAGAAATCTTAGCCTTTCTGGAAACTTAACTAACGTGGATGTTTTGGCAGAATTGAAACACCTTGAAACAATCGCATTAAGATATGTGCCAGACCTAACCAATATGCCGAATTTATCGGCTTGGGTGAACTTAAAAAGTTTTATTGGTTGGAACATTGAAGAAACAATAGGCAAGATGTTAAAAAAAGAACTTAACGAATTAGCAAAAGCAAAAGAGTTAGAACATTCGTCAGTTTCGCAATTGCGGAAAAAGATATGGTTTACTACTGAATATGGCATTCCATTTTCCGCATGGGAAGGCAAAAGTGAAAAAATTGCAACGAAAGCATATAAAACTTGCTTGAAAGAAATTAAGAAAGCAAAAACCGAAAAGGAAGTCCGCAAAGCAATTATTGACTTTGTTGAAGTAATCAATAGCTTACCGAACATTGAAACAACCGAAAGAGAAGATGCAGGCACTGCTGTTCTCCAGCTAATAGAATCTTCAGCGTTAAAAATTTTAGAGGAAACAGGAATGAAGTGGTTTGATGAGGCTAGAGATTTTTGACCTCTTGCTCTACTAATAAGCATTTCCTAACCTAAAGCACACGCCACCCTTATCTTGTGAGTATATAGATTTTGAATAGCAAACCCCTTATAGCCCAGAGCAATCACAAAACGCTCTGGGCTATATTTTTTGTGAAAAGTTTTCAAACACCTTGACAATATACGTCTGAGGGCATGTACTCGTTTTAATGGGTAGATGGTGAATGTCTTGGACGACATTTCCCACACTCTCGTGATAAGTTTTTATCCCTACCTTTACATGATAAGTTGAGGATTTACGATGAAGTGCTTAGTTTCCACCTTTACGCTATTAAACAAGGCTATATCGCTGTAGATTTTTATGATGGCAGTATTATGTTTGACTTTATCAACAAAAAAACCTTTTTATGTGATATTGAGTTCTATGCGAAAAAACCATGTATAAACGGGTGGTGGGTTAAATTTGTTGAACCGATGCCCAGGCACCGCTTGATAAGCGGCACCTGACGAGGCTAATTGGCCTCATCAAAATAGCCAAGAAACATGCAGAAGATGAATATGAAAAATATCGCATAGTACAGGATAGGCTATTTCAAAGCGATTTTGACAAGCAAATACACCTTTGTGAGCATGAAATGGCTAATGCACTTGAAGATAAAGCCGCCGCTGATAATGACACCGAATGTTAGTATAGTTAAATGATAGCGTTCTCCCACTGTCCTTATGGATGGTGGGTTTTTTATTTGTAGAATATCAATCAAAAACCCTTGCACTATGAATAGTTACAAAACATTCCTCGAATATTGTTGACACCTTAACAATTACATGCTAAATTGAACCAAAAATTGGACATGTACTCCTTGACTACTCACCACTTTCACATAGCCAATAGGAAAATCAATCCTTTGCTCGAATAGCAGCATGTTTACTTGCAGAGTTTGGAAACCGATTTCCTAAATAAGCGTCGTATACTTTTAAGAGGAGGAAAAGAAATGAAAGGACATGAACTACGAAGGAGATTATTGGCTTTTGTTATCGCCTTTGTAATGGTTTTTGCCACCGCTGCTCCGCTGCATGTATTCGCGGATGGGCCTGATGGTGAAGGCCCGCATTACATTGAGGCCCAACTCCCGGAAGAAGCATTGGGGATAGCTCCGTTTTCCGGCAGTATAATTTCCGGAGGGGCATTAACCGTCACATCTGCAATACCGGCACTGGAAACCGGCCTTGGACTGCCGGCCTTGGAATTTGTTGTAAGAGCCTATCATGGGTCGGCTGCTACAACTGCTAGTACATTCGCTTCCCTGTATTTAGGGCTTTCGAACGGCCAGTTTGTTGGCATGGCACAAAGGTTTGGTTCCAGCCCGGTTGTTGTAGACAGGATGGTTTTTAGCCACGGAACAGAAGCTAATTTAAGGCCAACCGGCGATGCCGGTATTTTTGCTTTAGGCAGTAACGGCGGCCCAATGCAGTTTGGCGGCACCGGCTCTATTAACCCTCATTTTGGCACTGTTAGCGGCAACCCTAACAACAATGTGTCGTCTGCCATCATAAACCCCAATAACAGCATCGTGAGCGCAAATGATTACATCATATCTGTTGTAATTGACGGAACAACATTAACCTATGCGCTAACCATTAATAACCATGCAGAAAGCAGGGTTTCCGGGACGCTGACTGTTCCACTTGGCACAACGGTAGAATCCGTACACGCATGGGCAAATAATGCAAACAACCCCCTTAATATAGTCGAATGGGCCATATACGATAGCATATCTATTATCATGCCCCCGGCGGCGGCCCCAGCTAATTTTGCGGCAGTTCCCGCGGCAGATGAGGTTGTGCTAAGCTGGAATGCTTCTCCCGGCGCATCCGGGTATCAAGTTATAAGCATGACGGATGCTTCATTTACGGGATTGACACAGCAAAATCGCCATCCTTCGGCTTTGATAGGCCAAAGCGCCGCGACAATCACCAACTTGGGTAACGTACAAACACACACCGTAACCGGGCTAACAACCTCTGTAGATTATATTTTCTTCATCAGGGCAAGAAACGCCAACGGATGGGGCAATTTTGCCCGTGTAGATGCTACAACAGTTGGCGCGGCCATTACCGTTGCTGATGCCAATCTCATGCTTGCTGAAACCGGCAACACAACCGTCGAGTTAACCGTTAACGCATCCGGCATGGCGGCGGGGGACCATAATGTAACCGTTACCACAGCAGCCGGCTCTGCCCTTGCGGGCGTTACTGCACCGGCAACAATATCCATCCCGGCTGCGGGCCTGGCTTCCTTAACGCTTACAGTAGCTGACGATACGGCTGTAGGTTCCCACGATATGAGGCTAACTATCACATATGGCGGAGCCCCTGTTAGCGACACCTTTACGCTTGGGATTACCGAATTTGTGGATACAGGCAGTATTTCGTTTCCCTCGTCGCCAACATATTACTTGAGTTTTGCCAACCTAACAGTAACAGAAGCCACTCTTGTACCTATAGGCACAGACATAACGGTTTTGGCAGGTTCTGTTTTGGATATTGCCTCAAATGCCAGAGAGCGGGGCTTTAACATGACCCCGGCAGGGGGCACGTTAAGAGGACGCGACGGAGCCAACAACCATTTCATAGATGCAAACGGCTCGGGCAGAACCATTGTGTCCACAGTTGAGTTGACGGGCCCCTTGCGTGTTGTTGTAACAGCCAGCGGTGCTCAAGCCGATGAAATTGCCGCGCCAACTCTATCTTTTGGAGGGGTGAGTCTTTCCGAGCCCATTGCTACAGGCACCGTAATGGACAGCGAGACATTTTACTTTTTAGCCCCGGGCAGCGATTACTTATCTCTGTCTATGGACTGGCCGGCCGCCGGTTCCGGTCGTGTCCGCCTTCAGAGCATCGCAATTTATGAAGGCGTATTATCCGGCCCACAAATCAGCATAAATGTAGAAGACGGCGAGCATGTCTTTAGCAGCCTTCGCCACGATTACGATAGTACAAACATAGTCCCCCTAACAGTAACCGTCGAAAACGTAGGTGACGGCAGCCTTGACCTAACGGTTGCCTTAGAAAACGATAACGACTTTGTCTTGGGTGGAACCACAACTATTACCAACTTAGCCGAAGACGCTTCTGTTAGTTTCACGGTAGCCCCTGATTTGGGGCTTAACCCGGGCACCTTTACAGATGTTGTTACGATAACCGGCGTTGGCATTGATGTATCTTTTGACGTGAGTGTCACGGTTCTGCCTGAAGCTATAAGTGTATCCGGGCCCGACCAATTCCCCAACAATTTGAACGAAGTTGTCCAATGGGAACATGGCTTTGCCCGTTATATTTTCACGCCTGGCAACCCTCATATGTTAATCAACGGCCAGCTGAGGGATGTAGACACATCTCTTGCCTCCCCGTTTATGCAGGCAGGTGTTTTAATGGTGCCTTTGGCGGTATCTGAGCGGGTTTTAGGCCATGCTATTGACCTGAATACCGTTCCCAATGAAGAAATAGAAGGCGTTACTTTCGTGGGCTTACAGGCACTGGCCACAAACCGGCCTCAAGTTACCGTTGGATTTGATAATCGCACCAACCAACGTGCGGCGGCTTCTAACGTGCTTATTATCACAACAGGCGTTAGCGTAACCACCGCAAGCCAAGGGCGTGCGGGAATTAACACCCAGCACCCTGCTTGGTATGGCAGCCCCAACTCGTTAAATATCGCTGCTAACCTTCTTGTTACACAGCGCTTCGATGGCGGGTTCCCAAGAGGTATCGGCCAGGGCGGCAACGAAACATGGGGCAGCGGTAATATGGGTGATTGGACCCAAGCCCAATTAAACAATAATTGGAACTCACGCAACGCCCTTGATGCTTACTTTGGCCGCGGGATAACCACGGAAGAAGTCCGTTTTCTACTGATGATGTACGAGGCAACCGGCATTGCCCGTTTTGGTGAAGCCGCTTTAATGGGGCTTGACACTATCTTTAATACTCAATACCGGGCCGGTGATGTTATAAACCTTGGCGCCGCCGCGGGAGGCGTGGTTACTTTGACTGCAACTTGCGCCGGTGTTGGCGGCTGGCCCTACTATATAACCCGCAGAGAAGCCCACCGGGGCGGGGCGTCTTTCAGCGACCGCTCTGTTATCTGGATTTTGCGGCTTATGCAAGATATCGAAGCCGGGCAGTTTAGCCGCTTAAACAACCATACAGATTATGACCGCATTGCCCGGGCAACCGAAGCTTTTGATTCGGGCATCGAATCCATCTTGCGGATACAAATCCCGTCATCTGCATTTGCCGACGGGCAGGAACGGTTAACCGCATGGTCACTTCACCACTATCCCCATAATACCGGCGCGCCAATGTGGGCCCGTGAATTCGAGCCCCCTTCAATAAGCGGCCGCGAGGGCGGCGACGTTGCCGCATTCCTTATGGGGCTGGACGCTGCCAGGATTCAAGCTGTCGGCCCCGGTGTTTGGGAAAGGACACAAAACGCCATTCACAGCGCGGCATTCTTCTTTAACTATGCAGAACTTTTCGGCTACGCCCACTCTACCAGAAGCACCCCTGCCGGAGCAGACCGTATACTTGAGGCTATACCGGGAGGTTCCAGCCTTTGGGCGCGTTTCATCAGCGTTGAAACTTTCGATACGCTGTTTTTTGACCGCAGGACACCAACCCAAAACGCCGCTCAGACCCCTCTCAACAATCCGTTTGGCCTATGGCCCGGCCCAATTTCTCCCGATTCCAGAGGCGGCCGCCCACGCAGCATTTGGGTTGACGGAAACGGAGCCCATAACACTGCCGGCAGTGGTGAGTTCTGTGTTGTAAGTTCCTATGCCAACCTGAGTTTCGAGAGACGCAACGGATTCCAATATATCGGGCCTTTCCAAACCGCGTTAGAGGCCTCATATGCCAGCTGGCTCCTACGAAACGGCTTGACTCGCCCCTTCACCCCGGTTAGGGATATTGTGGACGTTGCGGAGTTTATGCAGCCCGGCCTTAATAATCAGCTTTCCGGCACGATTATTCCGCCAACGGCAACACTCCGCAATATTACATGGAGTTTGATTGATGCGGGAGGAACCGGTGCGGAACTGTTAGGAAATACCATTATGGCAAGCGACCCGGGAACCGTTATCGTTAGGGCAACCGTGGTAGGCGGAAGCGGAACCGGCCTTGACTTCACAAAGGATTTCACGATTGAGATAGTGGATCACATACCTGTTGATGGAATCGAAGGTGTACCCAACTTCTTGCCTATAGGCAGTTTCAACTTCAACCGGGCGGTAGCCTTGCCTCTTAACGCAACCTATCGGGATATAGTTTGGAGTGTTGTTAGTCCCGGCCCAACAGGCGCCGTAATAGTTGGCAATAATCTAACCACCACAGCCGCCGGCAACGCGGTTGTTATGGCAACAATAGCCGGAGGCGGCAACGGAGAGGATTTCACCCAGCAATTTACCGTCGCAATCGACGTTGACCCCGTGGCGATAGTTCCCCCGCAACATCTTCCTACGGGAAGCCTGATTTCTAATTGGGTAGTAGATGTATTCCATGCCGGAGGCCAGCCGGGCGCAAACGCCAATATCCCTCCCGGCGAACACAACTGGATGTATATGCCAAACCCGCCCCAGATAGGCGATAGGCTCTACGGCGACCGGGGCGGAGTATTCGCAATAAGCGAATTGCCCGACAACTTGGAAGTTGATGCATGGCTCCGCACTGCTATGGACCAGAGGAATTTCTCCGGGCGCACCCAGTCTGTATTTACGGTAGATTATGATATGTATATCTATGTGGCCTTCGAGCAGCGGGTAGACCGTACTCGTATTTTCTGGATTGACGATACATGGGAATTCGTTTATTTCGGCGAATCGTTTATGCGCAGCAGCGAATTCCAGGGTGATGATTTAGCCAGATACTATTTCTACCGCAAATTCCATCAAGCCGGGGAGGTATTCCGCTTAGGCGGTATCCGCCAAGGCAATACCCTTGGGCAATGTGTCGTATTCTTTGCGCCAGGCCCCCAGCGCACCCCGGAATTTGTTGCGGTAACCGATATCACCGGTATCCCGGCGGATGTTTTCCCGGGCGGGTTGATTCTGGCCGGGCAGGTTGTTCCCGCAAACGCAACTAACCGGAATATTGCATGGAGTATTGCCGACCCAGGTAATACCAGGGCTACAATTGAGGGGAATACCCTTAGAACTACAACCCCCGGCACTGTGATAATTACGGCTACTATTATTAATGGGGCGACGGCAACCACCAATTTTACCCGAGACTTTACTATAACCATAGCCGGTGAAGGCTTACGCCCGGCGTTAGTACATGTACGCGGGCTAAATAACGCCGACTTTACCAGACTTAGTTGGGCACTGTTGCACCAGGTTTATGTGCAGGCAGTAGCACTGTATAACAATGAACATGCCACAACGCAGCAATTAGAGGCTATGACAGCCAGGCTTTGGGAGGTAATAGATAATCTTGTTTTGATAGCCCCGCCACCTCCTCCAGAGGCAGACAAGGCCCTGTTAATTGCGGCAATTACCACTGCCGAGACTTTCGTGGTAGGCGATTTTACCAGGCTGAATTGGGTGCTGCTGCAAGATGCGCTAAACCATGCAAGGTTAGTAGTAGGTAACGAATCTGCCACACAAGAGCAGGTTAACGGTGCATTGGAACGACTAAACGCGGCAAAGGCCCGTATTACGTAAGCGCCAAAACTTTGTTGCATAGTATAGGCATCTTCATATAGCTGTTTCGGGAACAATGAAAAATAATTTTCGCTGATTATGCGTACGAGGCATTCGCATAATCAGCGAAAATTATTCTGGAACGATATCGAAACTGTTCTGTAATACACCGTGCAAAAGTTTTTCATACAATACAATGTTTAACATTTGTTAGCCCGATTGGTTTTTATCAATCGGGCTTTTTTGATGCATATAATTTTTGCTTGACGCTATATTACTCTTGGCGTATAATCAAGTAGTTGATTATGCAGAAAGGGGATATATACATGTCCTTACGTCATGGGTTGCTTGGGCTTATAAACTACGAACCAATGACGGGGTATGATACGGTTAAAGAGTTTAACCAATCCCTTGCGTTTTTTTGGACTGCTACACCACAGCATATATACAAGGAACTTGACACAATGGAAAAAAGCGGCTGGCTAATCAGCGAGCGTATAATGCAAACTGAAAAGCCTAACAAGCGAGTGTATTCCATTACCGAACTGGGAAAGAAGGTGCTGGTAGACTGGGTATCAAGGCCAGAAGAAGGCGTGAATGCATTTATGAAAGGAAAAAATCCATTTTTAATGCGATTAGCATTTGCCGGAGAGGGCAGCGATGAAAATGCGTTACAAATGCTGTACGAGTTTAGAAATCAATATCTTTCTTTTGCGGAAACATTAGGCGATGTTGATAAAATTCTTGCCGAAAGTGAAGCCACAGTAAGCCCAAAATCAATGAAGTATTGGAGGATAGTTGCAATGCACGGTGAGTATGTCCGTAAAGCAAGGTTGGAATGGGCAGAAAAAGCCATATCAATTCTTGAAAATGAAAGAGAATGATTTTTCGGTATAAATAGTATCAGCGGTAAACAGCAAATTGAACCAATAGCTTAGATTTCCATAAAGAGGGTGGTTTAAATATATATAAATAATGCAGCAAACAAAGAAAAAATATTGTTATGCCCCATATGCGACAGTAAAACCCGCACAAAGGCATACCTAGACACAACACTAACCAACTTCCCGCTATTCTGCCCAAAGTGCAAGCGTGAAACACGGGTGAATGTTGAAAAACTGAATGTAGCAATTATCAAAGCGCCAGCCGCTAAGACGCAGAGCCGATAATATATGGGGGTATCCATAGTTATCGGCTCTTTTTATGTCTTAAAAATTATACGAGGAGATGATTAAACATGAGCGCAATTTTAGAAATAAAGGGCCTTAACAAGCAGTATAAAAACTCCGCTTTCCGTTTGAATGATGTGTCTTTTTCATTGCCCAGAGGAATAATTATGGGGTTCGTTGGCCAAAATGGTGCGGGTAAGTCAACAACCATAGGCTGTATTCTTAACACCCTTATAAAAGACAGCGGCACGGTCAAAATTTTCGGAAAAGAAATGACCGACAATACCACGGACATACGTGATGATATTGGCGTAGTTTATGACACAAATGCTTTCCCTTTACATTTAACGCCAATAAAAATAGCGTCTGCAATGGGTTGTATTTTCTCTAAATGGGATAATACGTTGTTCAAGGAGTATCTAAAAAACTTCAAACTTCCCGAAAATCAAAAGGTAAAAAGTTTTTCGAGAGGAATGTCTATGAAGCTGGCTGTAGCCGCAGCACTTTCCCATCACCCAAAGTTGCTGCTTTTAGACGAGGCTACAAGCGGACTAGACCCTATTGTGCGTGATGATATCTTGGATGTGTTTTTAGATTTTGTGCGTGATAAAAGCAAATCAATTCTATTTTCGTCGCACATAACCAGTGACCTTGAAAAAGTAGCTGACTATATAACATTTATCCATGATGGCAGTATTATTTTCAGCGAATCAAAGGATGGTATGAATAATAATTACGGCATTTTGCGTTGTAGCGCAGTTCAGTTTGCCCAAATTGATAAGGAAGATATGATTGCCCACAGAAAACATGACCGGCAGGTTGATGTACTTGTTTCGGATAAACAAATTGCCACAAAAAAATACCAAGATATTGTCATCGACAACATAACTATTGAAGAAATTATGCTAATGTTTATAAAGGGGGAACAAAGCCATGAATAAAAGAAATCCCATATTAGGACTGATGACATTTTCATTTTATGACATAGGTGGGAATGTACTGCGTGCTTTACCTTTGCCTTTAATTATAGGGATTGTAGGAGTAATATTTGAAGTTGAGTTTTTGCTGGCGCTTTTCCCTTTCATGGCAATTACAAATGCCCCATATGTTGTGATGATGAAAAGCGAAGGTACACCAACATGGGATAAATATCAAATCGCCATGCCAGTTAAACGTAAAGATATTGCGTCTACTCTTTATCTCAATGTGTTTATAGCATCTTTGCTTGCCATCCCTGTTATAGGTATCGTTTGGTTGGCGGGGTATGTTGTTAATGGAAGTACATTTGCCGAAATACTAAGTGGTGGATTTTCGGTTGTTGGGCTTATGTATGGGATGGTGTTGCTTTCAACTGCTATCTTGTATCCACTTGGCTTGTCACCACTCGGGCAACGCAATATGCAAAGCGTATTTTTTGGCAGCTTGCTACTTGCGATAGCTATTGCAGGAGGCCTGTTTTATGCAGGTAACGCATTGAACATTTCTGCGGTTGTTCTTCCTTTGCTGATTGTAGGTATATGCAGCATTGCTTTTGTTGTTTCGCTATTTATCACAAGGGCGATGTTCACAAAAATAGATTTTTAACATTACATTTGCGGCCAAAAATCGCGGGCTTTAACGTGTTTTTTGGCCGCTCATACGAAGAAACTGCTCTAAAGCATTGCATATGTACATATGGCGTAATATAATTTGGCTATTATTGCAAATTATATTCATCCAAGTTAAGAAGCTATGTTAAAAGGATTCAATATCGCCTTGGCGGTCAGTTTTGATAATAATGGTAAACCTTTTCTTGTTTCGTTCGCAGAGTCATGATTTTATACATAAAGGAGTGCATCCACAGTGCAATTATCAAAAAACGTTTCAAATCTTAAAGCCTCAACCACCTTAGCAATAGCAGCCAAGGCCAAACATCTTATAGCAAGCGGAGTCGACGTAGTGGATTTTACTGTAGGCGAACCGGATTCAAACACTCCCGCAAACATAAAACAAGCCGCAATAAACGCAATTAACAACAATTTCACCCGTTACACAGACGTTTCCGGAATACAGGACTTACGCGCAGCAATATGCAATAAACTCAAAGCCGATAACGGCCTAAACTACGAACCCAATCAAATCATAGTCTCAGGCGGGGCAAAGCAAGCCCTATCCAACGTGTTTTTAGCTATATTAAACCAAGGCGACGAGGTTATAATTCCTGTTCCATACTGGGTTAGCTATCCGCAAATGGTGTATGTAGCCGGAGGCGTTCCTGTATATGTAGACTCAATAGGCGGCTGGATTGCTGACGCAATAAAGAGCGCAATAACAGCAAAAACCAAGGCCATTATAGTAAACTCCCCCTCAAACCCATCAGGCAAAGTGCTAACCGCAAATGAACTTGTTAAAATTGCAGAATTAGCCATCTCCAATAATTTGTTTGTTATTTCAGATGAAATATACGAGAGATTAATCTATGACAAAGACGCGCCCCACATATCTATTGCGTCACTTGGGAATGAAATAGCCAAAAACACAATAGTAATAAACGGGTTATCAAAAAGCTATGCCATGACGGGCTGGCGGGTTGGATATTCGGCTTCAAATGCCGACTTGGCACGTGTTTTATCATATCTCCAGGGGCATTGCCAGGGAAACACCAACAGCATCGCGCAAAAGGCTGCAATTGAGGCACTGTCAGGCAGCCAGGATTCTGTACAGCATATGGCAAACTCCTTGCGCAAGCGGCGAGATTATGTTGTAGAACGTCTTAAAAAAATACCCGGTTGTGATTTTATTTACCCCCAAGGGGGCCTAAGCGTATTTGTAGACATTTCCGGCCTGCCAGACAGCCGCATAAAAAACGGAAATGATTTTGCCGAGGAATTATTAAGCAAAGAGAACGTCTCCTTAGTACCCGGTACAGACTTTGGAAGCGATAAACATATAAGAATTTCATTTGCAACGTCCATGGAGCGGATTATTGAAGGGTTTGACAGGATAGAGCGGTTTTTAAGATTAAGGGGAGGGTTAAAATGAACCATACAAAATCATTAATAATGCTAGAGCGTGACATCGATTTGCTGGACAGCATGTTATACGAAGTATTGTTTACACATGGGGGCCTGGAACTTGTAAGCAGGGCAAAGAAGATTATGACATTGGCAAAGGCATGGCGAGATAACCCAAGCATAGATGAGTCCGAAATTAAAGATGAAATTGCCGCCCTAAGCTTTGCCCAGCGCCAAGACGTTATCCGCGCTTTTACGGCTTTCTTCCATCTGCTTAATGTTGCGGAACAAAACCACCGTATCAGAAGAAACCTAAGCTATGAACTGGATGATACAAAAACATCCCAGCCATTTTCTATTGAAAATGCTATCGTAAACCTAAAGGAGGCCGGTTACAGCGCGGCGGATATTAAGGAAGCGATACCATACCTGTCGATACGGTTAATTGTCACAGCCCACCCAACAGAAACAACTAAGCGCACCATTTTGAATATCAAAAAAAGATTAAGCCGCAGGTTAAAAGAACTGGAAAATCCTTATCTAACCGAAAAGGAAACAAACTTCATTAAAGAAAATATCTTCAACGAGATTACGATACTATGGCAATCCAACGAACTGTCACACCAGAAGCCCAGCGTCCTGGACGAGGTAAAAGGCGGCCTTTACTATTTCGACAACACATTCTTTGATGTTTTACCGGATATCCACCGGGAAATGCGGATAAGCCTTGTCAAGCATTTTCCGGAGGAGGAGTGGAAGGTTCCAAACTTCCTTAGGTTCGGCTCCTGGATAGGGGGCGACCGAGACGGAAACCCATTTGTTACCCACGACATAAGCTGGCAGACCTTGGAGTTACAGCGAGGGTTAATAATCACAAAATATCTTGAAGTCTTTGATTACTTAATTGACCGCTACAGCTACTGCACAACCCGAATCCGCATAAGCGAAGATTTAACCCAGCTGGTTAAAGCCAAGGAAGACAAATACCTAACACAGCAGCAAAAGTGGCCAATAGAAACAGAAACGTACCGCCGCGCCCTAACATTTATGCGCCACAGGCTGGCGCAAGCCGGCAAAACAGACGCCGGTTACAAAAACCCGGAAGAAATTTTACAAGAACTTAGAATTATACGTGAAAGCCTAAAACATCATCTTCCCACCCATGACGAACTTAGGCGCATTAATAGGGTTATACGCCAGTTTGAACTATTTGGTTTTCACTTAGCATCTTTGGAGATACGCAACCATAGCGGCGAGCATGAGGCGGCAATATGCGAGATACTGGCAAAGGTTAATATCGCAAAAGATTACGCCGCATTACCTGAGGAGGAAAAACAAGAGAAATTAACCAGCGTACTAACGGACCCTCGCCCCCTGCTTCTTAGCGGCGAAGCATACAGTGAAAAAACTCAGGAGATTATAGCAACCTTTAAAACAATAAAACGCGCCCACGACGAGTTTGGGGCAATTGCCGTACCCACCTATCTTATTAGCATGACCCAGGCCCCAAGCGACCTACTGGAGGTTCTTGTGCTGGCAAAGGAAGCAGGCCTGTACTATCTGCACCCAAGCGGAAACATAACAACTACCCTAAAAATTGCCCCTCTATTTGAAACTATTGGAGACTTAAAGGCCAGCGTTGAAACAATGCGCAAGGTATTTGAAACGCCAATTTACAGGCATCATCTTGCGCTTATGAATAACTATCAAGAAGTAATGGTAGGCTACTCAGACGGAAGCAAGGACGGGGGCAACCTAACGGCCAACTGGAAAATTTACAAAGCCCAAATTGATATAACCCAACTGGCCAAGGAATATGGGATACGTGTAGAATTTTTCCACGGCAGGGGAGGCTCACTTGGGCGTGGGGGCGGCGCGTTAAACCGCAGCATTGCATCCCAACCACCCCAGACGGTTATAAACGGGGTTAAGATTACAGAGCAAGGGGAAGTGCTTTCGTCCAGGTACTTGCTAACGGAAATTGCACACAGAAACTTAGAGCAAGCCGCCTCTACCTTACTGGAAACAGTTACAACCACCCTAAAGGCGTCAAAGGAAGAAACTCCTGTTTACATTAACCCCCATTGGATAGACAGTTTAGACAAGATTTCAGATATTGCCTTTGCAAAATACCGCTCGCTGGTGTTTGAAGATGAGGATTTGTTCGCGTACTACAATGACGTTTCGCCCTTAAAGAATTTTGCAAACCTTAACATAGGCTCCCGGCCTATGCACAGGGTGCAAAAGCCCAGTTTTACCAGCCTGCGCGCTATCCCATGGGTGTTTGGCTGGATGCAAAACCGTCAGATGATACCGGGTTGGTATGCCGCAGGCACTGCACTACAGGCCTTTGCAGACGCACAAAGTGATAACCTTGAGAACTTGCGCAAAATGTATAAGGAGTGGCCTCTGTTTACAGCCATCATAAACAACCTTCAAACCGCGCTAACCCAGGCGGATATGCAAATTGCAAAGGTTTACATCCCCCTAGCGAAAAATCAGGAGGCGGCAAGGCGGATTTTTGCTAACATTGAAGAGGAATATGTAAGAACAAAGAAAATGGTTCTGCTTATTTCCGAAGCTGATGAACTACTGGCCCATTATCCATTATTTAGGGAATCCATGTTGTTCCGCATTCCCCATATAAGCCCCCTTAACTTTTTGCAAGTGGAGTTGCTTAGGGAACTGCACGGGGATGCCGAACTAAGCGAAGAAGATGAACGCAAGCTGATAACGCAAATATTGCTTACTATTAATGGGATTATTGCGGGGCTTCGTAATACCGGATGATGCGGTACAGCAGTTTCGAGAACAATGAGAAGTAATTTCGCTGATTATGCAAAATGCGTTCGCAGAATCAGCGAAATTACTCTGGCGCGGTATCGAAACTGCATTAAAGGAGATTTCATATGCAACACATAATAATTAATGGTAAAAAAGTCACCCTTAAGCAAGCCACTGTTAAAGATTTAGAGACTTGTTATTATTGGGAATACGAAGACGAAAATAAAGAGGCTGAAAAATGGAACGCCCCTTTCTCGCCTCCCGATAAAACAACTCAAGCCGAGTTTATCAATGATTGGAAAGATTATGAGATTTTCCCCGGCATACCGGGAATATTAATTGTCGAAGCAGGCGGCGAGTTGATTGGGGAAGTAGATGCCTATTGGGTTGATAAAAATACAAACTGGCTGGAAATTGGGATTATTATATATAGGCCTGAATACTGGGGCGGCGGCTACGGCACAGAAGCGTTTCGGCTTTTTATTGATTATCTGTTTACCGGCACACCCCTTCACCGCCTTGGTATATCTACATGGTCTGGAAATATACGCATGATAAAACTAGCCCAGAAGCTGGGCATGAAAGAGGAGGCTTGCATCAGGCAAGCAAGGTCCCTTGACGGTAAATTTTATGACGCAATTAAAATGGGAATATTAAGAAGCGAATGGGAATTAGCAAAGCCGTAGTGGCAATAGGCACAGGTGATGTGTAGGCTGCCCATGCACTGCCGGGTTAAAACTTGGTGCGCCGTTTTGTTTTTCATGCAGCCCTGCAAGGGACAACATGATGCTATGTACCGTTGCAATGGTTGATAGCAGCAATATGTAAAAATACCCCGGCACATCCGGCGTAACTATCGCAAAGTATGCCGTTACAAACGCATCTACTATAAGCAGGCCGTTGTTGCGGCGGGATACCCATTTGTTATTTAATAGGATGAAATTTTCCGGGGACATGTAACCGGTGTTGGTGTTTTCTTTGCTTCGCTGCTTTTTCCATGCAATGCTGGTTATTATAACCGACAATATGCTTAAAAATGGTAGTACAGACATTAGGATTCTAAACATGCAACACCCCTGTTGGACTTTTAGTCTGCTGTGGTTAATGCATTCTTATTTTACAACATTCATACCGATATTATATATAGTATAGCGAAGTCATGCATTATCAATACGGCAAAAGCCGCCATAATAACGGAATCGTTTCTGTACTATTGGCACTTTATTGTGTGCCAGCATGGTGAACTCAAGTTAGACATAAAAAATAGTCCCGCCCAAGCCAAAATTCGTAAACACATTTTCGGCAATAGGCGGAACTGATTTTGAGTTAGTGGGAGCCCCCACGGTTTTGAACTTACATTAGTTTCGTTGTTACTTCACCTTTTCTATAGGAGCATAACACAACAGCAAAAGTTATTGTCGTAAACAAAATTAAATAGATAACATCAACAACATAGCTTGCAAAAAGCCACGGAACTTGTTGGACATTTTCCGCCAAGCCACGATGCCAAACATTAACAGCGTTTCGCATTCGCTCTACATATATTAACCATATGAAACCTGAATACATAGCAGTAAGTATCGTATAAGCACATAGTCTCGAAGTCGAACGCTGTACAATGTACACCGCAGTTGCCGCAAAACCGCAAACAACTATTGATATTGCAGCCCACTGCCCAAATGCGATTATGGGTTGAAATGGTGTATTTGATGGCGGGTGCGGAAAATAGTTTCCTATAAAAAGGCTTCTTGTGAGAAAACGTGTAATCCGGAAAGACAGGAAGGGAAAGGTTGCATAAAAAACAGCAAAGGCCAATGCTATAGTAAAATAACTTGCAAGAAAGCTTTCGCGCCATGTCTTTTTATATAGCCAGGCCACAACGATGATAACTAACAAGAAAACAGTTTGACTTGCCACTGCCGTCAAGCCTGAAAATCGCGCAACGACAGTGGGAAGATTCGTTATTAACACGCGGCTAAGCCCCAAGAACATACCGATTATGGCCAGATAATGTATGTCTCTTGCTTTTATGCCGCCTTGTCCTATGTCTATGTATGTATGGAAATTAATATCTTACCACCTCTATGTCAGTAATGGTCCTGGGTGCAGGGACGAAAATCATATCCTAAATTCCGCGTGGTTCTGCAAACAGCCATAAATCCAGACGAACCATGAGGCAAGGGTAGCAGTGAGAAATTTCGATATAGTCCCTGCCCTGGGACTACTAGAGGTGGATTTGAACTCGCTTCCTCAATTTCCATATCAAAATACATACAACCAACGCTATACATGTACTCACAATCATTATAATGACGAAAGGGGGCATCATTTGGTGGACCTCCTATATAAAGACGGTTGCCCTGTTCAAAAATTATCATAGGAGAGTCGTATACATGCTGTCTAAACCCGGCTATCATATCGTCATTATATTCAACAAGCACAACAACAACCCGATTGTAGTGCGGATTAACGAGTATCAATGATACATTAAGTGCATAGTCACACCAATCTATTCGTCCGTGCACTGTATTCGTCACAGTACTTTGAAGTTCACGAAGTTCCGCATAAGAAAACTCTACAAGCCTATAATCCACTCCTGCATGAATAAGTGCCCCAATATTGCTGTCCTGCTCAGCTACATCAAGCATCGACTCCACAATGAGTAATGCCGTTTGTCCTGCGCTGTTAAGATACACGCCGCCAAAAAATTCGGGATACATAACAGTTCCCGCTCGGGTGTGGGCGAACCCATTGAGCATTGTGGTGATTTGATTCTTGGCTATCCCGTAGTTTGCTGCAAACCCTTCGCCCCGCAGTGCATCAAGTTCTGCATTAATTTCCATTTGTTCTTCCGGTGTTATCCAGCTTTGCATCAGTTCCGGCTCAAGCCCTAACGCATATGCTGGAACTACTGCGCTAATAACAAAAATAAGTACCAATAGCAAACTTGTAATCCTTTTCAACATTTTACTTTCCTCCTTTGGAATATCAACATACTGTGTCTAATTATACATTCTATATGCAGATAACATACATTTTCTTGATTAACATTTATGGCACACAGTCTTTTCTCATGACATCGAATCTCCTTCCTATTTGCTGATAACACACGTTTCGTATGTTCCGCATACGATTGGCCTGTTTCCATTCCGTTTAACAATGTTCTACACTAAAAGCATATTAGAAAATAATGCTACGTCAAGCAATATTTTCTTACATCTCTTTTTCATATGACGCAATTTCAAATTTATTTGCGTGAAAACACACACTGGCATGGTATACTCCATAAATACAATTACACAGCAAATACATACTTTACGCACCAAAAGGTGGGAACTACATGACAAAAAAAGAAAAGGTAAGAGAACTATATAATAAGGGATACAACTGCTCGCAAAGAACCCTATCCGTATTTTGCAATGAATGCAATCTTGATAATGAAACCGCCCTAAAAATAGCAAGCGGTTTCGGCGCCGGTATGCAGCAAGGCGAAGTATGCGGCATTATTTCCAGCGCGGTTATGGTCATAGGGCTAAAATACGGCCATAGTATCGGCACCGATAACACCTCAACCACCCAGTTTTGATGATACCGACAAAAGCGATTTTCATGCTCTGCAAGTGACGGAGCCGCCCATAATGGGCCTATACGAGGAGGGCAATTATGAATAATCTGATTCTAGTAAAACCAAGCGAGAAGCACATAAACGAAATACGCGCCTATCGGGACGAATGCCGCGCCCACGACACCCATTCCCACGGCGACAGCGGACTTTATAAATGGGAAGACATACATGCATGGATAGATTTCTGCCGCAAAATGGAAAGCACAGAAACCCTACCCAACCCCGAATATGTAGAAGCCGACCAGTTTCTGCTAATACGCGAGGGCAACCCAAGAATTTTAGGCATGATAAACCTGCGCCGCCGCCTAAAAGAAGGCTACCTGGCCGAACATGGCGGCCACATAGGCTATGGTGTACGCCCATTAGAAAGGCGCAAAGGATACGCGAAAGCCATGCTGGCACTATGCTTAGATAAAGCCCGCGCCCATGGGCTTACCAAAGTCTTACTATGCTGCGATTTAGACAACACAGGAAGCCGCGGCACAATAAAAGCCTGCGGCGGCCAATTTGAAAGGCTGGCAATAACAGGCTCAGAAGTAGACGAACGGTATTGGATTAACCTAGTCAGCACCCCCAAGCCGGTAGATTATCCTCAAGAAAATATAAATCCAAAGCCGGACTATCTTAACGATTACTACTCCGCCGGCAACGAAGGCGAACGGCTGGCATCAAGGCATGGCCTGGTAGAATACCTAACAACCATGCGCTATATAGAAGAGTACCTAACCCCCGAAGCCAGGGTAATAGAAATAGGCGCCGGAACAGGCCTATACAGCCGCACAATAGCGGATATGGGTCACAAAGTAGATGCGGTGGAACTAATACCCGCCAACATAGAGACTTTCCGCAAAAACCTAAAGCCAACCCAGGACATTAACATAACCCAAGCCAACGCCTTAGATTTATCCATGTTTGCGGATAAAACATACGACATAACCCTACTGCTAGGGCCGATGTATCACCTATACAATGACGCAGATAAACACAAAGCCATATCGGAAGCGCTGCGCGTGACTAAGCCGGGCGGCGTGGTATTCGCGGCATACTGCCTAAGCGATGCCTCAATAGCTTGTAGCGGTTTCGGCCGAAACCATTTTTATGTAAAAGAATATGTACAGCAGGGCAAAATAAACCCTATAACTTTCTCCACCACATCCACACCGGAAGATATCTTCGAACTGGTGCGCAAAGAGGATATAGATAGAATTATGAAAGCCTTCCCAGCGGAAAGGCTTCATTACGTAGCAACAGATATGTTTACCCTATGGATGGGCGATGCGGTATCCGCAATGGACGACGAAACCTTCGCCCTATACCTACGTTATCACTTTGCCATATGCGAAAGGGCAGACATGGTAGGGGCAAGCCATCATTGTTTGGATATTTTCCGCAAACCTGCTATCAATCCAAAATCCAAACATTAATATGCCTGCGCCCAAACCTTCGGGCGTCGTTTATGTCGTACATAAACAGGTCTATTTTATATCCCCTTATTGCCCCGCCAACATCGGCGGCTATGGCAAAGCCGTATCCTTCTACGTACAGCCTTGTGCCTAAGGGGATAAGGTTCCTATCTACGGCTACTACACCGTGCTGTACCCGCATACCGGAAGCGGTTATGCCATACCATGGGTCCCATGGGTGCCGTCCCGTGCAGCTAAAGCCGGATGTATAGGCTGTTGCTTCCATTCTTAGGTGGCGTACATAGTGAAAATCCGGGGCGGTAACATCTGTTAGCGCGCCCAGTGGGGCAGTGCCTATATCTATGATTGCGGGAACCGGTTCGGACACGGTGGTGGAGTTTATTATTTCGCGGTTTTGCTCTTCCCCGCCTATAATTATTACGGCACTTGTAACAGAATGCTTGCCTTCGGCGCCGGCTTGGCGCATGTGGCTTCTGCCTTCACGTACTGCACTTGTGTGGTTTTCAATTATTTCGTAGGGGATATAAGCATATTCTGTATAGAAGCGGCTGTCCCAGGTTAAGAAGTTTATTGTCTCGTTATGTTCCACGTATCTGGTTAGGTCCCCTCCGTATAGCAATGTAAGGTTATGCTCGAATTGCTGCTGGACTAAAACCTGTCCCACTGTTGTGCCGGGCAAAACCACATGTGCACTTGGCGGGCCGTTATCTATTCGTACTTCGAAGCCTACTTCCCGGGAAATAATCAGCTGCATACCTTCCCATATCCGAGATTCGTTTGAATGGTTGGTACGGTCAAGCGGGTTTAGCTGGATACCTATTTCAAGCAGCAAATCGGATACCGCTCCCGCATTCGTAAAGTGGCTATGTACTACATCCCGGTCATATACCGTTACCTCTAACATTGACCCATTGCCTGCAAAAAAATGATGAGCAGTAGGGGGAATAACAAAGGTTATGACTAAGAGAAATACAACAGCACAAACAAGAGTTCTTACTGCCTTTATAATTTTCATTTCAACCTCCATAATTGGCTTTCCACATAGCCGGGAAACAGCGTGTTTTCGCGGCTTTTGTATTTGATTACATAACAAAAGGATGTGAAATATTCACATCCTCTAAGCTACTGTTACTAAAGTTTAACATTTGCTTAATAAATTTGCAATAGTTTTTTAACGCAAATTAACAATAGACATGACAATTTTGCCTATCATTTCCCATTGTTGTCGACTTATACCAGCGCAATATTGCGCGGGAAACCTGTGTTTAAGCGGGTTTTACAGTTTGAAGGGTGGGCGAATTATGCCAGTTTCTGTTATAAAGCCGGTTATATAGTCAGCAGGGGTTATGTCGAAGGATGGGTTGTATACTTTTATGCCTTCGGGGGCCATGGGCTGGGTGTACCATAGGTGGGTAATTTCTGTGGAATCGCGTTCTTCTATAATTATTTCCCTTCCGGATTTTGTGGCAATGTCTATGGTGGAAAGGGGTGCGCATACATAGAAAGGTATCCTAAAGTTTTTGGCAAGAACCGCTACGCCGTAGGTGCCTATTTTATTGGCGGTATCGCCGTTTGCGGCTACCCGGTCGCAGCCTACAAATACGGCATCTATTAGGCCCTTGGACATTACAGTTGCGGCCATGTTGTCGCATATTAGGGTTACATTTATGTTGGCCTGGTGCAGTTCGAAGGCGGTTAGCCTTGCCCCTTGCAGTACCGGCCGGGTTTCGTCTGCATATACCCGTAGGTTTATGCCCTGCTCGTGGGCGATATATATGGGGGCTAGGGCTGTGCCGTACTTTGTGGCAGCTAGGGCACCGGCGTTGCAGTGGGTTAGTATTCCCATGTTTTGCTTTAGCAGGGCCGCGCCGTGCCGGCCTATGCTGCGGCAGATTTCCGTGTCGTCTGATATTAGGATTTCGGCAGCTTTGTGCAGGGCGGTTACTATTTCTGGGATGGGGTTTTGCTTGTGTTGTTCATAGCATATGGCCATTTGGTTTAAGGCCCAATCCAGGTTTACTGCTGTTGGGCGGGCAGAGGATAGATAGGCCGATGCAGATTTGAATTCCTGGCCAAAGGCAGCATGTGATTGGGCAGTGAAGTTTTTCATATGGATGTATAGGCCCAGTGCCGCCGTTACGCCTATGGCCGGTGCGCCGCGGACTTGCAGGTCTTTTATTGCTGCCCATACTTGGGTTATGGTGGTTAGGTTTACGTATTTTACGGTTTGGGGGAGTTGGGTCTGGTCTAGGATTACTACTGCGGGTTGGGTGTTGTCTAGATATAGGGTTTGGGGTGGTTGCATGTTGGCATCTCCTTTTGTGTCATACAATTTTCACATGACGGCATTATATATGCTATGATGCTTGACGAGAATGGCAAATAGTAAATTTAAGGAGAGGGACATATGGGCATATTTGGATTTGGAAAGAAAAAGAATGAATGTATTATTTCATCTGATTCGCCCCTGGCTAACATGACCGCACAGGTTATTGTTGAAAACAATTGCAGTTATCTATACCTATCCCAAACCAATACAGCCGGAGAAGGGCCTGCCGCAAGCATAATTGCATCTTGCTGGATAAAAAATCACGTAAACGTGCCGGATACCTATTCACCCGATAGTGACATGAAACGGGGCTTGCAGCCTAAGATTCCAACAATGTATTGCGGGTTTCAAGAGGATTTAAGCCCGTTTAAGGCAAACCAGCTTGAAATTGTGTGGGGGAAGGAAGGGGTTATTGCTTATCTTTATGACAGTGGCGAGCTAATTTGTGTGATACCGTACTGGGCTAACCAGGATTTTAACGGCTATTCCAAATATTCAAGCACAGACCGGTTTCCGACTATCCCGTTTCCACTAGGCAATCCCGAGTCAAATACATTATTTAAGAGAGCAGAAGAAGCAAGGGATTTTTGGAAACAAGATTTCTCGTTGTTATGGGGGAGTTATCAAGATGCTTACTTATCCGAACTTGAGGGCAAATATGGTAAACACGTGAAATATTACGCTATCGACGGGGGCAATTTCCCGCCTAAGGCACTTGTTACCTTTGAAAAAGATGATTTGAAATATGCATTTACTGTTGGTGTTGGGCTTTTTCCTCAGCCTAATGCAGATATGTACTTCCAGGATTATCAGGTCTATGAATGCATAGAACTTGGATTTTGTTACCAGGTGAATTATGCCTTTGATGAAACAGCGGTGCTTTCGCAGATATCTTCTATTGCCGCTATACCTTGGGAATGTAATGTTTGTTTAGGGCACCGGCATACAACAAACTTGCAGGTGGATACTATGCACGATTTTGCGGTAATGATTTCGGATATGGATGTACGTGTTGCGGAATCACAGTTTCTTAAAGAGCGGAATGTGAACTTGCTTTGGCTTATGCCTATTGGGAAGGAAGTTTATAAGAAGCTTATAGCTGAGCCGCCGGATTACAGTTATGTGGATGCCAGAATTGCAAAGTCTGATATTGTTTTGCGGGGTTTATAAAGACGTTGAAAATCTGGTTTTGATGATACCGACAAAGGCTTCTTTCGGTTTTGTCAATAATGATAAACCTTTTCCGGTTTTGATGATACCGATAAAAGCGGTTGTGCGCTTAGCCCCCCTTCTTTAGAAGGCAGCGGGGGTTGAGGTTTGCACAACTTGTAAACAACCCCCGGCCCTGCGGGCCACCTCCTTCTGAAGAAGGGGGCTAAGTCTTGGCAAGTTGAGCCTTCTTCTAAAGACTGGGGCCTGTTATGCTGTTTAGCAGCTGTGTCCCTTTATCCAGCGTTTCGGCTAAACTGCGGCTTTCATCTGCACGCTGCCCTACAAACTCCCTTTCAAGCCTGCGTCCAAACTCCATCAACTGCTTATCCTCGTCGGATAATTCATCTGCGCCTATTACAGAGGCCAGCGCCCTGGCATCGCCTACCTTGGCATAGCCGGCAAACAGGTGGTTGGCAAGTTTTGGGTGGTCATCTCTGGTGCGGCCTGGGCCTATGCCGTCTTTCATTAGCCTGGAAAGGGATGGCAGTATGTTTATTGGGGGGTATATGCCGCGCATATGCAGGCTTCTGTCCAGTACTATCTGGCCTTCGGTTATGTAGCCGGTTAGGTCTGCTATGGGATGGGTGATATCGTCGCTTGGCATGGTTAGTATTGGGATTTGTGTTAGGCTGCCCCTGCCGTGTTTTAACAAGCCCGCCCGTTCGTATATGCTGGCCAGGTCGGAATAAAGATAGCCCGGGTAGCCTTTGCGGCTGGGGATTTCCCCCCGGGTTGAAGAAATTTCCCGTAGGGCTTCAGCATATGCAGTCATGTCTGTTAGGATTGCCAGCACGTGCATTCCTTTGTCAAATGCAAGGTATTCTGCGGCGGTTAGGGCCGAGCGTGGGGTGATTATCCGCTCTACTGCCGGGTCGCTTGCCAGGTTCAGAAACATCACCACACGGCCTATCGCGCCGCTTTCTTCAAAGGAACGGCGAAAATATTCCGCAACATCGTATTTCACGCCCATTGCCGCAAATACTACCGCGAAATTGTCATGATTTTCATTGGAATACGCAATATTAGCCTGCCTGGCAATTTGCGCCGCCAGCCTGTCGTGAGGGAGGCCGTCCCCGGAAAAAATGGGCAGCTTTTGCCCGCGAATTAACGTGGCAAGGCCATCTATTGCCGATATGCCTGTTTGTATGTAGTCCTTTGGGTAAGCGCGAAGTACCGGGTTAATGGCCCGGACGTTTACTTGCCGCTTCTTGCCGTATACGGGGCCCAGGCCGTCTATTGGGCTGCCCAGCCCGTTAAATATCCGGCCCAGCATTTCCTCGGATACAGAAAGTTCCATTGGCCGCCCGGTGAATACCGTGCGGGTGTTGGTTAAAGACAAATCAGCCGTGCCATCAAATACCAAAACTACGGCCCGGTCTTCTTCAATTTGTACCACACGGCCTGTCTTTCTGTGGCCCGGTGGGATTGTTATTTCTACTATTTCGTCATAAGCCGGGGCGTGTACGCCTTCTAATATTACCAGGCTGCCATTTATTTCTTTCAAACCCATATATATTGTGTTCATATTTATTGCCCCTTTCCGGGTGCTTTTACCACGCTACTGGTATAATATACACACGGACAGCCGTGGCGTGTTCCAATTAGTCGTTTCGATTTCAAATGGACTGATACCGATTCCAAATTTAAACCTATCTGACAGAGCGGCTGCGGGAAACGCGGAGCAAGCGCTTTCCCGCGCTTAGCCGCGATAGGCAGATAGGATTTAAATTGGAATCGGTATGAGCGCGAGCCGATTCTGCGAACGCTTCTATGCAGAATCAGCCACAGAGGGCGACCAATTTCAAGCGAAACGACAACAAAGCAAAAGGTGATGACGTATGAAGACTTTGGTAATAGCAGAAAAACCATCCGTAGCCCGGGATATAGCCCGGGTACTAAAATGTACAAACCGCGGCGACGGGTTCTTATACGGGGATGACTATGTGGTGTCGTGGGCCATTGGCCACCTTGTAACGCTTCAAGAGCCGGAAGACTACAATCCCGCCCTAAAACGCTGGCAAAAGGCAGACCTACCCATAATGCCGCCTACTATGGGCCTAAAACCAATCCCAAGAACCGAAAAACAGCTTAAAATCTTAAAAAAACTAATGAACTCCCGGGAAACCACCCAGATAATATGCGCTACAGACAGCGGCCGTGAGGGGGAGTTGATTTTCAGATACATATACCAATGGGCCAATTGCAAAAAGCCGGTAAAGCGCCTATGGATAAGCAGCCTAACAGACGCCGCAATAACAGACGGCCTGTCCAAGATGCGTGACAGCCGGGAATACGACAATTTATATGCCTCTGCCCGCTGCCGCGCCGAAGCGGACTGGCTGGTGGGCATGAACGCCACCCGGGCCTTTACCCTAAAAAACGGCGAACTGCTGCCGGTAGGCCGGGTACAAACCCCTACCTTAGCCATATTGGTTGACCGTCAAAAGGAAATCACGGCATTTGTGCCCAAGGATTATTGGGAGGTACAGGCCACATTTCTAGCGGAACCCAGCGATACCCCCGCCGAAGCCCAAAGCCAATACACCGGCATATGGGTTTCAAATAAAGGCGAGCAAAAAATAGATAAAAAAGAAACAGCCGAGGCTATAGCCGCCAAAACTCAAGGCCAACCCGGCACCGTAGAAAGCGTAAAAACCGAAGAAAAACGCCAGCCCCCGCCCCAACTTTTCGACCTGACGGAATTGCAGCGGGAATGCAACCGCAAGCTAAATTTATCGGCACAAGAAACCCTGTCCATAGCCCAAGCCCTATACGAAAAGCACAAGCTGATAACCTATCCCCGCACAGACAGCCGCTACCTAAGCCGGGATATAGAGCCAAAGCTGCGTACTATAATCGAATCCATACAAGACCCGCAATATGTAAGCTTTGCCGCCCATCTGCTAAGCCTGCCAAAACTGCCAATCACCACACGCATAGTAAACGACGCCAAAGTAACCGACCATCACGCGATAATTCCAACCGGCCGCAGCAAGCCCCTAACTGGCCTAACCGCAAACGAGCGGGCGGTTTACGACAGGATACTCCGCAATTTTTTAGCGGTATTTTATCCGGCATATGTTTATCATATAACCACCGTAATAACCGCAGTTTTAGAAGAACACTTTGAAACCAAAGGACGTATGGACAAAACCCCCGGCTGGACGGCCCTGTATGCCCATGAAAAAACGGCGGCACAAAAACAGGCTCCCGCAAAAAAGCCACCGTCTCCCCTGGATATGGAGCAAAGCCCCAACACAAAGCAGCAATCAAAAGACGAAGAAACCCCTACCCTGCCCCAGCTTTCCAAAAACACACCGGTAGCCGCAATAGAAACCACAGTCCTGCAAAAAAAGACCCAACCTCCAAAGCCCTACACCGAAGCCACCTTGCTGTCGGCAATGGAACACGCAGGCCGCTTCGTAGACGACGATGCCCTAAAAGAAGCCCTAAAAGCCTCCGGCCTAGGCACCCCCGCTACCCGTGCGGCCATAATTGAAAAGCTAATTTCCTCCGGTTATGTAGAGCGCAACAAAAAAAACCTAGTCCCCACTATGAAGGCAATAGGCTTAATAGATATGTCCCCGCCCGAGTTACGCTCCCCGGAAACCACCGGCAAATGGGAGCGGGGCCTACAGCGCATAGCCGGCGGCGAACTGGATGATATTCGGTTTATGGATAGTATTAAAAGGTATGTGCAATATCTGATTGAATGGGCCGGATAAAGTCAAAGCGCTGTTGCTAACACGTAGGGAAATGATATATAGTATAAGGAAAATATTCGACATGAAAGGACAGTGATTGTATGAAAACGATTAAGAGGCTTCTCGCATTCTTTGTTGCAATGGTTATGCCTACTATTATGCTTTCCGCCTGCGGTAACGGCGCCGCCGACAGCGTATTGCAAATAGGAATAATCCAGATAATAGAGCATCCCGCACTAGACGATGCGCGCATGGGTTTTATGTCCGCCATAGCAAGCCAGGGTTTTGAAGTAGAGTTCGACCACCAAAACGCCCAAGGGGATATTTCCGTAATGTCCACCATAGCCCAGCGGTTTTCTAACAATAACGTAGACCTTATACTGGCTATAGGCACCGGCGCCGCCCAGGCCGTGGCCGCCGAAACCGAAACAATCCCTATAGTTGGAACCGCAATAACAAACTACGTTGTGGCTGGGCTTGTTGATAGCAACGAGCGCCCCGGCTTTAACATCACCGGCGCCTCTGACTTTAAGCCCGTAGAAGCTCAAATAGCCATGATACCGGAGTTTGTACCCGAAATCCAAACCTTGGGGCTATTGTATTCCTCCAACGAGCCTAACTCCGTCTATCAAGCCGCGATTGCCAGGGCTGCCGCTTTGGCAATGGGCTGGGAAGTACGGGAGGGCACAGTAACTACTACAGTAGACGTGCATCAGGTAGCTACATCTGTGGCGCAGCATGTAGATGCTATATATATCCCAACAGATAACACCTTCGCCAGTTCCATGAGCGTAGTAGCCCAGATAAGCATAGATACCGGAACGCCGGTTTTCGCGGCAGAAGCCAACATGACCATGGGCGGCGGTGTGGCTACATTAAGCTTTAGCTATTACGACGTTGGATACGAATCCGGAATAATGGCGGGAATAATACTAAGAGGCGAATCCGAACCGGCCGAATTGCCTATCCGCTGGTCATCTAATTTCTTTTATGTAGTTAACGGTGAAATGGCGGAGGCCTTGGGTATAACTATACCGGAGCGTTTTCTTGAGTATATAAGGTAAAGGTCAAAGCCGCTTTTTTACCAACGAAAGGATTTGAATCCAATGCTTTTAATCCTCCAAAGTGCCGTGTCTCTGGGGCTTATATGGTCGCTTTTAACCCTTGGGGTGCATCTTACTTTTCGGGTGTTGGAAATGCCGGACCTTACGGTTGAAGGCTCTATAATACTTGGGGCGGCTACAACCGCAAGCCTGATTTATGCCGGGTTTAACCCATTTCTTGCCACGGCCCTTGCCATGTGTATCGGCTGTGTTGCGGGGCTTGTTACGGGGATACTTCATACCAAGTTTAAAATCCCGCCAATTCTTGCCGGGATTCTTACAATGATTGGCTCTTACTCTGTGGTTATTCGCATTATGGGTATGCGTTCTAATGTCCCGCTTTTGCGTATGGCTACTGTTTACACTTTTCTTATGGACATGGGGCTTTCTAACCGCAATGCCGTTATTGTTTTTGGGCTTATATTTGTTGCGGTATTTGGCTCGCTTTTATATTGCTTTTATGGCACGGAAATTGGCGCGGCCCTTAGGGCAACCGGGAATAACCGGCAGATGGTGAAGGCCCAGGGCGTAAATACCCATGCCATGATTATCCTTGGGCTAATGGTAGCCAACGGTTTTGTAGGCCTGACCGGTGCGCTGGTGGCACAGAACCAGGGCTTTGCTTCAGTAGATATGGGCGTTGGCACTATTGTTATTGGGCTTGCTTCGCTTATTATTGCGGAAGTGTTGTTTCCCGTGCGGCGGTTTTGGGTTAGGATGATTACGCTGGTTATCGGCTCTATAATTTACAGGCTAATTATTGCGCTGGTGCTGGAGATGGGCATGGCCCCCACGGATTTAAGGCTGTTTACGGCCCTTACCGTTGCCGTTGCACTAAGCCTGCCGCTGGTTCGAGGCAAACTTTCTAAGCGATTTGGAAAATCAAAAGAAAGGAGGGCCTCCTGATGCTTGTTGTGGAGAACCTGCACCTAACTTTTCACCCGGGAACGCCGGTGGAAAACCATGCCCTAAGAGGAGTGTGTCTTAGCCTTAACGCCGGGGATTTTGTTACGGTAATAGGCGGTAACGGCGCTGGGAAAAGCACGCTTCTTTCCGGCATTGCAGGCACCTACCCACCCGATACGGGCCGCGTAAACATAGACGGCACAGACGTTACCCACCTGCCGGAGCATAAGCGGGCAATATACCTAGGCCGCGTATTCCAAGACCCTATGCGGGGAACCGTTGCAAACATGAATATCGAAGAAAACCTGGCCCTAGCCTACCGCCGGGGTGCCAGGCGGGGTATACGCTGGTATATATCTTCCAAGGAGCGGAAGCTGTACCGGGAAAGGCTGGCTACACTGGAACTGGGGCTTGAAAACCGCATGGCCGATAAGGCAGGCCTGCTTTCCGGCGGGCAGCGCCAGGCCCTTACTTTGCTAATGGCCACCCTAAAAGAGCCGAAGCTGCTTCTGCTGGACGAACACACCGCCGCCCTGGACCCAAAAACCGCCCCAAAGGTACTGGAAATAGGCGATAGGATTATCTCGGAACATAATCTTACCACCATGATGGTAACACACAATATGCGGGATGCCATCCGCCACGGCAACCGGCTAATTATGATGAGCGCCGGTAATATAGTGCTTGACATATCCGGTGAAGAGAAGAAAAAGCTTACGGTAGAGGGGCTAATAGCTAAGTTTAGCCAGGCCAGTGGGGAGGAGTTTACCGGGGACCAGGCGCTGCTGGGTTAAGGACCTGTATTCAATAAGCACAACGCCGCCTGGAAACGCTGATTTTCTGCCACTCTTCGTTGTGCCCTCCTTGCTTGCCTTTATGGGCAAGCTGGGTAGAAACGTTTGCAGAATCAGCGAAAATTATTCCGTAACAATAGTAAAGCCGCGTTAACAGCCGACACACGTTGTTTAACATCGCCGGTAATCCTAAAAAATGGGATTTCCCGTGCGAGCAACTCGTCGGCTGTTTTTTTCTGGGATGCGGCCCGGGTTTTTATCCCTCGCCTGTCCCATGTATTATCATAGGGGATATCATCCTCGCACAGGAACGTGATATCGTAGCGCTGGCGGCAGCGGTCTGCCAGATTGGCCAGTTCGGGCAGCGCATGGCCATGGTAGTCCATATCGTCCTCATAAACCATTACCAGCACCTTGTCCATTTCCGAAAGTGCGGTATCTATCACAAATTTATGCCCCAGGTGGAAAGGTGCGTATTTACCAAGGGTTAGCCCGGTTTCATGCACTGCTTACTCCCCCGCTGCTATATGACTGGGTTGTTTTATACCATACATAAATTCCATAAACGGAATTAACGAGATACGCACTCCACATAACCAGCATTGTAACGGCATAGGGGTTGCCGTCTGCAAGCAGGTATACCCACATTACAATAGAAACAATGTTAACCGCAAAGTACAAAAACCAAAATTCACGCAGCCGGCGCAGCATAAGAACAGCGGCAATATAAGAGGCTGTATTCAACTTCGAAATGACGCATTTGCGTAGTTGAGTATTGATTCCCACAATTCCCAAAAAATAGCAGTTTAAATTTACGCCTATCAGCCATACTAATCCTGAAAACATAGGATTGGAGAGTATGCCCATATGCGCAAGTTTCTTTTCGAACTATTTCGCTATAAAATCCCCAAAATACTAAAGCCGGGCAGGCGCTGGCGGGTGATGAACGCCACCATGGAGTGGAAAGCCCGCTGCCTGTTAATCATCATAGCCGTTATGGTGGCCTTCCCCACGCTGCCGGTCTATGCTGCCGATAACCCGCCGGCCCCGGCAAGTACCGCACCTGGGGATATTAACGATGCGGAAGTTTTCTTCCGCCGGGAAAAAGAGGTATTGGTACCCATAGTCATGTACCACTTGGTAACGGAAAAAGACCGCTACGTAGGCAAATACGGTATCCGCCCGTCGGAGTTGGAAGAGGATTTGAAATACCTAAAAGAAAAAGGCTACAACACAATATTATTGAAAGACCTAATAAACTTTGTAGAAAAAGGCAAGCGCCTGCCCAATAACCCAATAATACTAACCTTCGACGACGGAAACTCCAGCGATTACAACTACCTGTTCCCGCTGCTTAAGGAATACGATATGAAGGCAGTAATATCCATAATAGGCAAGGCTGTAGACCAAAATACCCAGGAACATGCAAAGTACCCCGCAGGCAAATATCCAAACCTAACCTGGGCCCAGGTAAAGGAAATGCATGACAAGGGCATAGTAGAAGTTCAAAGCCATGGTTACAATGTCCACGGCCCGGCCGGCAGCGGCAAGCTAAAACGTGAATCTCCAGAGGCATATCACCAGCGGCTTCTTGCCGACCTTACAAAGCTGCAAGACTGCTGCCAGGAACATTTAGGGGAAAAGCCCACAACGTTTTGCTATCCCCTTGGGATAATAAGTAAGGGTAGCAATGCCGTGCTTGAGGAGATGGGATTTAAGGCAAGTTTATCTTGCCAGGAGGGCATTAATATTATAGTACATGGAGAAAAAGAATGCTTGTTTAAGCTAAAAAGAACTAACCGCCCAAGCGGGAAGTCTATTGAGAAGGTGCTTGACGAGATATGGAAAGATGCAAAGAAACGCGGTGTTGGCGAGGACAAAATTAAAGAATGATTATAATCAAGAATTACTTTGCACTTTTCTCTTAAAGGGTATACAATGGCCTCGGCTTGAACTTTGGCCATATCAAACCCGAGAGAGGAGTTGGTAGAATTGACGAATAAAGGGTGGTTTTTGTCCTAACCCTAAAAGGACAGTTACAGGAGGGGTTTTTCCCCCTCCTGTTTTTGCATATGTGGAATCAAATTTGTGGTTTGTGGTCGGTAATTTTTTTGCCTACGGCAAAAACCGTAAATTTGATTCTGCATAGAAGCGTTGCAGAATCAAATTTACTAATTAATTGAAAGGAGAACAATGATGACAATATGGAACATACATCTTAATAACCCATCGGCAGGAATTATGAGGAGGATATTTCGATTTGAAATACGTAAACGCAAAAGACGTTCTCCCGCCCGAAATACTGTCTGAAGTGCAAAAGTATACAACTGGCGCGCTGATTTATGTACCCAAAACCGATAAAATCGGCTGGGGCCAGTTAAGCGGTGCGCGTGCAGAAGTATTATTACGCAACCAAAATATCATGACAGAATATCAAAAGGGTGCGTCTATATATGAGTTAATGAAGCAGTACTGCCTTTCGGAGGCCAGTATCCGCAAAATAGTATACAGTAGGAAAGTTGAATTAAATGCATAAAAGCGTATCTGCGGGACTGCGTGTTCCTAGGATACGCTTTTCCTATTTTGTAGGTGTAATATGGTGCCGGGTTGTGTTATTCACAGTGGACGTTTAAAATTAAATCTCACAAAAATAAGAAAGGTTGATACATATGGAATTATGGCTGCTATACGCTGCCGGCTCGGCGGCATTTGCGGGGTTAACAACAGTACTTGCAAAAATCGGCGTAAAAGACGTAGATTCCCACCTAGCAACGGCCATACGCACTATGGTTGTGGTGGTTTTTGCTTGGATGATTGTTTTTTATGCAGGCTCCCAGGGCGGCATTAGGCATATCGACGGCATAACATGGCTGTTTCTTATATTGTCCGGCCTTGCAACAGGCGGGGCTTGGCTGTGCCGGTTTCGTGCGCTCAAACTTGGAAATGTTAACAAAGTAACACCAATAACAAAAACAAGTACATTGTTAACAATGACTTTGGCATTTATCATCTTGAGGGAGCCCCTTAGTTGGATTACGATAATCGGGATGATACTAATGGGCACAGGTACATGGCTGATGCTTGAATTAAAAAAGGGCACCAAGGCTAAGAATGAACCGGGTAGGGGCTGGGCTTTTTTTGCGGTAATGGCTGCCGTTTTTGCAAGCTTAGTTGCTATTTTTGGCAGCATAGGCGTTTCGGATATGGATGCCAACCTGTGGACGGCTATCAGAACCGTGATTGTGGCGCTTTTAAGCTGGCTTATGGTTTATTCAACCGGCGGGAAAAAGCAAGTTAAAAAAATTAGCGGCAAAAGTTGGATATTTCTGATACTGTCCGGGTTGGCAACAGGGATAAGCTGGATATTTTTCTATAATGCACTCCAGGTTGGAAATGCCAGCCTTGTTGTACCTATAGACCAGCTTAGCATTGTAATAACCATGGGCTTTGCCCGGTTGTTTTTGGGGGAGCGGTTTTCCAAGCAAAGCCTTATTGGGCTTGGGGTTTTAACCGCCGGTATTCTTTTGCCGATTTTTGGTGTATGAAAACGATTTATTGGCACAGTACTACCGTTACATCATTAACATTAGTACCCGTTGGGCCTGTTATTATAAGGCTATCTACTGCGGCAAGGCCGTTATATGCGTCGTTGTTTGCAAGTATATTGTCTATGTTTAGGCCTTTTTCCCGTAACATTGCTATGGTTTCCCCTGTTACAATGCCCCCGGCGGCGTCTGTTGGGCCGTCGGTACCGTCGGACCCTAGTGAGAATATTAATATGTTCTCTAGTCCCGCGATTCCCTTAGCGGCGGCGAGGGCGATTTCTTGATTACGGCCGCCTTTGCCGCTGCCTTTTAGGGTTACTACTGTTTCGCCGCCGGCTATAATTGCGCAGGGTTTGTTAAAGGAACTGCGGTTTTGACTTGTATCTGCGGCTATGGAAGAGAGGAAACGGCCGGCTTCAGCGGCTTCGCAGTTCATGGTTGTGGTTAGGATTACTGGTGTATACCCCAATGCAGAGGCAGTTTTTGCGGCAGATTCCGTAAGGGTGCGCACGCTTCCTGTTATTTCGGTTATTACGTTGTTTATTTCTTTTGGTGTTTCCTGTGTTAAGTATTTTTGCAGAGTATCCGATAGCTTTAACTTATATTTTTCGGCTACCTTGGCCGCGTCTTCTATTGTGGAATAATCCGGCACTGCGGGGCCGGAGGCTATGGAATCCAGCCTGTCTCCTAAAACATCGGAAAGAATAATGGCGAAGACTTTTGCGGGCTCGGCCAGTTTGGCAAACCTTCCGGCCTTTACTGCGGAGAAGCGTTTGCGTATCATGTTCATTTCCACAATGTCTGCGCCGCTTGCTAGAAGCTGGTTTGTTACGTCTTGGATATCTTCCAGATTTATGCCGTCCATAGGCTTTTCGAATAGAGCAGAGCCGCCGCCGGATACTAAGAAAATCAGATCGTCATCCTTGGTTAGGGTCTTTGCCAGTTCTATGCATTTTCCGGTAGCTGTTATTGTGTTTTCGTCTGATACCGGGTGCCCTGCTTCGTAGATTTCAAAGCCCGATAGCGGGCCGCCAGAATGGTCATACTTTGTAACTATTATGCCCTTTATAATCCGCTTACCTAGGTAATCGGCAGCGGCTTTGGCCATTGTCCACGCTGCTTTGCCTATTGCTATTACATATATGTTTCCGCTGAAACTATGGTTTTTTAGTGCGTCTTGAACCGCAATCTGGGGCATGTTTTCGGCTATGATGTTTTTAATCATTGCTTGTGCGTCGTCATAAATTTTTTTCATGATATCACCCTTTTATTTTCTTTGGTATGCTGCTTTCGCAGGGTACACGTACTTGGCATTTTCCGCATCCATACCGAGGTTTATGTTTTTCCCTTGTCTTGTCCAAAAAGCCGCTGCAAAGCGCCGAATCCTTGCCGCCTTTAGATATGGCCCCGGCGGGGCAGCGGCCTATACATGCGCCACACATGGTACAGTATTCGTAGATTGCGCTGTATTCCTTGGTATCTTTGGGCAAGTCAAGTTCTGTTATTATGCTTCCCAGTCTTCCACTCATTCCCTTTTTTGTAATAATCCCTTTAGAGAGGCCGAAAGTCCCCAACCCGCAGGCATATGCAACATGCCGTTCAGACCAGTTGGATGTAAAACCATTACCGTCCAAACCTGTTTTATATCGCGGGTCAGCGGTAGGGACAATGGATTTATAGCCCCCTTCCGATATTGTTTCCGCCAGATACATCAACAGCTGGCCAAGCAGAAGCTGCCCTTCGTATCTGCTATGCAGCCATTCGTCGGCAGGCCAGCGGTTGTTTGGGGCGTTGGCGGTTTTAATTTTTTCGGTATAGGGGAGAAAGAAGGCTATGACGGTCTTTGCAGTTGGAAGCCACTGACGGGGGCTTAAAAAGTGGCTGCCAATTACATCATGGGATTTATATTCGGCATAAAGTTCGTCGTCTACTATGCCAAATGAGAATATGGGAGCGTCGTATATCCTCATACCTACGCATCCAGGGTGCAGTGCGGTTTCTTCGGAAATATAATTACCCGCTGAGTTAATTAAGTATTTTTCGGTTACATTAATTATATCCTCTTTGTTCATGTAAACCTCCGCTGATTTGAAACTATGGACTTTATAGATTATAGCAAGAATTAATTCATATGTAACAGTGCATTTTAGCGAATGCAGTTTTTTTGTGTTAGAATAAAGTGTATGAATCAAAACATGGAGGCAATATATTGATTAATGTACTGAACCTGGTAAAACACTATGGCGGCCAGCCAGTATTATCCGATGTAACCTTTGATGTGGCACCCCAGGAGATTTTCGCGTTACTTGGCCCATCAGGCGCGGGGAAAACCACAATAATTAATATCCTAACCCAGCAGCTAACCCCAGACGGCGGCACGGCAAAAGTAGCCGTTACACCGCGCCAGGTAGGGCTGATGCTGGATGCGGGAGGGCTGTATCCTCATTTAAACTGCCTGGAAAATCTTAATTTGTATGCAAGAATCTACGGCCTGCCTATATCCAGAAGCATGGAAGTATTGCAAAGTGTAGGGCTGGAAGAATCCGCAAAAAAAGTGGTTTCCGAACTCTCGAGAGGAATGGGCCAACGGCTGGCTTTGGCAAGGGCTATATTGTATTCGCCAAAACTGCTGATTTTGGACGAGCCTACCAGCGCCCTTGACCCGGGCACCGCTAGGGGCATTTGCAAACTGCTGCAAAAGCTGCGGGATGACGGCACAACTATCTTCTTAACCACCCACAATATGGACGAAGCCCTTAAACTATGCGACCGGGTGGCTTTGCTTCATAAGGGCGAGATTGTGGTACAGGGCTCGCCGGTTGACTTATGCAAGCAGCATAACGCACTTCGTACCGTTCCGGATTTGGAAGCGGTATTCTTGCAATTAACGGGGGTGGAGTTATGAAAAATACTAAAGCCATCTTTTTCAAGCAATTTAAAAGCCTTCTAAGAAACCCGGGGATGATAGTTCAGGCGGCTCTTTTCTTGATTTTGGTTATAATAATGACCTTCCTTATTGGGGGGTACGAAGGTACGGATTGCGAATCTTGCATACCCGCATATGTATGTGTTTACTGCTTAGATGACAATGCCTATTCCAACACACCTGACCCGTCATTGGCAGGGCTGTTTACTGTTATGTTTGTGGGCTTTGCGCTGGTTGGCTCTGCCGCTGCCCTGGTAATAGAGGATAAAACCACAAAAAACCTTCGCTTTATGGCTATGGCGGATGTTAAGCCCTGGCAGTACCTTGCCGGAACGGTTGTAAGTATGTTTATACTCTCTTTTGGGATACTTATGCTGTACGCACTGGTTGGGCGATATCTTGGCGTGCAGATGCTGTGGTTTATGGCTGCTACCGGGTTGGGGGCGTTGGTTTCCATATTGCTGGGGCTGGTTGTTGGCCTGTCCAAGGTTCCTAGTTTGGCAACACTGTTTAGCTTGGTTTTAGGGCTTGGGCCTATGCTGTCTGGCTTTAATGAAGCCCTTGCCCAAGTACTGCGTTTTACCTATACCCAGCAGGTAAACTTGGCGGTTAGCAACCTTGATGGCAACTTGACAACCAATTTCTTGATTATTGGGGCTAATGGGGCTGTGATACTTTTGATATTCATATGGATGCATCGCAAGGGTGTATTACGAAGCTAGCGCCTGTACTACAACCGTAGTCGCTTTTATCGGTATCATCAAAACCGGAATGAAACCCCATGCCTAATATTTCCTATGAGGGCAGGTTTCGCATGGGTCGTTTTCATGCAAAACACCGCACTTGCATCTAATATGCTTAACCAGCTTATGCCCAAGCCATGTAAGCAAAGCTACCGGTACTATCACCATCGTAAGCACTAAAATATCGCCCATAATATGGTCAACAAGCCCATGGGAATGGGCGTACGCCCCATAATGATGGCAGCAGTGGCCATGTGAATGCCCACCATGGCCAAAGAAACGTTCCGCAAATGGAAACACTATGTACATTGGAATCAGCGCGGCTATAATATGGGTAAACAGGCATATAATATACCCTATGCCTATGCCCTGGAACAGCCGCTTTGTCTTTGTTGAGCGCTTGGTTTTCATAATATCATCCCTATCTGCTTTTTAGGCGTTTCGACTTGAAATGGGCTGAAGCAAGCCGGAAAATGCAACGCATCAATGCATTTTTCGGCGCAGTATGAAGCCTAATTTCAAACGAAATCGCTATAGAATAAACGAAACCACGGTTGTATAGGCGTTTCGATTTGAAATGGGCTGAAGCAAGCCGGAAAATGCAACGCTTCAATGCATTTTCCGGCGCAGCCTGAAGCCCAATTTCAAACGAAATCGCAATAGCGAAACGGAAGCACTCTATTTATATGATAATCATATGGGTTTTTATGAAAAAAGCCTGGGACCGGTTGAAGAACCGGCTCCAGGCTTTTTATATAGCAATTCACCTTTAAATCGATCTCGCCTGTCGCCAAAAACACGTTGAAGCGTTCGCGATTTTCGGCTCGGGCGAGACCGTTTAAAGGGGGAATTGCTATAGTAGGTGGGTATCTGGTTATAGCATTTATTCGTCCTCTCGGATTTGCACATTGACTTTGCCTAACTGGGATAACTTCTTTCTGCTATGCCTTACAAAGCCCCTTATAAAGTTCAGAACATACCCTTTATCATCTTCCGACAAGTTTGATACCAGCTGGGTTATTTTATGGGTTGTGATATCCGTAATAAGATTTGGAGGGTTTTTCTTTGTCTCACCGAAGAAATAACCCATATCAACTTGTAACACTTTTGCTATCCTATACAGCCTTGGGCCGCCGATACCCTTGTCTCCGCGCTCAAACTCGTTTACCACTGTCTGGGTTGTGTCTAGGGCATCACCAAAATCGCTGGTACTTATGCCCAACTCTTTACGGCGCTTCTTAATTTGGTGGCCTATTAACATGTTTAATAACGGCGTTGTTATGTCATTTCCTAAGTGGGGAAGAAAATCTATTACACTATCTTTAGTATATTCTATCCACCAGCGGTTATTTGTGGCTTCCAAGTCATCTATATGTCTGGAGATGGCTTTGCAATCCCCATGGAACAACGCTTTTCGTATTAATAGCATCGTTTTAAATGTATCATCGTCTTTTCTTTCCATAGCCATGTTAATGCATTGGTCAAAAGCCATTTGAATCCGCTGCAAATCAACTTTATCATAGTATTTTGCGTGCAGAAGCCTTGATGACAAATTATAGCATAGGTTGGTCTTTATCTGATTGTAGTTCTCGTCTTTACTAAAATCACCGTCAAGGACGTCGATAGCTTCATTCATAAGTTCTATTCCCGTGATGTAATCCCGGGTATACCCTATAATATTAGCCACAACATGTAACTCAAATATACCCCAGTCCATTGACTTTAACAGCTTGAACACCGGGTCGGCCATTTCATAGTAAATCTCGCCGACTGCATTGACTTCGTTGCACGCCTCTTTATGTACATGCCACGCATGAGATGCAAGGTCAAGCTGCATATCATACTCATTGTTGGACATGTACGCAGATAAGTTATCTAAAATCTCATCCAGTTTGGCACAGTTATTACCACGCTGTGTAATATACTGTGCAATAAAATAATCCTTATTGTACTCAACTTTTACCTTCTTTTTTGCTCTCATTTGTTTTCCCCCCAAAAAAAAGCTGTCTTGCTAAAATCTTAAACTACTATTTAGTGTAATGCAAGTGTAAGATTTTTGTAAGACAGTCTTTAAGTTGTTTAATATGTCATCATCTAGCTGTAAACCAGCCTTACTAAGGTGAACATAGCAGAATATTGTTTTTTCGTCAATTCATTTCCATTTTTTCGCTCGTTTACTAGATTTCTTCATTTGTGGAGTCCATATTACAAGTTAACCCTATTCTCCTTGTTTACCTGCCTGGCGCGGGCAAATGTCAGGCACTTTGCAGGTACACATTCAGTAACTGTGGACCCGGCTGCTATCAGTGCGCCTTCGCCAATTTCCATAGGGGCTACCAGGTTGGCATTACAGCCTATAAATGCACCGTCTGCTATAACCGTGCGGTGCTTCTTTTTCCCGTCGTAGTTTGCGGTTATTGCGCCGCAGCCGTAGTTTACATTACGGCCTACGTCGGCATCGCCTATATAGGCCAAATGTGCCATTTTAGTGCCGTCGCCAAGGTTGGCGTTTTTAACTTCCACGAAATTTCCAACCCTGCATTTTCTGCCTATTACCGCCCCCGGACGCAAGTACGCAAAGGGGCCTACCTGTGTTTCATCGCCTATTTTTGCGCCGGTTAGTACACTTTGGCGGATGGCTGAGGCCTTGCCGGCTGTGGTATCCAGCATATGAGTGTACGGGCCTATGGTTGCGCTTTCTTCTATTTTAGTGGTGCCTTCCAGTATGCAGCCGGGATAGATAACTACATTCGGCGCAATCTCTACCGTGTCGTCTATATATGTTGTGGCAGGGTCAAGCATACGCACACCGTTTTCCATATGTCGCAGGTTTATACGGTTTTGCATATGCCGCACTCCTTCGGCTAACTGAGCCTGGGTGTTTATGCCTGTAAATGTAGATATGTCATCTTTTGACTGGAATACATATACCTTATGCCCGGCGTCCTTCATTATTTTAGGCACATCTGTAAGGTAATACTCACCTTGGCTGTTGTTATTGGTCATTTTTGAAAGCCCTTCAAGCAGCGCCGCACCTTTGAATAGGTAGATACTGGTATTTGCCCAGCTGGTATGAGGGCTTTCGGGCTTAAGGTCCCGCGCTTCTACAATGGATTCGAATACGCCGTTTTCGCCTACATAAACACGGCCAAAATCCCCTGGGTTTTGCAGATAAACGGCGGCTACTATGCCGCTGCAATTTTTTGATTTGTAAAACTGAATAAACTCCCGAACAAAGCCCGAAGTTATCAGCGGCATATCACCGGCAATAATAAACACATCGTCTTCCGGCTTTATATGCCCCGCCGCAGCCTGAACCGCATGGCCTGTACCTAGGCGCTGGGCTTGCGTAGCATAGCCAAACCCTGGCAGGGCCGTGCGTATGCTGTCACTGTCGTTTGATACTACCAAGGTAATATCCGAAATTCCGGCCTCCTTGCAAGCACCGGTTACATATTGCACAAGTGGCCTCCCCAATATTGGGTGCATTACCTTTTGTGTGCTCGAACGCATTCTTGTGCCGTGGCCCGCAGCTAAAATTATGGCTTTCATGTTATACCTCCATGCTTATTATCATGTGAAATTATACTCATGCCGGATATGATTTGTCACGCTATCAAGCACTTTATGGGAGTTAATTTGCCCTGTTAATATACTATGCGCAAAAGTGGCGTTGGGTATGTATGCCGATTTGTGTAAAATTAGGCTTTTTTATGATATAATTCCTCTAGTGAAGTTAAAAAATAATAGAAAAAGGAAGGAAGCCATTCCCATGAGTTACGATTGTCTAATAATTGACGACGAACAAGAAATCGCATCCGGTGCGTGCGAGTATTTCAACCTGTTTGATGTAAGCACCCACTATGTAACAACAGTCAATGACGCACTTCTGTTTTTAAAAGAAAACACCGTACACCTAATACTATTGGATGTAAATCTATGCCAAAATTCCGGCATTGCACTATGCAAAACCTTACGGGGAACTTTGAATACCCCAATACTGTTTGTAAATGCACGCACCGGCAACAAGGATATGCTAATAGGCCTAACCATAGGGGACGACGATTATATTACAAAGCCCTATTCACTTTCTGTTTTGCTGACAAAGGTAAAAGTCATGCTAAAGCGGCATAACACGCATAAAAAAGAAGGCCGTTTGCAAATAGACGTCAAAGCAAGCCGCATACAGCTAGACGGCACTGTACTGAAGTTAAGCAGCTTGGAATACAAGCTGCTTAAGCACCTATACGATAACAAAGGCCGTGTAGTTGAAAAGTATGAACTATTCCGACAAGTCTGGGAAAGTAAATACAGTAGTACAAGCGATGGTACCCTACACGTACGAATCCGCCGGCTGCGGGACAAAATAGAAAAAGCAGACCCCAATGCCCAGTCCCTAATTAAAAACGTATGGGGTTATGGGTATGTATATGACGAGGAAAATGCCCGGTGACAGCGTATTGCACCAGCATTTGCAGGATTGTTGTATTCTTAATATTTGCCCTGTATAGCAAAATCAATGAGAAACAGTCCTGCCGAAAATGCGAACGCTTCTACGCATTTTCTCCTTCGGGCGACTGGCGAGACTGATTTCGAATTAATTCGCTTTATCCGGTTATCAACATCCTTTCATAAAAAAGGGGCTGTCTCGGCGAGACAGCCCCTTTTTGTAAAGGCACAAAATATACTTTAGAACAGTTTACCTGCACCAAAGCCCAAGAATGGGACTAAACATCCATGGGTTTGCCTTGCGATATTACCATACATAAACGGTAACTTCTTGACGCGCCCCGCTCCACAGTGTTACGGCATCAAAGTTCTCAATTACAAACCTGGCCGGTACCAGTACGCGGTTATTGCGCATTTCGGGTACGCCCATGCCATCAGGAAGGGGTACGCCCATTGGCAGCCTTAGCACCGTATCGCCTTTGTAAATATAGGCTGTACGGGTTGCGTTATCCCAGTGGGGGGTTGCGCCCAGTGCCTCTGAAATAATGCGTATGGGTACCATTGTGCGGTTTTGGCTGATAAAGGGTGCTGCGTCGCTGGTCATTGGCACGTTGTTATGATAATAACGCACTTGCCCGATTGTGAAGCGCAATAGCGGAACGGGACGCTCATAAAGCATTACACCAACAACGCCCGCCCCATCAAACTCAAAGTAGAAATGGGTACGGTTAGCGCCAAAGTGCCCCCGTATTACCTCATAATTGCCTGTTGCAGGGTCAAATCCAAAGCCTACAAGCATTATCAGCTGTTCGTCGCTTAAGTTTAAGTCGCCAACGTATACCCTAACTATGCTGTTGATGTTGCTGTCAGCCAATTCATGGATTTCTTCCGACAAGAACATTGTATTAAGCCCACCCCGTTGTACCATGTCGGCAACAAAACCCGCGGGCATTTCTACGTCGGAGGGGCTAATTGCGACCACAGCGCTGGTTTGGGCATTGGATGCGGTAAAGCGCGAGGCTCCCGGTGCAGGCGTGGCGCCTGGTGTAGGTGAAGGGGTTGGTGAAGGGGTAGCCCCCGGTGTGGGCGTAGGAGTTGGCGTGGGTGTTGCACCCGGCGGGGGGGTGGGAGTTGGTGAAACGCCCGGTGCCGGTGTAGGAGTTGGTGTTGGCAACGCGGTTCCGGCTGCTACAATGTTAAATGTTAATGTTGCCGTGTCATAAAGCTGGGCATTGCCGTACCTGACGGTAACGGTAGTCGTGCCTGCGGCGGTTGGGGTGCCGGTAACAGCACCGGTAGCAGCGTTTAGGGTAAGCCCGGAAGGCAAGGTTCCCGTGATGGTAAGCTGCGGTGCAGGTGTGAAATTTGTACCCGGGCTTCTTGTGATGCTTTGGTTGAAAGCTGTGCCTACTGCGCCGGTAAAGGTTTGGTTGTTAACTTGCGGTGCTGTGAAGGACCAATTGAGGTCGGTTGTCCCTCCGGGTTGATCCCAATTGGCCATCTCCACTAATTGAAGCCTATAAACACGTCCAGGCACAAGACCAGGCATCCCGGTGCTTATCATGCTATGCGCACCGGTAGCGGGGGCAACAAATGCGCCGAACGGGTATACTGTTGTGTCATTGTCATACATTGCAAGTGTGTGCCAACCGGGAGACATACCGCTTAAGTTAACGGTAAGCTGCCCCGTCCCGGTGTTTAACATGGCGTTAGCTGTTGGAGATGATTGAAATGAAGCAGCCGTAGCAGATAAAGGCATCAACATAAGGCATAAACACATTAATAAGGATAATACAAATTTAGTTTTATATGTTTTCACAGTTCATTTTCCTCTCTTTTGTTTACTTCATATTGCAGTCTCGTTTGAAACTAAACATCGCCTGCCTCAAATTCAGCGCAGAAGCATTCGCATAACCGGCTCATCCTAACTCATTTCAAGCCGAAACAACAAGATTATAGGCTTTAGCATAGTCATCAAATTAACCCCAGCTATCCCGCTTTGAGCCATAGCCGCCTTGGCGAAAAATGCCTACTCAAACAAACCACCTCCTATATAAGTGTTTGTTGTTGCATGTTTATTTATTCTGTTAATGACACTGGTATAGCGATTTTGTTTGAAATTGGGCTTCAGTCTGCGCCGGAAAATGCATTGAAGCGTTGCATTTTTCGGCTTGCTTCAGCCCATTTCAAATCAAAACGCCTATATGGCAATTTCTTGCTTGTTAGGCTTCTAAGTTCGGAAACATTCCTAATCCCCCAACGGCGCATACAACAACCAGCAAGCCGAGTATACTTGCATTATGCAACTATGTAAAGCTGTGCTAATAGGTATTGTATCGCACTCAGTACAAGATGAACTTACGATGCACCTGATTTCATACGGCTTGACCTTAGGATGATTATGTACTATGTTTGTATCAGAGTTGTAAACATACATATATGAGGAGACATGCATATGTCCTTGTCGGTTAAACGGAGCGCTTTTGTATCGGTGCTGTTTATTGTGGTTTCGTTTCTGGCTATTACGATATTTCAACAACAAATGTTTATACGTCGCACACAGTCCGCTATCAACGATTTTAATTACCGCTTCGGGCAGTACAGGGCTATTTATTATGCCGGCTTAAATGCAAATGAGGGGGATTCGCCCCAAGCCGAAGTTAACCAGCAGTTACGCGGCCTTCAATCCACAACATCGTTTTTGTCCTTTTTTAATATAGCCACTCTTTATATGAGGGGTCAGGAAAATTTGATTGACCCTTTTAATTACATACATCCTCCTTTTAATTTGGAACGGTTTTGGTTAGACACCGATATTATCGGATATTTATCTATCCCGGCCATTGGTTTAGAGTTGCCCGTTTTTTTAGGAACCAGCCCCCATAATCTTAACCGTGGGCTGGCACATCTTACCCATTCTTCATTCCCTGTTGGCGGGGAAAGTACTCACACGGTCATAGCCGGCCATAGGCATTTGCATAATGCGCGTGTTTTTAGAGGAATTGAATCACTTGATGTAGGAGATGAGATTCTGTTTACTAATTTTTATAGGACTTTGGTTTATGAAGTTGTAGGGTCCCAGATAATACACCCCAGCCAAACAGATGCACTTTTAATTCGCAGCAATATGGATTTGATTTCATTGGTAACACAGTATTCTGTAGGGTTTAACCGTAATAGGTACCGGATTGTGGTTACCGCCTCACGTGTGGGGTACTAATTCCTGGTTATTACAATCCAAAATGCTATAATGTATAAAAACTCACAAAGGGGGAACACAATGGCAACAATCAAAGAAAATCTGTCCCACGCCATGGAAGAAGCCAAGCGTTTGGGCGCAGACTACGCCGACATACGGCTAAAGGATATCCGCATGGAGTCCATCACCGTAGAAAACGGCGCATTATCAGCCGTAGTTACCAACCGCAGCGAGGGTTATGGCGTGCGGGTGTATGTAGACGGCGCAATGGGCTTTGCAGCCTCCAACGACATGGACAAGCTTATCGACACCGTAAATGAAGCCTATGCCACTGCTAAAGCCAGCCTGACACTGCAAGCACAAAAGGCCAAACTCTCCGCAAAGGAGCCGGCTACCGGCACATACGTCACGCCACTGGAAACTGACCCGTTTGCCGTGCCGCTGGCGGACAAGCTGAAATTGCTAATGGAATGCTTTGAAAAAATCAAAGCGGTACCCGGCGTGGGGCACAGCAGCCTAGGCCTGGATTTCCGCAAAGACAATGTTTTTTACGCGGACACAGACGGCAGCTTTATCGAGCAATATTTCTGCCAATGCACCGGCCAAATTAACGTACTAGCCAAAACAGAATCTGACAACCAGCGCCGCAGCTATATTAATGTAATCCGCGGCGGTTTTGAGACAATCTTAGACCTAAAGATGCCGGAAATTACCCAGCGCCTGGCAAATGAAGTCGTAGAACTTGTAAACGCCCCGGACTGCCCAAGCGGCGAATTTGACCTGGTTATAAACCCCAACCAACTATTCCTGCAAATCCACGAGAGCGTAGGCCACCCAACAGAACTTGACCGGGTACTGGGCAGCGAAGCCGCCTTTGCAGGCCGCAGCTTCATAGAGCCGGCCGACCTTACGAAGCCCCTAATTTTCGGCTCTAAGCACGTAACTCTGGTAGCGGATGCCACCTGCGAAAAGGGCCTTGGCACCTTCGCATACGACGACGAAGGCGTACCCGCCCAATGCGTAACCCTTGTGGACAAAGGCAAGTTTACCGCCTTCCAAACCTCCCGGGACAACGCACCCATAATAGGGCAAGCCAGCAGCGGGGCCGGGCTTTCGGACGGTTGGCGCAACCTACCAATCGTACGCATGACCAATATCAACCTACTGCCGGGAAGCGGCACCCCCAATGACCTGATTGCAGGTATAGAATACGGCTTCCTGCTGGACCAAAATAAAAGCTGGAGCATAGACGACTTACGTGTCAATTTCCAGTTCGCCTGCGAGGTAGCCTACGAAATCAAGGACGGCAAGCTAACGGGCCGCATTTTCAAAAACCCAATCTACGCAGGCAAAACCACGGAATTTTGGGGAAGTTGCGACGGCGTTGCCGGGCCGGAACATTACCAACTAATAGGCGTACCAAACTGCGGCAAGGGCCAGCCCATGCAGGTTATGCGGGTATCCCACGGCTCTGCGCCGTCCAGGTTTAGAAAAGTGAAAGTAGGTGTATCCGATGTTAAATAAAGACGATGCAAGGGCCATAATCAAGAAATTGGAGTCTTTCACAAAGCACTACACTGTTGTAAACATCGCAAGCAGCAACACGGGTACCACCCGCTTTGCAAACTCCGAAATCAGCCAAAACATCGCTATCAGCGACACCACCGTAAGCCTGACCCTGTACGACGGCAAAAAAGAAGCCACCACCTCAACCAATGTGTTAACAAATAATGGCCTGGAGTATTTAGTCAGGGATGCCGAAGCCATGCTTGCCCACGTACCCGAAGGGGAATACGAGGCCTTCAAAATGAACGACCAACCCGTAAAAGAACGGGAAAACACAGGTGAACTAGCCGCAAAATTCGACGTAAACGGCCGTGCCGCATATGTAAAAGAAGGAATGAACCACGTAGCCGAAGGCTTTACCGCAGCAGGGGCACTGGAACTTAAGCGCAGTGCCATTGCCGTAGGAGATTGCCACGGAACGTTCCGCTACGCCGAATATGACCAGGTAAGCTTTAACACGGTTTTAACCCATACCGACGGTACAGCCGGCGCCGGCGAATGCCACTCCTATACCGACGTTCCTGATGTTATAGGCGAATTTAAAAAGGCCCAAGCTACAGCCAAAGCCGCCATGGGCGCCGTAAGCCCGGAACTTGGCGCACACACGGTAGTACTTTCGCCTCTTGCCTTCGGTAACCTGGTAACATTCATGTGCTATACCATGGGCGCCGGCGCCGTGGATACAGGCATGAGTTTTGCCACAGGCAAACTGGGCCACAAATTCTTCGGCGATAATTTTACCTTGATAGACGATGTAAACTGCCCATGCCTAAGGCCGGTGTTTTTCGACTATGAAGGCACACCGCGCCAGAGCCTGACTTTAGTGGACAAGGGCGTTGTATCTTCATATTTATATGACAATAAATTAGCCGCAAAGCATAAAGCGGCCAACACCGGCCACGCCTTTACCAATAAAGGGCGGGGCGGCTTTGCGTCTAACTTACAGGTAATAGGCGGCGACAAGTCCCTGGATGAAATCATCGCCTCAACCAAGAAAGGCATATTTATCAACGAATTCCACTACACAAACTTTGTTAACCCCCGCAGCTTGCAGCTAACCGGCCTTACCCGCAATGGCACCTTCATAATCGAAGACGGCAAGCTTACCACTCCCATATCCACGGTACGCTTCACCGAAAGCCTGCTGGATGCCTTCAATTCCATAACCGCAATCTCCAAAGAGCGGACAAAAGTTGACGGAATGATGGGGCTGCTGCTGGTACCCGCGGCACGTATTGAAGGGTTCCACTTTACCAGTAAGCCTTAGAAGAAAACATTAAAACCTTGGGGCTTCGCCCCAAACCCCAGTCGCTTTTTGAAAAAAGCGAGGCAAAAAACTTTAACATTGGATGTATATATCCTAATTTTAAAGTTTTTGGTCAAGCTTTTTTCAAAAAGCTTGCGGGGTTTGGGGCAGCGCCCCAAGGTTTTTTTTGTTGAATAATTTGAACGATACTACTGCCTGGTATAGAAAAAACCAAACCAATGCAGGCCCAATTCCAATTCATCGCCTTGTATGGCAAATAATTGCCAATTCTCGATTATATTGCTGTCATCCATATGGATAAACAGGTTAAAATCATCGGCATACCATGTAAACTCTGCCATTTGCCCCGGTAAGCCCCGGGTGCCGGTGCCATCTGGGTTAAACACAAATGTCCACTGGGCGTCATCATTCCATGACCAGGTGCCTACCAACGGGTGGCCGGAAAGGTCTGTATCGTCAGGAATGACCGGAACATTCATGCCTCTTTCCGGCAGGTTTTGATAGTCAAACCCGGCAACCAGCAGATACTCTAAAAACAATGAGAATGTCCACATAGCGTCACCGATTTTGTTAGGCCAGGTTTCATTAATAAAATGGAAGTCATCAAATTCGGTATGCACAACAGATGCGCCAAAACCCGGGTACATAGACCATGTTGGAAAATCTTCGTAACCTTCTGCACCAAGCCTTGCAAGCCCAACAAGGGCCACAACCGTATGGCCGTCGTGTAAAAACGCTAATTGGTCGCTGGGCATTTCGGCAAGGGACGGGGCATTAATTAGCACTGTGCCGTAGGTGGCGTTTATCATTTCGGCAACTTCGCCAATCAGCAGCGTTACCTCATTTTCTATGGGCCGCCATCCCCCTTCCGTGTCTATTGCCCCTGCCCCAAAGAAGAAATACGGCCCTTCGAAAAGCACATCGGCGTTTATGTTAAGCACGATATTGTCCCTTTCGGCTGGGGAAAGCCTGTCTACATAATAATATGCGCCAATCAGCCCAATTTCCTCTGCGCCCATGAAAACGTATACTATGGTGAAATAGTTTTCCACATAGCGCAAACGATAAGCACTTTCTAAAAGCAGTGCCGTACCGGAGGCGTTATCGCTGGCACCCGGTACCATAATAGAGTCGTAATGGGCGGTTACAACAATTTTGCGTTGGCTTTGGCCGGGCACAGTTAATATGACGTTTTGGCTCATTGGCCTAAAATGGGTGTCTGGGTCAAGAAGTCCAAATACGTCTGCCATATCTAAACGGAAAGGTGCCGTTTCACGGGCCGCCGATTCCAGAAATTTTTCAAACATATCAACGAACATGCCCATATCTTCTGCTACCGTTATGCGGGCCTCTTCAAAAGATATGCCCCTGCGTTCGGCTGTCATGGCTATCCATTCGTTTTCCTGCTCGATTATCATTTCTACTATTGCATCAATGGCTTCGTCGAAGCTAAGCCTTTGGCTTGGGTCGAAGGCGTTAAACTGTTCATACATCTCAAGCCTGTTGCCAAAAAAGCCCGGTAACGCGGCTGCGTCCTCGATTGTAAATGTCTGGATTTCTACGGCACTTTCTTCGTAGCCCATTTCAATAAGCTGTGACCTAATCCATAGGGCGGCTTCAAGTTCGCGATAGGAAAACGCTACCCGGTTGTAAAGGGTATCGTTCATAATTTCTATGAAGCCTACCGCCATTTGACCATGGTCTGTTGTTCTTATAACAGGGGCAGCGAAGGGGATGTCGTCCCGGGTTATTGGGCCACCAAAGAATCTGTCTTGGGTCATAAAAAATACTTCCCAAATAAAATCCTCCGGTACCCATATGGTACCGTTTTCGTTAAACCCACCAACGTCCCTAAAGGAGATAGCCAAAATGCGGCCACCTTCGGCAGGGTGCCAGTGTACAACTTGGTTTTCGCCATCCCACTCCACTGTAGCACCCAAGGCGTCTGCCGCCTCCCGCAGGTTGGCAAAGCTTTGACCGTCTTCAAACCGTAGGGATATAGGTTCCGTTGGGCGCCCGTTTACATGCAGGGTCATGTAGTCCAGAAAAAACATATCAAATTCGATATGTACATCTTCCCCAAACTCCGGTTCCGGCTCCCTTGCGTATGCTGGGGTTATCATTAGTAATGCGATAACTATTGCCAGCATCAGAGAAACAAATTTTTTCATGCACTTTCCTCCTTATGATTTGATGATATACATCCATGTCATTTTATCATATGAAAGTTATATCAAGAAACACATATATGACAACCAATTAATCCCGCATTGCCCTTGCACTGTTTATAGTCGCAAAGCGTCAATATGTAACACAAAAATACCCAGGCACGCAAAGGGGCTGTCACGATAAGCAAAAACAATGAATAAATATGCACGTTACCGTCATTGCGAGAAGCGTAGCGACAAAGCAATCCAGTAAGCTTACGGATTTCAGCAACCTTGGATTGCTTCGCTATGCTCAATGCTTCTATGTTGACGGTTCAAATGCATGATTATGCATGAAAATGCTTAGAGTGACAGCCCCTTTGCAGGCGGAGCTGGGTTTTGTCAATAATGATAAACCTTTTCCGGTTTTGTACCACATTTACTTTATGACTATAATCAGCGTCTCCACCGCTCGCCGTTAACGGTAATATTTCCGCTGGTGGTTCTTATGTTAACTCTGCTTTCGTCTTCAATATTGGAAAATCTTACGTTGCCTGATGATGCCCTACCGTTAATTTGTCCGTCTATACTGGAATTTTCCAGAGTTATTCCCCCGGAAGTGGTTTCCATTGACAGGCTTCCGGATACTGTCATGCCAACCGCGGTAAGCCTGCCGGAAGATGCGCTCATGTAAATGTCCCCGTCAACGTCAAGCCCGCTGGCTCTTATCGCGCCGGATGTAGTTCTCGTGGTAAGGTTTCCGCCGGCGGTTATGCCGCCGTTATTGAGGGTAATGTTACCGCTGGATGCCCGGAAAGACCCGCTGTAAGCGGCAAAATTTTCTACGGTCATTCTGCCTGAACTGGCTTCTACATAAAGGCCGCCTGTCACCGCAAGATTATCGGCATTTATGCTGCCGGATGAAGTGTTAATGTTAAGATTTTGGCTTGAGACGAGATTGTCAGCCCTTATACTCCCGGAACTGGCCCTTGCGGTAAAACCGCCGTCTGTTGCGGTTAGCCCGTTTACGGCAAGCGACCCGCTGGAGGTACTGACAGCGATAGTTCCTGCCGTAAAGTTTTCTGCCTGAATGCGGCCGCTTGAAGCCTTAATGTTTGCGCTATTGGCAAGCCTTGGGCCGTTATTGCCTTGGATTTCTATCCTGCCGCTTGATGTTGAGATACTCATGTCGCTAAAGGCCCCATCTATGTTTTGAGGAACAAATACCGTTAAACTCCCTTGTCTGCGGCCGGTATTAACCAGGCCGATATTAACCATTGGCTCTTCTGAAATGCTAAGCCGCATACCGTTTTGACTAAACTCATAGGTTGGCCGGATGTAATCACCCCGCGACGGCGGGTTAAAAACAACCAAGAAATCGGACTGGTTATGGGTTTCTACTACAACCGCGCTATGCCTAAGATTTACATCCAGCACAATCCCGGTTTGGCTAAAACGAATGCCTGCTGCCGGTATACTGTCACCGTCTGATAGTATGCCCGTCATTACACGGTTAGTCGCTCTTGTAACAAAATGCCCGCCTAAGAGTAACCCTGCCAAAATTAATAATATTACTATGACGGCTGGGGACTTTCTTCTTCTTGGCTTGCGGTAATCATCATGGTGTTGGGGCTGCTGGGAGTTGCTGCTTTGTTCTGGCGTGTTTAACCAGCTTGCGTAATCGTTACTGCGGTTATCATTATTGTTTTCCATTTTTGACCTCCTTGAAATATGAACCTGCATATAACTACGTTGCGGGGAGATGTGTGTCTGATACACCATTGTTACTATAAGTTTATTATGGTATATTTCCAGTGTAAGAGGTGAGATTGTGATACTTAAAAGCTTAAAAAAATATATTACCATATGGCATTTGCTGGGTGTTGCCGTCCTTGTTGTTTATATCATACTTGCCAACACTTTTTTCGGGTACACAGCGCCTACGATGATACTTGTAGGCTTGCCCTGCCCCGCATGTGGGCTTACCCGGTCGGGCTTGCTGTTTTTTAGCGGTAATTTTATCGAAAGTTTTCGAATGCACCCGCTTTTTATTCCAACTTTATTGTTTGCTGTATGTGCGGTTATATGTAGGTTGTTTAAGCCGGAGAAGTTTGAGCATATTAAAACTTTAGCCATTGTGCTACTAATCAGCTTTTTTATCGTATATTTTATAAGAATGGCTTTGCTGTTTCCATATAACCCGCCAATGACTATAAACAGCGATTCCATTTTCCATAATCTATTATATTCAATAAGGGAGACGACATGATGAATCAAAACCCACCACGGGGCCCAGGAAACCCGTACGACGGCGCCGAAAGAAAGGACCCTTTTGGCCTAGACCAAAACACCATGAATAACCAGCAGGGCCATCGCCCTCCCCCACCCCCGGGAGGCGGTTATCCGCTTCCACCGGGGGGCCATTTTCCACCTCCATATTCACACGGACACGGCACCAACCCCCAAGATACCGCTGTTATGACAACTAAGGAATGGCTGATGTCAATCCTGATTTTCCTCATACCTTGCATAGGCTGGCTTATAGGTATTGTAATGTTGTTTGTATGGGGTTTTTCCGGCTCGGGAAATCTTAACAGGCGGAACCTTGCCAGGGCTGTGCTTATTGTTATAGCCATACTTATTGGGCTGTATCTTCTTTCGATGCTGTTCTTTGGCGCAATGATTTTAAACATGTTGAGGATGTTTTAGGTGCGAACTTAAACTACATTTTAGCCCTCCATTCTGCAAAGGTTCAATGCAGAATGGAGGGCTCGTTTGAAGTTTAAGTTCGCACTTGGTGCGAACTTAAACTACATTTTAGCCAGTGATTCTGCAAAGGTTCAATACAGAATCACTGGCTCTTTTGTAGAGCCGCTTAAAGTTTTGTTGTTGTAACTGTTTTTCCACAGAAAAAGCCCGCATAATTAAGGAGTTTAAAATCCTTATTTATCGGGCTTTTAATATTATTTTAACTGTTGACTACTTACTTTTACTAAGCTGTGCTTCCAGGTCGGCTATTCGTGTATCCTTGTCGGCAACAACGCTCTTCCATTTAACATTCGCACGCTCTTCACCGCGTCTTTCTGCATTGCCTATCGCCTGTGCTTCATCGTGGCGTGTCTTTGAACGCATTTTTTCCGTTTGAATAAATTTGTCAGATGCCGCAACATGGCGGTATGCTGCTATGGCTTCACTCATAACTGGAACCTCCATTTCTTCAATTTTATTTAGTTCTTCTTCAGTTTCTGCTTTAAATAGCTGTAGCCATAAATCCCTGCTGCTATTTGTATTATCAAGCGGCGGAAGTTTCGGCAATCCATAATAATGCAAAAATGGTATACAAAGAAGTTACATACTCATGTATAGCGAACGCACTTGAGAACCGCGAAGCAAGCCAGAAAATCGCAATGCACCAATGCGTTTTTTGGCGCAGTCTGAGCGGGCTTCTCAAGCGCGTTCGCTATAGGTAAAACAGGCAGGGACGGTTGTATTCCGCTCCTGCCTGTAATTTGTTACTGGGCATTCGTGCCGTTTTCCTCTTTTTCGTAGTATTTTTCCACCAGCCGAATGATAATAGTTTCGTCTTTGATGGAAAGTGCTATGATGTCACGTACATCCCAATCCAGTTTCATACGCAGCTCGCGTGGTATGACAATCCGCCCTAATTGGTCTATGGTTCTTATTATTGCGCCCACTAAAAGTCACCTCCTTCCGTCGGTATTAGAAAAGCCAGCGGAAACAAAAGCGCGTAGGCGATGGGTGTTAACCCATTATCGCCTACGCGCTTTTAACTTTGGAAGTTAATTTTTAGCACTTACACAGTTGTACTGCCTTAACGCAAACAAACATATTACTACACTTGCCTTGCCCTTGTTGTTGGAAAGGGTAGGGAAATGTTGTATACTGTGTGTGCTGCGGGGGCAGGTTTTCCTGTGCTGGTAGGCGATGCGTTGAATCCCTACGAGCGCCGTGTTGTGTTTCTCAGGCACTTCACGGTTCCGCGGTACTTTTATTTCTTTAACAACTTGTGGAATATTGCCGCTGGCCTTTCTTGCTACTAATGTATCATATTATTTGACATAGTACAACAAATTATTTCCACCCACACAAATTATTTCCATAGCCCGGGCGGGTAAAGGAACGGACTGTGTTACCCATCATTTACTTTAGCAACCAATCAAGCACATTCATTTGTTTAATTCCGTTATGCGATGTGAGCGGTGTGTAATCCATTGTTAAAAGGAATTTCGGGATTACCTTTAAGATGTAAGCTGTGAAGGGTGGAAATAACGCATTGAACATAGTGAGGAGCATTATTTCATGGTAAAATAAATTTATTAAAACAACTGACTGAAAGAGGTGCATGAATATGTCTGAAATGGTCTTACAAACCAGGACTTTACCCGAACCATTGTTCCGCCTTATTTCTTCTGATAGCGTTAAAATCCATGAAGATATTAATGGTGAAATCCGCCTGATACCTGTAAAAGAATCAACTGAGCCAAAAAGTAAATGCCCATTTTGGGGGATGTATACAGACGGCAAGCTTACCGTTGACGGCTACCTTGAACGCAAACGCAAGGACAAGGAGTTGGAGTTTTGAGCAAAATATATGTATTAGATGCTTGTGCCGTTATTGCTGCGTTATCAAATGAAAAAGGCGCAGAAATAGTTGTAAATGCCTACAACGAAGCAGTTTCTGGCAACGCAAAAATCATTATGAATATAGTAAATTTACTGGAAGTTTATTACGACGATTACCGTATTCATGGCAAAGAATCAGCTGATAAAATGGTAGAAAGCATTATGGCATTTCCAACTACAATTATTTCGGAAATCAAACCAGATATTTTTGCGGAAGCTGGGAGGTTGAAATCAACTTATAAAATTTCTTTAGCGGATTCAATAGTTTTAGCCCAAGCGATTGTTGTGAAAGGTTTTCTTTTGACTTGCGATCACCATGAATTTGATACCATTGAAGGAAGAGAACCTTTAAATTTTCATTGGATAAGATAATGTATTATTGTTTAAAATCAAGGGCGCACTTATGTACCACCCGTAAGCATGGTACGTGCATAAAAATTATATTAAGCGGTGTAAAAAATGGATGCAAGTAAAATGAACATATCGGTGTGTGGATATGATTGCCATGCTTGTCAATATTTTAAGGACAAAATTTGTCCAAAATAAAAAATTCATTGAAGCCTGATATTTTCCATTTTGGACAAATATTTGACTTTATTTGAAATTAGTATCAGTTACCCACCCTGTAGGCAACTGATTTTTTAGTCGCTCTTGTACAAGTCGTGCCCAACCAAGCGGGTGTCCATGATAACAAACCAATATCCATGGCTTACCCGGCGGCAAGATAAAATCATCGGATGGCATTAACGATTCACCCCGTAAATAACGAATAGCCTCAGACTCGCACAGTTCCACAAAATGTCGAGCCTGGGGCTTTTTTATACCCATAGCAAGTGCTTGTGAGGGAATAAATCGTCCTTTTGATATCTCGCCAAGTAGCCAACCGCTACGAACAACACGCAAGCCAGACAGATCCAAGGAATCGGTTTTGTGATACAAACGTCCACCGCAGACTTCGATATTAAAATCAGATATATATAACGCTTCTTTACAAAAATCCTGAAACTCTGCTGGATGTCTTTTACCTTTGTCGTCCCCAAATTTTATTGTGTTTTTTTTATCATCATCGTCTGTCTTTATCATTAGTGCGACAAAATGCCCTTCGCCGGGTGATTTGTGTGGCCAGATCCTGGCTGATATACCGTCTAATCCAGGGGATACCTTAAGGTTTTCATGTTCTATTGGTATTTGTTTAAAGTTTGGGTGAGCTTGTAAAAAGGCAGCAACAGTCCCTTCATTTTCTAAGGAGTTGAATGTACAAGTCGAATAAACTATTCTTCCGCCTGGCTTTAGCATCTTGGCACTGTGATGAAGAATATCCCGCTGTAATTGAGCACATGCGTCTGGTTTATTGCTTGTATACGCCTTTGCGGCATCCGGATCGCGTCTAAACATCCCCTCTCCAGAACAAGGTGCATCAACCAAGATACAGTCAAAAAAAGAGTTAAATCTTGGTGCCAACCGATGCGGCAGCTCTGTTAATACAGCGGCATTGGTAACGCCAGCCATCTCCAAATTTTTTATAAGTGATCGGCAGCGAGACGGACTTGCATCATTAGAAACCAAAAGCCCTTCACCTTGCATAAAGCCCGCAAGCTGTACAGATTTGCCTCCAGGTGCAGCACATATGTCAAGAACCCTCTCCCCAGGCTTAGGACAAAGGACAGTAGCTGGGAGCATTGCGCTGGGTTCTTGGATATAGAATAAGCCTGCATTGTATAGCAGGCTTTTTGACGGACGAGTATCTTGTGGGTATTCATACCCACTAGCACACCATGGTACTTGGATCAGATCAGAGATATTTTGGTTGTGCGGTTTTAGTAAATTAAACCGCAATCCGCGCCTGGTTGGCTGGTTGTAGCTTTCGAGAAATGTTTCGTACTCACCGCCGAGTATTTTTTTCATATTTGTCAGAAAAGATTCTGGCAGAGAGCTTTGCCATTTTTTCAAGCAAACACCTCATGTGTATACATTTTTATATTGCGGACTCTTTATTCCATTTTTCTAAAAGAACTGTCAGGTCTTGTTGACCTTCGTCGCCATTTGTGTGACTTCTAACAGAAACTTTATTTTCATCTACTTCTTTATCACCGATAATAAGCATCACAGGGATTTTTGATAACTGCGCTTCACGGATCTTGTAGCCCATTTTTTCGCCTCGTTCGTCAATTTCGACTCTTAAGCCAGCTTCATCTATTTGTTTATATACATTTTGGGCTGCTTCGTGATGCCGCTCGGATATAGGGATTATCACAATTTGCACCGGTGTCAACCAGAATGGGAACCAGCCTGCACAGTGTTCTGTAAGTATACCGATAAAACGCTCTATGCTGCCAAAACAGGTACGGTGAATCATAACAGGTCTATGCTTAGCACCATCTGGGCCAACGTAGTTTAGATCAAACCGTTCGGGCAAGTTCATGTCACATTGGATAGTACCACATTGGAAACTCCTACCCATGCTATCTTTTATATGAAAGTCGATTTTGGGGCCATAAAATGCACCGTCGCCTTCATTTACTTCATATACACGGCCTAGTTCGTCCAAGGCTTCCCTCAGGCTATTGGTAGCATTTTCCCAGGCTTCTTCTGTACCAATGCTTTTTTCTGGACGCGTTGACAACTCGAAAGTAAACTCGTTGAGTCCAAATGCATCGTATACATCTTCATACAACTTTATAACATTAATAATTTCGTCTTTCATTTGTTCTGGGGTCATATAAATATGGGCATCATCTTGAGTAAAGCCGCGTACTCTTGCCATGCCATGCAATGTACCCGATAACTCGATACGGTGTACATGCCCGAGTTCTGCCACTCGCAGTGGGAACTCCTTGTACGAATGCAATTCTTGCCCATATACAAGCATCCCGCCGGGGCAGTTCATTGGTTTGATAAAATACTCCACATCGTCAATTATTGTGTTGTACATTTCATAATTGTCTGTGTGCCCTGACCGCTGCCACAACTCACCTTGCAACATTATGGGGGTAGAAATTTCTTGATACCCGTATTTCTTATGCACTTTACGCCAGTAGTCAATTAATCTATTCTTGAGTATTAGACCCTTTGGAAGATAGAATGGTAATCCAGGCCCTTCTTCCATAAAAGCAAATAGCTTCATTTCTTTGCCTAGTTTGCGGTGGTCACGTTTTTTTGCTTCTTCTATGCGTTCGAGATGTAAAGCCAGTTCTTCTTTTGAAAAAAAGGCGGTGCCGTAAATACGTGAAAGCATCTTGTTTTTTTCGTCACCGCGCCAGTATGCTCCTGCAACAGATAGCAGTTTAAAAGCCTTTACTTGTCCGGTTTTTGCCATATGAGGCCCAGCACATAGATCTACAAATTCTGCCTGTTTGTAAAACGACGGCACATCGTCAAGACCTTCTAGTAACTCCCGCTTATATGGTTCACTCTGTTCGTCCACAAAGGCAAGTGCTTCTTCTTGTGTAAGGGTGAAGTGTTCTAAGGGGATATTGGCTTTTATGATTTTTTTCATTTCTTTTTCGATTGTATCTATGTCTTGATTAGTGAAAGGAGTATCCGTTTCAAAATCGTAATAAAAGCCATTTTCGATAGAAGGGCCAATGGCTAGTTTGACTAAAGGGAACAGCCGCTTTACCGCTTGTGCCAAGATGTGAGCCGCAGTATGGCGTAAGGCATTAATATCTTGATTAATTTCTTGTTGCATTTTATCGCTCCTTCATGTAATGATTATTGATAATAACATATTTTTCTCTATAGCAAAATAATTCGAAATCTCATTGATTTTGCTCTATATAAGGAGTTTATATAATGAACAGTAAAAATCCATTTCGCGAAACAGAAGATCGATTATATTTTGCCAAGGCTTTAGACAAAATAAAAGAAGCGCAAAATAAAAGCCGAGCCACATACACAGATTTTATGAATCCTAACAGGTGTGCGGTTTTTTTAAAGCATTTTGCAAAAATGAATGTAGAAGCACATGTATATGGAGGCTACGACGATGCCGAACGAAAAATGATAGGCTTTTCATCATTATCCTTTTGTGAAATGATTTTCCCGATAAAACCGCTTACGGTAACATACAACAGCCGATATTCCAAAGTGCTTACGCATCGGGATTTTCTTGGAGCTGTGTTAGGACTTGGGCTTGACCGGGGAAAGATTGGTGATATTCGTATGTCTACGAATGGCGCAGTAATATATATAGCCGAAGAGGTTGCTAATTTTGTTTCAGAAAGTCTTCGTGAAGTAGGCAGTGCAACCGTTATAAATACATTAGATAAAGAGCTAGTCGACATAGAAACACCAGGCACGCAAAAACGTATAACCACAGCATCCTTACGCCTAGACGCAATAATAAGCGAGGCATTCCATTTGTCTCGCAGCAAAGCCACTGCTCTTATAGAAGCCGATAAGGTTTTTGTCAACTGGGCAACAGGCAAAAAGACCCGTCAGCTTGTATCTGGAGACATAGTAACAATCCGCCAAGTTGGTAGACTACGCATAGATGAAATTATAGGTCTGAATAAAAAAGATAGGATAGCACTTTACATTACTCTGTTTTGAGTGTAATTTCAGCACATATAGCAATTCCCCCCTTTAAACGGTTTCGTCAGAGCCGAAAATCGCGAAAGCTTCAACGCGTTTTCGGCGACAGACGAGGCCGATTTAAAGGTGAATTGCTATAATTGCAATTCATTTTCATATTCATTGAACAAGTGAAAGAGAGCGCAACGTTTTTGTTCTTTTACATATTTTTCGATCCATTCAAAGTCAATGTCTCCATTATCTGTTATGGGCAATACAATCTTGGATGACAAAAAAGCATCGTCTACATCACGAACCAATCCCGAGAGAAGATTGTTTGATAGTCCCGCGAATATAGTTTCAAAATATACACCTGTATACTTGTTGAGAGGATATTTACACGATATTTTCCTAACAAATTGACCAGCATACCAAGAGCGCTCCCTATAAAAGAAAGTCATTTGCAAAAGTCCAAGACTAAACGTGTCAGCTTCGCAAAGCCCCCTTTCCTTGATAAACCCAGTTAAATCACATATCCCTCTGTTGGCAGAAGTACGCGTTATATAGTCGTATTCTTTGTCTGTTACATCTGTTAGATTGCCTTTGTTATAGCTTTGCGTGGTTTTTATTGCGAACAAATTGTCATCGCCAACGACAAATTCTTTTTTTGCAATCGGCGGTGTCAGCGATACAATAGTATCTTTTTTATAATTTAACTTGTTGATACGCAAAGCAATTTCCCAAGACAATTGAGATGAAATTGCATTTTTATAATCTTCGGCTAAAGGTTCGGTATTGTTTTTTTTGTGCTGTTCAAAATTCCAATCTTTACCACTGCCACTAATGGTGTCTTCACAATAAACGTTTTGCAAATTCCACAAATGCGAATGGAAAGCCGCGTTGCTTGGTGCATTTAATCCTAATTTGTAAATTAAATACAGATCTTGATATCTTTCAGCGGGATGGTCAATATCGCTTATCAACCTCTCTGTTCTCTTATATCCATCATTACTAAAATCAATAAACTTGACGATATCATAATCAAAATTATGCGGAGTACCCGCTTCAAAAACATAAATGCTCGTTTGAACAATAGCATTTGGGTTAAACAAGTCTGCTGGCATCTTGATACTGGCAAGCATTTTGTGCTTACTCAATATGCGTTGGTTGGTTTGGATTGCTTTACCTGCTCCAGCAGAGTCCTGAATGATTACTGCACCCTTTCCACCTTTTTTCATATTGTCAAGACCAAACTCAAAAAAAGGCATACCATAATGATGATATGAAAACGGTGGGTTTAAGAGCAATCTATCTGCGTTAAACGTTTCAAATAAACATTCAGGTGCTTTGAAAGTGTCAGCTTTTTGGATCTGTGTGCTCCCGTCTCCTCTTAATATCATATTTGCTGCAGCCAAAGTGTACATTTTTGCATCTACTTCAATTCCTAACAATTGCGTATTTTTTATGTCAGCAATGGTTTTTATTGATTTTTGTGTGCCTTTTCCATATGTCTTGTTTGCATCAGAAACCATTAAGTCCATAGCTGCAACAAGAAATGCAGCCGAGCCAGTGGCTAAGTCCATAACTCTAGATTCTTTGTTGACATCAAGTATTTTTGCCATGACACTTGTTATATATGGGGGCGTTAAAACTTTACCAAGTGGCGCACCGTCACTTAATGCGTATTTCAAAAATGTCGAATACATTTCAGCCATTATATCAAGTGCGCCATTGGACATATCAATTGCTTTGAATACATTTTCGTATAGGTAAACAAATATTTGTTTTGTAATTGATGCATCTTTTTTAAGCAGCTTACTAACAGCTTTATCTAGGTTTACCAAGGAATCTCGTGAAGCATCAAGCGAAATAGACATCTTGAAAGAGTCCAACATTATCTTCTTTTTGTCATCATCAATATTTTTTTGGTCTAAATAATCTTCTATGTTCTTAATTATTATGACGCTATCTCGTTTTTGTTCCGTTTGCGTACCCTTTAGGTCATCAGGTAGCAGACCATTAGCCAAAAACTGACCGTCTTTATCGAAAATATCTTGCATAGACAACAACATGCCCGACACATATGTAACACGTTGGTCAACTCCGATATTATGATTATTCATCAGAATGTTTAACTTTTTTGCGTGTTTCAAAATTTCTTCTCTTGATTTGATTAGTATTCTATGTTTCTCTTCTTCAGTTACTGTTGCATCCTCACAAAATGCTTTGAAACTATCATTGTTTTGCACAAATCTTAATGAAGAGTAGTATGGCATTTCTTTTGGTTCAAAAGTGGGAGAAAAAACATAGAAGGTTGATATTTTAATATTATCATTACTATCCCCAGAAATTCCCACTGCAATTACCTCATCATATTTTTTTGATGCTATCATATTTTTTGCGTAATAAATTGCACCATTTACGGCATACTCACGAACCGAATGGGCATCAGATCTTATTCCTGCTTTGTTTGTAGCGATGTGGAACTTTGTACCCAATTTGTTTTCAATGATTATAGGGACATTATATTTTTCTATATGAAGATCAGGTCTTCCGTAGCTTGTTTTGTCTTTAGTCTTAGAAGATCCTAACAGAGCTTCCTTCATATAATCAGACATAGCAGACTCTTCGTTAAAGTCAACTAGTTTTTCTAATCCTAATGATACGAGTTTAGCTTTCACATAATCTGTTACATCAGATTCCAGTCGAAACATTATATTCGTTGTTTTCATCATCTATATCCCCTTCAAATAGTATTACACTTGGCTTTATTATCCAGCCAATAGAGCCATTTACGCTATCTCTACCCCACATAGATTGTACACCATATTATATGTGTGTAACGGCTTTTTTCAAATAATGAATTATTATTCGACTTACATGCATTTTTATGCATAAATGCACCACAAAAAAGCGGTATGGTGTCATACCGCTTTTTTTGCGTAAAATCTACATTTGTTGCTTGATGTCGTCGTTTGCAAAATCTATGCAGATGATATTATTATGAATATTTATTCATTATTAATCCTATATAAATTCCATACAAAAACAGCGGCCTCCACCCTGGTCATATACCCCCTTGGATTAATATTAATCCCATTACCAGATATAATGCCGGCCCTAGCCAATGATGCAATGGGTAATCTTGCGTAATCTGCAATATCGCCAAGATCCCTAAACCGACCAAGTGACTGTAGGGTATAGTCTGGCTGAATTTTTCCTAAAGCCAACATAATATTATATAGCATGGTCATCATATCCTGACGTGATATAATCCTATCTGGCGCAAATTGGTTATTGCCAATCCCAGCAACCAACCCCAATTGTTTTGCAATGTCTATATATTCGCCTCGACCCCATAATGGTACATCCATAAAAGGTATATGATCATCATAATAAGGATGTATATCTGGAGCAATAAGCCCCAACGCTTTAACCGCTGCTGCTAAAACATTCCCTCGTGTAGCCTGACTTGCTGGGTCGAACAAAATCGGCTCACTAGTCATAGGGCAGATATATAAATCCATCAAATCCCGGGCTACGACAAACTGGATTGCATCATGTGCCCATCTAAACCCTTCTATACCCGGTAACATTGGCACAGCGTCGATTTCTATATAATTTATCCACTGATATTTATTAAGAATCCTTAATTGACTCCTGACTTCCCCTTTTATAACAAAGCCAACCCATACAATTTCGCCGCCAACATAAAATGGTAGTCGCTCTATCCTGGTAATCCCCCCTTCCAACAAATCCAAGGATGGCACTTGACTAATACTTTCATTGGTTTTACAAATAAAAGACATATAATAATCCCATTCGTGACATTCGTCGTACGGAGTCAAAATATATTGTATATCCTCCCGTAAATGTGATGCGCGAAAAAGATCATCCACATACCAATAATAATATCCTTCATAAAAGTAATACCATTCGGCAGCAGGACTCTGGATTTCCCAATCCGTCATATTGGTTGATGTCGCAAAAAACATGGACTCGCAAGTCATTGTTATAATCGCAAGAGCAGCATCCCCCTCGACACATACCAATTGTAAAGATAAGAAACTGCCAGTAAGATTTAAATCATCCACATCAATTTCTACCCACACAGCACAATAATCACTGGGGTATAAATCCAAATACTCATCGTAAGGGTATGCCCCATATACAGGAACAACCCATGTTGTAACCAAAATAATTAGTGCCAAAAAAAATACCCCGATTCGTCGTATGTGCTTACTTTGTTGCATGGTATATCCTCCTTTGTATTAGCCAATATTGGCTACCATTTATTTACATTTCGGATAATACCATATATTGCCATACAATGCCAGTTATTACCATTTCATGCAAATATAAATATGGATAATATTATTTTTGTACCAAAGGAGGGATTATGAAAAACAAATTACTATCAGTTATTGTCACTATAATTGCTATTGCAGCTTTTACCATTGCCATTGCTTACTTGAGTCATACTCCGGCAGATATACAAGGACATTTGGATATACTAATTGAAACGCCTCTTTATTATGACCACCAAGATTACGAACTTGACGAACCTTATGTACACATAAATCCAGAACTATCTACTCCAGAACCTGTGCTTGCAACCACCCCCTACCCTACACCAGAACCTACTCCAAAACCCACACCAGAGTCCACACCAACTCCATTTATACCTATTTTCACATCACAACCCTTACCAGACGATATAATCGATCAAATAGACGGCATAACCTTTCATGACAACACGCCTTTTGACCATTCATTCTTATCATATCTGACTGTAACCCATATCAATTTTTATGGAGAACCCACAATTGGTCATCTTATTGTAGCTCAAGAAATCGGCGATGAAGTTTTAGAAATATTTCAAGAAATATTTGAATACGGCTTTCCTATATACAGCATCCGTCTAATTGACTATTTTGATGCTATAGATTATGACTCAATGGCTGCCAACAACTCCCATGCGTTTAATTTCCGTTATATTGCTGGTACCAATGTAATATCACGTCATGGATTTGGTATGGCTATTGACATAAACCCTATACAAAATCCTTATATACGTGGCGACACAATTTGGCCTGCTGCTGGTGCTTATTATTTGGATCGTGACAATGTGCGTCCCGGTATGATTGTTCCTGGGTCAGTGGTATACTATGCCTTTATAAACCGGGGCTGGACATGGGGTGGACATTGGCAGAGTCCAATTGATTATCATCATTTCGAAAGGCGGTAATGTATAACAAATCCGCAGATCGGATTTTATCTACACAATTACTCCACCGACGAAGGAGGCATGAATTATATGAAAGAACATATCCATACAATACCAGTGCTAGAAGCACTACGGGAGCCAGGCGATTGTGCAATTTGTACAATGCACAACCGCATAGAAGAACATGCAATCCAATTTGTTATGGGTCCATCTTATATGGAAGACGACGTAAGGATGGAAACCAATCGCATTGGTTTTTGTGACAAGCACTTACCCGCTATGTATGCAGAACAAAACCGCCTGGGCTTAGCTCTAATGCTTACAACTCATATGCAACAACTCAACAAAGACCTCTCTTCTATAGTAAAAAATAAACTCCCATCGCCTTTTTTTGGCAAAGACACAAGTGGGCCTTTGGCAAAGATTCATGCATATTTGGATAAAACAGTTACAGCTTGCTATGTATGCAATAAAGTAGAGCATAATATGTCCCTTTATATAGGTACGTTTCTTCATATATGGTCCATGGGTGGAGAGGATGCAAAGCTGATAAAAAGCCAAAAGAGCTATTGTCTGCCTCATTTTGCAAGACTAATAAAAACAACGAACGAAAAATTCAACCGCAGCAAGCGTGATAAGTTTTTAGAAGAAATAGTAATGCCGCAATTAGCAAATCTCAAAGTGCTAGAAGAAGATCTAGATTGGTTCACCCAAAAATTTGATCATCGCAATGCAAGCGAACCATGGAAAAATTCTAGAGATGCGCTTAAGCGCGCCTTGGCTTTGTTTGGTGCAAAAACAACGTGACATTTCATATTGCAACGCGTAGGAGGGTTTTATGATTCGCAAGTTCTTTGCAACAGAATGGGCAAAACTAAAGCCAATGAACTTTACAGACAAACGACAATATATATGGGAATACTACAAGGTGCAAATTATTATTTTTGTCCTAGCTATATTAGCAATTGGCTATATTATCAACACAACAATAATAAATCCCCCTAAAAGGGAGTATCTATATATTTCATGGCAGGGTGTATTTGTTTTGCCTAGCCATTTGGATGAACTTGGGGAAAAACTTAATGTAATAACTAAGGATCCAGACCGCGAGATAGTTGCTGTACGTTCTTATTTATTAACTGGTGATCACCAGATAGATCAGGCTTTAGTAACCCGCTTTTTTGCTACAATTCATATAGGGGGCTTACACAGCGCAATGGCAACAAGTGAGACTGTTGTAGGACTTGCAGAAGAAGGGATAATAAAACCAGTACATGAGGTGCTAGCACAAGTCAAAATCCTAGATCCAGATCTATATGATTATTTATCAACAAGAGTGTCAGAAATCACATTTGAAACAGATAGCGGTACCTATATTACAGACAAGATGGCTATCAGTCTGTATGAAGCTCCGCTCCTAATAGAGCTTGGAATACCAACAGATGATTTATATTTGACAGTGATAATAAACTCTACGCATTATTATCAAATTGCAAAGGCTTTGATTGTAGTATTCGATGAAGGACATGAATATTTTAGAACCTGTATTCAATAAGCACAACGCCGCCTGAAAACGCTGATATTCTGCCACTCGTAGTTACGTCTTCCGTGCTTGCCTTTTTGGGCAAGCGGCGAAAGATGTGCCTAGATTGGCGAAATATCGCCATTCCCATTCGGCATTGCGGTTATTGAATACAGATTCTTAGTGTTTATGAATAAAACCAACTAGGAGAAAAGTGTGAAACATCCGCGAAGCGGATTTTCATACCAACCTATTTGTTCCGCCGACGAAGGAGGCATGTATTAAACAATGAAGATAAACTCAATTGGCAACAAATTTATGCTATTTTTAATGATTTGGGTTATTTTATCCCAGCTTATTTTTACAGGTATATTGATTGCACTAGATGCAGCCGATATTGTAGATATAGATGTGATTACTGCGTCCCCATGGTATATGATATGCATTCAATTAATTATTTTGCTGTTGCCACTATTTATATGGCTATCTATGAAAGCTGATGTGTTGGCAAACAATATACCTAGTAAAAATCTCAGTGCAAAAAATATAATACTAATTATTGCTATAAGCCTATTTATCCAGCCTGCTATGATGACTCTTTCTGGTATTTCGTCACTTTTTTTTACAAATCATGTATCCGAGATGATGTACACATTTATGGAGCAACCATTATGGCTTATAATATTGGCAACTGCCGTTACACCTGCTGTATGTGAAGAACTTGTATTTAGGGGTTATGTACAAACTAAGCACAGCGATCGCAATATAAAACAAGCCGCCATATTAAACGGCCTGTTTTTTGCGATTATACATCTTAGTATACAGCAATTTGCTTATGCTTTTGTTATGGGGATAATCTTTGCGTACATGGTATATTATACTCGCTCTATATGGGCGGGGATTTTATCTCACTTTGTTGTTAATGCAACCCAAAGCATAATGGGTCGATGGGCTTTTGCATCCACAGAAGCAACTGAAAGGTTGATCCCATCATTAAGTCCTGAAGTAGAAGCAGTGATAATAATTGGCAACTTTGCGTTATTTCTAACTCCTATAGTTAGAATCTTATTTAAAAAATTTTTTCTTTACAATAAAAACCAGATGTCACAAGAAACATCTGATCGTCTGCCCGTGTCATCGCCAGAAGATCCGATTAATGATACCAATGAAACTTGTAAGGAACCAATCATATCCAATAGTCCACCCATGATTGATAAATATGTAATAGCGATTATAACGATATACATCGCTTTTCAAGCGTTACTTATTTTTGCATAGACAAGATATACTCATATAAAAGAATAGCCCGACCACAGGGGGGGTGGGGCCGGGCTTGAGGGGGGATATTTAGTTGTTCCATAAACAAATGTTTATGGTCACAGATATAATATTTACCATTTTAAACGATAATATACAAGTCTTTTGTATTATTTTTATTCTTTTGGGTGCAATTCCCAGATTATATAGCAATTCACCTTTAAATCGGCCTCGTCTGTCGCCGAAAACGCGTTGAAGCGTTCGCGATTTTCGGCTCGGACGAAACCGTTTAAAGAGGGAATTGCTATAATGATAACTAGACTATTTGCTCTATCTCCTGGCTCTTGTTGTACCTAATCCTAAGCCACCACAAAACAGTCGCTATTATCCTGAGCACAAATGCAATCACAAATGTTGCCCTTAATGCACCAATATTACCGCCAAGAGCCCTATATATCGCAACTCCCACAACAGGCATTATTGCATTACTAAGTGTTATCAAGCATGTGTACACCGATACAGATAAAGTCCGATATTCTTCGTCCAGCACAGGGAATAAGCACTGGAAGAAGTTTAAGCCAATGGTCGCAAAAAATAACATAGCACATGTATGCATAACAAGAAACACAATAATCCCCAAACCTGAAGGTAACATGGTTGAAACTAGCATCGCTACAGGACAAAAAGCAAGTCCCAAGATACCAAATGTGAGTGGTTTTTCCGCTCCATACTTTTGATTGCGTTTACTCCAAAATCTAAGTGTAATTAGTTGTGCCAAAGTAGTGCCAACAGCAGTAAGACTTAGCTGAAATTCGTTCATATAGAGATAGTTGGCTTGACCGATAAAATACAAAGTCCAATCCATATGCCAAGTAATATGAAAAAATAGTGCAACACTCGTAAACAAAATAAAAGGTTTATTCTTGCGTAGCCTAACGGCTGCTTTTTTTATTTCTGCTAACTGGATTTTTTTTGGAGATGCAGGTTGGATGGCTTTTAGCTTTCTTAGATGAAAGGCATTTAAAAGAAGCATAAGTGCTACCATTATATAAAATACCTGGTGAGCAATTACTTTTCCTTCTTCGGTAGGAATGATTGCCAAAATGCTACCGCTAATTAGTGGCATGATCAAAGAAATACCAACACTGACTCGAGAGCGCAGCGTCAAAACCATATTGCGTTTATGCTCTTCTACAACTTCCGGAAAAAACCCGAGCCATCCAATGTTATACACCATGAGAAATGCGTTACCTAAAGCCATAAATATAAGAAATAAATATAGCGGTTGGTTAAAAATAAACGCGAGAGCTGCCACTACCATAAACATAAAAGAAGAGCAAATCATAGCTCCAGAAACCAATCTGACCTTGTTTCTTAAGCTATCAGCAAAGAGCCCAATAGGGATAAGAATCAAAAGATTAATACTTTGTGGCAAAAATTGTAGCATCGTAAGGTGAAGATCCCCAGCACCGAGCCGTTGAGCAAATATATTGTTGTTGCTGACAGCAAGGTTCATGGCACCAATAACCAACAAGCCATCTATAGCATAATTTGTCGCAATAGGATTATGAACACGAAAGCTCCGCGCTCTGGCTGCATACCGTTTGACTATATTGATAGGGCTTAGAATACTGCCTATACCGTTATTAGGACTACCTGACGAAGATGACTTGCGTTTATCCATGTAATTTTCCTTCCTGGTTATTGTAAAACAAGTCTATTACGATTCTCGAAAATCATCGACGACAACACATCGCGAAAAATGGCTTAAAGCCGCCGATTTTCCGCTCGGTTGTCGACGTGATTTTCTGAGATTCGTATAAGTTACTCATGCATTACCGCATGTCCGATTTGCATATTTGCAATACTCCACCAGTAGATATGAGAATATCCCTCAATAACAAGTTTTAAGAAAGAGTATTCCTCTGATTCGAAGACAAAATGCCTCTCAATTGCAGTCATTTGCATTAAGGCTCGTTCCCATGTATCGCCATCCTTAGATACATAGATTGCCAAATCCCTCGGGTAATCGTTGCGGCTTCGCCCTTGATTTACGTAGATATAGTTGTATGTGACAGCTTGATCAAATTCAATCATTAGATAATCACCAGGTAATTGCGGCCCACCTGTCGTCCACCTTGTAGTGCTATTTTGATCGTTTAGATGCTGGAAATTATCGTTCCCGTTGCTATAAAAACCGACAATTTTATCCCATACATCATAATCAACATAAATATCAAAAGGCAGTACGCGTTCGTAGAGTGTTGCAATCCGCATTCCGTCGATTCGTATTACTTTGAGTTCAACAAAACCAGGTAGGATTTCACGTACACGCCAATCATAATCCATGCGCGACCCTCTTATATAAAAATCGGCTGTATTGATAGTTGTAAACAAAACACGTTCGCTTTCTTCCTCTGTAAGAAGTGATGCAAAACGTCGGCCTGCTGTACCTGCAATGCTTACTACTGGTTCATCACTAGTATTAATGGCATATCTTACTAGATCTGTATTTGATACATACCAGTAATCAAGAGCAAAGTTTCTTTCTGCAAATTGCCTGCCTACCATATTAAAATAAACATATTGATATGGGTGGTTTATTATGATCCACACAAACAAATAAACCAAATACGCAGACACAACTCCGATAAAACTATTTTTAGTTATTTTGCCACTTTTGCTATACAAGTTATATGCGTTGTATAGCCCATATACCGCAATATATAAAAACGGGAGATATATACTATATGCATGACGCCAACCCTCATACATGCTGATTCTAAGCAAAATAAAACCAAACAAGGTACATGTAAAAAGTGCAAAAAAGAATAGGTCATACAGATGTGCAACCTTTTTCTTGATTCCGATATAAATTATTGATAAAAAGCCAATAACAAACAAGATAATGTATAGAATCGGGACAGTAGCTCCCATCCATACCGGGATATAGTGCCAGGGTACCTCCCTTGTTATCATTTCACCTAAGTAGAAATGAGTCCCATCCCATGGTTGAAAGCGGAGGAAGTGGAAAAATATATCTATAGTGTTTTTTAGCGGGTTCGCCCATGTAAAGGGGGTAATTATAACAAACGCTACAAATGTGATTAATATTAGCATAAAGCATTTCTTCATATTGTGTTTTAAAGCATTCTTTTTTATCACACCTTCAAAAACTGCAAATGCACATGCCAATAATAAAATAGAAAGACCAAGTATCCTAGTATTTGTGGCTATAGCTAAAGTGATAGCCGCAGGATATATAAATCTATTTTTCTGGTCATCTTCTAACCAGCGCAATATAAAATATGAAGATATAACGCACCATGATAAAAATAAAATATCTTTTATATTAAAAAACGATTCTCCAAAAAAACGCGGATATAAAATAAAAAACAACGCACCTACAATTGATATAAAATTCTCACCAAATCGCCTACGCAGTATCAGATAAAAAAATATAGCTGCTACAAAATAATTTATAAATGTAAATGCATGACGCATCAGAAATATTTCGCGATATGACATCTGAAAACCGCGCAAATGTTCCACAAACACTGTGATCATTTGGAGAGCGACGCCATAATATCTATCGTGCCAATCTTCAAGAGCGGGGGTATTTTGCAATACATTACGGACTTCATCGTTTTGCGAAGAAGCCATAATCTTTTCCATCACATAAGTATAATTAACGATGCTTGTAGTACGTTCTACTGGCTCGTCTGTACTGATGCCATAATCCCTAAAAATCATCATTCCTACGATGAAATATATCACAAACAACAATATTATTATGTTTTTGTGTGAAATATACTTTTTTAGATGTGGCAGTAATTTTATTTGTATTTTTGACAAAATAAACTTTCCTCTTTTGTTTATATTTACAGCTGTTTTCATTCATTGTTACTATATCATACCTACTAATATACAAAAAGCGTTGACAAACTTCGTGTAATAATAAATAAACAGGCATTTTCACAACAAGATTGATGCACTACGTGCATTGTATCAATCTTGTCATGAAAATAGGGCTGTCACGATAAGCATTTTTCTGCATATGTATGTACTTGCTCTGTCATTGCGAGAAACGCAGTGACGAAGCAATCCAGTTTTTTCGCAAGACTTGGATTGCTTCGCTGCACTCGCAATGACGAACATTGCACATATATGCATGATTTATACTTAATGTAACAGCCCCGATTATTTATTTACTGATATTTATTTATGAATATAGTTGCTAATCCTACTTCATGTCGTTGAGCTTAAGAAGCATCTCCCATTGACGGTCAGTTTGTTTTTGTACTTCTTCTATCATCCACTCGTTGCCTTTTTCAAACATATGGCTAAATCTGCCTTGAGGCTTTAGATAGTCTACTACTGGCAGTTTGTTTTTGGGGATGTAGTTGAGTGTAAGATCGCCTTCAATTATTTCAAAAAGCGGCCAGACACAAGTTTCTACAGCTAGTTTGGCCATATCCATCAGTTTTGATGTCTCATATCTCCAACCCCTTGGGCATGGAGCCAAGATATTCATAAATGCAGCACCTTTTGTGTAGATGGCTTTTTCTGCTTTTTCACTCATATCTTTAAAATTGCCTAGTGGTAGAGTCTGGGCTACATATGGGATGTGATGACCCATCATTATTAAAGTAAGGTCTTTGTTACGCTGAGGTTTGCCGGGGATAACTGTACCTGCTGGTGATGTGGAGGTTGCGGCAAACTTTGGTGTAGAACTAGAACGCTGGATACCTGTGTTCATATATGCGCCATTGTCATAGCATACATATACCATGTCGTGACCCCGCTCCATTGCACCAGATAAAGCCTGTAGGCCGATATCGTAAGTGCCGCCGTCGCCAGCAAAAGCAATAAACTTTGATTCGTCGACTTTTTCGCCTTTACGACGCTTTGCGTTGTATGCTGCCTCTACACCAGAAATTGTAGCAGCTACATTTTCGAATGCGCTGTGGATAAAGCTATCTTTCCATGCTGTATATGGATACAAGAAGCTAGAAACCTCTAAGCAGGATGTAGCACAAGATATAACAGCATGATCTTCTGGTTTTAATGCTCTTAGGACTGTGCGCACTACGGGAGTTGCTCCGCATCCGGCACATAATCTATGTCCACCGGTAAATCTTTCTGGCCGCTTAGTCCATTCTTTCAAATTATAAGCCATTTATTTGCCCTCCCTTACGCCAAGATAATTGTAGACCTCTTTTACCTTGCCGGTCTTTACGATTTCTTGGAGTTCTTTGTACACTACATCGATATCATCAACTTTTACGTCACGACCGCCAAGACCGTAGATATAGTTAATCATCTTAACACCGTCGGCGCGACCGTACATTGCGGAGGTTACATCTGTGAAAAGCGGGCCGCCTGCTCCGTTGAGAGAATCTGCACGATCCATTATTGCAACGGCTTTACACTTGCTAAGTGCCTTTGCAATTTCGTCAACAGGGAAAGGACGGAACACACGGATCTTAATAAGTCCAGCTTTTACGCCTTGTTCACGGAGCTTGTCCACAACTACCTTAGCGGTACCGGCTGTTGAGTTTATGATAACGATTGCAACTTCGGCATCGTCCATCTTGTACTCTTCGAAGAGGCCGTACTTACGTCCTGTGAGTTTTTCAAACTCAGCAGCAACTTCCAAGATTACTTTATTTGTGTTTTTCATAACTTCGGCTTGTTGACGTTTAGCTTCGAAATAATACATAGGAAGTGAAAGTGGCCCCATGGACATTGGGTTTTTCTTATCCATCAAGTGATATGGAGGATTGTATTTTCCTACAAATTTCTTTACTACATCGTCTTCGAGTAGTTCTATATTTTCTACTTTGTGAGAAGTGATAAACCCATCAAAACAGTCCATTACAGGAAGCATAATGTCTGGATGCTCGCCAATTCTTACAGCTTGGAGGAAGTTATCATATGCCTCTTGGTTGTTTTCGCTATAAATTTGAATCCAACCGCTATCCCTTGCACCCATCGAATCTGAGTGGTCACAGTGGATATTAATTGGCCCAGAAAGCGCGCGGTTAATAACTGCCATGGTGATAGGGAGTCTGTATGAAGACGCGATATAAAGCATCTCCCACATAAGTGCAAGACCTTGTGCACTGGTTGCAGTCATAGAACGTGCACCTGCTGCTTGCGCACCAATACATGCGCTCATAGCACTATGCTCAGACTCTACAGCTACAAACTCTGTATCCACAAGACCGTCGGCTGCATATGTGGAGAAGTATTGCGGTACTTCTGTGGATGGAGTAATGGGATACGCTGCAACTACATCTGGATTTATTTGTTTCATTGCAATGGAGACTGCCTCATTGCCGCTTAATTTATCTCTGATAGCCATTATGCATCCTCACTTTCTATTGCTTTGAAGGGGCATACTGCCTTACACACCAAGCAGCCCTTGCAATAATCATAATCAAAACCTTCGATTTCGCCTTTTGCGTTTACGGGTATAGAGGAGTCAGGGCAAACAAGAACACAGAGCATACACTGTTTGCATTTGTCTTGAAGCCATACAGGTTTATGACTTCTCCAGTCACCCGTTTGAAACTCCTGGGCATTGCCTGGGGTAAAAACATGACTCCCATGAGTCATTTCTTGCCAGGTTTGGGTTGCTACTGTTTTGCCAATGTTCATATCCCATTAACCTCCTTTACAGCGCGTGTGATTGCCTTCATGTTTCCGTCGATTACATGGGGCTTGTCCGAAAATTTGCTTTGCAAGGATTGTTCCATATCCTTGATAAATGCTTCGTCGGTCATAACGCCAGAAACTTTTATTATAGCTGCAAGCATCGGGGTATTGGGGATATTACGACCAATACATTCTTCTGATATTGCACGAGCGTCTATGGTACAAACTCTACCCTTAAATCCTTCAAGAGATGGCTTGATTTCTTCTGGGCTTTTTGATGTATTTACAACAATTGCTCCATCTTCTTTGAGACCAGCGGTCACATTTACACAATCAAGCAGGGTTTCATCAATAACTACCACATAGTTTGGCTCATAGATATTGCTATGAATCCTGATTTGCTCATCAGAAATGCGGGTGAATGCTGCAATTGGAGCACCCATACGCTCAGGGCCGTATTCCGGGAAACCCTGAACATATTTGCCTGTGTTAAAGGCTGCTGCCGCAAGCAGTTCGGAAGCGGTTTTTGCACCTTGTCCGCCTCTGCCATGCCAGCGTACTTCCACAACTTTTGACATTTTGTTCCTCCTTATAGGTCAGAATATTTTAGATGCGTAATGTGTAGCTTGTACACACTACGCAACAATGTTTTTCATAAGTACAAAAAAAGCCTGTATTACCTATAAAACACAATCTTTATTATACGCAATGGAAGATATATAGTAAATCAAACATATATTCTTACACTTTATGTGTATATTGCACAAAAAAGCTGGTATGACACCATACCGGTTTTTGTTTTTTCTTTGTGCATAATTACAAGTCCAATCTATTTTACATTTTACTACAATGACGTATAATAATATATTCATGAAAGGAGAGTTTCTACATGTCCAAATGCATATTTTGCTCAATTATCGAAGGTCAAATTCCAGCCTATGTGATATATCAAGATGACATTTATTTAGTCATACTAGATCGATATCCTGTCGCAAGAGGGCATGTTTTAATCATTTCAAAGCGGCACGTAAAGGATATTTATGAATTGAATGAAGAAGAAACTGCCAACCTAATGCCACTTGCTCAAAAAATAGCAAAAAAAATACAAGCAAATTTGGGAGTGCCAGGGCTTAACCTAATACAAAACAACGGCAAGGTAGCCGGGCAAGTGATTGATCACTTCCATTTACATCTTGTCCCCAGACACGAAAATGATGGGATTATTATCAAAGGCACACCACAAGAACCAACCCTAGAAGAATTGGAATTAATAGCACAAAAACTAAAACAAAATTAAAGGAGTAAATATATGAAAAACATTTTTGCAGAACTCAAAGACCGCGGCTTTATCGCACAAACCAGCCATCCAGAAGAGTTGGAGGCACTCTTAAAAAACGAAAAAGTAACTGTATATTGTGGGTTTGACCCCACTGCGGACAGCATTCATGTGGGGCATCTTGTGCCACTGGTGATGCTTATGCATTTGCAAAGAGCGGGGCATCGTCCAATAGTAGTTGTTGGCGGCGGTACGACAATGATACCTGACCCAACTGGCAAAACAGAGCTTAGGCAATTTATCAGCAAAGAAAAAATCAGCGAAAATAAAAACGCACTAAAAGCACAACTAGGCAAATATCTTGATTTTGGTGAAGACAAGGCCATTATGGTAGACAATGCCGATTGGTTACTAACGCTAAACTATATAGACTTTTTGCGGGATATAGGCGCACATTTTTCTGTAAACAGGATGCTATCTGCGGAAACGTATCGCGCACGCATGGATCGCCCAGACGGGGGCCTTAGTTTTATAGAACTCAACTACATGATTATCCAGAGCTATGACTTCTTGCATCTTAGCCGAGAATACAATTGCAAATTACAAATTGGCGGAGACGACCAGTGGGGCAATATCCTAAGTGGTGCTGACCTGATCCGCAGGGTTGATCAAAACAAAGCATATGCCATGACAGCACCACTGGTTTTAAACGCCGATGGCGAAAAAATGGGCAAAACCGTATCTGGTGCCTTGTGGCTCGACCCCAAAAGGACTAGCCCATACGAATTTTATCAATACTGGCGCAATGTACATGATGCGGATGTGAAGCGTTATCTTGCACTGTTTACAATGCTTCCACTAGAAGAAATAGAGCAACTTGCAAGTGCAGCAGGTAGTGCGATAAATGAATCAAAAAAGGTCTTGGCTTTCGAAATAACAAAACTAATCCATGGTGAAGATGCCGCCCAAGAAGCTGCTAAATCTGCACAAGCACTTTTTTCTGGAGGTGGAGACAATAGCTCTATGCCAACAACTGCAGTAAAAAAAGCAGAGCTTGATGCCGGGATACCAATCCTTGATGCGCTGATGCTTACAAAACAATGCGCGTCAAAATCTGATGCTAGAAGGCAGATACAACAAGGCGGGGTATCTATCAACAACGAAAAAGCAACTGACATCGACCATAAATTGTCAACCAATGATATAAAGGACGGCAAAATTATTATCCGCAAAGGGAAAAAAGACTACCATGCAATCACAGTAGGAGACTAAAGTATATGCAAGACTTAATTAACAAACTAGAAACAACACAAAACCTCCAAAGGAGCGAGTACAAATCGCTCCTTCTTAGTGATAGTGCTTATTTACAAGAAAGAGCCAGCGCGGTACGTCATGCTGTATTTGGCAACAAAATCTACATGCGGGGGCTAATCGAGTTTACAAATTACTGCAAGTGTGACTGCTATTATTGCGGGCTACGCCAAAGTAACAAAACAGCTAATCGGTACCGCTATACAAAAGAACAAATCCTAGAGTGTTGCAAACTCGGCCACGAACTCGGGTTTCGTACGTTTGTACTCCAAGGCGGCGAGGATCCGTTTTTTACAGATGAAATTCTCATTGACATAATACAAAGCGTAAAGTCTGAGTATCCCGACTGCGCAATAACCCTTTCACTTGGTGAGCGTAGTTATGAGAGCTTACAACAACTAAAAAATGCAGGTGCTGACAGGTATCTTCTAAGGCAAGAAACATCCAATGCACAACACTATTCTAAGCTCCACCCTGATAATATGAATCTTGCGTCCCGCCAAGAATGTCTAAGAAACATAAAGGAATTAGGCTATCAAGTAGGCTGCGGTTTTATGGTAGGCTCTCCAGGCCAAACCACTGATCATATTATAGACGACTTGTTCTTTATCAAAGAGCTTGACCCGGCAATGGTAGGGATTGGCCCCTTTATACCCCATACAGCTACGCCTTTTAAAGACGAAAAACAAGGCGACTTGACTCTTACTCTCAATGCACTTTCTATCCTTAGATTGATGAAACCAAGTCTACTGCTGCCTGCAACCACAGCCCTTGGCACAATTCATCCAAAAGGGAGAGAGATGGGGGTACTTGCAGGTGCCAATGTAGTAATGCCCAACCTCTCTTCCCCAGAAATACGAAAAAAATATCTGCTGTACGACAACAAAATTTGCGTAGGAGACGGCCCCAAGAAATGCCGCAACTGCATAGAAAAGCGGTTAAATGCAATCGGCTGCGAAATCGTTGTTTCCAGGGGTGATTATGCAGATCAATGAAATTATGGCAAAAGCCGCCGAGGCAAAAGGGTTAGAACCAAACGAGGCGTTATTTTTACTAAAAAATGCAAGTTCTGACGAATTATTCAAACTAGCTGGCAAAATAAAATCTACAATTTATGGCAGCCGAGTTGTATTGTTTGCACCTTTATATCTTTCTAACTACTGCGTCAATGGGTGTGTATATTGCCCGTACCGAGCAGATAACACTGCCATACCTCGCAAACGTCTTACACAGGATCAAATCCAAAAAGAAGTCCAAGCCCTTACATCAATGGGGCATAAGCGCCTGGTAATAGAAACAGGAGAACATCCTACAGAGTGTTCTATAGAATATATTTTAGAATCCATCAAGACCATATATGCTAGTGGTGATATCCGCCGCATTAATATAAATATTGCCGCCGCTACAATTGAGGATTACTCACGCCTAAAAACTGCCAACATTGGTACATGTATTTTGTTTCAAGAAACATATCATCGGCCTACATACGAAAAGCTCCATCCATACGGCCCCAAAGCTGATTATGATTGGCACTATCAAGCAATGGACAGAGCAATGATGGCAGGTTTACATGATGTGGGCATTGGTGCCTTGTTTGGCCTTGCGGATTATCATCACGAAGTTTTGGGGATTTTAAACCATGCAAAACATCTCGAGGACACATACGGTGTTGGCCCTCACACTATAAGTGTACCAAGACTCCGCAACAACAAAGTTGATGACAAAACATTTGCAAGAATTGTAGCGGTTTTGCGTATCGCAGTCCCTTATACAGGCATAATCATTTCAACACGTGAAGATGAATTAAACCGAAGGCAGCTCTTAGATATTGGCGTATCCCAAATCAGCGGTGGGTCATGCACATCTGTAGGCGGTTATACCCAGGATGATGACACTAAGCAATTCAAGATATCGGACAACCGTACCCTTGACGAAATCGTGATTTGGCTTATGAACGCAGGCTATACACCCAGTTTTTGCACAGCTTGCTACCGTGAAGGCCGTGTGGGCGAAACATTTATGGATTTATGTAAATCCGGCAATATTCATGATATCTGTCAACGCAATGCCCTTGCGACATTGCAAGAATATTTGGAAAGGGGAAAATCATAATATGGACAAAGCTCCCCGTAGTCATAGGCTTCATATTGGCATCTTTGGAAGGCGCAACGCCGGCAAATCCAGTTTACTAAACGCCATCACTGCCCAAGATGCTGCTTTGGTATCCCCTATAAAAGGTACAACCACAGACCCGGTGTACAAAACAATGGAAATCCTGCCAATTGGCCCAGTTGTGCTAATAGACACCGCTGGCATCGACGATGAAAGCGAATTGGGTAACCTACGGATCAAAAAAACCAAGGATATCTTAAAAAAAACTGATATTGCCCTGTTGGTAGTAGATCCAACCCAGGGATTTGGCACATACGAAGAAGAAATAATCCGCCAGCTAGGCACAACCAAGTATCTAATTGTGTACAACAAATCCGACACCAACAAGACATTCGAAGGACCCAGTGGGATACATGTAAGCACCATAACTGGCGAAAATATCAATAATCTAAAAGAAAAAATCGCACAAATCAGCCAAACCAAAGAACCAAAACCCCAGTTAGTCGCAGATTTGGTGGGATCTGGAGACATTGTCGTACTTGTTATGCCCATAGATTCTTCTGCCCCAAAAGGCAGATTAATCCTCCCCCAACAACAAGTGATTCGAGAGTGCCTCGAAGCAAATGCAGTTTGTGTGACAACCCAACCTTCAGATCTTGCAGATACTTTGTCAAAGCTAAAAGTCCCACCAAAATTTGTCATAACAGACAGTCAAGCATTTAAAGAAGTATCAGCTCAGACTCCACCAGAAATAAACCTGACTTCGTTTTCTATATTAATGGCTCGATTTAAAGGGATTTTAGAATATGCAGTCCAAAGTGCAGAGATACTAGATACTATACAAACCAGAGACAATATTTTGATTGTAGAAGGCTGCACACATCATCGTCAGTGCGATGATAT
>Ga0123355_10000168_pt1 | contig 79476 bp, 88 predicted proteins | sample TergutEmb28metaG_3_FD_89872 | JGI IMG/M metagenome (GOLD analysis project Ga0123355, IMG submission 89872) | Embiratermes neotenicus P1 segment gut microbial communities from Petit-Saut dam, French Guiana - Emb289 P1 | ecosystem: Host-associated > Arthropoda: Insects > Digestive system > Gut ... | reverse complement strand
TTCTTGAATGGCTACGGGGCTTAGCTCTACATAGTTTTGCATGTCGCCTTGGCCCACGCGGCGGAAGGTCTGCCCGATGCCATAAATATTGATGGCCATACAGAACGTGCCCACGACGCGGCCATTGGTGCGGTTGCGCAGTGCAAAACGCGTATGCGCCGTGCCGCCTCCGGTAAAGCCCCACAAATACGGGTCGGGCGGGTCACCCAGGGCGAAGAAGCCCAGCGTCGAGGCTGTGATAATCGCCGCCAAAAGGAATGCGATTGCCTTTTTCAATGACAATTTTTTCATGATTTTATTTCCTCTCTGTGAAATCAAGTTAATTTTGCATCCAGATATATAAATCTACACTGTCTTTGGAGACGATTTCGCCTGCGTAAAAAGTGTATTGCATGCGCCAGGCGTTATCGCTGGTACTTGTTGCCATGCCCACCCATATATCCCCGGAACCTTCATTAAAGCGATGAAAGCTAAGATGCACATCTGTGGGCGTGTGTATATCCGTATCAAACGCAAAACCGTAATTTGCCAGAATTTGATCAAGCTGCGCTTGCGTGTGGGCTTGCGCCAATGCGGCCAAGACGTTTTGCGTGCGGTCGGGGGGTGGCAAATCTTCAATGGGGCTAGGGGGTGCGGGTGATGTTGGCGGCGGCGGGGGTTGCGTGGGTACGGGGGTAGGGGGTGCGGTGGTGGGTGCTGGGGTGGTCTCCGGCGTGGTGGTGGGTGCGGGGGTCGTTGGCGGTGGCGTGGTGGGCGCGGGCGTCAACAGGGGCGGGGGTGGCGTAGCGGATGTGGGTGCCGGAGTAGTTGCGGCGGGTGGAGTGGCCAGTACCGTTTCCGGTTCCGTTTGCAAATGTATGTACACGGATACAGCGGTGCCCAAAATCAATGTGGCACAAGCCGCAGCTATATAACCTGCGATGGCGCTTGTGGTGGTGGTCGTGGCAGCGGCGGCGGTTGCGGTAGTTGCCGTGCATGCCAATATTATCGGTTGGTATGCCGCCAGATAAGTAGATTCTTCTGCCAAGAATAAAGCGGCCAAAGGTAATAAAACCAATGCTTTGGCGGCGATGGCGGGCAAGCGGTCTTGTTCCAAGTTGCGCTTGAGTGTCTTGCGTGCGCGGGTCAAGGTAATACACACGCAGTTGGGCGTGCATTCCATGAGTTCGGCAATCTGTTTGGTGGAAAAGTCTATGTAGTAATAGAGGTAAATCACTTCGCGCTGGGTTTTGGGTAATTTGCTGATGGCTACCAGTACTTGGGCTTGCCTTTCTTTGTCCAGCAATGCATCTTCCGGCAATAGGGCTTTGTCCAATTCGAGCAGGTCGTAGGGCAAGTCATCTGCCGCGGCGGTTAGGATCAAGCGGCGGCTGTTGGCCTTGCGCCGACGAAAGCATTCATGCACGGCAATCTTGCGCAGGTAGGAAAGCAAGGTTTCGCTACGGAGTTCGTTGGCTTTTTTGAAGGCGATGACGAAGGTATCCTGTACAATTTCTTCCACATCTTCCTTGTTATCACAAAATTTTGCACATACAAAGGACACGTACCCGCTGCATTTGTTGTACAACCCCTCAAAGGCGTGTGGTTCGTTACGTTGCAATCGGGCGAGTAAGACACTGATGTCGTCGGTTGTCTTTTTTAGGAGGATGTGAACCACCTCTTGTTTATTATGCACCCCAAGGCAGCAAAATATCGCATACCGGTAATACGTCGTTGTCATCGTGGGGTTGCACTTTTCTAAAAAATTCCAGCTTTTCGTCGATGCGTGCTGCAAATAGGTAAATCGCGCTCAGTACGTGGCGTTCGGATAGTTGTACGGTATTCGCAATGTCACACGGCGGCATGTCCAGCAAGTGATGGTAGTGGATGGCGCATTGTTCGTCGTGGTTAAATTCGTCCATCGTTGCGTTCAATATCTTGACAATCGTGCCGTGCTGTGCGAATGCCCGCGGTATCCGGGGCGCAGGGTATTCCAATTCGTTTCACCTCCTCAATGCACTTTACTATAGGGAAGTTAGCAAGAAAACATTTCATATTTTAATAAAAAAGTTTTTTCAACAAAAAAAGTGTACCATAAAACTCGTACACTTGTGGGAAAGGTTTCCGATTATTAACTAAAATTTATATTATCCGGCGCTTCAAACTTTTGGGTATTGGCAACAATGCGGCATCTTCCTCTCGCACGCCGCGTACAATCATCAGCACCGTTACATACACCAGCACGCCGAGGATGAGTGTAAACACCGTGGCTGCGCGTCCGGGCATGATCATTGCCAGCACCGCATGCAGGACAAAACACGTCACGCCCATTAGGGTCGTGGCTACCAGCGGCTTGCCCATGGCTTCGCCAAAGCGCGGCATGAGCCCAGTTGCACGGTATAAGAAAAATAAATTTAATAAGGCGGCTACAATAAAGCAGACAATGGTGCTGATTACTGCGCCCAAAATATTGATTTCCGGCACGGCCATTAAGTAATGATTTATAGGGATTTTTACCAACAACCCCACACCCGCCGCAACTACCGGCATGTACGGCTTGCCCACACCAAACAAAGTTGCGGTCAATATTTGGTTGATGGCCATAAACACGACACATGCCGCCCCCCACATCAACATAAAACCGCCATCCGGGAAGGAAGGAAACAGTAACGCCAATATGGGGTCGGCCATAACCGCCAACCCCACCGCTGCCGGTATGGATATTAACATTGCCAAGCGCAACGCGGTATTGACGCTGCCGCACACGGCTTGTTTGTCTTGCAGGGAATGTGATGCAGATATTTCAGGTGTGACGGCATGAGATAATGCTCCTGCCATTGCCACGGGCAAGCCGGTCAGCAAGATAAATTTGCCGCCAAACTGCCCCACCAACTCGCTGATTTCAAATTCGTTAAATACACCGGAATACGCCAACCGCGCGTTAGCCATGCTAAAATCCAACGGCGAGGTAAGGGCCAGCATCACCATGCTCAACGTAATGGGTGCCGCCATGGCGAATAATATCTTGGCTTGCTGGCGTTCGGTTTCAAGCGGGCGGCTCAAGTCCTTGACCATTTGCCTTTGATAATCGCGCTGTACTAGGCTGTACAGGAAAATCAGCACAACCAGCCCCACCAGCACGCCAATGCCCGTGCCCGCTGCTGCGCCTGCCACCGACCGATGCAACCGCTCCGCATCAAAAAACAAAAACGCAAGAAACAACGAAAAGCCCACGTTAAAAATTTGTTCACTCACTTGCGATACAGCCATGGGGAAAGCGGTTTTCATCCCCATAAAATACCCGCGAAAAGCACCCAGCGGCCCCAAAAGTACCATCGCCGGTGCCAATGCGCGTATGGCATAAAACGCCTGCGGCGAATTTAACATTATATTGGAAATAAACCGCGCACCAAACCAAAGCATCAACGCCGCCGCAAACCCCATGATCGTCGAGACCTTCAACGCCGTATGGAACATGCAATGTGCATTGCGCATCTGCCCCAAGGCCATGCGCTCACTCACCAGCTTGGAAACTGCAGGAATCAACGCCCCCGCGGTGACCAACAGCACCACCGTATACACCGAATATCCCATCGAATACCAAGCGTTGCCCTCATCGCCCAGCAATCCCGTCAAGGGCAAACGGTATATAAAGCCCAGCACCCGCCCAATCAACATCGATAGGGCAATGATGCTTGCCTGTTTAACAAAGGCGCCTTGGTTCTTGGCCGTATCGGGCGCGGTCATGGATTACAGCGCGGAAGCAGCCGCAGTGTCGGCCACGACGGTTACGTGGGGGTGCAATTGCAAAATCGAAGCGGGCACTTGCGGGGTAATCGGCCCCGTCAACGCCGCCGCTAAAATTGCGGCCTTGCCCTGACCGCTTACCAATAACAAAATTTTCTTCGCCATCATGATGGCGTGGATGCCCATGGTCAACGCGTGGCGCGGCACTTGCGATGCATCGTCAAACAACCGCGCGTTGGCATCAATGGTAGCCTGCGCCAACGGCACATAAGCCGCCTGCGCAGCAAAAACCTCGCCTGGTTCGTTAAATCCGATGTGCCCGTTATTGCCGATGCCCAAAATCTGCATCATCATATCGCCCGCGATGGCGAGTTTGTTTTCATAATCAACACACTCCCGCACAGGGTCGGGCGCGGTGCCGTTAGGCAAATTGGTCCGCACAATACCCAGCGGGTCAAAAACGCGTTGCTTCATATAATAAGCATAACTCTGCGCATCATCGGGCTGTATCGGATGATACTCATCCAAATTAAAAGTAGTAATCCCCGAGAAGTCCGCACCATCCGCGCGTTGCTTCGCCAGTTCGGCATACATACCCTCCGGCGTCGAGCCGGTAGCAAAACCAAACACCCCCGCAGGTGCACCCGCCACCTCCCGCGCAAAGATATCTGCCGCTTTCTTGCTCATGGCCGCGTAGTCGGCTTCGATTATCAAATTAATGTTGCGTAGCATATGAATCATCCTTTCGATGAATAAGTTTTATTTACACGCACAACGCTTGCGCTCGCGGAAGTACACGGCAGTTAGCCCCGCTTCGTTCGCAATTTTCTGGGCTTTAATAATATCCTTGCCCAATTGCTCCGGCATATGCGCATCCGAACCGATGGTTACGTATTGCCCGCCCAATTTTGCAAAGCGTTTGTATAGGTTGAATAGCGCTTGCCGATTGCGTGCATTACCTAGCCGCTTGGTGCTGATTTCCATGGCTAGGTTACGCTCCGCCAAGGCGGTGAAGAGGGCGTCAAAAGCTTCGGGGTAGTTTTCGTACAGGAAGATTTCATTGGCGGCGGTGCTGTACCGGCAGATGTAGTCGATGTGCGCCAAGGAATCAAAAAAACCGCATGATTCGACCATGGCTTTCATATCGGTCAAATAGCGGTGTATTAGTTGGTTGGCGGGTTGGGTATCCGCGTCATAAAACAGGTTAATCCCGTCTACATAATGTATTGAACCTAGGATAAAATCCCAATCCCCGGCGGCGATTTGTGTGTTTTGCGCGTGGTGTTCTTCGTTGAGCGTCAGTTCTAGTCCCATCAGCACGGAGTCGCTGCGCAGGGGGCGGTACTCGCGCTCGTAGCGGTCAAAGTCCACCATGAAATTGTACGGCGGGAAGTCGCAATGCTCTGTAAATGTGGTGCCCAGCCCTTGGCGGCGCAACGTGTCAATGACCATCGCCGCATCCATTTGGGAATCGGGCGATACCGCACTGTGTATATGCGCGTCAAAGTACATAAATGATTACCCGAACGTCTCGTCCAGGATAATTTCCGCTTCGGGTTTGTCTATTTCTTGCGATAGCATGAGTTCCGATAGGATGACTTGCTTGGCGCTGGTCATCATCTTTTTTTCTGCGGTGGACAAGCCGCGCTCGCGTTCGCGCAGCATGAGATTGCGGTATACCAGCGATACATCGGTCAGGTTGCCGGATTTAATCAGCTCCATGTTGTCTTTGTAGCGTTGGTTCCAATTGTCGGACATGACGATGGGGTCGTTCATGATGCCTTGGATGACGCCCAGCATTTCGCCTTTGGCGTAGATGGGCCGCACACCCAGCGTGGGTGCCTTGGCCGCAGAAATAAGGATTTTCAGGTTGCCTACGGGGATATGCAACGCATAGTATGTCAGCAATTGCCCGTCTACTTCCTTTTCCTCGATGTTCTCGATAACACCCGCACCGTATGGCGGGTATACGATTTTATCTCCGATGGCGTACATGGGCGGCCCCCTTCGGCACGTAGAATGATTATTTAAAATCAGTATACCGCATATTTGTGGGGTTCACAACTATTGTGGTTGTTGAACACCAGTCGTAAACATTGCGATTAATTTTTCCACGGTTAGTGCGCGGCGTTCTTCGCCTGTGATGTCCAGTACAACTTTGCCGTTTTGCAACATGATGGTACGGTTGCCCAATGCCAAGGCAGAGGGGATGTCGTGCGTCACCATTAGGGTGGTGATTTGGTCGCGCTGGATGATTTCTTGGGTTAGGCGCAGGACTTTGTCTGCGGTTGCAGGGTCGAGAGCGGCGGTATGTTCGTCCAACATCAGCAATTTGGGGGTGCTCAACGTCGCCATCATGAGCGTCACCGCTTGCCTTTGGCCGCCGGAGAGTAGCCCCATTTTGGTTTTGAGCCGGTTTTCGAGGCCCAGGTCAAGCTGCGCAAGCTTTTCGCGGAAGAATTGGGTCAACGCTTTGCCAATTCCAATGCGGAAGCGCAATCCTTCTGCTTGCCGATACGCCAGCGTCAAGTTTTCCAAAATGGTCATGTTGGGTGCGCTGCCCTTCATGGGGTCTTGGAACAAGCGCCCAATGTGTCGCGCGCGTTTGTACTCCGGCAAAAAGGTGATGTCTTGCTCGTCCAATACAATGCGCCCGCTGTCTGCTAGGAAAACACCCGATACTGCGTTCATGAGCGTGGTTTTGCCTGCGCCGTTGCCGCCCACGATGGTGACGAAATCGCCCTTGGGCAAAAATAAATTGACGTCATCCAACGCGATGCGCTCGTTGGGTGTACCCGCGTGGAAAGTCTTGGAAACGTTCTCAAATCTAAGCATCGCGTTGTGCCTCCTGCCTTTTCAGCTTTGCCGCCCGCTTCAACTTGAATAGCATAAAATGCTCCTTGATCGCGGGGAAGGACACTGCCACCGCCACGAAAACAGCCGTAATGATCTGTAGGTTGGTTTGGTTAATGCGCGTACTCAATGCCCATGCAATAATAATGCGGTAAATAACTGCACCCGCTATTACTGCGCCAATATTCCACAAGATCATACGCCGTCCGAAGATCGCTTCGCCAATAATTAAAGACGCTAACGCAGTCAACACCATGCCACGGCCCATATGAAGGTCCGCAAATCCTTGGTATTGCGCTATCAAGCCGCCGCTTAGGGCTGCAATGGCATTACCCAGTGCCAGCCCCATCATCTTCGTTTTGGTCGTGTTGATGGACGATGCGCGGCACATTTCTTCGTTGTCGCCCGTAGCGCGGACGGCCAAACCCAGCCGTGTGTAAAAAAAGATGCCTAACCCCACGCTCACAATGACTACCACCGCAATCGGTATAACAAAACGCGCGGCTTGTATGTTGTCTAAGCGGTCGCCCAATAGCGTAAACAGCGTGTCTTCCCGCAGTAACGGAATGTTGGGCCGTCTGCCCATGATATGTGAATTGACCGAAAAAGCAGCCATCATGACCAAGATACCCGCCAAAATCGGCTGGACGCGCATTTTCGTTTGCAAGAATGCAGTACATAATCCGGCAGCCACCCCGGCCACAATGGACAACACCAACCCCAAAAATGGCTGCCCGGCGACGGTGAGTATTGCGCTCACCGACGCCCCCATCGCATAGCTACCCTCGACCGTCAAATCCGGCACGCCCAGTATCCGATACGCAATGAAAATCCCCAACGCCAGCAACGACAAAATCAATCCCATTTGGACCGCGCCGGATAACGCTACGAAAGTTAGCACTTATATGCCCCTCCTAGTGTAAATTCACATCGCCCAACGCATCTACATCAATACCCAGCGCCTCGGCGAATGCGCGGTTGATGGTGGGAGTAAACTCCGACATCACCACCACGGGGATTTCGGAAATGGGAGTGCCTTCCAATACCTGCGCCACGATACGCGCAGTTTCTTGCCCCAAAATTGTGTAGTTGACGCCCACAGTGGCAAATCCGCCGTCGCGCACCATCGAATCCGCGCCCGTGTAAATCGGCAACCCTGCGTCCATCGCTACCTGCGCGAACACCGGCATTGCGGATGCCACAGTATTGTCTGTGGGGGTAAAAAACGCATCCACACGCCCCACCAGCGACAGCGCAGCGGCCTGCACATCAATTGTACTGGTCACCGTAGCCTCATAGTACGATAACCCATTGGCACGCAGATATGCCTTGACCCGTTCGATAATGGCCACGGAGTTATCCTCTGCCAAATTGTAAACAAGCCCAAAAACACGTGCATCGGGCGTAAGCTGCCGCGCCAAGTCAAACACCAATTCCACAGGCAAGCTGTCCGACGTGCCCGTAATATTGCGGTCGGGGTGGTTAAGGTCGGTCACAAACCCCGCGTGCAGTGGGTCACTCACTGCACCAAAAACAATGGGGATATCGGAAGTAACATTGGCAGCGGCGTGGGTGGCCGGTGTGGTAATGGCCATAATCAAATCCACCCGGTTGCCCACAAATACTTGCGTGATGGAAGTCAACACCGTCATGTCCACCCCCGGCCCCACTTGGATGTCAAAGTCCACATCATCAAACCCCAGCCGCTCCATTTCGTCCAAGAACGCCTCGCGGATTTCGTTCAACGAGGTATGGTCCATCAACTGGATGACACCAATGCGATAACGGTAATCCCCTGACCCGCCGCAAGCAGCCAATACCAGCATACCCGCCAACAGCACCAACCCAATCATCTTTTTCATCTTACTTCCTCCTCTGTGCCGAGAAAATAAAAATCCCCGGCAAAATAAAATATTTTGCCAGGGACGAATATAATCCGCGGTGCCACCCTGATTCGCCTGTTACGGCGCGCTTGGCGGGGTACCAACATACCCCCGGCAACTCACGTATGCCCACACGTCATGGAATACTCGGCGTAATTGCGCCTTTGACCATGCCCTCGGCGGCCCATTTAACCATCCGCATGTCGATACAAAGTTTCGACTTACCTGCCCGGATCTCAGCTGCCCGGACTCTCTGTATGGCGCTTGATGGTCTTTACTCCCGCTTCATCGGTTTATTACTGGGCAAGATACAGGAATATTGTTTGGGTGTCAAGGGGTAGGTGTGGGGGATTATAACCGGATAAATGAAAATTACTGCGCACAAAACAACTGGTGGCAAATTGCCACCAGTTGAAAATTTCATCAACGGAGCGGCTTGCAATTTTCTTGCTCACCAAATAAAAAGCCCTTGCTGCACAGCAAGGGCTTCAAACCTTTTCACGGCATATTTATTATTCGCATTGCCGATAGCAAACTACTCTATTAATAGTACCCGTTAAAATACTTCTCCTGCTCAGGGGTGAGGACGTCTAAACCCAGCCCCATGGCCTTGGACTTCATGAGTGCGATTTCGCGATCCACTTCTATGGGGATGTTGTAGAGGTCGGGTTTTAAGGTTTTGCCGTTTTTGGCCAAATGCTCGGCACCCATGGCTTGCAAGGCGAAGGACATGTCCATGATATCGGCGGGGTGGCCGTTGCCCGCTACGATGTTTACTAGTTTGCCCTCGGCCAGCAAGTTGAGGACGCGGCCGTCTTTCATATGGTAGCCTTCGATGAAGGGACGGCGGATTTCTTTTTTGACGGCCATTTTTTCCAGCTCCACGAGGTTGACTTCTACGTCGAAGTGGCCTGCGTTGGTGAGGAAGGCGTTGTGCTTCATGACTTCAAAGTGGCGGGCAGTGATGACATCGTTGCAACCCGTTACGGTTACGAAGAACTCGCCGATGCGGGCGGCATCGTCCATTTTCATGACGGTGAAGCCATCCATGACGGCCTCCATTGCGCGCCACGGGTTGACTTCGGTCACGATAACACGTGCCCCCAAGCCTTTGGCACGCATGGCCACGCCCTTGCCGCAGAAGCCATAACCCGCTACGACCACATCACGCCCGGTGAGCATGACATTGGTCGTATACATAATCGAATCCCAAACGGATTGCCCCGTGCCGTGTACGTTATCGAAGAGGTGCTTGGAGTCGGCATCGTTGACGGCCATCATGGGGAAGTTGAGCGTGCCTTCGCGCACGCGGGCTTTCAGGCGGTTGATGCCGGTGGTGGTTTCCTCGCAGCCGCCGATGAGATTTTCGCCCAAGTGGGCGTAGTCGCCGTGCAGCAGTTGCATGAAGTCGCCACCGTCATCGATGACAATGTGAGGCTTGAATTCCAATGTTTTAATCAAATGATCCCAATATTCTTCTTCGGTGGCGTTGTGCCAAGCGTATACGTTGTACCCTTGCGAATCCAGCCCCGCGCAGATTTCGTCCTTGGTGCTGAGCGTATTGGAACCCGTAACGGCGATTTCCGCACCGCCTGCGGCCAGCACCTTGCCTAAGTAAGCGGTCTTGGCTTCCAAGTGGACGCATACGGCAATGCGCATGCCCTTAAAGGGCTGCTCGCGCTTGAAGCGTTCCTCGATTTGTGACAATACGGGCATAAATTCTTTTACCCATTCGATTTTCTTGTTGCCGGCTGCGGCCAATGACTTGTCGCGGATGATGCTCTTGGTCATGGTATTCCCTCCCGAAAAATAATAAGCACATTATAAATGCGATAATACCATGTGATATAATTTGCGCAATAGGACATATGTCATAAGAAGGGTGATGTCGCATGGAAGATAAATGGGGCGCATTAATATGGAGCAAATCATCCACTTTCATGGAAATGTTCAAGCGGGTCTTTTATTATGTTTGGGGTGCTTTTTTTGTATGCCTCATTTTTTCGTTATTCATTCATATTTTTATTCAAGAATTATCAAGCGTTGCGCAGGAGCGTAATTTATTTAATTTAATTGCGTCGGCGATCGTTTTGGTGGTTTTTATTTTTATTATTTTTCTTCTTATTAAAACCATGCTGCATAATTGCAAAAAGCAAAGCGTGTTTGTTTATGAGCGCGGATGCATTTTCAAAGAGGGCAAAGCGGCGGATGAAATATTATTCTGCGATATTAAAGGGATACAAGACATGTTGCAAGTCGCCGACGGTGGGGAAATTATGACAGCGGAGCGTCTCTTTACGATGGTGTATCACGATGATACGCGGCGTTTTTTCAAGCAGGGTGATGTGCCATCCTACGATGCGTTTTTTACGCAATTGCGTCAAGCGTATAATTCATTCTTTTTGCAAGATGCAAGTGATGCCGGTTTGCTGCGCAAGCCGATATGGATGGGGGAGGAAATTAATTTTGATGGCGAGCGGTTCCATATGTATGTAAAAAATATTTTGTGGTCAAGCTTTGCGCCGCAAGATATCACCGAAGCCAGCGCATACGAAGGCAAATCCAATGCTGTCATCCACATTCAAGGCAAAATCTATCCTTCGGACATCCCCGAATTATTGACGACCTTATCGTCTGCGGATTTGTATAACCCCGACTTGTTATATTGGCGCATCGCTAACAAATCGGATGCTTTATAAATCGAAGTCGGTGACTTTGATTGCTTCGGATTTGAAAAATTGTACGAGGGTGGCGCGGGTATGTACCCACGCATCGCTCCATAATGGACGGGTAGGTAGGATGACTTCACCGGGTGGGTTCTCGGCCAGGGTGCGGTGCAAAGCGGCTTCGAAGTGAGGCGGCGCGAGGGGCAAGAAGCGTACTGCTTCGGGGGTGTTGTGGCGGATGATTAAGATTTTGATGCCGTCGGCGCAGGGGTAGATGACCCAGCGGGTAGCGAGCGCCGCTTGTGTGGCGGGCATGTTTTGCGTGTCCTGCGCGGTGCAAAAATGGCGGAATAGTACAGTTTCCATGGTTTCCATCGCTGCGATTTTTTTGAGGTTGCCGCCGCCGAAATCTGGCAGTGCTGTGGCTTGTTCTGTTATCGCTTCGGATACCTCCAACGGTAGTGCCACCATACAAAAAATAACGCGCCCTTCTGCATTGCGGTATACGCTACCGTCGAAGAGGTGTGTTTTTTCATTTAATGCGCGGCCCAAGGGGAATGCAGCTAACACTTGCGCCCATTTGGTTTTGGCGTTGAGTTTGTAGCCGTCGGGTAAAGTGGCGGTGCGGATGATGGTACGCGCGCTGTTGGCAACCAAAATTACCGGGCGCAAAGACACCTTGCGTGGCGGCGTTAACGGTAACACGCCGTGGTTGCCTTGTTCATCTATTTCTATGTATACACGTCGCAACATTTCATCACCTGCAGTGAATCATACACGACGTGCGGGGTTGCGACAAATTTTTATCTAGTTATATCTTCATGCGCATGATTAATTCGCCATCGTCTTCTTCTCCGGTTTCTTCGAAGCCCAACTTCTCGTACATTTTTTTCACGGGGATGTTTTCCGGCTCGTATTGGGTGTAGCAGTGTTGGGCTGCGCCGTGGGGTTTTTGGCGGATTTCGTCCAAGACTTGTGCGATGGCTTGGGTGCCGTAGCCTTTGCCTTGGTGGTTCTTGTCGATCATGAACCGCCACAGGTAGTAGCAATCTTCGCCGTAGGTGTCGTCATAAGCTTCGGGCAGGTAGCCGTACATGACAAAGCCGACCATTTCATCCCCGGCGTAGATGGCGTAGGGGATTGCGCGGCCGCCGTTGTTGTCGCAGATGTAGGCGGTGGCCAAGCTGTCCAAGTTGCTGCCTACGTAGTCCTCTTGACCTTCTGTCACTTGCAAGTCCAACAAGTCGCCTACATTGTCGTCGGTGATTTTTCGCAGTTCGATTTTCATGTGGGTTCTCCTTCGCTTCATTTATAAGGTGCGATTTGTTTAATGTAGCTCAACCGATTTGTGCGGGCAAGAGAAAAGATGGTTATAGTCAAGTTGCATGATTGCGCAGGGTGATATAAAATATGCGCGATGCGCCCGTAGCTCAGGGGATAGAGCGTCCGCCTCCGGAGCGGAAGGTCGTAGGTTCGAATCCTGTCGGGCGCATTTATTAATGGCACAAACAAAATTCAGTCGATGAGTGACACTAATCGACTGAATTTTTTATTTGCGCTGTTTATTGACCCTGTGCGCCCTTGCAGTATAATCAACACAAAACTATACGAAATGAGTGATTTGTATGAACGCAGACGGCATGAATTATGCCCCCAAGGGCAAACCCAACCCCGTTGTTAAGGACGGCGAATTTGTTTTCGCGGCTATCGGGTTGGACCATGGACATATTGGCGGGCAGTGCAACGGCTTGATTGAAGCCGGAGCTACGCTCAAGTGGATTTATGACCCCGACCCGGCCAAGGTGGAGCGGTATGTAAAAATGTATCCGCAGGCCAAGGCCGCCCGCAGCGAAGAAGAAGTGCTGGCCGATGCCGAGGTCAAATTAGTGGCCGGTGCCGCCATCCCCAGCGACCGTTGCACATTGGGCATCCGCGTGATGGATGCGGGCAAGGATTACTTCACGGACAAAGCACCCTTGACCACCATGGAGCAACTGGCCGATGCCAAAGCCGCCGTAGTGCGCACGGGCAAAAAATACGCCGTGTATTATTCCGAACGCTTGCATTGCGAAGCGGGCGAATTTGCCGCACAATTAATCGCAGAAGGTGCGATTGGCCGCGTCATCCAAACCATGGGTATGGGGCCGCATCGCTTCAATGAAAAACACCGCCCGGAATGGTTCTTCAAGCGCGAGCGTTACGGCGGTATCCTGTGCGATATCGGCAGCCATCAAATCGAACAATTCCTCTTCTATACCGGTGCCACCGATGCCGAAATCGTCACCGCGCAAATCGAAAATTTTGCTAACCCGCGCTACCCCGGTATTGATGACTTTGGCGATTGTACCCTGCGCGGTAATAACGGCGCGGCAGGTTACTTCCGCGTAGACTGGTTTACCCCCGACGGGCTGAGCGCATGGGGCGATGGCCGCGTCTTTATCCTAGGCACCGAAGGTTACATCGAGTTGCGCAAGGGCATCGACTTCGCCCGGGCCAAACGCGGCGGCCACGTTTTCCTCGCCAACCAAAAAACCGAAGAATACATTGATGTTGAAGGCCGCGTAGGCTGTTCGTATTTCGGCAAGCTGATTTTGGACTGCTTGCACCGCACAGAAAATGCCATGACACAGGAGCACACCTTCAAAGCCGCAGAGCTGGGCGTGCGCGCGCAGATGATTGCGGAGAAGGCGAAAGGGATTGTGCGGGGTTAAGAACACGTTCTAAAATTCCACCGCCACCAAGGTCAACCCCTGCGGCGGCAAAGTCTTGCCCGCTTGTGTGCGGTCACGTGCGGCGATGATATGCGGAATGTCGTCGGGCGCCGTTTTGCCTAGCCCGGCGTACAGCACCGTGCCGGCCATGATACGTACCATATTGTATAGGAAGCCGCCGCCCGTGACGGTGAAGGTAATTTCTTGGCCCGTGCTGTTGGGTATGTGTGTTACTTCGCAGGCGAATATATCGCGCACGGTTGTCTTGGCCGAGCCGCCCGTGGCACAAAATGACGCAAAATCAAGCCGCCCCACAAAATGTTGGGCGGCTTTTTGCATGGCGTTCATATTTAATTGCTGTGCCACATGCAAGCTGTAGCGATTTAACAGCGGATTTGCCGCAGCGGCTTGATGAAATCGATACATATACGTCTTGCGCCGCGCGTGGAAGCGCGGATTAAAATCATCCGCCACCGCCTGCGCCGCCACAACAGAGACATCCCCTGGCAGCAAGCCATTTAACACTTGCGGCAATTTTTCCACCGGGATTTTCAAGCCCGCGCCGTCAAAGGTTGCGCGTTGCCCCAAGGCGTGCACACCCGCATCGGTACGGCTGGAAGCCGTTGTGCGGACATCGCGTTCCAATATGACGGCAATTGCTTCTTCCAGCACCTGTTGCACCGCCAAGCCGTTTTCTTGCCGCTGCCACCCGCAATAATGGGTGCCGTCATAGGCGATGGTTAGTAGGATTTGCACCGTTTAGGACTCGCTGTTTAATTGATTTTGCAAAAATTGCGCCAATACCGGCAAATGATTAATAACGACATCCCAAACGACATCAATATTCATGATGTGGTATCCGTGCGCCGCCCGCTCCCGCATGCGGATGATATTTTCCCAAGGAATTGTGTTGTGCGCGGTTCTATATTCTTGCGGTAGTTGTTTTGCGAGTTCACCAATGTTGAGAATGGACATGATGATGGCTTTGCGGTTGCGCTTGTCGGTTGCAAGAGTCTCTGGCGTGTTTACGTCCAATGCAAATTGCATGGCATCCAGCGCATCTTCCAACATACGCTCCAAAATGTTTTTGACCTTAGGATTCATAAATTAACCTCGCATCCTTGACCACATTTTGGACAAAATCATGCTTTGCATTACGCAATGAAGCCCACGTCAGCAAGTCAACATGGCAGCCTAGCGCCTCCTCTAAATCCCCGCCAAGCCCATAAAAATCAAGCCCCGATGTACCGGGGTGAAATTCGACCAGCATGTCTATGTCACTGGCATCAGTCATTTCTTGCCTAGCCGCCGATCCAAATAATGCCGCGCGCTTTACAGGATATTGCTCCAATATATTTATCATAGAAGTGTACATAGGACTTTGTAACTTTATTTCATCAGACAACGACGGCGGTGTCGAAAAGTCAACCGTTTTTGTCAATGGCTGTTTCAACGCTTGCATTGACATCTCGTGGAGAGCTGCAAGCATGGATTCTATTGATTTGTTTTGCATCGTCAACACCTCCATTCGTTCTTTTTCAACTATACCGCGCAACAGAACAAGGCACAACCCCGCGTTAATAAAAAAGTGCACCGCACACAAGCGGCACACTTTACATCATCTAACCCAACTGGTCGTAATTTGCGACCAATTGTAAGTTCAAATTAGCCACAAAGCCGAGCCTCGCGAAGCACATCGCGGGGTCAAGGGAGAACGCTTCCCCCTTGCAGGTGTGGACAGCGTCCACGGTCTTAATCTTTTGACTTTAATCTTTTGACCTTACTCTTTTGACCTTACTCTTTTGACCCGCGCCGGCTTCAACCGATTGTCATCCACAATTGCATTCACATCCCGGCGGCCGTACTTCCACAACCCTATCGCGGTTAGTGCCGCGGCTACCACGGTCAGCACAACCGGTACAATCCAGTTGAAACTTTCGCCGGGTGCCAAGGGCAACTGTTGGACGAATCCGTAAGGCGACAGCCATAGTGCCCAGTCGGGGAAGATGCCGAAGCCCTGCCCAAGGAATAACGCCACAAAGGTGTAAGCAAAGTACGCCCAAATCAGCGAAGTTGCCTTGGGGAGCAAGCCCACCAGCAGCACGGCCACGCCTACCTTGACCCAAATGGCAGGTACGTAGTTGAGGCCAACTTGCAAAGCGAAGGTCAGGGGAAACTCTGCGGTGGATTCCATCGCCGCTGCGCCGAAAGCGAACATGCCGATGGACGAGGATAATTGCACTAAAACCGCCATCACAAATGCGATGATTGCGAACGCACCTAGATATTTGCGGCGGCCAACGCTTGCGGCCAATACAAGCTCGGCGCGGGTATCGGTTTCTTCGGCGCGGGCTTTTAACACGAATAATGTAGCGGGCACGATGGCGAAGATGCCCATAATCATGTTAATCATGGCGGAGAAGAGTTGCGGCAACGTGAAGCCGAACACCGCCACGGCGTCGCGTAGGTACAGTACGGCGGCTTCCAGCGGGAAGTCATCAGTAATGGGCGGGATTTCGATTTCGAAGGGGCCGAGGATCAACTGCTGGTACATCTCATTGGACGCGATGAATTCATCCAGCGTGCCCAATACCGCGCCGTATGACGCGCCAAGGATAAACAGCGATATAATCCACACGATAATGGCCGTGCGGGATAATTTGAATGCGAAGCCACCCGCGGATTTTGTTAGAAACGAACCGTGCGCACGCCCCGGCTTGGCAGGGATGATGCCTTGGTCAATGTCGCGGATGGACGTGAGTTTGAACGCCACCAGCGTTAATAATACAGCTGTACCCAACATGATAAAAATTGGCCACCAATAATTGGCAATGTACGCTTGCGTGCGCAGCAATAACCCCATGGGGGAAATGAGCGCAAGGATTTCCATGTTGGGATCCATATCGCCCGGCGCACGCAGGAGGAAGAAAATACCCAGCGCCATGAAAGCATAACCCATGGCCGTGCGCGAGCTGGCCGTCAACTGCGCAAACAGTGCGGTGAACGCGGCAAAAACCAAACCCGTCACGCCCAGTGTCGCGCCCCACAGCATGGAGCCGTTGAAGCACATACCCGTGTCGTACAGGCTGGTGCCGAAGGCATACATACCCAACCCCGTAAACAATGCCAATCCAATATTCACGACCAGCGCAGTCAGCATGGCCGCCGCCAAGTTGGACAAGCGCCCCACGGGCAACGAGCGCAACACTTCGTAACGCCCCTTCTCTTCGTCGGCGCGGGAAAGGCGGATGACGAGGAATATGTTCATCAATGCCGCCGTCAACGCGCTGAACAGCATCATGAAATTCGTGTACAACGCGCCAAAAGTCGAGTGATAAGCCGCAAAACCCGGCCCCACCATGCTCACCATCGCGGGCATCGTCAGCACATCAATGATGGGCTCGCGCTCGCCTACAGGCAGCGCATAAAATACCCCCGGCACCAACAAAACAATCGTGCCGCCCAATATCAAAATCCACAACAAGGAAGTGATCCGCTCGCGCCGCAACATGAAGCGCGTGAGCAAACCCGTATTTGCAAAGTTTGTGCGCATCGTTTATGCCCCCTCCCTCTCGTTTTGCTTCGCAAAACTGGCCGGGTGGCCCGATGCATTCGCATCGCCGGCTTCGCCGGTGTCTACTTTCTTGTAATGCTGCATGAACAATTCCTCCAGCGACGGCGGTACGCTTTCCAATTTCTTAATACCGAAGCCGTTGAGGTGGTTGATGACCGCACCCATCTTGGCCGTGTCTACGTAGAAGTGCAGGCCATACGATTCCTTGGCAATGTCGAACACACCGTCCATTTGATCGAGCCCCTCGATGGTGCGCTCGGTGGTGACGGTCATGGCGTAGCGGGTCAAGTGGCGCAACTCGTCCAGCGTACCGGTCTGTACGACCTCGCCGTCGCGGATGATGCCTACGCGGTCGCACAACCGCTCCACTTCACTCATGATATGGCTGGACAAAAACACACCCTTGCCCTTCAACTTCTGCTCCATTACGCAATCTTGGAAAACCTGCTCCATCAAAGGATCCAATCCGCTGGTAGGCTCATCCAAAATATACAAATCCACATCCGATGCAAAAGCCGCCACCAAAGCCACCTTCTGCCGGTTGCCCTTCGAATAAGTCCGACACTTCTTAGTAGGGTCAAGGTTGAAATCCCGAATCAACCGCGCACGCAAATCCTTGTCATGCTTGCCGCGCAAATTAACAAACAAATCAATCACCTCGCCGCCCGTCAAATTCGGCCACAAATTCACATCACCAGGCACATAAGCAATCCGTTTGTGTATCTCCACCGCATCCTTCCAAGCATCCTTGCCAAATACTTTCACCTCACCACACGTAGCCTGCAAAATCCCCAGCAAGCAACGAATCGTAGTGCTTTTACCCGCCCCATTCGGCCCGATATAAGCAAAAACCTCGCCCTGCGCAATCTCCAAATTAACACCCTTCAAAGCCTGAAACTTACCAAAATTCTTGTCCAATCCCTTAACTTCTACGTTGTACATGCCATTTCCTCCTAAAAAATATATTTTCGTTCTTACATGTCCGTGTGACTCATAGCGGAGCCAAAAGAAACGGGTCAAGGGGCTGTGCTCCTTGCGGGTTTGGGCAGCGCCCAAGGTCTTAATCTTTTGACCTTTAATCTTTTGATCTTTTATCTTTTCACCGGTAAAAACACCGCCGAAAAATATCCAAATACCCCTTAAACTCCTCCAAGTAGCCATCATAATCAACCCGCGCCGCTTCACCTGCCGACGACAGCCCCCCATCGGCCGCCATAGCTTGTTTGGCCATGGCCTCGGCGGCACCGGTTAGCGTCCAATTGATGATGTTGATGGCCTTCATGGGGTCGATGCCCTCGCGGAATAGCGACTTGTCGCAATGTTCCAAGATTTCATCCAATACAGCGTTGCGCATTTGGATGAAACGGGTGAGGTGTTCGGTTTGCTTGGGGTTCATGGGGTGGCGTGTGTCCATGTAGGTGCTGGTAAGAAAGTCAAAAATGGCTGGAAACCGCCGTGACAAATCTTGTTTGAGGAGCGACATCTGCCAGACGCTGTCCAACAAGTCGGGCTGGCGGGTGTTGATTAAATCCACGTATTCGTCCTGTACGACGGCGATGGCGTTTTCGATGAGGAAGTCGTAGAGGTTCTCTTTGGTGCCGAAGTAGTGGAAAAGCAACCCCTTGGAAATGCCCGCCTCGCGGACAATGTTGTCGGTTTTGGCGGCGTTGAAACCATGCAGAAATTCGCGCATGGCGGCGTTGATGATACGCTCGCGTTTGTCCGCCTCCAAGGCGAAGAATTTGGGGTATAGGTCGTGTAATTCAATCATAAGCAGTGCTCCTTTACGGATGTTGACAGGCCATTGACTGACCCGGTGAGTCAATGATATCACATTGACCCGACAAGTCAATGGCTTCATGTGAAAAAGTTATCCACATCCTTATCCACAACTTGCAATGCATCCCGTCAAAATCCTCCCCACCGCATTGCCCAAACAAAAATCCCAGTCTGTCACGGTGCGTGACAAACTGGGATTTTCCAAATTGATTCTAATTATGCTTACACGTCTTCGCCCAACCCTGCGCGGTGTCTTAGCTTGCGGTATTCGCTGTCGATACGGTCTTGGTAATCCGTTGGCGGCACGACGATGAGTTTGATGATGATGTTCAAGACAATCAACCCCGTACCCCATCCACCGATGACCCAACCCGGCCAAAAATACCCCCGCCCGGTAAAGAACCAAATACCCATCAAAAAAATATTAACCGCTACATAAATACCCACCAGCATGCGCATCAAATTTTCAAACCACACGCGCACTTCGGCCGATTGCCGGAGTTTGGCTTCGGCACGTTCGCGTTCGTCGCCGTGTGGTTTGCCGAATGACACGGATTGCAAGCGCCCCGCGTCATCTTCGTCAACATCTTTCAAATGCTCCATGCCGGGGTGAAAACGTACTTCCGTTTCGCCCGCGTCCAACCAATAAGCGCGTTGCTGCTTGACCAACTGCCGCGCACGGCGGGCGAATGTGTCGCCGATGCGTTCGCCGGCGGCGTTGTATAACGTTACTTTGGCTTCCATTGTAAATGCTCCTTATCAATACAAATTTACCGCGGCAACCGTTTTTGCAATTTTCCGTTCACACGGGCACCATTTTCACGCGCATGACGCACGTCGGAAAACGGCCATCGGCCCGGCGAAAAAAGCATGGGGTGCCATCCCCTTCGCAGTATTACAGAAGTATACGAAAAGAAGTGTAATTGGTATAGTGCAAAAAATCCGCCCCGCCCCCTGTCGAACTTAGGCGAACCATTTAACTTGAAGAAATTTCCTTTTTCGCATAAAATGCATTCAATTGGGGGAGTAATTCGTCATGAGAAAATTAAAATACATCCTGCGCAGCTTCCGCACCATGGGATTGGGGCGCATGTGGATAACCGCCAAAGAAGTGGCGCGAGAATACAAGTGTTTAACGCTTGTTATTTTTATGGACATGCTATGGTGCGCGGTGCGTTATGGCGCGGGGCAAACGGATTATAAGGCGATGCGGTTTGTTATCACGCCGGGGTGGCGGCGCAAGACGTATGTGACGCGCGGGGTCAACAACGATTACATCCGCAAACTCAACCACCGCGATGATTATCACAAAGTGGAAAACAAGGTGCATTTCAACGAAATCTTCGCAGCATACTTGGGGCGCGCGTGGATTAATCTTGCCGCGGCCACGCCCGAAGAATTTGATGCATTTATACGGCAGTGCGTGGACGCGAATCCGCAAGCCGCCATCATCGTCAAACCTATTGATTCACTGGGCGGCCACGGCATCGAAAAAATTAATATTTCCACCGAAACCGACCCCGTCGCCTTGTACAATCAGTTGGTCGCAAGTTGCGACCGACTGAAATTGGTCGAAGAATGCATCATCCAGCACCCCAGCTTGGCCGCGCTGTACCCCCCGTCGGTTAACACGGTGCGTTTGGTTACGGTACGTGCAGACGACGGCGTGCATTTCATTATCCGCATCCTGCGCACGGGCGCGGGCGGCAATGTGGTGGATAATTCCGACGTGGGCGGGCTGTATATGTTCTTGGATGCGGACGGCACGGTCGTCACTCCGGCGGTTAATTACAGCGAAGAAACCTTTGAAGCGCATCCCGACACGGGCGCACAATTGCTGGGCTTCACGGTGCCTTTCTTTGCCGAAGCGGTGGACATGGTGACACGCGCGGCACAAGTCGTACCCACCCTGCGTTACATCGGTTGGGATGTGGCCATTACCGTCAACGGCCCGCTGCTTATCGAGGCTAATCACAACCCCGCACACAGCGGTTTCCAAAAAGTCATGTTCATGGGCGAAAGCGAACCCGGAAAGCGTCCGCTGTTCGCCAAAATATTTGAAAACATTCATTAGATGTGTGATAATGGCGGTTACTGGTTATACTGATTAGAAGAAATTTCCAGCACTTCAGATAAGAAAGTAGGCAGCGCATGTTTTCGTACAGTTTGGGTATAGATTTGGGTACGGCAAATACACTGGTTTTCTCCAAGGGTCGGGGCATTATCTTGAACGAACCCAGCGTAGTTGCCATGGATACGATGAATAAAAAGGTCAAGGCCGTGGGAGACGATGCCAAGCAGATGATTGGCCGCACACCGGGCAACATTGTGGCTATCCGCCCCATGAAGGACGGCGTTATCGCAGACTTCGAAACCACCCGTGCCATGTTGCGTTATTTCATCCAAAAGGCACGTGCGCAAAAGTTGTTTTCGCGCCGTCCGCAAGTTGTTATTTGCGTACCGTCCGGCGTCACCGAAGTGGAGAAGCGCGCCGTATGGGAAGCCTGCACCGCCGCCGGAGCCAGTGAGCGCGCGGTTTTTTTGGTGGAAGAACCCATGGCAGCCGCCATCGGCGCAGGCCTGCCGGTAGAAGAACCCACCGGCAGCATGATCGTAGACATCGGTGGCGGTACGTCCGAAGTCGCGGTCATATCGCTGGGCGGCATCGTCACCAGCAAATCCCTGCGCGTAGCAGGCGACGAATTTGACAATCACATCATTTCCTATATAAGGCGCGAGTTTGGCCTAGCCATCGGCGACCGCACGGCAGAAAATATCAAGATCAACATCGGCTGCGCATTCAACCCCAACCCCGCATCCACCATGGAAGTCCGCGGGCGCGACTTGGTAAGCGGCTTGCCCCGCACCATTCTGCTCTCCGAGGCCGAAGCACGCATAGCACTGTCCGAACCCGTGGCCTCCGTTATCGACGCCATCCGCTTCACTCTAGAACGCACCCCGCCCGAGCTGGCCAGTGACGTCATGGAATCTGGCATCGTTTTGGCAGGCGGCGGCGCATTGTTGCGTGGGTTGGACGAGCTCATCATGGAAGAAACCGGCATCCCCGTGCGTGTAGCAGACGAGCCACTCAACGCCATCGCCATCGGCACCGGGCTGATACTGGAACACATCAAAGAACTTTCAAGCATCCTCATATCCCCACGAAAATTACGGCTCTAAAGGAGCAATACCTTGGTCGATTATCTGCACAAGCGCAAGCGGATTTTCCTAGCCAGCGGCATGGTTTTGTGTCTGGCGGCTATGTTATTGTCTATTTTTCCTGGGGTACGCCCCACTGTGCTGGAGCGTACATTGGCGTTCGTTGTTATCCCCTTGCAGCGGGGCGCGCAATCGTCTGTGGCGTGGGTGCAAGGCCGCTTTTCTGCCATAACGGACAACGCCCGATTATTAAATGAAAACGCGGACCTGCGGGAAGAAAACGCCCGTTTATTATTCGAAATCGAGCAATTAATACTGGCAGGCGAGGAAAATTACACGCTCACCGCCCTGTTGGAAATGCGCCAACGCTTCCCAGAATTGCCCACCATAGGCGCACGCGTCATCGCACAAAATCCGGGCGTATTACGTTCACGCTTCACCATAGAAAGCGGCACGCGCGACGGCGTATACGCCCAAATGCCCGTACTCGCAGGCGATGCAGTCAAAGGTGTCGTAAGATACGCCGCCCACCGCCATGCCGAAGTAATCACGATTTTTGACAGCGACTTCTCCGTAGCCGTACACAGTGTACGCGCCGAAGTGAGCGGCATCGTGCGTGGCGACACGCAGCTAGCACGCGACGGGCTGGTGCGCATGGATTTCATCAGCGACACCGCCAATATCATGCCCGGCGATCTTTTGGTTACATCGGTGTACAGTTTAATCTTTCCTCCGGGGCTGCCGGTGGGTACGGTCGTGAGCGTACACCCCAACCCCGACGGACTCACGCGCCACGCGCTCATCGAACCCGCCGCAGGCACCGACCGCCCACAAATGGTATTGGTCGTAGCCGAGCTGCCAATCGCCGAAGATTATCAAGCCCAAGAATCGTGAGCGGCATCAGGTACAGCGCCAATCAATCGATCATAACGGACAGGCTTTAATATGTTGCGTATTTTTCTGCTGGCTATGTTGCTACTGGCCAACTTTATCGCACAAACGACCCTATGGCCGGAATTGGCCATTTTGGGCGTGGTGCCCGACACCGCCGTCATCCTCATCGTGAGCTACGGCATGCTGCGGGGCGAAATCGAAGGCGCAATCTTTGGATTGGCCGTAGGGTTGGTGGCGGATATTTTTACCGGGGTGCATGTGGGTACATACGCGCTGATGGGTTTTGTAATGGGATATGTAAGCGGCAAGCCGTTCAAGGATTATTTCAAGGACAACTTTTTCCTACCGTTTTTTGTGGTTATGGTAATGATGGTGCTGAGTCAACTGCTGGCATACATGGTACACATCGTATTTGTGGGGCGGTTGGAATTTTGGTTTTTTGTCCATGCGGTGGCGTTGCCCACGATGGTATACACAGCCGCACTGGCCATACCGCTGTACAGCTTCCTGCACTATTGCAACAACAAAGTCGAAGCCTACGAAGAAAAACGACGTGCCTTTTTTGAAAATAAATAAGCAGGGGATTTCACATGATGGACGCCGCCAAAACCGCATGCAAGTATGTTTACCGGTTTATCACGCACCGGTTGCTTGTTTTGTTTGGGGTTACGGTGGTGCTTTTTATGTCGTTGTTGACGCAATTGTTCGCGTTGCAATTGGTGGAAACCGACCGCTGGGCGGTAGTCCCCCCTGCTAATGTTTTTATCGAAATGCCCTTGCAACCCACGCGCGGTACGATATACGACCGCTATGGGCGGCCGCTGGCGGTGAACAACCTTGTTTTCGTGGTCAAAATGGATCCCAGCGTGGTCATATCGAATACGGCGCTGCTAGATTTGACGCTCCTGTTCGAGCGCAACGGCGAGCAGTTTGTGGACAACTTCCCCATCGCTTTGCCCGAAACCCCCGACAGCGATTTCGTATTCACCTTCACCGGCGGGGAAGCTACCCGCGCACATTTGGAGTACCGCTGGAAGCATGACATGGCTATCCCCAACCACGCAACTGCCACTGCCGAAGAAAGTTTTTTGCACCTGCGGCAATTTTTCGGCATCGACCCGGACTTATCCGACGAGGATGCGCGGCGCATTTTGAATTTCCGTTGCCAGATTTTTATGCTGCGGTTGCTGGATATCCGCAATTACAACCCCATGCCCATCCTCTTTGCGGTGGACGTAGGGCATCCAACGATGGCCGTGATATCCGAGATGCATACGCATTTTTCGGGGATATTCATTGACACGCAAACACTACGCGAATACCCCGGCGGACGGTATGTATCGCATATCATCGGTTATATGGGGTTGATTACGCAGGGGCAATATCAAGCCAACCGCCACTTGGGCTACACGCAGCAAGATGTCTTTGGCCGTGCGGGGCTGGAAAACGCGTTGGAACTTACTCACTTAAGGGGTACCCCGGGCTTGCAACGCATCGAAGTCAACCGCGCAGGGCGGCGCATCGGCCAACCCGAAATATTGATCGAACCCATCGCGGGCGACCGTGTCTTCCTCTCCATCGATTTGGCATTGCAACGCGAGGTGTATTACATCCTGCGTGATTATTTGGCCGAAGCCATCATCGCAAGGCTCAGCATTGGCCCGCACACCGGCCTGGTACGTGAACACGCCCCACAAAATTTGCCGCTGACCGACGCGTTTGTGTCAATGGTGCACGCGGGAAACCTAGACCTGCGCCGTATCTTGGAAGCCGAACCCGGTAACCCCGCCTACGCCATGCGTTTATACATCTTGGAACGCGAACGCGAGCCCGGCACCCGCGGCGAAGCAGGCGAAATCGTCATCCGTGAAATTATTTATGGCTTGCAAGCAGGCCGCATAAGCAACGCAATGCTGTTGTTAACCCTCATAGGCACCGGGCAAGTCAACGACCCCGACGGCATCATCGCCGCACGGCTCGTTTCCCGCCCGCAAGACGCGCTGGCCGTAACCATCGAACTCCTGCGCAACCGCGAATTATCCCCTAGTCAATTTAATGTTGACCCTTCCACGGGCAGCGTCGTGATATTGGACACGCAGACGGGTGGCATCCTCGCCGCGGTGTCGTACCCGACTTTCGACAACAACCAAATGGTCAACGTGGTCAACGCAGAATACTTCTCGCGTATTAATACCGACCCGACGCGGCCGATGTGGTTCCGCGCGCTCATGGAGGCGCGTGCGCCCGGTTCCACGATTAAAATGGTATCTGGTATTGCCGCAATAGAATTCGGAACCATTGGCTTAAACACCACCATCCACAGCCGCGGCACGTTCCAAATCGGCGACGAAACCAACCCATTGCGCTGTTGGGCAACGTGGGGACACGGGTCGCTCAATGTGGTACAAGCCATCGCCGTGAGTTGCAATGTGTTCTTTGCAGAATCTGTTTTCCGCATGGGCAACAACATGGGGCTCAGCCACGGCGCACGCAATTCCGTGGATGCAATCAATATTTTGAACGATTACATGGCCTTTTTTGGACTCAACGATGAAACGGGTGTGGAACTTTGGGAGCACGCCAATCAAATGCGCCGCGGCGGATACGAAGGCCTGCTGCTGGCTTCGCCCGAATTTTATACCCACTTGCGCGGTGGCGCGTATACCCCATGGCACGATGTATACAATGCGCAGATTTCCATCGGCCAGCACATCGCCAACTATACACCCGCGCAAATGGCACGCGTCATGTTGGGGCTGGCCAACCGCGCCGAACCCTACCCCCTGCACTTCGTCCGCCTAGCAGAAAGCCGCTACGGCCAACCCCTAGTAGACCGCCGCACCGCCCCTGAAATGCCCGAACCCACACTAACCATTTCCAACACCACGTGGAACGCCGTGCATGAGGGCATGCGTCTAACCGTTTCGCCGGGCGTCAACGGCACAGCTGTACCTATTTTCCAAGGCTTCCCCATACAAGTGGCAGGCAAGACCGGCACGGCAGAGCAATACCTGAACCGCTTTTCCCACACGGCATTTGGGGCATTTGCGCCATTGCACGACCCGCAAATCGCCATTTATGTAAACGTACCGCATTCCAGTATGAACCGCGCGATGACGCAGATTTCTACCCGCGTTGCCCGCCAAGCGATTTACGCAGCATTGGGCGACAACGGCAGCTACGCCCCCCCGCAATTAATCAATACAGTCCGTCCCTAAGGAGCGTTAACCATGATTACCATTGAAACCACGGCACCCAACCCGCAATACGTACTATTAAAAGGCCAGCGCGACGGCATTGCCGTCCTACTGGACGCCAACGCCCCGTTGGAAGAAATTAAAATTGTCTTGCAAAACAAAGTCGCCGGAGCCAAGCGCTTCTTTGAAGGTGCCAACGCCACGGTGTCCTTTAAAGGCCGCACACTTACCGAAGATGAAGAGCAAGAACTGCTGGATATCATCATGCGGGAAACTACGCTTGACGTTGCCTTCGTCGAGAGTGAAGGCTTCACGATGGCAGCACCCAAAACCATTCCCAAATCGGCCCCCGCCGCAACCGTATCATCCACTTTTGCCCCCGCCATGGAAGGGGAAACGGCTTTTTACGCCACAAACTTGCGCGCAGGGCAGCAAGTGCGGTATAAAGGTTCTGTCGTGGTCGTAGGCGACGTTAACCCCGGTAGCGAAATCATCGCCGACGGCAATGTGATTGTACTAGGTGCAATACGCGGGATGGTGCATGCGGGTGCAATAGGCGACGACACCTGCTTCATTTCTGCATTGGAATTGCGCCCCACGCAATTGCGCATTGCCAACACCATCACCGTCATCCCGGAAGAAGAACGCAGCAAAGACAACGGCCCCGCACGCGCTTATATCAAAGAAGGACAAGTCTTTGTTGAACAATTATAAACCGGTTTGTGGTACAATTTTGCATATAAATCAACATTAGGAGTGGAAATATGAGCGAAGTATACGTAATCACCTCCGGCAAGGGGGGCGTTGGTAAAACCACCACGACCGCCAACATCGGCGCGGGGCTGGCCTTGCAAGGCAAAAAGGTAGCCTTGGTAGATGCGGACATCGGCCTGCGCAACTTGGACGTGGTCATGGGGTTAGAAAACCGCATCGTCTACGACTTGGTGGATGTTATCGAGGGCAACTGCCGTTTGAAGCAAGCCTTGATTAAGGACAAGCGTTATCCCAGTTTGTTCTTGTTGCCCGCGGCACAAACCAAAGACAAAAATGCCGTCACCACCGGGCAAATGAAAAAATTGTGCGACCAGCTGCGCGAGGAATTCGACTACATAATCCTCGACTGCCCCGCCGGTATCGAACAAGGATTTAAAAATGCCATCGCTGGTGCGGACAAGGCCATTGTTGTCACCACGCCCGAAGTCAGTGCCGTGCGCGACGCCGACCGCATCATAGGATTGGTGGAAGCAAACGACATCCGATCACCGCTGCTGGTACTCAACCGTGTCAAAGTAAATATGGTCAAAAGAGGCGAAATGATGAGCTTGGAAGACGTGACCGATATCTTGGCCATAGATGTGTTGGGTGTGATTCCCGATGATGAGCATATCGTCATATCTACCAACCAGGGCGAACCAGCCGTTTCCAAGGATTCATCCATGGCGGGCCAAGCCTACCGCGATGTCGTGCGCCGCATCCTGGGCGAGACTGTGCCCTTGATGGACTTAGAACAGGGCGGTTTTGGCAATTGGTTAAAAAAATTATTCGGTCCGAAGAAATAAGGAGGAGGTGCGCATGATGGAATGGTTAAGCAATTTATTCGGGCGCAAACCCGCCCCTGCGAGTATCGCCCGTGACCGTTTGAAATTGGTACTCATGCATGACCGCGTCAATTGCCGACCCGATTTGTTGGACATGATGAAAAATGACATCATGAAAGTGCTGCTCAAGTACATGGACATTGACGAAGAAGAGTTGGACATCCAAGTCAGCCAAACCACATCGGAGACGAACGAAATCGTGCCGGTGTTGTTTGCCAATATCCCGATTAAAAATATGCGCAAGCAAAATTGACCGTGACGTGCGTTAAATGACTTGGCGCGAATATTTTCGTTCCCTTGATTATGTATTAATTTTGGCGGTGCTGGCACTGTCGGCCTTTGGCGTTGTGATGATTTATTCTGCCACGCATGCGGTGAACACGCCTTTGTTTGTGACCCGCAGGGATGGCGGATTGTGGATTAACCAATTAATGTTTTTGGCCACGGGCACGGTCATGATGTTGTTTGTATCGCGCGTTGATTACCGTTGGATATCGAAATTTTATTTGTACACTTATGCATTGATGATTATCTTGCTGGTGCTGGTGCTGATTGTGGGGGGCGATGACGGCACGGGTACCGCGCGTTGGTTCCGCATTGACTTGCCGGGCATCGGCTCCGTGGGCATACAACCGTCGGAATTTGCCAAGATATTCATCATGATTTTTTTGGCGAAATTATTAGACGTGAAGCAAGAGCGGTTTAATTTTATTGGCTGGCTGGCTGTGATTGGTGCTGCTGTGGCGTTGCCATTATTTTTGGTTATGCAGCAAAATGCGCTTTCTGCCACGCTGGTTATTACGGTGATATCGCTGGTGATTATTTTTGTGGGGGGGTTATATTACCGCACGATCATCATTGGCGTGGGGGCGGCGGTGCCGATTGGGTTGGCCATTTGGTTTGATTTGCAACGTACTGCGCCTTTGTTTATGCATCGTATTTTGCAACCTTATCAGTTGCTTCGCATCCGCACGGCATTGGATCCTTACGCTGCACATCCGGATGATTTGTGGCAGTTGGAGGGTTCGCTGTATGCCATTGGCACGGCGGGGTTGACCGGGCATGGGTTTATGCAGCATCCACACGTGGCGTTGGGGCATAATGATTTCATCTTTTCGATCATTGCCGCGCAGTTTGGATTTGTGGGTGCGGCGGTATTGCTGGGCGTGCTGGTTGTTGTTATCGTCAAGTGTATATTGATTGCCTTGCGTGCCGAAGATAGAACCGGGCGGCTCATTGCCGCGGGCACGGCGGGGATGTTAATGTTTGAGACGTTTGTGCATGTGGGCGTGGGCACGGGGTTGTTGCCTGTTACCGGCATGCCATTGCCGTTTATATCGTCGGGTGGGTCGATGATTTGGGGGCATATGATTGCCATGGGGCTGGTGTTGAATATTGCGCTGCCGCGGAAGAAGGGGATGTTTGGCGGCAGTGGCTAAAGGTCGCGGTTAAAGATTAAAGTCAAAAGAATAAGGTCAAGAGATTAAGATACTGGGCGCTGCCCAGACCCGCGAGGGACACGCCCCTCGACCCCCATGAAATTAATATGGATTTGTAAATAGTGCGGATTTAGATGGAGGCGTTTCGTTATGAACATTGCATTGATCGCGCATGATAATAAGAAGAAGTTGATGGAGAATCTTTGTGTGGCTTATCGGCATATTTTGATTAAGCATCAGCTTTATGCCACGGGTACTACGGGCAAGATGGTGGAGGATGCTACCAGCTTGCCGGTTAGCAAGTATTTGGCGGGGCATTTGGGCGGCGAGCATCAGATGAGTGCGCAGGCTGCGCTCAATGATTTGGATTTAGTGATTTTTCTGCGTGATCCGCAGACGCCCAAGCATTATGAGCCGGACATTGGCTCGTTGTTGCGGTTGTGTGATGTGCATAATATTCCGATGGCCAGCAATTTGGCTACGGCGGAGGCATTACTTTTGGCGCTGGATCGGGGCGATTTGGACTGGCGGCATAACATGCGATAGTTTTTTAACCCATGGCGACTTAAAATTGATTATAATTAACCCGCGTAACAATTGGGGCAAGGTGCCCCATGCTGCGCGGGTTTTTTATTGTGAACATATAAAGAGAGGAGTGGCGAAAGTGAGCCGATTAAAGAATGTTGCGCATTTGCCGCCCAAGGGGTGGAATAGTTGGGATTGCTACGGCGCATCCGTGACCGAGGACGAGGTGCTGGGCAATGCGGAGTACATGGCCAAGCACTTACTGCCGCATGGGTGGGAGTATGTGGTTGTGGACATCCAATGGTATGAGCCTACTGCGCGGTCATCGATTTACAACGCGTTTGCGCCGTTGGAGATGGATGGGCATGCGCGGTTGATGCCTGCGGTTAACCGATTCCCCTCGGCGGCGGGGGGTAAGGGCTTTGCGCCGCTGGGGGAGAAGATCCATGCGATGGGGCTCAAGTTTGGCATTCATATGATGCGGGGCATTCCGCGGCAGGCGGTGCATGCGAACACGCCTATCTTGGGCACAAACCGCACCGCACGGGATATCGCGGCCAATAATATTTGTCCTTGGAATTCGGATATGTATGGGGTGAATCCTGCCGCTGACGGTGCGCAGGCTTATTATGACTCACTCTTTGCGCTGTATGCGTCGTGGGGGGTGGATTTTGTGAAGGTGGACGATATTGCCACATCACGCTTATATCCCTTCTTCCGCGAGGAAATTGAGATGCTGCGTTTGGCCATTGACCGTTGCGGGCGCGATATGGTGTTGAGCCTTTCTCCCGGGCCGGCGCCGTTGGAGCACGCCGCCGCGCTCAAGCAAAACGCCAACATGTGGCGCATGACCGATGATTATTGGGATAAGTGGCATTACCTGAAGGGCATGTTTGAACGCTGCGCAAAGTGGTGGCCGCTAGTAGGCGACCATGGCTGGCCGGATTGCGACATGCTGCCGCTGGGGCACATTGGCATCCGCTCGGTAGATGGCAATTGGCCGCATCCGTGGGAGCCGCTCGGTGCCAACAACCGGCAAACGCGCTTCACCCGTGACGAGCAACGCACCATGATGGTGCTGTGGACGATTTTCCGCTCGCCGATGTTCTTTGGTGGTGAATTGCGCGACAATGATGACTGGACGTTGGCATTGCTGACCGACCCGCTGTTGGTAGAAATGCACCGCGAAATCCGCAAATCATGGCCGGAGGGATCGGGGAACAAGGATGTTGTCATTTGGCGTGCGGAGGGTGTAAGCGCAGATTATGTGGCACGGTTTAATATTGGAGAAGTACCGGTGGAGGGGATACCGCCGCACGGGGTTATATTGGAACGGGTGGTTAAATAAATGGCATAAAAGATTAAAACCCTGGGCGTTACTCCTTCTTAATTATAATTAATGTTTATTTTAAATCGCGTTAATGTAGGCGCGTGCGTATGTTACAATTGTATAATAATTTTTGATACGTGAGGAGTTTTAAGCATGAATTCATGTATTTGTCCAAATGTTGAATGTGCGCGGCATGGTGATTGCGATGCTTGCATGGCCAACCATGACGGCAATGGCTATTGCAAGCGCGAAATTAAGATCATTGCTCTGCGCGATCATCCGGAGTATTTGGAAGCTGCTGCGGATTATTTTGCGGCGTGCTGGGGTGTGCCGCGCGTGATTTATGAAGATAGCATCAAGCACAGTTTGACCACGGCTAGTCCATTGCCGCGTTGGTATGTGATGTTGCGTGGCGAGCGTATTATTGGTAGTTATGGGCTGATTGTGAATGACTTTAACAGCCGCCACGATATCTGGCCGTGGTTGGCGGCGTTGTATGTGAATGAAAACGAGCGCGGTCAAGCTTTGGGTGCGCGGTTGTTGGCGCACGGTGTGGAGGAAGCCGCGAAGTTGGGATTTGGTACGCTGTACCTCTTCACCGACCACGAGGATTATTATGAAAAGTATGGCTGGGTATACACGACCGACGCGTATGGCGTGGACGGCGAAAAAAGCCGTGTGTATTCTTGTGCAACCAAGTAAGTATAATAATTGGATCAACGATAAAATGCGTGCCTATAAACGGCACGCTTTTTTATATCCGTTTTCCAACGCAGCCGATTTTGTTTTGGGGTTGATAGGGTGTAAATTGCGCAAGATATATCAAGCCGAGGTGCGCGGTGCTTTGGTATGATTTATTTGAAAGGAGGGAGACGGAATGAATCAATGGCATTTTTCTGTGCAGGAGATGTTGGATTGGATCGAGGATAATATCGAAGACAACCCGACGTTGTTGGCGATGTCGGCGGCGGTGGGGTATTCGCCTTATTATTGTTCGATGCTGTTCCACAAGATGTGCGGGATGACGTTGAAGCGTTATTTGGCCGGGCGCAGGTTGACTTATATTGCGTTGGCGCTGCGCGATACCGACGCGCGGATTATTGATATTGCGCTGCGGTATGGTTTCTCGTCCCAAGAGGCCCTGACGAGGGCTTTTGTGAAGGCATTTGGCCGTACACCACATGCTTATCGGACGCAACCCGGGCCCATCAAACTTGCCATCAAGCAGGCCGTCCTCTTTCCCGACAAAAATTTATTTGGAGGTATGGACATGAGCAGTGTAAAGGAAGCCAACGTGCGGTTCGAGCACATCCCCGCGCACAAATACATCGGTATTTGGGATGCGCGAGCAAAGAATTACGGTGAGTTTTGGAATTATCATGATTGCGATGCGGTGTGTGGGGTCATCGACAGCATGCGTCACGTAGCATTGGAAAGTGTCGGTTGCCATCAAGCGGGCTGGTTTTATGAAAATGATCAAAAAGGTTATTTTTACGGCTTTGGCGTGCCGTTGGATTACGCGGGTGAAGTGCCCGCGGGTTTCGAAATGCGCGAAATCCCGGCTTCGAATTACCTTGTTTTCTTTCATCCACCGTTTGATTTCTTGGCCGACAATGGCGAGGTCATGAACAAAGTAGAAAAGTTGGCATGGAATTATCAACCCGGCGAGTCAAGCAAGTGGTGGATACCCGGCGGCTACGCATGGAACGAAGAAGCGTGTCCGTGCTATCAACGCCACTTCCCCGAGGTGTTGGGGTACGAGGTGCTGCGCCCGGTGAAAAAAATCGCGCAGTAATTGTGTGTTGAACAAATGATATGATATAGTCGAGCCGATATCGGCTCGACTATTTTTTTAGTTATGCAGATGGCATGGAATGTTGCTAACATGTGTGAAAAAATCGGGGGCGTTGATGATGACAAAAACAGAACACCTCTTAACTTGCTTAATCGAAGAATGCGCGGAAATACAAAAAGCGGCGGCCAAGGCGTTGCGTTTTGGGTTGGATGACCACCATCCCGACATACCCGGCACCACTAACGCCGATGAGATCGCGCAGGAGTACATAGACTTGCTGGCCATTGTCGAAATGCTGCGGGAGGATGGAATCATTCCTATGTTGGAATCGCGGGATCGAGCGCAGGCGAAAAAAGATAAAGTGACGAAATATATGGCATATGCGCAGGCGCGGGGGGTGTTGGTGTAATGAAATTGCTGATAGGCATTAGTTATAACTTGGATGTGCTTTGTTTGCTTAATATTTTTACGGCAGACGATTTTTATACCGAAAACCATCAAGAAGTTTTTGATGCATGGTATCCGCGGTTGAGTGATGAAATTAAAGATAAAATGCGTGCATTGGTGGACGAGCAAGGTAATGCGATGCTTTCGCCCACCGTCACGCTTTTTGTGTCTTCGTTGGTTGATTTTAACACCCGAAATCTTGTGGAAATGTTGGGTAGTTTTAACGAAATGGAAGCGTCTATGAACCGAACGCAATATACCTTCAGTAAGGATGCGTTTGATGAGCAATTCTCGCGGTTCAAAGACATTTACATTCCGCTTATTATTGAGCTTGAGGAAAATGGGTTTCGGGCGTATTGGCAAGAACGTTGGCTGCCTAAGATTCAACAGAAGTGTGTTGAAATTGAGAGTCGGTTAACGGATTTTGATATGGATGAAGTGTTACAGCCTTTCGGTGATATAGATAACGCCGATTGCACCATATACCTTTGTGCGTTTACAGACCCGCTGGGGATAAAATTATGTGGCAATAATCTGATTACGGACATTCGGTATTCATTGGATATTATTTTGTCCAATGCCACGCATGAGTTGTTTCATCCGCCGTACAAATATGAAATAGTGCAAGACGCAGTGCAGACGTTGTTTAACAAACCGTGGGTAAAAGAAGCCTTTGATGGCCAATCACCCAATTCGGGCTACAACACGATGAAGGGCTTTATTGAAGAAAACATCGTCGAGGCCTTGGGGATTTATCTGGCGGTTAAACTGGGTGCAGCCATTGAACCGTATGCATATTTCAAAAATCATGACGGCGGGTCGCATGTGGTTTCGCCGCATTTTTATAAATACTTGTGCGAAAGTGAAAAATTGCGGACGCAGTCTTTTGAAGATTATTTTATTGGCTTTGTTGCATCGTTGGCATAAACGATTACGGAAATGGGGCAAAACATGAACGGATTATTACGGGCGATTCCCGGTGTGGATGAAATGCTTGCAAACCCTGTGTTGCGTGGGGTGGGTGGGCATTTTTTGTTGGTTGAAGCGGTGCGTGGGGTGTTGGCGGACTTGCGCGGAGCGATACTTTCCGGGGCGGTGACGGCGGTGCCTGCGTTGGACGAATTGGCGGCGCAAGTGTTGGCGCGGCTGGCACGTGACGGTCAAAGCGGCTTGCGGCGGGTCATCAACGGCACGGGCGTGGTGTTGCACACCAACTTGGGGCGCGCGCCGCTGGCACAAGAGGCATTGGATGCCATCAACGAAGCCGCGCGGGGGTATTCCAACTTGGAATATGACCTCGAAGCGGGCGTGCGGGGGTCGCGTTTTGTATTCGTAGAGGATTTGCTGGTGCGGTTGACGGGGGCGGAGGCCGCCATGGTTGTGAACAATAACGCGGCAGCGGTGATGCTGGCTTTGGCCGCGGTTGCGGGTGGGCGCGGTGTAATCACCTCGCGCGGGGAGCTGGTGGAAATCGGCGGCAGCTTCCGCATCCCCGATGTATGCGAGCAATCGGGCTGCCGTTTGGTGGAAGTGGGAACGACCAATAAGACACATTTGCGCGATTATGAAGCGGCGTTGGAGACGCGAAATGTCGTTGCCGAATTACCGGAAGTGGAGGATGATTTCGCCGGCGCGATTCATTCAAGCGCATCCGCTTGCGAATGTGTGAGCGGCGCGATTTTGCGCGTGCACGCCAGCAATTTCAAAATGACGGGTTTCGTATCGCGGCCTGCGCTAGCGGACTTGGCAGCGTTGGCGCGGGCACACGGCGTGCCGTTAATCGAAGATTTGGGAAGCGGACAGTTGGCTCCAATTTGGTGCCAACTGAAAAACGAAGTGCAACAATCGCAAAACAATCATGACGACACCACCGTAGCCAACAGCATCTGCAACGGCGCCGACATCGTAACCTTCAGCGGAGACAAGCTACTGGGCGGCCCCCAAGCAGGCATCCTGGTAGGTCGCGCAGACCTAATCGCCAAAATGAAAAAGCACCCCCTAGCGCGTGCGCTCCGCATCGACAAACTAAGCCTAGCCGCACTGGAAGCAACGCTTCGGTTATATCTAGACGCAGACAAAGCGCGCCAGCGCATACCCACACTACAAATGATGACCGCATCGCAACCGGAACTGCATGACAAAGCGGCACACCTAGTAGATCTACTACTACGCGGCACGGATGCCGAGGGCGCGGGGGAAGTTCCAAAAGGAGCGATTCGCGGAATAGAATGCGCAGCATTATCTTCCGCACAAGCGACGTTGGAACCTTCCCCCGCGCCCGTAACCATCCGCTCCGTTTCCTCGCAAACAGGCGGCGGTGCCATGCCGGGCGAGGATTTGCCGTCGTATGCGGTGGCTATTTCCCATGCGGAAAAAAGCGCGGCGGAAATCGAGCGGTTCTTCCGCAGCGGATCACCGCCGATTATCGGACGCATTGCGCGGGATGAATATTTGCTGGATGTGCGCACGCTGGACGCGGCGGATTTTGCCATCATCGCAACGCGGTATGCGCAGTTATGTGGGGTTAATCCAAGCCAATTGACCTGCGCCGCAATCGATGGGGGGTATTTGTTGTGAAAATAGGCGTGGCTGTGTTCGAGGTCAAGGCGCGAAATATTGCAGCCAATACGAACGCCGTGTTGGCATGTATGCGTGAAGCCGCCGCCGCGGGCGTAGATTTGTTGCTATTACCGGAAGTGGTGTTGACGGGTTTCGTTTTTGATGACGTGTATGCGAAGGATTTGCCTTATGCGCTGGAATTAAAAAATCCGTTGATCTCACGCATTTGCGAAGACGCGAAAAGGCATGGTATAGGCGTGGCGTTCGGCTTCATTGAAAATGGCGCGGGTACGTTGTACGACAGTGCGATATTGGTTAACAGCGATGGGGAAATTGTGCTGCAACAACGCCGTCTAACCCGCGGATGGTGCGCGCCCAACGCCAACCCCGCCGAATATGGCACCGGCACGGAATTGTGCACGGCGATGACCCCATGGGGCAACGTGGGTTTCATGATTTGCGGGGATTTGTTTGATGCGGTGCAGCATGCGGCAGACGCGGCGTTGGATATTTTGCTGTTTCCGTATGCGCGGTGCTTTGCCGGCGGCGTTACCGACGCGCAGGCAGAATGGGATAACGTGGAATGGCCGGAACATGCGGCACAAATAAAAAAAGCTAACGCGGGCATCACGCTGGGTGCAAATTATATTTCTACCGGGGAAAGTGACGAATATTTTGGCGGCGGATTTGTGGCCGCGCGGGATGGAGCGCGGTTGGCGGCGTTGCCGCTGTACACGCCGGGTTTGTTGGTGTATGAGGTGCCGACATGCAAATAAAGCGGCACATACTCATCGGTACCGCCGGGCACGTAGACCACGGCAAGACGACGTTGATTTCCGCGCTTACGGGTGGGTCGCAAGCGGTTCTTCATGCACTCGACCGCCTGGCCGAAGAAAAAAAGCGCGGCATCACCATTGATTTGGGGTACGCGTTTTTGCCGTTGCCGGACGGTGGGGTTGCGTCCATGATTGACGTGCCCGGCCATGAGAAATTTGTCAAAAACATGCTGGCGGGCGCGGGTGGTATTGACTTGGTGCTGCTGGTGATTGCATCGGACGATGGCGTCATGCCGCAGACGCGCGAGCATTTGCATATCTTGCACTTGTTAAACGCCCGCGGCGGCATCATTGTTTTAACCAAATGCGATGCCACCGACAAAGACTGGCGCGAAATGGTGCGTGACGACATTCGCGAAGCGGTAGCGGACACTTTTTTGGCCGATGCGCCTATTATCGAAGTATCCGCCGTGCAGGGTATCGGCATCGACACCCTGCGCGAAGCGATTTTCGCCAAAATTGCCGATGCACAAGAAAATAAAACGCCGGACGAAGCAACCGCGCGTTTTTTCCGTGTGCCGATTGACCGTGTTTTTTCTGTCGATGGATTTGGCACGGTGGTGACGGGTACGCTGGCGGAGGGTACCTTGCGCGTGGGTGATGCCGTGGAAATTATGCCCGCAGGCAAAGCGGCAAAGGTACGCACGTTGCAAGTCCACGGCGGCGAGGCGCAGGAGGCTTTTGCCGGGCAGCGCGTGGCGGTGAATGTGTCGGGGGTGGCGCGCGATGATGCGGCGCGGGGGGCCGTCTTGTCTGCGCCCGGCACGATCATGCCCACACGTATGCTGGATGTGCGTTTGCAAGTACTGGCAGATGCAAAATGGCCGGTGCGCAACGGATCGCGGGTGCATTTTCATTACGGTACAGCCAGTGCGTTGTGCAAAGTTGTGCTCATCGGCCGTGCAGAGCTGGCACCGGGCGAAGCCGCTTTCGCGCAGTTACGCTTCGCCGAAGACGTGGCGGTCAAGGAAAACGACCGCTTTGTCATCCGTTTTTATTCCCCCATGGAGACGGTGGGCGGCGGCACCGTCCTACACATCGCCCCCAAAAAGCACCGCCAAGGCCGTGCCGAAGCTACCGCGCAAGCCCTGACCGCCCGCGCACAAGTGGGCGAAAGCGGCGACATGCATGATCGCATTCACCAAGCCATTGCCGATGCATCACCGCACCCACCATTAGCAGAAATTGCAAAACGGTTGGCTTATACGCAAGTGGACTTTGATGCGGCGGTGTTAGCACTGGTGGGCAACGGGAAACTGGTTTCTATTGGCAGCACGCATGCCATCGACGCGGCATCGCATGCACAACTATTAAAACGAATCAACAAACTGCTGACTGATTTCCACGAAGCAAAACCCTTGCAACCCGGCATGCGGCAAGAAGAATTACGCAGCCGCATACTACCTGACAGCAAACCCGCGTACTTTGATGCGTTGCTTGACACCTACAACGATGCATTGCGCTTGGCCAACGGATACGTGGCGCTGCCGCAGTTTTCTATCCAATACAACCCCACACAGGAAGCCATTCGCGCGGATATATTACAACGGCTGGCGGCAGACCTCTTCTCCCCGCCTGCACCCGAAGCGTTGGCCGCGCCGCACGCAAAAAAAGCCGCCGATTTCCAAGCCGTGCTGGACGCGATGCAAACCGAAGGCACGCTAGTCACCACCGAAGCGGGCATCCTCTTCCTCGCCACCACAGTCCAAACAGCAAAAGACACCTTCGCCCAATTGGCGCAAGCGGACAATGCCGTCACGCTGGCCGCCTTCCGCGATGCGTTGCAAACCAGCCGCAAATATGCGCTGTCGCTGCTGGAATATTTCGACCGCATCAACTACACGCGCAAGAACGGTGATGCGCGGAGTTTGCGATGAGCATAACGATGAACGCGCCATCCTTTAACCAACGGGTATACGCCTTGGTCGCTGCCATTCCGCGCGGGAAAGTTACTTCTTATGGCGAAATTGCCCGCGCGCTGGGCAATCCGCGTGGCGCGCGGACGGTGGGTTGGGCCATGCGCAACTGCCCGGAGGGGTTGCCTTGGCATCGCGTGGTGATGGCGGATGGAACGGTTACGGGTGGGGATTTTGCGGCGCAGCGGCGGGCAATGTTGGAGGAAGAGAACATACAATTTACGGATGATGAGCGAGTGGATATGAAGCGACATTTTTTTGCGTTGGATGTGGAGGCTGTACGGCTTGACATGGAATTGTAATGTTTTGTATATTTGGTGATGAGAAAAAGATTAAGCTAGTCTTGGTTGAGAAAAATTCCGCTAAAGCGGAATTGCCCCGCGAAAAATTATGATGAGTAAAATTTTGCTTCGCAAAATTGCCCCGCGAAAATTTGCAGGTGGAACGTTTTGCAAATTTTCGCTAGTAACGGGTGAAGCGTTTCACAAATTTTCGCCAGTAACGGGATCACATGCGTGCCGGTGTGCGCCCCGGTCTTCAAAACCGTTGGCAGGTGGTGAATAGCCGCCTAGGTGGGTTCGACTCCCACGTGTTCCCGCCACAAATTATCGCCCCGTGCTTTTTGCAAGCCGGGGCGTTCTTTTTCCGCTTGTTGCATGATATTGCATCGCATCCATTGTAAAAGGAGTCGAGTTTATGGCCCAACCCACGCGTCCGCGCCTATCCCACATGTCCGCCAAAGCAGGCTGAGCAGCCAAATTGGGGCCGGGTGCCCTATCCGAAATGCTCAAAGCCCTGCCGGCCAACATCGACCCCGCCCTACTGGTGGGTTACGACACGTCCGATGATGCCTGCGTTTACGCCGTGCGCGACGACCTCGCATTTATACAAACGCTCGATTTCTTTCCACCCATCGTGGACGATCCCTTCCAATACGGCCAAATCGCCGCCGCCAACGCCCTTAGCGACGTGTACGCCATGGGTGCCACGCCCACGCTGGCGCTTAATATTTTGTGCGTACCATCCTGCCTAACCCCCGCCGAAGTCGCCGCCATCCTGGCCGGTGGTGCGCAAAAAGTACGCGAAGCAGGCGCGGTCATTGCAGGCGGCCACTCTGTAGAAGACGCAGAGCCCAAGTACGGCCTGTGCGTAACCGCCTTCGCCCATCCCAACAAAATCTGGTCCAACGCAGGCGCACAACTGGGCGATGTACTCATCCTAACCAAACCGTTGGGCAACGGCATCTTCGCTACAGCGGCTAAACAGGACAAAATCACACAAGCCCAATTCGCCCCCGCCATCGACGCCATGGCCACTATAAATAAATACGCCCGTGATGCGGCCGCACGCTTCACCGTCCACGCCTGCACAGACATCACCGGCTTCGGCTTCTTGGGTCACGCCAGTGAAATGGCCATCGCAAGCGGTGTAACACTGCGTATAAACGCCGATGCACTACCCATCTTCGAAGGTGTGCGCGAACTGGCACAAGCAGGCATAGTCCCCGGCGGTGCCAAGCGTAACGCCGACTACCTCGCTGATAAAGTTCACTTCGTTCCAAATGTATCGCAAGCCATGAAAAGCATTCTGTATGACCCGCAAACCTCCGGCGGCCTGCTTCTGTCCGTACCCGCGCATGAAAAAAACGCGCTAATGAGCGCGCTTACGGCGGATGGGGTCGTGGCTTGTGTGGTGGGGGCGGTTCTTTGTAAAAAGAATTATACGATTGAAGTTAAATAGCTTAGTCCAATAATAGCTTCATCCAATTTTGAGGAAAACCGATGTAAGCTAATTTAATATTTGGATATTTTTCAATCAAGGCATATATGTTTTCAACAAGGACTTTCCATTGGTGATCATTGGGAAGCAGATGCTTGATGCATAACAATGTTGCAAATATGCGATCATTGGGAATTTCGGCATTCGTATATATTTTATACAAACATGGCTTTTTGGTCATTTTTGCATTATAAAGTCTACCATAATGCGCACATATATTACGCACATAGGATAAGTTTTCGAACCAACTTTGCAAGTATGTAAAGCTTGTTTCATACAAAGCGGATATTTCTTTTTTATCTTCGTTTTTCATATTTTTATAGAATTTTGATAGCATCCCAAAACTCATCACTTCTACAAGCGCATACATGGGTATTGCTGCATCTTCATAATTTTGTTGAAAGTTTTTTATAAACGGCTTTCTGTTGTTCCGTTTTATTTCATTTTCAATTTCTTCAAAAAAAGCGGGATGCAGGTCTTTCGACGTAGACTTAGAAAAGTTGTTTTTTTCGTTGTATCCAATTACGCCATATTTATCGGAAAAACAATTGGATATGCGACAACGAAGATTTATTTCAATTTTTTCGATTTGCGGAAAAAGTAAATATCTAAATTGGGAATCAAATAAATATAGGCCAACAATATCCTTAAATCGTACATGGTTGTAATAATTACCATTATACTCCTTTAAACCCAAACTGTAAGCTTTAATCAAACGAAAATAAGAAATATCGCTAAGTATAGATTTGGCATAATCCAAGTCGTCAATTATTAAACCTTTGGACTGTAAGTTTTCAATTTGTTCATCAACGGTTAAAGAGGGTTGATGTGTTTTCATATGTAATACCTCATAAAGAAAATGACCCAGCGTGGTTCGCATTGTTAAGAGGCGTGCTGGGTACTGTCATCGGTAGTATATGCTACTCAATAGGCTTTGTAAACAAAAATGTCGAAATTTGCTAATTATTTCATTGTTATACAAAAAACCCCACACAAATAAGTGCGGGGCAATTGCGATGCAAGCGAACAGCACGGGCTGTGCTGTGTCGCGGGCGTTTCATTTGTTTGTTTATTCGTTTGTAGTTATGTGGATAAGATAGGCGGGCGCCCATTATAGTACTTCCTGAGTTGACTCGTCGCAAATCCAAAGGATTTGCTAGGACTGGCCAGTCTTTTTGTTGAGTCGATAGTCCGGTGGTAACGATTCGGTCTTTATCATGTGTTGTACGGGATGCATGCAGAGGCTTTTGCATAAGCTTGCCACGAGAGCCGTGTAAACATGTACGGACGTCAAGGATACGCCGATGACTGACAGCAGTATACGGGATGATTCTGCAAGCGTTTGCATTGACTTGTCACGCTATTTATGCTAATGGCATTTGCTCGGGTTTCATATTATAATGCGGTTATTCTAGTGTGCGAGGTGTTTTGTATGAATTTCCCGGTATTAAAGAGTGCGGCGTATGCGCTTCTGCAGGCCAATGACATGGTGTTGCACCAAGGCTCGACGCAAACCAGCGAGCGTTTGCTGGCGGCGGACAGCGATTATTTGACGCAGTTGCCTAACTTTTTCCGTTCGTTTGAGGCAGCGGTGAATTATCCGCCCAATCAGGTGTACATTGGCAACTTGTCGCCCGCAGCGCTGGATACGTTGCCGCGCCCGTGGTACGAAAACGCCGCGCCCGCATCGAGGCAGGGCAAACACGGCGAAATCATGCCGCAAGATGAGTTGCTGGGTCTGGTCAAAGTCGTGGATGTGTTTGACTTGGTGCTGTTGGAAGCGGGCTTCGCCGCCGGGGTCGCGGAAAAACTGCGTGCGCATCCGATTGTGAGCGGTTGGAAATTCTTAGATAAAATTGAAAAGAATCCTGCGGATATTACCGCAATACAAGAGCAAGTGGAGGCGCACCACGCCGAACCCATGTACCATGAAGGCGTATTGGTGGGTTGCGTGAAAAAAGCGCATGCTTTTGACCCGGCATTGACTTCGCATGTCATGTTTGAGAACTTGGTAAGCAAGGCGAGTGCGGCGTTGGCCATGGGGTTGTTGCTGGACAAGAACGGCATCAACCCCTTGGATGTGGACTATGTAATTGAATGTTCCGAGGAAGCTTGCGGCGACATGAACCAACGCGGCGGCGGCAACTTTGCCAAGGCGATTGGCGAGGTGTGCGGGTTGGTGAACGCAACGGGATCGGACACGCGGGGTTTTTGTGCGGCGCCGGTGCATGCGCTGGTGGAAGCTGCCGCGCTGGTGCAAAGCGGCGTGTACAAGAATGTCATCGTGGTGGCTGGCGGTGCCGTGGCCAAGCTGGGCATGAACGCGAAGGATCATATTAAAAAGGGCTTGCCCGTATTGGAAGACGTGCTGGGCGCGTTCGCTGCGCACGTTGGGGAAAACGACGGCGTATCGCCCGTGATCCGTACCGATATTGTCGGGCGGCATACCATCGGTTCGGGTGCATCACCGCAGGCGGTGACACAAGCCATCGTAGCCGACCCGTTGGATAGGGTAGGGTTAAAGCTGGCCGATGTAGATACCTTTTCGGTCGAAATGCAAAATCCCGAAGTCACTGAAAGCGCGGGCGCGGGTGATGTACCCAAGGCCAATTACAAAATGATTGCCGCGTTGGGGGTCATGCGCAAGGAATTTGAACGCACGCAATTAAATGAAGTAGTGGAAAAAATATCCGTGCCGGGCTTCGCGCCCACGCAGGGGCATATTCCTTCGGGCGTGCCTATGCTGGGTCACTTTGGCGACAAAATGCGCGCGGGTGAATTGAACCGCGCCATGGTCATCGGTAAGGGAAGCTTGTTCTTGGGTCGCCTTACCAATTTATTCGATGGCGTGTCATTTGTGTTGGAAGCGAATCGTGGGTTGGCTGCGGTAACCGGTGCATTGGGTGCTGCGTCTGCGCGTGATGTAATCCGCGTGGGATTAACTTTCATGGACAGCGAGCACGGCATTGAAGAAATATTAAACGGCGCGAAATTGGTAGACGACCCCGGCATCGAAGTAGTGCATATCACGAACACGATGCATATTACGCGAGATACTGTATTAGCTGATATGCCACTTGAAGAATTGGATATTAAAAATCCGAAATACGAAAAAGCCGTACACGCCAAAATGGATGCCATGTTGGCCAGCGGCGAAATCGACGCGGCCGTTACCATGCATTACAACTTTCCCATTGGCGTGGCTACCGTGGGGCGTGTCATTACCCCCGCACGCGGACGTAAGTCCTACCTCGCCACCACGACGGGCACGTCCGACACTCGGCGCGATGCGGCGTTAATTAAAAATACCCTGGGCGCTATCGCCGTGGCCAAAGCTTGCGGCAACCCCAACCCTACTGTAGGCATCGTCAACATCGAGGGTGCCAATACACTGGCGCGTAACTTGCAAACCCTGCGCGACGGCGGGTACGCATTAAATTTGGGCGAGAGTACCCGCGCCGACGGCGGCAACCTGCTGCGCGGTAATGACTTGCTGGGCGGCACCACCGACATCGCCGTCACCGACAGCTTAACCGGCAATATTGCCATGAAAATGCTCTCCGCATTCACCACAGGCGGTTCTTACGAATCCATCGGCGATGGCTACGGCCCCGGTGTGGGCGAGGGCTTCAATAAAATCATCTGCATCCTATCCCGCGCATCGGGCGCGCCTGTTATTGCCGGGGCAATTTCTTATGCCGCAGCCTGTGCACGAGGCAACCTACCGCAAAAACTACGCGACGAATACACCGCAGCCCGCAAAGCCGGGTTGGATGCGTTGCTGGAAAAACTAGCAAAACCTGCCGCTACCCCTAGCGAAGTATCAGAAGCAACGCCCACCCCCCCACCCGAAAAAATCGCCACCACCGAAATCCCTGGCATCGAAATCTTGGAACTGGAAGATGCCGTGCACACGTTGTGGCGCGCGGGTATCTTCGCGTCCAGCGGCATGGGTTGTACCGGGCCGATTGTGCTGGTAGCGGGCGAGGATGAAGCAAAAGCGCGGGAAGTGTTGGGTGCTGCAGGGTATTTATAAAAACAAAGGTCAAAAGATTAAGACCTTGGGGACGCTGCCCCAAACCCCGCGAGGGGGAAGCGTTCCCCCTCGACCCTGCGCTGTGCTTCTGCAACGCGTGAATATAAGTACAATAAACCTAAAAACCCGCCATGGCGGGTTTTTGGGTTTATATTAAAATAGCACGTAACAGTAACGTCGTTGCGATAGCTCTGCGCGGATGACCCAGGGTCTTTACTCGTCAAACAACGTAATTAAAGTCGGCAAACTTCGATTCGCATCACTGCCGCTGTAGCCTAGCTGCTCCACCATATTGCCGCCCCATGCCCACAATTGACCATCGCTGGTGATTGCCAGTGTATGAAAAATAGAAGCGGCTACATAGGATACGCCATCCATGATAGCAATGGGTTGGTGCTGGTTATCGGTACCACCATTGCCTAATTGGCCGTTGGAGTTTATACCCCAGCCCCAAAGCGTGCCGTCATTTGTTATAGCCATGGTATGGCTGCGGGCAGCAGAAACGGCGGTTACGTTATTTAATATCTGTACAGGATCAGGGCGGTGATGGGTGGTACCGTCACCGATGAAACCAAAACTATTGGCACCCCAGCCCCACAAGCCACCGTCAGCAGTAATCGCAAAGGTAAAACCACCCCCGGCAGATACGGCGACGACATTTTCTTTGATTCGTACAGGGGTTCGATGGTATCGGGTGTTGGAATCGTTGTTAACTTGATTGTATTGGTTGGCACCCCAACCCCACAGGACACCGTCAATATCAATGGCCATCGAATGTGCAAATCCGCCGGAGGCCGTTGTTATATTTTCCATTATCTGCACGGGTTGCCGGTGGAATATATTATCCATGAGCGTACTGCCCGGTGGCAGGGGGTTACCCAACTGCCCATACATGTTGCTGCCCCAACCCCATAAAACGCCTTCATCGGTAATGGCAAGGGTGTGTTGGTCGCCTGCAGTGGCAAAGGCAATATTGCGCATGACGCGGTACGGCCTTGTACGATGTGTCCATGTGCCGTCTCCTACTTGTCCGTCGGCGTTAAACCCCCATGTGCTTAAGTCGCCATTTGCATTTAATGCGACGGTGTGCCCAAATCCGCCGGATGCCATGACCGCATTGTCCATGAGCCGCACGGGGGATGTTTGAATCACCCCCACTTGTGCACCGCCAATGACTTGGCCAAAATCATTCCAGCCCCATGCCCACAAGCTGTTGTCGTTCATGATGACGAAGGAATGACCATCGCCAGCACTTATTGCAATCGGGTAAAATGCGCTGTCGGCAAGGATGATATTGTCGGGTGCATCGGTTTCAAAGTCCTCGTCGGCACAGCCCGTAAATAATGCGAAAATGGCAATCAACAACGCGCATGAGATGAATATCTTTTTCATAAACAAACCCCCTGTATGGATTGTTTGCAAATAATATCTGATACACCGTCACAAAACCACCCCCCTCCCGCGTTTACATAGTGTACGTACAAAAGGCGGTGATAAAACCGAATGAAAAACATGATGGGCCTCGAAGCGGCCGTGGCGCGGTATGGCGATGGGTTGTTTCGGTACTGTGCGGGTATTTTGTGCGATTGGCATGAGGCACAGGATGCAGTGCAGGAGACTTTTATTAAGGCGTATTCACGGCAGGTTGTGTATCGTGAGGACGGTAATTTTGGCGGGTGGTTGTATCGGATTGCTTATAACACTTGCGTGAGTATGCTGCGCAAGAAGCGGTTTCGGCCTGCGGCGGCGCGGGATGGCGCGAATAACGGCAGCGTGTATGCAGATGGTCGTGTACCACAACCGGATATGCGGTACGACGACCCGGTGGCGACGCGGTTCTTGAGCGATGAATTGATGCAAGCGTTGCGGATATTGTCGCCGCAGGAGCGGGCGTTAATGCTGGCGCGTGCAGTGGATGACATGGACTTTCGGCAGATGGCGGCAGTCTTTGGCGCAAGCGAAGCCACCTTGCGCAAGCGGTACGAACGCGCCCGCAAAAAGATGCAACAGTGTATTGGTGAAATGAGAAATGAAAGGAGCGAAATGTTATGTCAAACCATGGAATAAATTGCCCGGTAGAGGCACGGTTAAAGAGCGAAACGGCACAGCTCGTGCCCCCCTCCAAGCTCGTGATGCTGGCAGGCATCAACGCCGGTATGGCCGACGGGCGCAAAAAAGCACGCATCCAACGTGCCGTGCGTGCGGTAATGGCTTGCGCGGCGGCCGTGTTGGTGCTGAGCTTGGGTGTGATGTATGTAATGGAAGCAGGCTGGATGGGCGAACGTGGTGATATCGGCATCTTGTCGCCGGGTGAAGTTGTGCCGCCGGATTTGCCCGACAGCGGGCAACCCGCGCCGATGGGCGACGCAAGTGATGCCTTTGTGCCATCGCGTGATTTTGCAGTGTGGCGTGCGCAGTATGCACCCAGCATTGTGGCGTGGATACACTTGGATGGTACGGACATTGACTTTCCCATCGTGCAGGGCGTGGACAATGATTTTTATTTATATCACACGCCCGACGGGCGGGAAGCTCCTTACGGCTCGATTTTTATGGACTTTCGCAACAGCCCCGATTTTAGCGACCAAAACACGTTTATTTATGGCCATCACATGATTACAGGCGGGCGGTTTACAACGTTGATGCAATATCAATACCAGTGGTTCTACGAAATGAATCCAACGGTGTCCATCTACACGCCCTATGCGAATTACGCGCTACACATTTTCGCAGTGTATATCCTCGACAACAATGTCGAATCACCGTATTTGCATTTTTTCAGCACCGAATATTTTTATAAAGAGATGGATCAAATCATCGCGCGGTCTCTCATCACCAGCGCGGTGCGCCCCACTTTCGATGATCGCATCGTGTATTTAGTAACATGCCCACATACCCGTCCGCAGGATCGTTTGCTGGTGGTGGGGATATTGGTGGACGCCGAAACGCCATGCTACATTCAAGATGAAGTAAATGAATTGGGGGAATGGTGGAACGACTTAGATTATCAAGAAATATGGGGAAATGAGTTGTTTGAAATATTCCGACGATATACTGTTTTGAATGAAGAGCTTGATTCGCAAATAGCCATACATCGGCAAAATGTCGGGCAAGTGGTGCTGCGTGAACATGAAACGCACGAGCGGCGATTCGAGCTCATATCTTCCGGTGGTCGTTTGGACGAACCCATGCCCCCACCCATGCGCATCGTAGACGGCCAAGTCATTTATTTTTACGAACCGTGGCGGCATTTTCAACTAACCATGCGTGAATATACATGGGCGCGTGTAATCAGCGGCCAAGACCCATCTGGTCGTATAAACACGATTACTTGCGGTGATTTTCTCCAAGAGGATTGTGGCGGGTATTTGTTTATTGAGCGGAACATGCACGGCATACACGGGCAGGATACTGCGTTGGACGGTTGGTTTTTCCATTATCCATTCCAAAGCTACATCGCCGAAGATGGTACGTTATATGAAGAAATGGCGCGGCGATTCACGATTTCAATCTTCTGTTCGGTATGCGATTTTTTACAACAGCCTTTCGACACTGGACGACTTAGCCATTTTTACGAAGAATACGCATGGTTTCATCGGATGATTCCGTAATAGCACAAACACCGGCATTAAAAAAGCTGTATCGCAAATTTTGCAATACAGCTTTTTTGATGTTTTTAATTTTGTTTACGCTTCTTCTGCCCAGCGCAGCAGCAGCATGCCCGGCAGCGATGCAATCCATACGAACGGCACCGACCGGAACGGGGTAAAGATGATTTCCAGCAGCAAGTTTTCTACGCGGGTTAGGAAAAAGTACATCGCAGTGCCCAATATGCCGCCGATGAGTAGGAACAGCGCGGCCTTGCCGAATTGGGTCAAGCGTTCGTGGTCGTAGATGCGCACGGTGACAAACATGATGAGCCCCAGTGCGAACGAAGTCATGACCGCCGTGCCTACGGCACTCAGGAGGATTTCCCACATTTCGCGGGTGAGGGCTACGGTGAGCTGTTCGGAAATGGTGTTGATCATGGCGCTGTACAGCCCGCCCATGGCCACCAAGATGGCAATTCCTTTGCCCGAGCCCATGGCTCCCCAGCGGAAGGCCAAGCTGAACATGGACAGGAGAATGCCGCCCACGCCCAAGATGCCGTAAAGGATCACGCGCATGCGGATGGTGTCGGCCAGCGTTTCTTGGTCGAAGGTGATGAAATCGGTCCACATCAAGCCGCTCATGACGGCTACAAAGGCGATGCAGAACAATAATTGCAATATCAGGCCAAAGCCAGAACGCGGGTCGCGCCGGGTGATGTCGTTGGTGGGGGGAATGTGGCGTGGTGCCGGCCTGCGTCCGCGGTAGTTGGACATGGGCGTATTGGCGGGCAGGATGCGCATATGCGGTTGGCTGGGGTCAATGGTGCGGCTTTGTGCATTAACCACGCGTTTGGGCGGCGTGGTAGAAATTTCTTCTTCCATTTGTGATATGGCGGCGGCGGCGGCTTCGGCCATGGCGTTGTAACCGGGGGGGATGAGCCCGCGCGCCTTGGTTTTGTAGGCGAGTGCCAGCTTGAGTACTTCAATACCCAGCGGGCCAGAGTAAGCGCGCACGACTTCTGCCGCCGCGTCATAATCGTATAGGGTCAAGTCGTTGCTGGTGACTTCGGTTTGTTTAACGCCGTTGATGATAAGGCGCAGGCCTTCTTCTACATTGCGGGCGATGCCGAAGTCGTCGGGGCTGATGGTGCGCTTCCAGACTTGGTGCGTGCCGCCGCACATGATAACGCCCAAGTGCAGCATGCCCCAGCCGTCATTGAAGTCCATGGCCAGTTTTTGCAACCACTTGAGCATCTCGGGCCCGTTGCCATAACCCGAATCCAAACCGGAGTAATGCCGCGCCAAGTTATAGGCCGCACCGCCGCGCCCTGCTTCGGCGGCTTTAATCCACCAAGCGACGGCGTCGTTTTCCTTGCCTTGGGTCATCAAATGATTGCCCAGTTGCAACATGGACAGCGCGTTGCCGTTTTGGGCACCGTATATTAATTCTTGCTCGTTTACGATTTCTTTCATCGTATGTATTCCTCCGCCCATCATTTGCCGATATTGCTGGTTACATTGTAATTCTAAAACACGTGAAGTACAATGCCTAAAGTAGTGTAATTTACTTTATTTTGCACAGAATTTGTGAATAATAGGTATTTTTGGAGGGATGGGTATGAAATTCGGACATTGTACGAAAATCGATTTCGACAAAATCCGCGCGATTGCGGCTGCGGGGTTTGACTACATCGAACTGGAATTTGCCGAGCTGGCACAATATGAATCGGTGCCTGCGTTAAAAAATGTGCTGCGCGAAGCACAAATCCTCTGCTTGTCTTGCAATGTGTTTTTTGTGCCTACGATTAAATTAGTAGGGCGCGACCGCGATGTGACGGGCATTGAGGCCTACCTGTCGCGCATGGTACCGCTGGCGGCGGAGCTGGGCGTGGAAACGCTCGTATTCGGCAACGGCCGCGCACGTTGCGTACCCGAAGGTGAAAGCCCCGGTGAAATCTACAAGCACCTGCGCGATATCGTCGAGCGTATGGAAACATACGCCGCACGAAATGACCTGAAAATCGCCGTCGAACCGCTGAACCATACAGAAACGGACATGATCCTTTCCTATGGCGAAGCGGTGGCCTTGACTGAAGGCCTGACCCACGTGGGCGCGATGGTGGACAGCTACCACGTACTGTGCAACCACCAAGACTACGCCGATGTAGCGACCAACCCGCAGCGGTTATTCCACGTGCACACCGCATATTCATTGGAACGTCTAGCGCCCACACCCGCCGACGACCCCGCAGAATATGTCCCGCTGGTGCAAGTTCTGCACCAAGCCAACTACAACGGTAAAATCAGCCTTGAAGCCAGAGAACACGGCGACTATGCCCAATCCCTGGCCGCAATGCGCGCCATTTTCGCAAATTAATAGAAACGCCAGTCGGTAAGTGACACTAACCGACTGGCGTTTTTTCATGGAGGTTAATCATGTTATACACCACTTTAAACAACGGCATCAAAATGCCCCTGCTGGGCTTCGGCGTGTACAAACTGGCCGAAGGCGAAGCGTGCATGAACGCCGTCAAGTGCGCCATTGAAGCGGGCTACCGTAGTATCGACACCGCCGCCCTTTACGAAAATGAAAAATCCGTAGGTCAAGCCATCCGCACATGCGGCATCCCCCGCGAAGAAATCTTCCTCACCACCAAACTAGGCAACCCCGACCAAATGAACGGCAACATCATGGAAGCCTTCGACGCTTCCCTGTCCAAGCTAGGACTCGACTACGTAGACCTCTACCTCGTACACTGGCCCTGCGCCCCGTACCACATATCTTCCTGGCCCATCATGGAAAAGATTCTGCAATCCGGCAAAGCCCGCGCTATCGGCGTAAGCAACTACCAACCCCACCATCTCGACGACATCGCACAAACTTCCACCGTCACCCCCGCCCTCAATCAAATCGAAATGCATCCCTTCTTCACACAACAATCCCTGCGTGCATACTGCCGCACCCACCACATCGCTCCCCAATCATGGAGCCCCCTAGGCGGCGAACGCCCCGTACAAGAACAACTCTTCGCCGCGCCAGCAATCACCCGACTAGCCGCCAAATACAACAAAACCCCCGCCCAAATCATCCTGCGATGGAACATTGAGCATGGTGTAATCACCATCCCCAAGTCCGCCAACTCTGCCCGTATCGCAGAAAATATCGATATCTTCGACTTTGCGTTGACCGTCGATGAAGTCGCCGCCATCGATGCGTTAAACCGCGACCAGCGCGTGGGGCCTGACCCGGATACGCATCGGTAACACCCTGCCGAGCGTAGCGCAGCCGAACACGAAAACGCGGCGGTGCGATTTTTGCGCGTTTGCGAGGCCTTCTTGCTAAGTGCTTGCGTTAGTCAACATTCTGAATCCCCGCGTTTTGGTTGGCGGGGATTTTTTTGTTGCGTGGGCGGGGAGTCAAAAGATTGCCGAACGCCAAGCACTAAGCGCGAAGGCATCGCAACCACGCAAAAACCGCAAGGTCTAGCAAATTGTGTGAAGAACGGATTCGCCCGAGTTGAAAGCGCGAATGCCTCACCGCGCTTTTGACGACAGGCGAATCTGATTCTGAACCAATTTGTGCCTCGCGTTTTCGTATTCACCTGCGCTCCGCTCGGCTGGCTTGTGCGATTGTGGCCGCGCGCTTGCTGGCGCGCTGGGGTAGGGGTTAGTGGGAGGGGGCGATGCGGCACTGCGTTCAACCGGTGGCATTTTGCCACCAGTTGAAAAAGTTACCCGCACAAATTTTTACATAATGGGTGCAATGCCACCCTACCCACCGGGCGTGATTACAAAAGTACATATATATAGTAGGAGTAATTTTGCTTTGCCTTGGATAAGCATAACCCACGGCGTTTCGCAGACAATATAAATTACCCGTACTAATTTAATCTTTATTCCTTTTTCTTCCTCGCGCCACAAAGTAGGCATGGCAGCATGTGCGCAGGTTTTGGCGTATGCGCGAACTTGCGGTTTTACCGGGTTTGCGATGGTCACGAGTTTAATGGTTGGCGTTCGGCAATCTTTTTGACTCCTCGCAACGCCAATCGCAAATCGGTGCCAACCCTGTGCAAGGATTCAAAAAGTTGACTAACGCAACCACTTAACGAGAGGCCCTCGCAAACCCGATAAAACCGTACTCGCGTATACGCCAAAACCTGCGCACATGCGGTTATGATGCGGCTATGAAATATTTTTTCGCAAAGGGGTTGACATTATATTTGGGAGCCGCTATTATACATACACGGTGCATGTATGTATAATAAAACCCGGAGGTGAGCAATGCCGCGCAACAAATATCCTGAAGAAACACGCAAGCGGATATTAAAGGCCGCAGCGGTGGTTTTTGTAGAGAAGGGTTATGAAGAGAGTACGATATTGGACATCGTAGCGGCGACCGACGGGTTGACGCGGGGGGCTTTCTACCACCACTTCAAATCGAAGGAAGAAGTGCTGAGTGCGATATCGGACATGATATTTGCAGAGAAGAATCCGTTCGAAGCAGCAATGCGCATGGAGGGATTGAACGGGTTTCAAAAATTGCAACTGGCGGTCAAGCTGAATTTGACGGACTTTGAAGATGAATACAAATCGCTACGCCAAGCCACAGCGCACTTATTAAGAAGCCCCTCGTTTTTGGCTGAGCACATCAACTTTAACGCCGATGCGGCGAAGCGGTGGATACAGCCGCTTATCGAAGAAGGGGTGCGCGACGGGTCGCTCAAGGTAGAAAACCCGCGGCTGATCGCAGAATTATTCACCCTGTTGTTCAGCATATGGATACCGCCGACTATGTTCAGCGGAGACGATGCCTACATGTGGGCCAAGGCAGAATTTGCCATCGCGTTGCTGGCCGAAAAAGGCCTACCCATCTTCGACGAAGAACTAGAACAAATTGGCGAGCAGACGCTTGCTGCATTACAAGAACATTCAAATCTAATCGATAAATTAGAAGGGAAAGAATAGCATGGAAAACATCATTGAAGTAAAAGGCCTACGAAAGTCTTTTAAGAAATTGGAGGTACTCAAGGGCGTAGATTTCCAAGTACGGCGGGGCAAGATTTTTGCTTTACTGGGTTCCAACGGCGCGGGCAAGACGACTTGCGTCAAAATTTTGACCACTTTGACCAAAGCCGACGGTGGCGCGGCCACCATATGCGGGTACGACGTGTTCAAGCAGTCCGATGACGTGCGCCGCAGCATCAGCCTAACCGGCCAATACGCCGCCGTGGACGAAGTCATGACCGGGCGCGAAAATTTGCAACTCATAGCCGAGCTGAAAAAAGTCTCCAATTTCGCAGGCGTGGCAAGCGCATTGCTGGAGCAATTTAACCTCACCGACGCCGCCGACCGCTTGGTCAACACGTATTCCGGTGGAATGCGCCGTCGTTTGGACATTGCCATGTCGCTCGTGGGCGATCCGCAGGTTATCTTCTTGGACGAACCCACCACCGGCCTTGACCCGCAAAACCGCCTGGCTATGTGGGACCTCATTGCCAAGCTGGCCGAAGGTGGCACGACCATTTTACTCACCACCCAATACCTCGAAGAAGCCGAATACCTAGCTGACCACATCGCCATCCTGCACAACGGCGTCATCACCGCAGAAGGCTCTCCCGAGGAACTCAAAAAAATCCTGCCCGTCGGCGAAATTCAATTGGAATTCCTGCACACCGAGGAAAAAGACAAAGCCATAGCACTTTTGCAAGCCGCATCCTACACCCTCAAAATCCACCGCAAGTCCATCGAAATCGACAACGACGGCTCCGTCGCGCAAGTCGCCGATGTACTCAACCGCCTAACCGCGGCACAAATACCCGTAGCACGCTTCACCCAACGCCAGCCCTCGCTCGAAGACGCGTTCCTAACCGTCATCGGCGAACGCTAAAATAAGGAGGAAAAAATCATGTTCTACGATTCATATATTATGTTCAAACGCTGCATGCGCAAAACGATGCGCAGCCCCGAAAGCATTATCTTAGCATTGGTCGTACCCGTGGTCATGATGGTCATGTTCGGCTTTGTATTCGGCGGCATTGCCGACTTGGGCGAAATCAGCTACATCAATTTTATTGTACCCGGCATCATCATTCAATGCGTGGTCAACGGATCCCAATCAACTTCCTTCAGTGTGTACAACGACATGTCCACCGGCATCATCGATCGTTTCCGCTCCATGGCCATATCCAAGTCCGCATTCATCACCGGCCACGTAACCATGTCGGTAATACGCTCGGTGGTCATCACCGCTGCCACCATTGGCGGGGCGTTTGTCATCGGCTTCCGTCCGGAGGCTGGCTTGGCAGATTGGCTCATTGCCAGCGGCGTCCTCTTCCTCTTCATCATCGCCGTCACGTGGCTCACCGTCATCATTGGCCTAATATCGCCAGACAATGAAAGTATCAACGGCTTTGCTTTCCTGTTCATGATCTTCACCTTCCTCAGCTCGGCCTTCGCGCCGACCGAGACCTTCCCTACCGTGTTGCGCATTTTCGCCAACAACCAACCCATGACGCCGGTCATCAACACCCTGCGTGGGTTGATGCTAGGCTTCGAATTGGGGAATGACTTATGGATTGCACTGGCGTGGTGTGTAGGGCTGATCGTAGTAGGCTTTTTGCTGGCTGTGAAGATTTATAAGAGTAAGTTGACGCGGTAAGGGGTGCGGCGCGGCTAAGGTCGCTGCCAAGGTCAAAAGATTAAGACCCTGGGCGCCGCCCAGACCCGCGAGGGGAAGCGTTCCCCTCGACCCGCGCTTTGCTTCGCGAGAATCGCCGAATAAAAGTACCAACCCCATATAAAAACGCGCCCACGGGCGCGTTTTTTGGTTTTTAATTTGCACAAGCCATGATTGAGAGGGGGCGACGCCCAATACTGGGGTCGAGGGGGCTGTACGCCCCTCGCGGGTCTGGGTGCCGGCTAAAGCCTTATTTGGCCGCGCCCAGGGTCTTGACCTTGCTTTTGACCTTCAATCTTTTGATCTTAGCCGCGACCTTAACCGCGACCTGTGATTTTGATGTCAAGCTGGCGGGTTCTCGCCCATCCTTGTCATCCCATCAGCGTCAAGTATCCGCCGTATCGACTCCTCGCCGCCCAAGCGGTTCACTAGCGATTCGTCGGCCATGCATATCTCGAATGCCGTTACGCCCTCGCTTAAAGCAATGCGCGCTATCGCGCCTGCGCGTTCGTAACCGATGTAGGGCGTTAACGCCGTGGCAATGATGGGCGACTTTTCTACATAAGCCGCAATTCGCGCCAAGTTGCGTTCGGACAGCGTGATGCGGCTAACGCAGCGTTCAGCAAATACGCGGAAGGCGTTGTTCATCATGCCTACGGACTGGATGAGGTTGTAAATGAGTACGGGCTGCATGACGTTGAGGTCAAGTTGACCGGCCTCGGAGGCGAGCGATACGGTTAGGTCATTGCCTATGACTTGGAAGGCCACTTGGTTGATGAGTTCGGGGATGATGGGATTGACCTTTTCGGGCATGATGGAGGAGCCAGATTGAAGTTTTTCGAGCGTGATTTCGCCGAAGCCGCATTGGGGGCCGGAAGCCATTAGGCGCAGGTCGTTGGCGATTTTGGATAAATTGACTGCGCAAATTTTGAGTGCGCCGGAGACTTCGGTGAAGCAATCGGTGTTTTGGGTGCCGTCTACTAGGGATTCGGCGTGGCGCAAGTCGGACATGTGGGTAATATTGCGCAGGCAATAAATGACCTCGCGGATGTAACGGGGGTTGGCGTTGAGCGCGGTGCCGATGGCGGTCGCGCCCAGGTTCACTTCATATAAGTAGTTGCCCGTGTTGGAAATGCGGGCAATGTCGCGCTCGATGACGCGGCGGTAGGCATCAAATTCCTGTCCTAGGCGAATGGGCACGGCGTCTTGCAAGTGGGTGCGTCCCATCTTCACCACGGTGTCAAATTCAAGCGCCTTGGCGCCAAACACTTTGCTCATTTCGCCCATGGTGGTTAACAGCTCGTCCAACAACTTGCGAATGCATATACGTGCAGCGGTGGGAATGACATCGTTGGTGGATTGCGACATGTTGACATGGTCGTTGGGGTGGATGATGTCGTGGCAGTGCTTGTCCTTGCCCATGGCCACCAGCGCAATGTTGGCGATGACTTCGTTGGCGTTCATGTTCAACGACGTGCCCGCACCGCCCTGTATGGGGTCTACCACAAAATGCTCGTGATAATAACCATCAATAATCGCATCGCAAGCGTTGACAATATGCTTGTACACCCCGGGGGCGTTTTTCTCCAATTCGCGCTCGTTGGCCTGCGCGGCAGATTTTTTAACCATCGCCAAGGATTTAATGAGTTGCGGATGCAATTGGTAGTTGGTGATAGGGAAGTTGTCCAACGCGCGCGCGGTCGATATGCCGTAGTACGCGTCGGCGGGTATGTTCATCGCGCCCAGCGAGTCATTGAGCGTAATGATGGCACGGGGGGGGCGTTTTGCGGGCATGGTATCGGGCTCCTTTTGTGCGGTGAAATGTGGGTTGCGCAAGTGGTTAGTGTGACTAACCACTTGGAGTTTGTGATGCTTGCGGTTGGCCACGTCCCCGTTCTAACAGCACAATCCCCGCCATTATCACAAACAATCCGATGCTTAGCATGTACGGGATGCGGCGGTTGTATTCGGATAGCAGGCCGAAGATATAACCAAACGGGCTGGACAACAATAACATGATGACGATGAGCAACGACATGATGCGCGCGCGTTCGGCCGGGTCTACGTTCAGGATCACCAGCGTGTCGCGCCGGGGCAAGAAAAGCGCGGCGGCACAGGCATCTAACGCCGTGAACACAAACATGGGCAACATCAACCCCTGCCCTTGGGGAATATTCAATAAAAGGACATGCCCGGCGGTGAACGTAACCAACCCACCCAGCATAATCGCATACATAGGAAATCGGTTCAATTTATTCTGCACACCCAAAAAGAAAACGAGCATAACCCCTGTGCGCATGATGGGAAATAACGCCAGCCATTGCTCCTCAATGCCCAATTCATACACCACATACAGCGCAAAGAAATTATTGCTGGCGATTTGCTGGATGTTCAGCACCGTAACCAATGCCAGCACCCGCACCGTAGCGGGCGACTTAAACATCTGCGCCAACACGCCCCAACATTGCCCGCATATTTCCAAGAAAGGGGTATCCTTCGTTTCTGCCATGCGCACGCGGCCTTGGTCGGTTTCGGTGCCGTATTTGTACAAAATAATAAATTTCGCCGTCATGGAAACACAGGTAAACGCCAGTAAAAACCGCATTACCGCCACCAAATCAAACGCGCCAATAAAATAAACCGACAGTGGCGCAAAAAACACCGCCAACAGCCCCGATATGTATACCCAATTGTACAGCTTGGCGATTTTTTCCGCTTCCACGTCCTCTACTAGCAAGCACTGCCAAGACACTTCGCTAACGCGCCAAACCGAGTTAAACACCGCCGCCGCCAAAAACCAGCGGAAGTCCTGCGCCATCGCCCACAACGCCGTCGGCACCGACCACGCCAATATATCCGCAATCAGCGTAGTAAGTCGCCGTCCAAACTTATCCGACGCTACCCCGCCCAAAAAAGCCATGATCATCTGCAAGAAAATCCCCACAGAAATTAGAATGCCAATATCGGCATCCCCCAGCCCCAACGCGTGCATGTAAAGCACAAAAAACGGTATGTACAGCGCGTGTGGAATGCTCCACATGGGTTCTGTCAGGACGCACAACTTGGGGTTGGTGCGCAGCCCCATGACAGAATCCGGCCCGGTAAAATGCCGGGCAAACCATTGCTTCATATATGAAGTGGCCTCATTTCAATTGCATGGCGTTATTAAATACCACGGGTCGTATGCCGCCCGCGTCATTCAATTTATCCTCCCGGATAATAATCCTCATCGCCGTTGCCATAAGGAGGCTCGCCGTAGGGCGGGTAGTCATACGGTGGGTAAGGGTCAGGGTATTCTGGCGGATAAGGGTAGACGGGAGGGTCGGTCGGAGGTTCGGTAGCGGGCTCGACGGGTGGGTCGGGGTCATAAGGGCTGGGTTCGAACGGATCTGTGGGGTCGGGTGGCGGGGGCGGTTCGGTGCCGTTATTTCCATTGTTTTGCGCATTGGGGCTATCGATGCGTACATCCCACGCGGGTTGTGCGCCTACGATGCCCATCCCCGGGGGCAGTTGAATTTGCAACGGCACATTGTGTGTGCCCACAGCGCGGCCGCCTAGGTTTAACGCTACGTTAATATCTGCGCTGGCCATGGCGGTGATACGCGACGCAGGGCCCGCCACCCGCACACTTACATGCGATGGGTCGCCCAAAATCGTATAATTCGCCCCGCCAAACACGCCAACATTGCCGCGCAATATATGGAACGTGCGCTCCTGTATCGGCTCTACAATGACATGCAAATGCGCACCCGCAGGCGTGCCATACAACAGTTGTACCCCATCGGGCAAGCTATCTGTCAAGTCAAAAACAATTTCAAAATCGCGGTTGGCTTGTTCCAAGGCAAAAACGGGGGATAGGTACGGAACTTCAATCAATCGTTCCACTGCGCCCACGATATATACATAGGCCGGGTCGGTGAAATATTCGGACACGGCAAACCCAGCCGCCAGCGTGCCCGTAATCTGCGGGATGATATCCACACGCACCATCGGCAATATTTCAATATTCAAAGTGGTTTCGGAAATGCTCAGTTCTAATAAGTGCGACAAATCATGGGCGTCGGCGTTTACGACCAATATCTCTTGAGTTGACGTGATGCTTTCCGACAAGCCGTTCAATTCGGCCAACACGTACACGCCTGCTATTTCATTGATTACCGACCGCGGTCCGGATATCGTCACGTTGGTGTTGGCCGTCCAAATGCGCTGCACGACCGCGCCGGGTACAACCGCACCCGATTCCAACACCGTCACCGCAAAAGGTGCACGCACAAACGCGTCAAACAAAAGTGTCACCGCGGGCGGCGATATACGATGCACCACAAAACCTTCCGGTACATTCACTCCTACCGGCAGGGTCAATTCGATGGGCGCGTCGGCTTCATGCACCATCTGCCGTGTCACCGCGCGGAAATCAATATGGGTAGTTATTTCTGATTCGGCATCCAACCCATGCAAACTGGCGGGCGCACGTACCCCAACGGTAATTTCGTCCGGCAAGTCTTCGGGGTTTAACAAAACCACCCCTTCGGTAATTAATACCGTTTCATTAAACGGAATAAGCGGGCGCATATATGATTCGTTCTGCTCCGGATCCAGCAACGTCATGCTCACCATCCAAAGAAAAAACGAAAGCCCCACAGCCACCAATATCCACGGCAATTCGGTTCGTATGAAAGTCAATATGCGATTATTCATGGGCTGCCGTCCTTTGGCTTACCGCTTCTTCGCAGAAAGGCTTGATGTATTCACGGGCGAATCTTTCGCGGTCACTGTTGCAAAACATATCCTTGAGCATTTTGTCGCAGATGTAGATATGGTCGGCCACTTCGTTTGCTTCGGGTTCGCTTAGGGCGTATTCTTTGGCTAGGCCGTCGTATACCTGGTTGCAAATCACTAGCATGTCGGTGTTATCGTCTTGCACAAACAAGCCGATGATACGATTGGCAATCGTGCCCAAAACCGCACCCAGTATCCCTGCACCAATCATGCCCGCCAGCAATAGTAAAATCATATTTTCTACCAAAATGGCACCTACACGGCTGCCCAATGCCCAGCCCGCCGTGCCGCCCACCACCAACATCACCGCCAAGGTTACGTCAATGGCATACTGCTTCAATGATATCCGCTTGCGGATGAAGCTAACCGTGTCAATCGACAGCAGCACAATGGCCGACAATACCCGCGTGATGATATTGGCACGCAGTAACTCAAACGCGCTACGCAAAATAAGCCGCGGCCCCACACGCACGACGTTGTACGCCATGGATGCGGTTTTGGGCGCGGCCATCTTGGCGACATCGCGTATGCCGCCCAATTTTTTCTTTTTTGCCGTAAGGCGTAACGTTTGGGATCCGTTCATTTGGGCTTCCGCCTAAAGAGCGTGAATTTTTGTTTTTTAGGCGCACCCCACAGGAGCATGTCGCGTAGTTGGGTTTCGTCCACGTTGCGCGTGATTTCGCCTGCCATGGCAACGGAAATGGTGCCCGTTTCTTCCGATACGATAACGACACGCGCGTCGGACGCTTCGCTCATGCCGATGGCGGCGCGGTGGCGCGTACCCAATTCGCTATCAACGTGCTCCACCGTTAACGGCAAGATGCATGAAGCCGCCGCCACACGTGACCCGCGGATGATGACCGCGCCGTCGTGCAGGGGGGTGTTTTTTTCAAAAATATTAAGCAACAGCTGTGCGCTTACCTGCGCGTCCAAGGTTATGCCTTCACGCTCGTATTCGCTTAAATCAACTTCTTGTTCCAACACCAATAATGCGCCAGTTTGCGCGATGGACATGATGCGCACAGCGTTCACAATTTCTACGATGGTGTCTAGGCCGGTGTGGCTGCGTTGTTCGCTTTCGTTCTTGAAGGATGCCAAGTAACGTCCGCGTCCCAGTTGCTCCAATGCTTTGCGCAGTTCGGGTTGGAAGAGGATGACGATGATAATCGGCAAGACCATCATGACGTGCTGCACCAACCACATGAATGCGTATAGGTTAAACAATTGCGCAATAATCGCTAATACCGCCAGCGCTATGATGCCACGCAAAAGCACCCAAGCATGCGTGCGTCGCACCCACCGCGAAATGACATACAAAACAATAGCCACCAATGAAATATCCAGCACTTCGGACCAGCCGATGGGCGGGATGGTTAGAACGGGCAAATTGGTATGCTCTACGAGCCAACGGGTGATGGCGTCGGACATGTTTATCCTACCCCTTGATAAGAAACTTCGATATTCTTGGAATTATTCCTCGTTTGCGGGGGTGTCTGTTGCTTCTGGCAGGGGTTCTATTTTGCGGGTTTGTGCCAGTAATTCTTCTTGGCCTTTTTCCATTTCGCGGCGCAGCATTTCGATTTCTTCGTCGGTGGGGCGCGGGCGTTTGGGGCGGGTTTCTTTTTTTTCTAATGGGGGCAAAGCGCGTGTTTCGTCGGATACGGGGGAGCGCTTTGTATTTGATAATGGGGGCAAGGCACGGGTTTCATCAGAAACGGGGCGCACCAAGCGCGTGTCGTCAGAGATGGCGCGGGTTTCTTCCGATGCGGTGCGGCGGGGTTCGGTATCACGGTGAGTTTCTGTGTCGCGGGGGCGTGGGGGGCGCGTTTCACTAAGGCGTGGGGGACGTGGACGCGCGGTGGGGGTGGGGTGTGTATCGGTGGATTCGAGTTCTTCGGTTTGTGTTTCGGTTGTGGCGCGTGGGTTGCGGTGCGGCAGGCGTATGGATTTGGTGGTGACCATTTTGGGCACGATGCGCACGTGGTAGTAGTTTTCATCGTCTTCAAACTGCACGGATTCTGCCCGGTTGTAGTCTAGCACCGAGTCGAAGAATCGCACAATTAAGGCGATGATGCCGCACACAATCGTCATAAAAATTACGCGGCCGATGCTGATGGTCGTGTCGTCGGCTACTATAACGGCCAAAATGAAGCCGAAAATGGTCATGAGGCAACCCAGTCCGATGGCGATTTCCTTCGCATAATCAATGGCTTGGCGGCTGGCTACATAAATAAGGATAATCACCAGCGCGAAAACCACCACTGTGATCAACCATTCCTGCGATACGCCGATGCTGGAAAGCAGCGTGGTGTATAAATCTTCGGCGAGCTCGGGCAATAGAGTGGGCAAATCGCCCAGTTCGACGTCTACGAGTGTGGCGGCCGGCGCCATTAATTCGGATATCGTGGGGAGTTGCGCGTACACAAAGGTACCCAGCGTTACAGGTATTATGGCCGATACAGGGAAATACAAACCTACGACCAGCGGCACAAGGTAAGGTACATTAAAATGAAAGGCCATCATGACGAAGATAATCAAGATACTCTCGCGCGGGGCCATGCGGGCATAGAATAAGTACATAAACAATAGGAACAAGAATGCAACAGCGGCCAGCTCTACCGTGGCGGACAATTGCACGACTATGGTCAAGATGATGACCAGCCAGCTCAAACTGGTGGGCATGACCGCAAACAACAGCGCCAACAGCCACACCACCAACGTAGAAGTCATGGTTTCGGCATGGCCGGCAAGGGCGGGGTGTACGTGGTCGAGCCCCATGATGGCGTTGAACACAAACAGCCCCACAATGAATTTGAGGATGGGTTGGATAAATACATCCAGCCTCTTGTAAGTGGTAAGGATAATTTCGCGAACGAATAATATTTGATCGATTATTGGATTCATTGTGGCTCCTTTGCGTCGGACGTAGTGGCGCGTGCGGCGCGTTCATTGATGCGCTCCAATTGGCGCACCAGTGCCATGTAACGCGTCAATCTTTTTTGCACCAGATAATACTCGCGCGTGCCTTGGATGGTGCCAATGAGTGAATACAGTGCCAATATCGCTAGTATAAAGAAAATCGAGTCGCGCATATACCCAGCAAAGTCCAGCTCGAAAACATCCGCACCGTATATCAAAATATCACGCCCAATATATAGCACCAACGCAATTAACCCGCCAAACCCCACGGCTAAGCGGGTTGCTAGGTTCTTGCGGTAGATATAATCGTGGCGGAAGTAATCATTGGCGTTTTGATCGGCAGTGCCTTTGTGCTTGTCGTACAAAGCCAGCTGCGTCATCGTAATAATTTTCTGCTGCATACAACCTCCATGCAGTTTTTTTGTATTATATCAAAGGTGGTGCGTGGGTGCAAAGCCGCCATGCGTTGATATATTACCCCGCACCCGAACAGTGAGAAATATTAAATTTGTGGGAGTAATTGGTGGTGATTCAAGTTATTAGTGTGGCTAATAGGTTGAATGGGTCGCGTGGGGTTGGATTTTTTTGTACAATGCAAGGGTTGCTCCTACTAATTTGATTAACTTTTTATGTGCTTGCTGGCTGTACCCCTAGCGGGGCATGGCTAGTTATCGGAGGAATTGTATGAAATATTTACAGATATTTTTAGCATTTGCGCGTAGTGGGTTGTTGTGTTGGGGAGGGGGGCCCGCTTCAATTCCTTTTGTGCGGCGCGAAGTGGTGGCGCGGTATGGATGGATGGACGATGAGGCTTTTGCCGAAGTGGTAGCGGTGGGTAATGCGTTGCCGGGTCCTATTAATACGAAGATGGCGGGATATATTGGGTACAAGGTGGGGGGCGTGGGCGGCTGCTTGATGGGGTTGGCGGGGATGGTTCTGCCTACGGCTGTGTTGATGGTGGTGCTTTTGACTACGTTGTCGCACTTTGCGGAGGAATCATGGGCGCAGGGGATGACGCGGGCGATGGTGCCTGTGGTGGGCGTGCTGATGGCGATCATGGCTTGGCAGTTTATTGAGATTGCTTTTAAGGGATTGGGGCGGCTGACTACGTTGTTGCATGCGGTGGTAGTTTTCCCGTTGTTTTGGTTTTTGGGCTTGCATCCGGCGGTTGTGCTGGGCGGGCTTTTTTTGTGGGCTTTTGTGGGGGATAAAATTTGGGGGTTGTTTAAGAAGCCGCCCGTGGATGAGGAGGGTGCGGCGTGATTTATTTGGAAATATTTTGGGTGTTTTTTATTGCCAACTTTATGGGATATGGGGGTGGGCCTTCGATTATCCCGCTGATTGAGCATGAAGTGGTGACTTCGTTTGAGTGGCTGACGGGGTATGAATTTGCCGAGGTGTTGGCGATGGGCAACGCCTTGCCGGGGCCGATTGCGGTCAAGATGGCGGCTTTTATTGGGTCTTCACAGGCGGGATTCTTAGGGGCGAGTGTGGCGATTTTTGCTACGGTTGCGCCATCATTGGTGATGATGCTGGCGTTGATGGGGTTGCTGACGCGCTACAAGGACGCGCCGCAGATAAAAAGGCTGACGCAGTATATCCGGCCTACCATAGCGGTGTTGCTGGCGGATATTGCACTGCGCAATTTTATTTCTACTTGGAACGGTGTCGGCTGGGTGCATTTATTGATTTTGGGCGGCGGGGCGTTGGTTTGCTTGACCAAATTGAAGGCGCACCCCGCGCTGGTGGTGCTGGGTGCGTTGATTTATGGCGCGTTATTGCTGGGGTAGAATTCAACCGGTCGCAAGTTGCGACCATTTGGTAACGCACAGTTACCAACTGAAGTCCAAATGCCCGCGTGGCAAATCGCCGCTTTTCCTGTATACTTCAACGCAGTAGCACATTTTTTTCTCGGAAGGAATCGCCCATGACCCATTTGCACACCCCGCACGGCAGCGTCCCGTTGCCTGCGTTTTTCCCGGATGGTACGCGCGGCGTGGTGCGTTGCGTGGATTCTACCGATTTGGTGAACGCGGGCGTGGACGGGCTGATTATGAACACTTATCACCTCATGACCAAACCCGGCGCGGCTACGGTCAAGGCGTTGGGCGGGCTGCATGCATTTGCGAATTGGCAGCGGCCGATTATCACGGATTCGGGTGGGTTTCAAGTGTTCTCGCTGCTGCGTGAAAATGCGAGCATGGGGGAAATACGCCGCGATGGGATTATTTTTCGCCGCGATGGCAAGAAGGTGCTGTTATCGCCCGAGAAGTGCATCCAGTCGCAGTTGGCCTACGGCGCAGACGTGCTGATGGCATTGGATTACTGCACGCATCCCGCTGACCCCTACGAAACGCAGGCAAAGTCCGTAGAAACGACCATCCGCTGGGGCAAGCAGTCCATGGACACATTCAACCGCGCAAGCAAGCAAAAAAAAGATGCGCAACTCTTCGGCATCATCCAAGGCGGCAACGAACCCGCCCTGCGCAAAGAATGCGCCGACGCGCTCATCCAAATGGGTTTCTCCGGCTTCGGCTTCGGCGGGTGGCCGCTGGACCAACAAGGGCGGCTGACCGAAGATATCTTGGCGCATACAGCCGCGCTCATGCCCGACGGCGGCATCAAATATGCCATGGGCGTAGGCCGCCCCGAAAACATCGTGGCCTGCGTGCGCATGAGCTACAACCTATTCGATTGCGTCATCCCGACACGCGAGGCGCGGCACCACCGCTTGTATGTATTTAATGAAGCCTTTGAAACGCGCGACCAAATCGACTTGTCGCGCTCTTTTTATACCTATCACTATATCCTGGACGATGTTCATCGCCGCGATAACCGCCCCGTGTCCACCCTGTGCGATTGTCACACCTGCCAAAATTACTCCCGCGCATACTTGCGCCACTTGGTGAGCATCGGCGACAGCCTAGGCGCACGGCTGGCGACCATCCACAACCTACGTTTCTACACCCTGCTCATGGAATTGTTGCGCGCGGGGAAGTGACGCATAAACAATGTGTTGCGCTATAGATTTCATAAGGGAGGAATCATGAAAGCACAAGATAAGGCTGAAAAATTGCACCAAAAAGTCAATACATTTATTTTATCCTGCATAGGTTCAGACGGTTATCCAATGACAAAGGCGGTTATTCCGGGCAAGTATAGAGAATCATTAAATGAGCTTTATTTTTGCACAAATGCATCTTCTAAGTTCGTTGCCGAAATAACTGTAAATCCAAAAACCAGTGTCTATTTTTACAAGCGAAAACTTATCTGGTTCAAAGGATGTTTGCTAAAGGGTAATATAGAGATTGTGACCGACATGAATATCAAAGAAAGATATTGGCAAGGTATATTCAAAGATGCATACCCTCAAAAATCTTTTACCGACCCTGATTTTTGTGTGCTTAAATTTGTTACAATAGCAGGTAGGTTTTATGCAGATTTTAAACTTGAAGATTTTACAATTATCTGAAAGGAAGATTCTTATGCAACTGGCACCGCAACTGGTATTCAACGGCAACTGCGCCGAGGCCTTGGCCTTCTACGCGAAGGCCTTTGACACCAAGGTCAACATGCAGTCGCGCTACGGCGATGCCCCGGCCGACCACGGCTACGTCACCCCGCCGGAAATTGCCGGCCTCATCCTGCACGCGCAAATCGACATGGGCGAAACCGTCCTCATGCTGTGCGACAACCCACCGAGCATGCCGTATACCGCGGGCAGCAACTTCTCTGTGGCCATTATGTTTGACACGGCGGAAGCCTTGAAGGCTGCCTTCGACCACCTCAAAGACGGCGGTAACGTAGCCATGGAGCCACAAGCCACCTTTTGGAGCGAATGCTACGCCATGGTTACGGATAAATTCGGCTTCACATGGCAGCTCACTTTAAAAGGAAGCGACGAAATCGCCGGCCACAGGTAATCAATGAAAAAATACGAAGCCCTGCACCCGCCCCTCCTCGCGCGTATCACCGCCGAGGAGCGGGCGAAGCACGGCGAAAATCCCAAAGCCGAAAAGTCCGCCAAAACCCGCCTACACCAACTCTACGGCGCGTACAATTCGCCCAATACATATAAAAAAGCGTCCGCTTTATTGGACGCCTGGGAAAAAGAAAACATTGGCATCGAAGCCGACTCCGCGGAATTCCTGCGTCTTCACGCGTCCACCCGCGAGCGGTTGCCATTCTACCCGCAATTCTACCGATTCATCTTAGACCACATGCCGCCCCCCGCGTCCGTCCTCGACCTTGGCTGCGGCTTCAACCCGTTCGCGTTGCCTATTATATTGAAAGAACTCCGCGCGAAGGAACCACATGCCGATGTGCGAAATTACCACGCGCTAGATATCTGCACCCGCCAAGCGACCTTAATTAACCGCTTCTTAAAGCTATGTGGGTTGCCGCAAAGCGCCGACTGCGCCGACCTAATCGCCCACGCACAACCCTCCCCCGCCGATGTAGCTTTCCTCTTCAAATTAATCCCCGTCCTGGAGGCGCAAGCCAACGGCAGCGGCTTCGCCCTAGTCCGCTCCCTAGAAGTAAACCACCTAGTAATCACCTATCCCACAAAATCCCTAACCGGCAAAGAAAAAGGCATGGCGCAACACTACCGCCAAGCCTTCCAAAACGCCTTATCCAATGGCCAGCTCGCTCCCTTCAACCTCCAAGCCGAAGCGCAAATCAACAACGAACAAATCTACATATTAAAGCGGTAACACCCCGCCAAAAACCGCACTCGCACATTCGCCATACCCTCCGCTCATGCGGTTATGAACTTTTTTTCTCAAAAGACTTGCAATTGAATCAAACGACGTGTATACTCTCTCATCGTCGGCCAAATTCTAATATTCTGCCGACGCGCGCGACACACCCGGTCGCGTGTGCAAACAGGAGGTAATCCATGACCGGCCAAAAAATTCGCATTAATTTAAAAGCCTACGACCACAAACTCATTGACCAATCCGTGGCACAAATTATCGAAACTGCCAAGCGTACCGGTGCGGCCATTTCCGGCCCCATCCCCCTGCCTACGCGCAAAGAAGTGGTGACCATCCTGCGCGCGGTGCACAAGTACAAAGACTCCCGCGAGCAATTCGAAATGCGCACCCATAAGCGCCTCATCGACATATTGATGCCTACGCAGAAAACCGTAGACGCGCTAATGCGCCTCGACCTGCCCGACGGCGTTAATATCGCCCTCAAAGTAATGTAGTTATTAATCAACCGATATACAGCAAGTTTTGAGATAGGAGATTCCCGGCCATGAAAAAAGCAATCCTTGCCAAGAAGTTGGGCATGACGCAAATCTTCACCGAAAACGGCACCGTAGTCCCCGTTACCGTATTGGAAGCGGGCCCCTGCTTGGTCGTGCAAAAAAAGACCAAGGAAAAAGACGGTTATGCCGCATTACAAGTCGGTTTCACCGAGCACAAAAAACACTTAGTGACCAAACCTGTGTCCGGTCACTTTAAAGCGCACGTAGGCGATGCAACCGTGCGACGCGTACTGCGCGAATTTAAATTGGAAGACTGCGATGCATTTGAAGTAGGTGCAGAAATCAAGGCTGACTTCTTCGCCGCCGGTGACCAAGTAGATATTTCTGCAGTTTCCAAGGGTAAGGGCTTCCAAGGCGCTATCAAGCGTCACGGCCAAACCCGCGGCCCCATGACCCACGGTTCTAAGTATCACCGCGGCTTGGGCTCCATGGGCCCCGGCACCACCCCCGGTAAGGTTCGCAAGGGTAAAAAAATGGCCGGTCACATGGGTGCCAAAAAAATCACCGTCCAAAACCTTGAAATCGTCCGCGTAGACGGCGAAAAGAACCTTATGCTCGTCAAAGGTGCCATCCCCGGCATCAAAGGCGCGCTCGTAACGGTAAAAAGCACGGTAAAGGAGTAACCCCTCATGGCGACAGTTCCTGTAAAAAATATTAAAGGCGAAACCGTGGGTTCCATTGAGCTCAACGACGCTATTTTCGGCATTGAAGTAAGTGAGCATGCCGTTCATATGGCCGTGGTGCAATTCCTGGCCAACCAACGCCAAGGCACCAAATCCACCAAGACCCGCGCAGAAGTACGCGGCGGTGGCCGCAAGCCATGGAGACAAAAAGGTACGGGTCGCGCCCGTCAAGGCTCTATCCGTTCTCCTCAATGGCGCGGTGGTGGCGTCATCTTCGCGCCCAAGCCTCGCGATTTCTCCATCAAACTAAATAAGAAGCAAAAGCGTCTTGCGCTCAAATCCGCTTTGACCGACAAGGTGAATCGGGACAAGCTGGTGGTGCTGGACACTTTCGAATTGCCCGAAATCAAAACAAAGGCCATGGTAGGCGCATGCGAAGCGCTTAACGCGCAAAGCGCACTTATCGTAACCGCAGGCTCCAACACCAACGTCATGCTTTCCGCCCGCAACGTTCCCGGCATCAAAACCGCCGGTGTCAATACCATCAACGTCTACGACATCCTCAAATACGACAGCTTTGTCGTCACCAAGGAAGCCGTAGAGCAAATGCAGGAGGTGTACGCATAATGGCTAACCTACAATATTACGACATCCTGCTCAAACCGCTCATGACCGAAAAGAGCATGAAATTCATGGAGCACGGCCTGGACGACGAACAACAAAAGAAACTCGACGCAGGCCGCGACCCCGGCACCGACAAGAACATCCGCCCCGCTTATTCCTTCTACGTACACGTCAATGCCACCAAGACCCAAGTCAAAGACGCGGTGGAAAAACTCTTCCCCGGTACCAAAGTCGACAAAGTAAACACCATGAACTGCCACCCCAAAAAACGTCAGCGCCGTGGGTTCGCTCCCGGTTCAACGGTTAAGCGCAAGAAGGCCATCGTAACGCTGGCCCCCGGCTCCAAAGAGATCGAAGTATTCCAAGGCATGTAAGGAGAATGAATTATGGGCATTAAGCGATACAGACCCATCACGCCATCACTGCGTCAGATGACCGTGTCCGACTTCGCCGAAGTCACCAAAAAGACACCGGAAAAATCCTTGACCGTGCACCTCAAGACCAACTCGGGGCGCAACAACCAAGGTAAAATCACTGTGCGCCATCGTGGCGGCGGGGCAAAAATTAAGTACCGCATCATCGACTTCAAGCGCAACAAAGACGGCATCCCCGCACGCGTGGCTGCTATCGAATATGATCCCAATCGTTCCGCTTATATCGCACTCCTGTTCTATGTTGACGGCGAAAAGCGCTACATCCTTTCTCCGCACGGCGTCAAAGTAGGCGATACCCTCATGAGCGGCGAAGAAGCGGAAGTCCGCGCCGGAAACGCACTCCCCATGCGCGTCATCCCCGTCGGCACCGAAATCCACAACATCGAAATGAAGTTGGGACGCGGCGGGCAGCTTGTTCGCTCCGCAGGCAATGTGGCACAGCTCATGGCAAAAGACGAAAAGTACGCCACCGTGCGTCTCCCCTCCGGAGAGATGCGTTTGGTGCCCGTCAACTGCCGCGCCACCATCGGCCAAATCGGCAATCTTGACTACGAGCTCATCAACGTCGGTAAAGCAGGTAAAAAGCGCCACATGGGCATTCGCCCCACCGTTCGTGGTTCGGTTATGAACCCGAACGATCACCCCCACGGTGGTGGTGAAGGACGCGCACCCATCGGTCGCCCCTCGCCCTCAACTCCTTGGGGCAAGCCCGCACTGGGCTACAAAACCCGTAAAAAGAACAAGCAAACCAACAAATATATCGTCCGCAAGCGCGGCAAGAAATAGGAGGGCTTCATGGGTCGTTCATTAAAGAAAGGGCCGTTCGCAGACGCCCACCTGCTTAAAAAAGTGGATGCCATGGCCGACGTTTCCAATAAAACCGTTATTAAGACTTGGTCACGCCGCTCCACCATATTCCCCGAAATGATTGGCCTGACCATCGCAGTGCATGACGGACGCAAGCATGTGCCCGTATACATCACGGAAGATATGGTTGGCCACAAGCTGGGCGAATTCGCAGCCACCCGCACCTATCGCGGTCACGGCAAAGACGCAGAAAAACGCTCCCGCGTAAGATAGGTAGGAGGAACACACAATGGCAAAAGGTTCACGCAGCCAGTACAAGGCTGAACGTAATAAGGAAAACCGCGAAAAGCGCCCTCATGCGCACCACATGTTTGCCCGCATTTCCGACACCAAAGCGCGCATCGTGTTGGAACAAATTAAAGGTAAGCCTGTAAACGTGGCAGAATCCATCCTAAGATATAACCCGCGTTACGGCGCATATTTGGCAGGCAAGGTGCTCAAATCAGCCGTGGCCAACGCGCAAGAAAATCATTCCATGGATCCTGAAGAGCTCTACGTACAAGAAGTCATCGCCAACCAGGGCCCCACAATGAAGCGCATCCAACCCCGTGCGAAAGGCCGCGCCTATCGAATTAACAAGAAATCATGCCACATCACCATTATCTTGAACGAGAAGAAGGAGAGCTAGTATGGGTCAAAAAGTTAATCCCCATGGACTGCGCCTGGGTATCTGTAAAGATTGGGATTCGGTGTGGTACGCAGAAAAAGACTTCGCAAAGTTTTTGTTAGAAGACCATAACCTGCGCAAATTCATCAAAACAAAATTATACGCGGCCAAAATCGCCCGTATCGAAATTAAACGCACCTCCAGCAACGTCAAGGTCATCATCCACACGGCATCCCCCGGCGTTATCATCGGTCGCAATGGTCAAGCTATCGCCGACTTGACAGAAGAGGTGCAAAAGCTCATCGGCAAGGATCCCAAAGATTGCAAAGCCGACGTATCCATCCAAGAAATCAAACGCCCTGAGTTAAACGCACAACTCGTAGCCGAAACGATTGCTAAAGACCTCGAGAACCGCGTAACATTCCGCCGCGCCATGAAGCAAGCCATGCAACGCGCAATGAAAATGGGTGCCAAGGGTATCAAAACCGCAGTAGGCGGTCGTTTGGGCGGCGCAGATATCGCTCGTACTGAGCACTACCACGAAGGCACTATCCCCCTGCAAACACTACGTGCAGATATAGATTACGGCTTTGCCGAAGCCGACACGACTTACGGGAAACTGGGCGTAAAGACGTGGATTTACAAAGGCGAAGTCCTCCCCGGCCAGGCTAGAGGGAGAAGGGAAGGAGCGAGCGAATATGCTGATGCCAAAACGCGTAAAAAGACGCAAGCAGTTCCGCGGTCGAATGACCGGAAAGGCACTGCGCGGTAACACCATCACTTACGGTGACTTCGGTATCGTAGCCACCGAGCCCTGCTGGATCACCGCCAACCAAATCGAGGCTGCGCGTATCGTTATGAACCGGACCATGAAACGCGGCGGTAAAGTATGGATTAAAATTTTCCCCGACAAGCCCGTTACGCAGAAACCTGCAGAAACAAGGATGGGTTCCGGTAAAGGCTCGCCCGAGTACTGGGTAGCCGTAGTAAAACCCGGCCGCGTCATGTTTGAAGTCGCGGGTGTCGAAGAAGAAGTCGCACGCAAAGCATTAAAGCTAGCGACCTACAAGCTGCCGATTAAATGCAAAATTATCTCCAAAGCAGAGCAAAAAGCGGCAATGGAAGCCGAGGCAAAAGCGTTAGAAGCTAAAGCCGCAGCCGCTGTAGCCGGCTCGTAACAAGGAGGGTGAGAGTGTGAAATCAACGAAATATTTAGAAACCTTGAGCGATAAATCCGTAGAAGAGTTGAACGTAGAGTTGGTAAACGCAAAGAAGGAACTGTTTAACCTACGCTTCCAAAACGCCACCAACCAATTGGATAACACCGCACGCATAAACGAAGTACGGAAAAACATCGCCCGCGTTCTCACGGTCATGAGCCAGAGGAAATGGGAAAACGGCGAAAAGCCGCAAGGTAAAAAAACAAAACGCAACCGACTCGCGTCGGAGAAGGCCGGGAGGTAGCAGATGGAAAATCAAGCAAACGTCGAACGCAATCTGCGCAAAACCCGCGTAGGCCGTGTCGTAAGCGACAAAATGGATAAAACAATCGTGGTGGCTGTAGAGAACCGAGTACGCCATCCCTTAATTGGAAAAATCGTAAAGCGCACCTACAAATTAAAAGCCCACGACGAGGAAAATTCGTGCGGTGTTGGCGACAGAGTGCGGGTCATGGAAACGCGTCCCCTCTCTAAAGAAAAACGCTGGCGTCTGGTTACGATTCTTGAAAAGGCGAAGTAAAGGAGAAGTGGCCGCAAATGATTCAACAACAATCACGTTTAAATGCCGCCGATAATTCGGGCGCAAAAGAATTATTCTGCATCCGTGTGCTGGGCGGTAGTAAAAGGCGTTACGGAAACGTAGGCGACATCATCGTTTGCTCCGTAAAAGACGCCAACCCCGGCGGTGTAGTAAAAAAAGGCGAAGTAGTACGCGCAGTTATCGTGCGCACCGTAAAAGGCTTGAGCCGTTCCGATGGTTCTTCTATCCGCTTCGACGAAAACGCCGCTGTTATCATCAAAGAGGACAAAACCCCCAGGGGCACACGTATTTTTGGCCCCGTGGCGCGTGAACTGCGCGAGAAGCAATTCACCCGCATAATCTCTCTTGCGCCGGAGGTGCTGTAGTCATGGCTAAACCTGCAACCCCAAGAATCGATCATAAAATAAAAATCAAGCGTGGCGACACCGTGCAAGTTATTGCCGGCAAAGCCGTTGGCTTGACGGGCAAAGTGTTGAAAGTAGATCGCTCCTACGGCAAAGTCATTGTTGAGGGCGTAAACATGCAAACAAAGCACCAAAAACCCAACCGCGCCAACCAAACCGGCGGTATCACCCGCCGCGAGGCACCGTTGGCCATCTCTAACGTCATGTACCTGCACAAAGGTAAGCCCACCCGCTTGGGTTATAAAGTTGAAGTCACCGAGGAAGACGGCAAGCGTGTTGTAAAAAAACAGCGCATCGCCAAATCCACCGGCGAAGTCGTTGACTAAAAGTAATCTTTTCGCCTTTGGCGAAAAATGTTCACCGAAAACGAATTGATCCATTTCGATTTTCGGTTCACTGATTCGGAGGATTCATATGAGCCGTTTGAAAGAACAATATAACACGGATGTCGTCGATGGCATGATGAAAAAGTTCGGCTATAAGAACAAAATGGCCGTACCCAAAATCGAAAAAGTCGTCGTCAACATGGGCTTGGGCGAAGCGAAGGAAAACGCCAAAGTTATCGAGCACGCAACAGGCGACATGGCCGTAATCACCGGACAAAAACCTATCGTGACCAAGGCCAAAAAGTCTATATCGGCATTTAAACTGCGTGCCGGAATGCCCGTAGGTTGCAAAGTAACCTTGCGCGGCGCGAAGATGTACAGCTTTGTTGATCGTTTGATTAACGTATCAATCCCCCGTGTACGCGACTTCCGCGGCGTAAGCCCCGATGCTTTTGATGGTCGCGGTAACTACACCTTGGGAATCAAGGAACAATTAATTTTCCCGGAGATTTCCTTCGATAAAATTGACAAATTAAGAGGCATGGAAGTGGTGTTCGTTACCACCGCACAAACCGACGAAGAAGCGCGAGAACTGCTGGCACTGTTCGGAATGCCTTTTGTTAGAAGCTAAGCAAAAAGATTGCGGAGGTAATCAGGCATGGCAAAAAAAGCATTGGTATTAAAATGCAAGAAACCACCTAAGTTTTCCACGCGGGCATACAACCGTTGCAACATCTGCGGCCGCCCCCATGCGACTTTACGCAAGTACGGCATCTGTCGTATTTGCTTCCGCGAGCTTGCCTACAAAGGGCAAATTCCCGGTGTGCGCAAAGCAAGCTGGTAAACCAAAAATCGAGACACACAATCACATTCGTGCTATGAATGTGCAAGCTGAGGGCAATGCCCTCATTATAAGGAGGGGCAATTATGTTATCTGACCCTATCGCAGATATGCTCACCAGAATCCGTAATGCAACATCGGCTCGGCACACCACGGTGGAAGTACCTTCGTCCAAAATGAAGGTGGACATCGCCAACATTTTAGTGCGCGAAGGTTACCTTAAGGGTTTTGAAGTTTTGCAAGACGGTGTAAAGAAAACGATGCGCATTACACTAAAATATGGACGTACCAAGCACGACAAAGTAATCGCGGGCATCAAGCGTATTTCCAAACCGGGATTGCGCGTGTATGCCAATTGCGAGGATTTGCCGCGTGTATTGAACGGTTTGGGCTGTGCAATTGTTTCTACAAACAAAGGAATTTTGACCGATAACGAAGCGCGCCAAGCAGGTATTGGTGGAGAAGTTTTGGCATTTGTTTGGTAAGAAAGGCAATTAAGTATTAATTTGTACTCATTTGGAAGGAGCTGCAGACCATGTCACGGATTGGCAAACTACCCGTTGCTTTACCGGCCGGTGTCAAAATTGAGTTAAAACCGGGCAATCATTTAACGGTAACGGGGCCCAAAGGTACGCTTACGCGTAAACTTTCCGAATACATGAACATCGCACAAGAAGACGGGCAATTGACTATCGAACGTCCCAACGACTTGAAGCGCAACAAAGCCCTGCATGGGCTTACTCGCACCTTGATCAACAACATGGTTGTGGGTGTAACGCAAGGTTACGAAAAAAAATTAGAAATCAACGGCACTGGTTACCGCGCGGCAAAAGCCGGCAACAAGTTGACCCTGACGTTGGGCTATTCACATCCCGTCGTGATGGAAGACCCGGATGGTGTGACCTCCGAAGTCGAAGGCAATAACAAGATCACGATTTCCGGCATTGACAAGGAAAAAGTAGGTCAATATGCCGCCAACATTCGATTTAAAAGACCTCCCGAACCGTTCAAAGGCAAAGGGATTAAATATGAAACCGAGCGCATCAGGCGCAAAGCCGGTAAGTCCGGCAAGAAATAGGGAGGCCCGCTATGATAAACAAACCTTCACGCGCGGTTGCGCGGCGTAAGAGGCATTATAAAATGCGCCGGTATGTTACTGGCACAGCGGCTCGCCCTCGCTTGTCCGTATTCAAGTCCAACAAATATATTTATGCGCAAATTATTGACGACGTAGCCGGACATACATTGGCCAGCGCGTCCACCATGGATGCTTCTTTGGTGAAAGCCGACAGCTTAAAATCAACTTCCAACATTGATGCTGCCAAAGCCGTAGGCTTGAGTGTAGCCAAGAAAGCGTTGGATAAAGGCATCGAATCCGTGGTGTTTGATCGCGCAGGTTATTTATACCACGGCAAAGTAAAAGCCCTGGCGGACGCAGCACGCGAAGCCGGATTGAAGTTTTAAAGGAGAAACCAGATGAAAAAGATTAATGCAAACGGTTTGGACCTTAAAGACCGCGTGGTTACCATCAACCGCGTAACCAAAGTGGTAAAAGGCGGACGAATATTCCGCTTTGCGGCGCTTGTGGTGGTGGGCGACGAAAACGGCCACGTGGGCGTGGGCTTGGGCAAGGCAAAAGAAATCCCCGAGGCCATCCGCAAGGGCAAAGAGGACGCAATGAAAAATCTCCTCTTCCTCGAAACCAACGAAAACGCAAGCTTATATCATGAAATCCTCGGGCACTTTGGTGCAGCGAAGGTGCTAATGCGCCCTGCTCCCGAAGGTACGGGTATCATTGCAGGCGGTGCCATGCGCGCTGTGTTGGAATTGGCGGGTATTCGAAATATCGTAACCAAATCCATAGGTTCAAATAATAAGCACAACGTCGTTAAAGCAACAATGGAAGGTTTGCAACGCATGAGAACGCCTTCCGAAGTGGCACGTCTACGCGGCAAATCCGTAGAGGAGGTGCTGGTCAATGGCTGAGTTAAAGATCACATTAGTAAAGTCACCTATCGGGTGCAAACCCAAGCATAGGCTCACAGCAAAAGCACTGGGTCTGCGCAAGCTGGGAGCAAGCGTTACACAAAAAGACAACCCCGCCATCCGCGGAATGATTCATCAAATCGGGTACCTATTGAAAGTCGAGGAGGTACAAGCATGAGACTGGGAGAAACCAAACCGGCCGAAGGTTCAACCACAAAAGGTTGGCGCAGAGGCCGTGGACATGGTTCGGGCAACGGCAAAACCGCTGGCCGCGGGCACAAAGGGCAACGTTCACGCTCGGGTTCGGGCGGCAAGGTAGGATTTGAAGGCGGTCAAATGCCTTTGTACCGCCGTTTACCCAAACGCGGTTTTACTTGCCGCAATTCGAAAGAAATCGTGGCTATCAATGTTGCGTTACTGAATGTATTTGACGATAACGCCGTAGTTGATATTGATGCCTTAAAACAAAAAGGTTTATTGTCCAACCCGCGTGACGGTGTGAAAATCTTGGGTAACGGCGATTTGAAAAAGAAGCTGACCGTTAAAGTCAATCACTTCAGCGAATCTGCGGTGGAAAAAATCAACGCCGCCGGTGGCAAAGCCGAAGTAGTTAGCAAGTATTCCAAGTAAGTACGCGTTAACTTCGTTGATCGTGGGATTTAATGCCCGCAGTTGACCCGTAGAGGTGGTAAATTTGTTTAAAATATTTGCTAACGCATGGCGTGTGCAAGATATCCGCAGAAAAATCTTGTTCATCTTGTTGCTGTTGTTTATATACCGTATCGGTTCGGTAGTACCGTTACCGGGTATCGACTTGGAAATGCTCTATCAAGCGCGTTTCGGCTACGGAGATATACAAGCCACATTGGGCGGAACTATTTTCTCGTTGATAATGGGCGGCGGTTTTGCGTCCGTGTTCTTCATGGGTATTGCGCCGTACATTACCGCATCGATTATAATGCAGCTGTTGACCTACGCCATACCCGCATTGCAAAAAATGCAAAAAGAAGACGGCGAAGAAGGTCGCAAAAAAATCGGCCAAATCACGCGTTATTTAGCGGTTATCATGGCTGCTGTACAAGCTGCAGGTATGGTATTTACCTATACCCGTTTCCAAGGCAACCCCGAATGGAACCTCTTCTATCATCAAAATATGCTTGTATACATCGTGGCTGCAGTTGCGATGATGACAGGTACAATTTTTATCATGTGGTTGGCAGAATTATTAACGGAAAAAGGCATCGGTTCCGGTGCATCGTTCTTGATTTTTGCTAACATCTTAGCCGGATTGCCCGCCGGAGCGGTTGCACTTTGGGAATTGGCGCGCGGTGACGCAAGCTTTTTGTCCGGCATCGGTTCGTTGCAAGCGGTTCTCATTTTGACGGTATTCGCGTTTATCATCGCGTTTGTTGTGTTGGTGCATGAGGGCGAACGCCGCATCCCCGTGCAATATGCCAAGAAGGCAGCCGGTGGCCGCACCAATTTTGGTGGTAACCACTCTTCCTTTATTCCGCTTAAAGTTAACATCGCGGGTGTTATGTCCATCATTTTCGCGATGTCGTTGATTCACTTTCCTGCGCAAGTGCATGCCTTTGTGGGCGGCGAAACGCTGGGTACGGTGGTTCGTTGGCTCAACTTTACGAGTCAAGGCGGGGCGATACATCCCTTTGGTGTTTTGATGTATGTCGTGATGATTTTCTTGTTTACGCATTTCTATACATCTTTTGCAGTAAACCCAGTAGAAATGGCAGAGAACATGAAAAAGAATGGCGGATTTATCCCCGGTATTCGCCCCGGCAGGCCTACGAGCGATTATATAGCCGCTACGGTTAAGCGCTTAAGCTGGATTGGCGCAGTGTTCTATAGCTTGATTGCATTGACGCCTATCGTGTTGGATATCTTCGCACCCATCAGTGTAGGCTTTGGCGGTACGACCATCCTGATCGTAATCGGCGTAGCGCTGGAGTTTGTAAAGCAATTGGAAAGCCAACTCGTCATGCGGAATTACAAAGGCTTCATTAACTAGCCGATTGCATGGGGATATTTATAAAAAATGATGACCAAATTGCCGTTATGCGCAAAGCCGGACAGATTTGCCGTGATTTACACGAACTGTTGGCTGGGTACATTAAGCCCGGAATCACAACCGAGGAGCTGAATGAAATTGCACTGGATTATATCCAGTCGCAAGATGCAGCCCCATCCTTTTTGGGGTATCGCGGCTTCCCTGCTGCGATATGCACTAGCGTAAATGAGCAAGTCATTCACGGTGTGCCCGGTATGCGAAAGCTAAAGAACGGCGATATTATAAGCATAGATGCGGGTGTGTGTTGGAAGCGGTTTCACGCAGATGCGGCACGTACACACGCAGTGGGCGATGTTTCGGAAAAGCATAAAAAATTGCTTGATGTAACAGAGCGGTGCTTCTTCGAAGCCATGAAGCATGCAAGCCAAGGAAAGCACCTACATGATATGGGTGCCGCCATTGAGGAATATGTACAATATAATGGCTTCAGCGTTGTAACGGATTGGTGTGGGCACGGCATTGGCCGACAAGTACATGAAGACCCTTCCATACCACACACAGCACAAAAAACACGCGGACCTCGATTAACTAAAGGCATGACCATCGCTGTCGAACCCATGATAAATGTGGGGACGCACGAGTTGGATATACATGAAGACACTTGGACCGTGGTAACACGCGACGGCAAATTTTCTGCCCACTATGAAAATACCGTGCTGATTACCGATGGTTCCCCGGAGATTTTAACCTTATGAGTACCGGGAAAGTGGAAAGACCGAACGGGAATAATAGTTTTTTACCCGGGCGGATTGTATTCGTCAAGAAAGGGCGGGACAAAGGCCGGTTGATGATTGTCTTGGCCGAAGAATCCGAAAACGGCGCGGCATACTTGCGTTTGGTTGACGGAAAAATACGCCCCCTTTCCAAACCCAAGAGGAAAAAAGCGATGCACGTACAGCCCACAAACAAAATCGTGGACTTTGCAAGCGTAGGCCCTCGGGGCTTGCAGGATGCGGATATACGCAAAATGCTTGGA